>ENA-UONW01000097-UONW01000097.1-human-gut-metagenome-genome-assembly--contig:-CS52-NODE-97-length-131228-cov-24.572938_pt1 | contig 131228 bp, 117 predicted proteins | sample MGYA00242463_ERZ724010 | MGnify/ENA metagenome assembly ERZ724010
GAGCAGAATCATCAAGTCTTGCTTGAATGTTATGCCGAGATGCAGCTTATCTTATTGCAAAGATAATGCAAATCGAGAGCAGAATCATCAAGTCTTGCTTGAATGTTATGCCGAGATGCAGCTTATCTTATGCAAAGATAATGCAATTTGGCATAACTACAAAATAAAAATTTGCCAACTGAGCCATAAATTTTCGTCCATACCTTTGTTAAATGTTATTTTTCAGTCAAAATGCCTTATTCCGTCACATTCCAAACACCATTATTTCATGTCTCTTCATCAACCTTTTTTTATAAAATTATATGTGCCCCAATGACTTATTCTGTCTGAAAAATTTACATATCAAACAGAAGTCCCGAAAAACCGTAAGCATTTTCATGTATTTATATTTCACATTAAATATTTTCATCTTCATATTTAGCTATCCATTAACCAAAAATCTTACATTTTATTTCAAACTGTTAATGGCTGAGTTACGCCTCGTAACTCGGCCACTTTTGCATCAAAAGTCATAGGTTTTTTATGCGTAAGTCATAGGGTTATTTCTTTGGATAAGCAAGGCATAATAAAACTAAGTAAAACAATTAATTATTGTAATGTTTGAAAAGTTTTGTCCTGAAACGATATTATGGCATTTTTGATTCAAAAAAATCTTTTGAACGATGTGGTATTTACAAAATATTTTTATGTCTTTGTTCTTCATGTGCGCTGCTTGAAATCCTGCTGATAGTACTTCTGATAGTGCAGCTGATATATAGAGTTCAAGAGCCGTGACGAAGGCGTAGACTTCGACACAAAGATGAAAGAGCTGCAAACTGAAATGAAAGATTTGCTGAAACGGGAGGAGGAAAGCAGAAAGGATTTGTTGAATCTGTTTAAAGAGTTGGGGTATGGACTTGAATGACAAAATAATAATCTATCGTTCAGAAGACGGAGAAACACAGCTTGAGGTCAGAATAGACCAAGATACGGTATGGCTGAATGCCTATCAGATAGCCCAACTGTTTGGGCGCGATTCAAAAACAATCCGTAAGCATATAGCCAATGCCATAAAAGAAGAACTTGCTGGCGAAGTGGTTGTCGCAAATTTTGCGACAACCACAGAACATGGTGCGATAAAAGGTAAAAGCCAAACACATGATGTACGTTTCTATAACCTTGATGTCATCATTTCTGTCGGTTATCGGGTTAAATCAAAAAAAGGTGTGGACTTTCGCCGATGGGCCAATAGAGTGCTGAAAGAATATTTAATTAAAGGCTATGCCGTCAATAAAGCCCTGACAGAACAACGCTATACGGAGCTGAAGCAGCTTGTTGCCTTATTGGGCAGAGTATAGCTGCAACTCTCTTCTTATGGTTTATGGCAGGTAACGGCATTCTCTATAATCCTGACGGCACGAAGCGCATTGCTGACAACACACTTGTTGCCCTTACGCTTATGATAGCCGAGAGCCGCACGGAAGAGAAGGACGTGATGGTGAAAGTAGTTGTAAACCTGATTAACAAGAACAATTATGAGTAAGACAAACTACAAACGCTTGTGCGGATTATATCCGCGAAGTGGATGTAAGGAATCGGGATTTGAATGTAACGAAACTATTGGGTGTCAGTATCTCTAAAGAGTTTATGACTTCCATAGCAAATACCATAGGAACGGATCTATTTCAAGGAAATAATTAAGGTCTCAGTTTCAAAAAGACAGGATTGTCATAGGACAACGCATTGTCAATATTTATTGGGAACACGAATTTGAGCGTGAGGCCACATGTGCAAATTTTGCACATACCAAGAATTATGGTCGTAGAGAGGGATTTACGCAAACTAAGAATATTGTGTTATACAACTTGGACGTCATCATTTCCGTGGGCTATCGTGTAAAAAGTCAGCGTGGCACGCAGTTCCGTATTTGGGCAAACAAGGTGCTGAAAGAATATTTAATTAAAGGCTATGCCGTCAATAAAGCCCTGACAGAACAACGCTATACGGAGCTGAAGCAGCTTGTTGCCTTATTGGGCAGAGTATAGCTGCAACTCTCTTCTTATGGTTTATGGCAGGTAACGGCATTCTCTATAATCCTGACGGCACGAAGCGCATAGCCGACAACACTCTTGTTGCTCTTACGCTGATGATAGCCGAGAGCCGTACAGAAGAAAAGGACGTGATGGTGAAAGTAGTTGTAAACCTGATTAACAAGAACAACTATGAGTAAGACAAACTACAAACGCTTGTGCGATTACATCCGCGAAGTGGAGAATAAGGACAACACGCATTTCTTGCGTGTTGATGAATTGAAATCGTCTTGTTTTCTTTTGTTCTTTGGATATGATTATTTCCATAGACTATTGCATGAAAATCCAGTGCGTTACGCAAATTTCGCATTTTGGCAAACAAAATGTTGCCAGAAATAATATTTCGTGTTGTGATGAATAATAGGATTACAATAAAATTGAATTGTCTGTATTTTTAGGATAGTTCAAAGAATGAGATAAATGTGAAGTAATGTTTTACTTCTTGTTATTTATACTTTATTATGTCTATTATGTTGAAATTATTAAATATTTTTTATTTGATGTCGCATAATATTGTTATCTTTGCGTTTGGCACAAATAAATTGAGGATACAATGGCTGATATTAATAGAATAAAAGTTGTTCTTGTCGAGAAAAAGGAAACGAGTAAGTGGCTGGCTTCAGAACTTAAGAAAGATCCTGCTACTGTATCTAAATGGTGCACGAATACTTCACAACCTGATTTGCATACATTGACTAAAATTGCATTTTTATTGGGAGTTGAGGTTCGAGATTTGATTAATAAGAACGAAGATATTTATGAGGACACCAAAGCAATTTAATAATATAACAGAACGCGTCATAGATGATTTGAAACAGGTATTGTCTTCAGGCAATAGTCAGATCTCTATAGCGGCAGCCAGTTTTTCTATTTATGCTTATGAAGCATTAAAAGAAGAATTGGAAAAGGTGGATTGTGTCAATTTCATTTTTACCTCACCAACATTTTATACAGACAAGACCGAAAAACAAAAAAGAGAATTCTATATACCGAAACTGAATAGAGAAAGAAGTCTTTTTGGTTCAGATTTTGAAATAAAACTTCGTAACCAGCTTACTCAGCGTGCCATTGCCAGAGAATGTGCTGACTGGATTCGTAGAAAAGTACGATTCAAGACAAACATAACTCATGGCTCTATGAATTCCTTTATGAACATAAAGCAAGGGGAAGACACTTACACCTATATGCCTTTCAATGAGTTTACCACAACAGAACTTGGATTAGACAGAGGGAACAATATATGTCCAATGGTTGTAGGTATGCCCGGACATAGTTCAACAGATATGTTCTTGAAGAATTTTTCAGAACTATGGAAGGATAAGGAAAAATTCCAGGATGTGACAGATAATGTCATAGAAAATATAGAAACTGTTTACAAGGAAAATGCTCCGGCTTTTATCTACTTTATTACGCTGTATAATATATTTAATGAATTTCTTGAAGACATCAGTGAGGATGTGTTGCCAAATGAAGCTACAGGATTCAAAAGTAGTGTGATTTGGAACAAACTTTATAATTTCCAGCGTGATGCAGCATTGGCCATAATAAATAAGTTGGAAAAATATAACGGATGCATTCTTGCTGACAGTGTCGGATTGGGAAAGACTTTTACAGCTCTTTCGGTCATAAAATATTATGAAAACCGAAACAGGAATGTATTGGTGTTATGTCCTAAAAAACTTAACGATAACTGGCAGACATTCCGTTCCAACTATAAGAACAATCCAATATTGGCTGACCGTCTGCGTTACGATATATTGTTTCATTCAGACCTTTCAAGAGATAAAGGATTGAGCAACGGCCTTGATTTGGAGCGTGTCAATTGGGGAAACTATGATTTGATTGTGATAGACGAGAGTCATAATTTCCGCAATGGAGGCCGCTTTGATAACGATGATGAAGATGACGATGATAATTTCAAGGAAAACCGTTATGCCAGGTTAATGAATAAAGTCATACGCAGCGGTGTGAAGACAAAGGTGCTTATGCTTTCGGCCACACCGGTGAACAACCGTTTCAGTGATTTGAAAAATCAGTTGCAGCTTGCTTACGAAGGAAAGGCTGAGAATATAAACGGATTACTCAATACAGGAAAGAGCATTGACCTTATATTCAGGGAAGCACAGACCGCTTATTCAAAATGGGCAAATTTTCCCGCAGAAAGAAGAACGACTGAAAAGTTGGTAGATTTATTAAGTTATGATTTCTTTCAGTTGCTTGATGCCGTTACCATCGCCCGAAGCCGTAAACATATTATTAAATATTATAATACAAATGATATCGGCAAATTTCCTACACGTCTGCCGCCTATATCCCGTAGACCGAAACTTACAGATTTGAATGATGCTATAACATTCAGTGATATCGCTAATCAGTTGGATAGTCTTAATCTTTCGATATATACGCCGTCATTGTTCATATTTGACAGTGTAAAAGACAACTATGGCATAGATTTCCAAGGAAAAGGGCTTACTGTAGACGGCCGTGAAAAGGGCATCCGTAAGTTGATGGCAATTAACTTGCTGAAGCGTCTGGAGAGTAGCGTAAACTCATTCCGTCTGACATTGACAAGGATACATGATTTTATAAAAGATTCCATTACGGCAATTGACAAATTTCAAAAAAACGGTCGTGGAACAATAGACGTAACCGAATTTTCGGACGATTTTGATACTGAAGATACAGAGAAAGATCCTTTCGTAGGCCGTAAATCAAAAATCAATCTCTGTGATATGGATTATGTAAGGTGGAAACGTGACTTGGAAGCTGATTTGGAAGTATTGGAACGACTTATCCTAAAGCTGAAAGATATTACACCTCAGCATGATACAAAGCTACAACAACTGGTAGCAGATTTAAAGCATAAATTTGAACATCCAATAAATGGCAGTAACAGAAAAGTTTTGATATTTACAGCCTTTGCCGACACGGCAAATTATCTGTACGAACAGCTTTCCGGCAGGATTTTGGACGATTGTGGACTGTATACAGCTTTGATTACCGGCAGTACGGAGGGAAAATGTACTTTACCAATGCTGAAATGTACGTTCAATGACATACTGACCTACTTTTCTCCTATGTCAAAAGACCGTGATACCATTCATCCGAATGATACAAGGGAAATAGATGTACTGATTGCAACCGACTGCATCAGTGAAGGACAGAACTTGCAGGATTGTGATTATCTGATTAACTATGACATACATTGGAATCCTGTACGCATAATTCAGCGTTTTGGCCGTATAGACCGTATCGGAAGCAAGAACGATGTGATTCAGTTGGTGAACTATTGGCCGGATATGGAACTGGATGATTATATCAAACTGAAAGGTCGTGTAGAAAGCCGAATGAAAGCAACGGTTATCACCAGCACTGGTGATGATAATCTTCTGTCTGTGAATGAGAAAGGTGATTTGGAATACCGCCGCAATCAGTTGAAGAAGTTGCAGAACGAAGTGGTTGATATTGAGGATATGGATACGGGCGTCAATATCATGGATTTGGGACTAAACGAATTCCGCTTGGATTTATTGGCGAGTTTGAAGGAACATCCTAATATGGATTTGACACCTTTTGGAATGTGTGCTGTGGTAGGTGCATCCGAACTTGTAGAGCCGGGTGTCATATATGTGTTGAAGAACAAAAATAATGGTGTGAACATCGACCGTTCAAATCTGCTGCACCCCTTCTACATGGTTTACATTTCACACGACGGAACTGTTATCTGCGACCATCTGTCACCTAAAAAATTGCTTGACAAAATGCGTTATGCCTGCAAGGATAAGACTGTACCGGATATGGCGCTTTGCAAGCAGTTCAACAAGGAAACACGCGATGGAAAGAATATGCGTCATTACAGCGACTTGTTGCGGTCGGCTATCGAAAGTATTGTTACTGTAAAGGAGGAGAAGGATATAGACAGTCTTTTCTCTGTAGGTGAAACAACTGCTTTGACTTATAATATTAAAGGATTGGATGATTTTGAATTGATTTGTTTTTTAGTAATTCGATAATATGAAAATATCTAACGTAGAAAAAGGAATAATAGTTAAATTCTTGAATCAAGGTGGATATGTACTGGATTTTACTACCGCAGATTTTGATGCATTTACATATCAAAGTATAGGTATACCCCTATGTGAGAAGTACAAAACCTCTAAGGGTCGATCATTAACATCATACATTAATGAAACAGATGATGAACATGCGATTAAACTATTAAGTGATTTGATTTATTATTATGAACAATCTTCAATGAAAGAAAACGATGAAGAATATCATAAAGATAGAATAATAAATTATAAAAAATGTCGAAACATTTTAGATAGGATTCATAATACATCTGTTACAACAGCTGCAACAGAGCCTTTGAAAGAGGTTTTTAACAGCGACTATATATCTTCTCAAATAGACTTGATGGTAAAAATGCAAGAAGATAATCCGACAGAAGCTATTGGCAAGTCAAAAGAGTTGATAGAAAGTTGTTGTAAAACAATACTAGAAAAAGAAGGGCATCGTATCGAAAAGGATTGGGATGTACCACGATTGGTGGATGAAACTTTTAAGTTATTTAGTATTATGCCTAAACAAATATCTGATGATATTAAAGGGGCAAAATCCATAAAACAAGTTTTAGGAAACTTAAAAGCTATTGCACAAGGAATATCTGAGTTAAGAAATCTATATGGTAGTGGTCATGGGAAATCAAGTTCTTTTATTGGACTCGAACCAAGACATGCAAGTCTTGCGGTTGGAAGTAGTGTGACATTAGTAAGGTTTTTATGGGATTCATATGAACGTTACAAGAGTATTATCAACAAAGGATAATGAATAATATACTAAACTTCCCATCCACAACAATAGTCAATAAGCCAGTGCCTAAGAATGCTTTCTATGGAAGAAGCAACGATTCTTCCCTACGTGAATTTTTGACACGAGAGTTTGAAGGCATTATTTGGCTATATAAACTTGCACCTGCTACGCTCAACGTAGAAGATGGAGATAATGTGCATGAGATAGACATCTTCTATTGCAAAATGAAAGAAAATGGGTATAGCATAAAACCTTTCTGTGCAATGGATGAATTGTTACCACGGCATACCATTTTCATTATTGAGTACGGAGAAAAGTTTGATTTACTGATGCATCATAAAGAAATGTCGATTGTTCATGGAGAACAGAAATGGAAGTGCGGAGTTAGCGAGTTGAAACATGATATTCGGATTGATGCTGATACGTTGAATATTCAAGGTCAGTTAATGGATGCCGTTTACAATTGTCTGCTCAGCCAGATATCAGGATTGTCTGTATCTTCAAAAGAAGAATATAAGGAACAGGTTGAACTGCGTAATCACATAGAAATTCTTCAAAAACAGATTGCTGCTTTGCAAAAAAGAATAAAGGCTGAAAAGCAGTTTAACCGGCAGATGGAATTGAATGCCGAAGTGCGCAAGCTCAAAAAAGAAATAACCGTTTTGTCAGTTTCGTTAAAATAAAACAGAGCTATACAATAAAAGTAAAATGAGAATAAAATTACCTGTACTTTATCATGGAACGGATCTTCGCATCGTATTAATGACCGAAGAAGAACGTAAGACTTTTAAGGAATATTGCAAAAATGTTTTCGATTATATGTGGAAGCTATATGAGAATTCTTATGATGAAATTTTGGGTGGCAAGTTTAAAGATGTTTTAGGTGTTACTAAATGGCATAATTTATGTAATGCTTTAACTGTCAGTTCTGCTAACCACAATGGTAATGAACAATATCGGTATGATTCATTTCATTTAACAACAATGAAAGTTAAAGCCGAGGACTATGCAAGACGTGCGTTCGCTTTTGGTGAGATTGGCTTAGCTGCTTACCGTATGTATGACGCTGCTATTTCATTAAACTTGCCTATAAAAGAAATTGAAGAGGAAGCTAATCATATTGTTAGGTTTGCTACTGATTATTACAATATAAAACCTGTTGTCTTTGAAATAACGGATTTAGACGTAGATTTATTAGAGGTTGAAAAATCTAAATCTCTTCAACATGTTATTGATGTTTTTGGAGACAGGCTTGGTGATATAGATTTAACATTTCATTATAACGGAAAGATTAACTTAAATCCGTCAAACGCAATATATATTTAAATTATTAAAGAAATTATGAAGCCCCATAAAATAGAAATGAGTTCGGTTGATGGTACACGGCTGAATCTGGAAGCTCTCTATCAGATTGCTCCATCATGTTTTACGGAAGTAAAGGACGAAAAGACCGGTGAATTGCGTCATGTAGTAAATTTCAAAACTTTGCGTCAACTGCTTGGAGACGATGCAGTGGAAGATGCCGAAGAAATGTATCAGTTTACCTGGCCGGGAAAACAGGAAGCTCGTCGTGAGGCTGCTCGTCCTACAACAAAGACTTTGCGTCCGGTAGTAGAGGATAGTGTAGATTGGGATAACACACAAAATCTATATATTGAAGGTGATAATTTAGAAGTATTGAAATTGCTCCAAAAGTCTTACATGGGTAAGGTGAAGATGATTTATATTGACCCGCCTTACAATACGGGCAATGACTTTGTGTATGACGATGATTTTGCGGTTTCACAAGATGATTATGATTTGTTTTCAGGAGATGTGGATGAATTAGGGAATCGTTATCGTAAAAACACAGACTCCAATGGCCGTTTTCATTCAGATTGGTGCTCGATGATGTATTCACGTTTGATTGTAGCCAGATCTTTGCTTACTGAAGATGGTATAATTTTTATTTCAATAGATGATAATGAAGTTGAAAACCTGAAAAAGATTTGTAATGAAATCTTTGGCGAAAAAAATAGCATAAACTGTATAACTAGAGCTACAGGTACTCCAACTGGTGGTGGATTCGACGGAGTTGTTAATGAATTAGATTATATACTTTGCTATGCAAAGAATATATCGAATGCTACAATTTATGGTTTACCAATGTCTGAATCTGATGCTAGTATTTATGATCAAATAGATGAAAAAGGAAGATACCTTACTCGTTCATTAAGAAGAACAGGCGGAGAAGATAGAAGAGAAGACAGACCTACAATGTATTTCCCAATTTATGCACCTGATGGTACTCCTGTTTATCCAATAGGCCCAACTGGTTATGAAAGTCGATGGATTTGTTCACAGGAAACTGTAAAAAAAATGGATGAAGAAGGATTGCTTCAATGGAAAAAAGTTAACAAAAACGGAGAGTTGGTATGGCAGGTACACCAAAAATTCTACCTAGAAGGCCGTACAAAGGCACCAGGTAATCTTTGGACTGATGTTGAGGGAAATAAAAAAGCAACAAGAGATATACGAATGTTATTTGATACCAATAAGGTTTTTGATTTTCCAAAACCTATTGGAGTTATAAAAAAGATACTTCAAATAGCAAGCACAAAACAAGATTTGATTTTAGATTTCTTTTCTGGTTCTTCAACAACTGCCCATGCTGTAATGCAGCTAAATGCGGAAGATGGTGGTAATCGTAAATATATTATGGTGCAACTTCCAGAAGAAACTCCGGAAGATAGTGAAGCACGTAAAGTAGGCTATAACACAATTCCTGAAATAGCTAAAGAACGCATACGACGTGCCGGAAAGAAAATCAAGGAAGAATCTCCATTAACTATACAAAATCTTGACATTGGTTTTCGTGTTTTCCGCTTGGCGGACAGCAATTTTGAAGAAGTAAAAAAAGCTCCGGGAGAATACGACCAATCACAGCTTGACCTTTTCCTCAATAACGTAAAGAGTGACCGTTCTGACCTTGACCTTTTGTTTGGAGCCATGCTCAGTTGGGGAGTGCAGCTCTCTTTGCCTATGACCAGTGAAAAGGTGGATGGCAAGATGATTTATTCGGTTAATGATGGTGACCTTGTGGCATGCTTTGCCGAGGATATTACAGAGAATATAGTGAAAGCCATGGCAGATAAGCAACCTCTGCGTGTATTGTTCCGCGACAGCTGTTTTGCACGTGACGATGCAAAGATCAATGTGTTCGAAACATTGAAACAGTTGCTGGATTGGAGCGAGGAAGAAGCCATGAAGAATATCAAGGTTATCTAAAAGAGGTTTTCACAAAGTTGTTAAGAGGAATTATTTATGAAACTTAAATATAAACATCAGTGCTTTCAGGCTGACGCTGCCAAAAGTGTTACTGATATTTTTACCGGTCAGCAATATTGTGATAGTGCCGATTATTTGATAGACCAAGGAATAAATAAGGGAGTGTTCAATCTGACAGGCTTTGGTAATCAGAAATTGATGCTTGACCGTGAATCACTAACAGAAAACCTCAGACAAATTCAGATGAACTGGGGACTGAAACCTGTTGAATGTCTGCAAGGTGATACTTCAAATCTTATATTCACCATAGAAATGGAAACCGGTACGGGTAAGACTTATACTTACATCAAAACGATGTTTGAACTCAACAAATTGTATGGTTGGACGAAGTTCATCATAGTCGTACCAAGTATAGCTATTCGTGAAGGTGTGCAGAAGAGTTTTGAAACAATGCAGGAACACTTTGCCAATGAATACGGCAAACGCATACAGTTCTTTGTATATAACTCCAAGCAGTTGTCTAAGATAGATGGCTTTGCCAGCGATAGCGGTTTGCATGTGATGATTATCAACACGCAGGCTTTCAACAGTTCTATGAATGAAGATAAAAATCAGGAGGGGCGTAAGGGAGATGCTGCTGCACGTATCATATTTTCAAAACGTGATGAATTTGGAAGTCGCAGACCTATTGATATACTGGCTCAGACAAATCCGATTATGATTATTGATGAGCCACAAAGTGTATTGGGAGCCAAGAAAGACAACGCTACAAGAAAGGGTATTGCAAAGTTTCACCCATTGTTCACTTTACTGTATAGTGCCACGCATAGAAAAGACGATGTGTATAACATGGTGTACAGGCTTGATGCGATGGATGCCTATAACCGGAAATTAGTGAAGAAAATTGAGGTGAAAGGTATTTCACAATCAGGCTCAACAGCAACAAACGGTTTTGTCTATTTGGATGAAATCGTTATCGGAAAAGGTAATCCGCAGGCCCGTATATCATTTGATGTAAAAACAGCCAATGGTTTCAAGCAAACAACAAGATTGGTTGATGAAGGATTTAATCTTTATGAGCAAAGTGGTGAACTGGCAGAATATGAAAATCATTTCATTGTTGAGCGAATAGATGGTGTTGATGGGGCTGTCCGTTTTCTTAATGGTATAACTATCCATGAAGGTGAAGCCATAGGAAAAGTAAATGAAGACGTATTACGCAGAATTCAGATACGCGAAACAATACGTACTCATATTGAAAGAGAAAGAGAATTGTTCCATAAAGGAATAAAAGTACTTTCACTCTTTTTTATCGACCATGTCAACAGTTATCGTATTTATAGCAAAGAGGGCACAAGTAATGGAAAATTCGCTGATATGTTCGAGGAAGAATATCGGAATGTAATTCAGGAAATGCAGCCACGTCTCTCGGATGAAGAATATGTCAGATATTTGAATAAATTTCCGGCAGAAAAAGTTCATCAGGGATATTTCTCTCAGGATAAAAAAGGACTTTCCGTAGACTCCAAGGAAAAAGAGGGAGAAAATGAAATGCGAGCATACGATTTGATAATGAAAAATAAGGAGCGTCTGTTAAGTTTTGAAGAACCAGTACGTTTCATATTCTCTCACTCTGCTCTGAAAGAAGGCTGGGACAATCCGAATGTATTCCAGATTTGTACATTAAAAGATACCAGCAACGAAATAAAGAAACGTCAGGAAGTAGGTCGTGGTATGCGTCTTTGCGTAAATAAAAATGGGGAACGCCAGGATCAGGATGTTTTGGGTGACGGAGTTTTCGATGTTAATATTTTAACTGTGATAGCCAGCGAAAGCTATGAACACTTCAGCAAACAATTGCAGACAGAACTTGCTGAAGATGTTGCCGACAGACCTATAGAAGTAACAGCTCATCTTTTTGAAGATATAGTAATGGTATCTTCAGATGGTAAGGAGATAAAAATCAACCATGAATTGGCATGTAAAATTCATGATGAACTTATCCGTAATGACTATGTGAAGGAAAACAAACTTACAAAGAAGTATTTCAATGACAAGAAAGCCGGAACTGTTGATTTGGGAGAAAAACTGAATCCTATTAAGGCGGACATAATACGCAGGTTGGATATTGTCTTTAACCCGGATAGTCTGAAGCCAGACAACGCACGCAAGCCAAAAGTTGCCACCTTCAGAGAAGATCTTTTTAAAGAAAAATTCATTGAAATATGGAAACGTATTAATGTTAAAACCTACTATAAAGTTGATTTTAGTACGGATGAGTTGATAAAGAAAGCTATAGAAAGCATCGACAAACGTTTGAGCGTTACTGAAATAAGAATTGTGATAGAAGGAGGTTCTTTAGAAAAAATTCAAGATAAAGAATCTCTACAGGCTGGTGTTGCAATGACATCAGGAAGGACACGTACAATACATGTATCGGAAGCTGTAGGTAATAGTGTGCGTTATGATTTGATAGGTGAATTGGTAAATGCCACCGGATTGACTCGAAAGACCATAGTTGAAATATTAAAGGGCATAAAACCAACGACATTTGCTCAATTTAAGATGAATCCGGAAGAATTCATTATAAAGACAGCAAACATCATTAATGATGCTAAAGCTATAGCTGTAATTCAAAAGATAGCCTATGAACGTAGTACGAAGACATACGATATAGATATTTTTACGGAAAGTACTATTAGAGGTAAATTGGGCGTTAATGCCTTTGAAAGTTCAAGGTCATTATATGATATTGTAGTTGTCGATAGTCAGGGTATAGAAAAAAACTTTGCAGAAGCATTGGAGAAAGAAGATGATGTAGAAGTATATACCAAACTGCCACGTGGATTTTATATCAATACACCAATGGGACACTATAATCCTGATTGGGCTATTGTCTTTAAAGAAGGTAGTGTGAAGCATATATATTTTATCGCTGAAACAAAGGGAAATGATTGGCAGGAATCACAGCTTAGAGGTGCTGAGGATGCAAAGATAGAATGTGCACGCCGTCATTTTGCTGCTATTAGTGGCAGTAGGGTGGTGTATGGTGTTGCTAAAAATTATCAGACTTTATACAACCTTGTGACAAAATAATTTAAGAGGACTTTCTACAAAGTCCTCTTCTTTTTCTTTATTGATAACGAATTATGCTTTTAATCCCCTCGAATTCGAGGGGATTAATATTATTAATAGTAAGCAAAAGTTTTTTGCATTACGGTAAATTTTATAAATTTGCGACAGGTATTTTTCAAAAATAATTGCATGCTAAAGCTGTTGTCATTCTTCTTGCTTGAACTAAGGTAATATATGATAATAAATAATTTACTGAAAGTCAAGTCTCGTGATGAACTGCGCGAATGGCTGATGCAGAATCATGATAAAGAAGCGTCAGCCAGATTTGTTCAGAAAGCGGCTTGACAAATTTATAGAAAACACCCGAAAGGGCGTTATGTATGGTGAATGGAACGATAACGGCAGACTGCTGATGTAAATAATTATCTAAAATTATGAGAACAATAATATTATGTATTTTACTTTTCTGCGTTTACGCGCTTGACACGAAGGCTCAGACAATAGAGCCTGAGGTGAATGAGAATGTTGAACTGATGAGTATATTGGCACGTATGGCCGGATATCCTGAATATAACATGGACATGGCAGGGCAATATATAAAAGACATGGATGAATATTTTAAGAGTCAGACGAAGCATCCGGCTGTGCAGTATATGAAAGAACTCAGAAACAAGTACGGCATATCTTTTGATGCCGTGATGTCGATGGCGATACATCTTATTAATAATCAGAACGGCACGTTCTCGCTGATAGACGAAGAAGTGCCGACGCTGGAAAAGAGATGGGGCAAGGTGGACAAGACGGAGTTTTTGACACAGCTTGGCAACTTTTATAAAGACTCAAGGTTCAACGACTTTTTCAATGCACATAAAGCACTGTATGAAAAAGGACTTGAGGCTTATCGTGAGAATGTGATAAAGTATCTTGACACAAGCTGGTATTCTGCCTTTTATGGCAAAGAGCCACAGGAAATATTTTCTGTGATTATTGGCTTTTGTAACGGCGGTGGAAACTATGGAGTTAACAGACACGTAAGAGGCAACAAGAAAGAAGTGTTTGCCGTTGTAGGCTATTATGTTGACAAGGATGACAAGCCGATGTACAGCAAGGACTATCTGCCTACGCTTGTGCATGAGTTTAATCACTCCTTTGTAAATTATCTGCTTGATGAGAAACGATATCCCGATCATGTGAACGATATGGAACAGGCGGCAACTGACATATTTGAGCTGTCTAAATGGGCTATGGCGAAGCAGGCATACGGCAACTGGAAGACAATGATAAACGAATCGCTGGTGCGCGCAGCCGTAATCTGTTATATGTTGGACAATGATTATAAGCCGGAAGAAGTGAAACAGGAGTTGTCGGAGCAGATTCAGCGTAACTTCAGATGGATGCCTGAACTGGTGAGTCTGCTGAGAAAATATGAGAAGAAACAGCATAAGTATGGAAACTTCGAGAATTTCTATCCGCACATAATAACCTTCTTCGCTGATGTGGCGAAAAAGGAAAATGAACAGTTCAAGGTGTTAAACTGAAATCGGTAATGAAAATCCGCTCAATATAAAGTAAAAATACAGGCAGAAGTATAATACCCGATTTTGGGTAAAATGCGTTTTGAGCAGATTTTGGATAAGTGTAAGAATCTAAAATCTTGATATATGGTTTTGATTTAAAAAAATAATGTTAACTTTGCAGTTAAGCATGCATTGGCTTGTGGAAAATCTTGAATTTAAGATAAAAATATGATAGAGCAAGTTTTGATAAAGAATTATAAGTCAATAAGAGATTTGTCGCTGCCGTTGAACAGACTTAATGTGCTCATTGGTTCAAACGGTGCGGGCAAAAGCAACTTTATTTCATTCTTTGAACTGATTAAGGCTATCTATGAACAAAGGTTTGGAAGCTATACATTGTCAAAGGGCGGTATTGATAATTTGTTGTATCATGGAAGGAAAAAATCCGCATCAATAGAAGGATTGATAGATTTTGATAATACCAATGCTTTCTTTTTTGAGATAAAGCCGGCACAGTCGAACAAAGGCTATCTTGAGAATACAGGCGACTATTTTAATAATTTTCATAAGTCGGGAAAAATTTATTCGCAGTGGAACAAAACATTATGGGATTCTGCAGTGGAAGAATCTTCGTTGGCATATAACACTAAATGGAGAGCGGCCTATTTGAGGACTTATTTAAAAAGTTTTATGGTGTATCATTTTCATGATACAAGCTTCACTTCCCCTATGCGTGGTGACTGCAACATAAACGACAATGAATGTCTGCGTGATAACGGTTCAAACCTTGCTGCTTATCTGTATTATCTGATGCAGAACGATGAAAAGGCTTTTCGCTTTATCGAGGGTGTTGTGCGTTCTGTAGCTCCTTATTTCAAAGGCTTTAAGCTTCGTCCTGACGCCAACAATAATAACAAGATACGTCTGGAATGGGAGGAAAAGGATACAGACATGTATCTCGACGGATACAGCTTTTCAGACGGCACGCTGCGTTTTATCGCTTTGGCAACGTTGTTGTTGCAGCCGAACAAGCCTGAGGTTATTATTATTGACGAACCAGAACTCGGACTGCATCCTGCTGCTATCAATAAGTTGGCTGAGATGGTGAAAAGTGCTTCTGTAAAGAGTCAGATAATCTTGTCAACCCAGTCGACAAATCTTGTAAACTGCTTTGATGTTGACGACATTATAGTGGTAGACCGTTCAGACAGCCAGTCGGTGTTCCGTCATTTGTCAGGTGAAGAATTGGGAAAATGGATGGACGATTATAATCTCACTATCAGTGACCTGTGGGAGAAAAACATGATTGGAGGACAACTATGAAACGTTTGTATATCGTAGTGGAAGGACAGACGGAACAGGAGTTTGTCAATAGTCTTGTTGCTCCATATTTGCAGAAATTTGAAATATATAGCGTCACGCCCGTTTTGATACGCACAAGCAGGAGCGGACGTGGAGGCATGGTTAACTATCAGCATCTGTATAATACAATAAAGATGCTACTTGTGTCATCACAAACAGACTTTGTTGTTACTACTTTAATCGATTTTTTCAGACTGCCTAATGATATGCCGAATTATGCAGAGAGTATGGCTATTAAGGATAAGACACAATGTGTAGAGGCTCTGGAACACGCTGTTGATGACTCTGTCTGCGATTCGCGTTTCTTTTCTTACATACAGTTGCATGAGTTCGAGGCTCTTTTGTTTTCAAACAACAAAGGTTTTGAATGTTATTTTTCAGACGAGTGTGCAAGTAAAACAGCCTCAATAATTTCTTTTTACAACAATCCTGAGAACATAAACTCTTCTCCTGAAGGTGCGCCGTCTAAACGGCTATTGGCAATAAAACCTGACTATAATAAGGTACTTGAAGGAAATCTTATTGCACTGGAAGTAGGAATAGATGCTATAATAGAAAAATGTCCGCGCTTTGCAGAATGGATAAATCGTATTGTTGAGAAGTGTAAAGATTAGGATACTTTATTATTAATTGTTGCTTGGATAAATCCTCACAATAAGTATCTGTTTTTTGTCATTATGATAAAAATAAATTATTTTTGCCTATAAATACAAATAATCGCACATATTGTAAATACAAATATTTGCACGTGGATAAAACTGATAAAAGCACAAACCTGATGTACATTCTAATGACAATCAGTTATTGCCGGCAGATGTATAAAAAGATAATGACATGAGAATATTTATAGCAATACGATTTACAGAAGCGTTCAAGTCTTCAATCTTGGATGCTCAGGATGGACTGAGAGAATACGGAGTTAGAGGCAACTACACTCAGCCAGAGAACTTGCACCTTACTTTGGCATTTATCGGCGAAACCGAAAGGGTGACGGAGATAAAAGCCGCTGTTGATGCAGTTAAGTTTGAGCCGTTTGTAATCAGAACAGGCAAGCTGGGATGCTTTAACGGCAGAAGCCGGGTGTTATGGCTCGGCATAGAAGGCGAGGACAAGGTGAAGACTATAGCACAGCAGCTGAGACGGAACCTTGACAAATGCGGAATAGACTATGCAAAGGGCAAGTTCAGTCCGCATATAACCCTTGTGCGCCAGCCGTCAGAAATGCCACTTGACGTTGAAGTGGAGAGCGAAAGCATGACAGTAAGTGAGATCAGTGTAATGAATTCGGAACGGGTTAATGGCCGGCTCGTTTACACGGCCCTGTAAGACTGATAAAAACACAGCCTCTTACTCAATGTTCTTGTATCTGCCGCTTCTGACAAAATCAATGAGCTGCTGCTCATATTTTATTTCGCCTTGAAGATAATATTTACGGCTGACACGCTGAAACCTCTCGTAAATCTTTTCAGCCTTGCTGCTGTCTGCATAGTGTATAGCGGCGAGTGCGTATTGAACGCGCAGGGCTGAAGGACGGAAGACAGACTGCACTTGCAGGTATTTGCAAATAGATTTGTCCAGTAGCCTGTTGATGTCGTCGGGATAGTGGGGACGTATCAGCGTGAGGTAGATGCGCTCCAAGGTAAGTTCGTTGCGGTAAATAGTAATCATCCGGCTAATGTGCGGCTCGGCGCGCTGCATGATGGCGTTGGCCTTGCCGAAATCCATGCGCAGCATGGCTAACGACAAGTCGGACGAAAGAGCCATGACATGGATGGGATTTCTGAAGTTGATGTCGCGGTCGTCGCACATATATGTCATGGCCTCAAGCCGTGACGTGTCGTTCTGCATAAGATATCCTATGAGGCGCATGGAGCGCAGAAACACCATTGTGGCAAATTTGTCATTGCGCAGACTGAGCATGTTGAGGCCGTCGTTGGGCAGTCCGGCAAGTTTATGAGGAATGCCGTTCATGATAATGAGATACAGTCCGACGATGATGATGCACAGCAGAAAGACTGTTGCCGTAAGAGAATGATGTGTTGACGGCATAAACAGAATGACAGATGCAATGACCGTGAGCAGAAGGTTGGCCAACACTCCTCCGGCATTATACAGGGCTATGCCGAAAGGCGTGTCGCCGTTTTCGGGCGGCAGCATAAGACACTGGCCTGCGGCTCCGGCCATGCTGAAACGCGACAGACGTAGACGGCCGTCGCGACGGTTAAGGACAACGCCCATAATCATAAACGACAGAAACTTCCATCCGCGCGCCATGGCAGCAATCATGTGGCCTGCCTCATGGACAACGATGTGGATGATGAACGATAAAACGAAAAACACCAATGCCAGAAATAAAGTCAGAGCCACATCCGCGGAAGATATATCGGCATATATCATAGGTTTGATAATTTTGCCGATGACGAAACCTGCTCCGAATCCGATGATGATTCCTATTATGGCTAATTTGATTGTGCGCAATATTTTGTATGATGTCTTTTTGTTGTCGCTCATGTTTTTTAGATATTTTCTTCAGTTTTAATTATTTCATGAATATTATGTTGAGATAGAAGCCATATTGTTGCAATACAACAGGCATGCTCTGCTAATGATGCAGCAAAGATAGCGTAATAAATTAAGATATAAAAAGCAAGTCAGAATTTTTGAGACGTGGTAACAAATATTTAATACAAATCTGTCATCAGTATAAATATTCTTAGCCGGAATATCAGACAGCAATAAATACCGGTATGTTTGCAGTTAAAAAACATACCGTTTTCGCGTCAAAAGTGGCCTGTTTTCGCACCGTAAACGATAGGTTAATGATTTGAAACATAAATGCATAATTCTGCTTACAGTCTTTCTTGTTGGAATATCCGTATTAAGTGTTTGTTAATAAAGAATAAGCATTTTCCTTTCAGTTTTTTGCCATTAAATTCAAAATGCCGTTTACGCACAATCTTATGTTAATGAAAATATTTATCGTTGTTTTTATTTTATTGCCGTAAGAAATAAGTACGGATGCTTTTGATGAAGAGTAAAAAAATATTATCTTTGCAGTTAGACCGGCAAAGGCATAAAATGCGTACCGGTCGGAACGTCGTGCTGAAAGACTTGCGGCATTATGCCGAACAAAAGCAGCAGCACGCACTTGACGAAAGGGCAGGGCGATGGACAGATGCACTAAAGAACAAAGACACAAAAATATGGCTGCCATACATTCGGCTAACACCAAGCCGGAGATGATAGTCAGAAAGTATCTGTTTTCGCGCGGGTTCAGATACAGACTTAATCATCCACGGTTGCCCGGACATCCCGACATAGTGCTGCGCAAATATCGCACATGCATCTTTGTCAACGGCTGTTTCTGGCATGGGCATGAGGGCTGCAAGTATTTTAGAATGCCTAAGAGCAATGTAGAATTTTGGACAGCCAAGATAAACCGCAACAAACAGCGCGACAAAAGAGAGCAGCGCGAACTTGCCGCCATGGGGTGGCACTGCATAACGGTATGGGAATGTGAACTGAAACCTGACAGGCGCGAGCAGACTCTGACATCGCTCGAATATACGTTAAACCATATCTATCTGGGTGACAGGACCATAAAATATTTGTTGCCGGATGACGACAATGAACTGATGGCGGCAGAGCCTGAACCTGAATATGACGGCAGATGATGCAATAAAGACGATAATATAACAACTGATGGTATAAAGCCTGAAAGGACAAGCGTTGACGTAAATATTTACATCCGTTTGAGTTAAAAATTCTAATAATGAATAAATTGAAACTGAAAGTTACTAATTTTGTAGCTAAAACATGTTTTATATAGATGAAAAACTTCGCAGCGATAGATTTTGAAACGGCCAACAGTGAACGCAGTTCGGTGTGCAGCGTAGGTGTAGTTATTGTACGCAATGGTGAGATAGCTGACACGTTCTATTCACTCATCCAGCCAGAGCCGAATTATTATACCTATTGGTGCAGTAGGGTGCATGGTCTGACGCGCGAGGATACAGAAGAAGCCCCAGTGTTCAGCGAAGTGTGGAAACAGGTGGAGCCGCTGATTGAAGGGCTGCCCCTTGTGGCTCACAACAAAGGCTTTGACGAAGGCTGCCTGAAAGCTGCGTTCAGAGTATATCAGATGGACTATCCCGACTATCCGTTTTATGACACTCTTGCTGCTGCACGCAGAGCCTTTCCCCATGCCGAGAACCATCAGCTGCACACGGTAGCCGCACTTTGCGGATATGATCTGAGAATGCACCACAATGCTCTTGCCGACGCAGAAGCCTGCGCATGGATAGCAAGAGAGATATTGTAACACGAAATAACGGGTTGGATTCATCGGCTAATTGATGATAAAATGTAGCATTACTGCTAACTAAGAAAAAGAAAATGAGCAATTCTGAGAAAATTTGTAAAGATGACACAAGAAAGCCTGTTGTAGCAATAGGCGATATACACGGCCTTACTAAATGGAAAGAGATAGTTGAGGAGCATGAGGACTGCACCATAGTCTTTCTCGGCGATTATCTCGATCCGTATGTTTATATAACACGCAAGGAACAGCTGGCAAATCTTAGTGAAATAATAGCCCTGAAGAAGGCACACATGGACAGTGTGGTGCTGCTGCTCGGCAATCATGACCTCCATTACTTCAACGACAGGGCCGTATCAGGCTCGCGATATGATTTCCAGATAGAAGGGAAAGCAAGAGAAATGTTTTGCGACAACTTAGACCTGTTTCAGTATGCCTTTCAGCAAGACCGCCTCATATTTACCCATGCCGGCATACAGCACAGATGGTTTGTGGATGACTTTAAGGGCGATTTGTCAATGCCGATAGCCGACCAGCTAAACAATCCAAAGGAAGAACAAGTGAACTCACTGTTCCGTCTTGGCTATGCACGCGGCGGGCGCCGTGATAATCTTGGCGGAATATTTTGGGCTGACATAAAAGAACTGACAGACCCGTTGCACGGATACACTCAGATAGTAGGTCACAACCGTGTCGCTGACATAACGGAGCGCAAAGGCGACAACGACAATACCATAATATTCTGCGATTGTCTGCGTTACGGCAAGTATTATTATAATGAAAATGTGTGACAACAGAAACTGTATAGAAAAAGATAAAACCGCAGTAGAATATTGTTGGCAGAGATGTCGGCAATATTCTTTTGAAATCATGCTGATTAAGAATTTTGCGGAATAATACCGAAAAACTTATCCGATTGTTTGTAGGTTATGATTTTAATGCTTAAATTTGTTCATGCATAAGGTTAATCAAACTCTTTTATCTTAATCACTTTTTATTAAGCACGCAAAGATAAGAATCTTTTGGACTACTTACATACAGCACAATTATTCTGTGCGGAATAAAGCATAATGCAATTATGACTACAATGGTGAACGACCGCTAAAAACTGATGATGATGAATGATAGTTTCTTGATGCCTTGTGACTCTTTATAGTAAAACAATAAAAAATAAATGTCATTATGAATATTCTTAAATTGAATAACGATACGTTATTAGATTGTATCAGCAGTTGGGGCAAGAAAGCCGGACGCGCTGCAGCTCGTCCTGTGCTGATTATGTGGTATGTAATGTGCAGCGAAAAGACACCGCGTAAGGATAAATTGGCGATATTCGGCTCGCTGGCATATCTTGTATTGCCGATAGATATACTCGACTCTCACAAGCTTCCTATCATAGGATGGCTCGATGAGGCTGTTTCGCTTGGGGTACTGATTCAGAAGATGTCAAAATATATCACTCCTGAGATACAGGCAAAGGCGGATGCACAACTTGAAAAGTGGTTTCCTGAATATACGAAATATGAAATAGTTGAATAAAAACTGCTCACGATGAAAAACGCTCATCGGATATTATACAAGTCGGTGCGCAAGGGCGCACTGTTTTGTGTCGTAGCCGCGACAGTTGAGGACGAAATACTTACCATTCATAAGGTTGACTTTCAGGAGTGGGACAGTAACAGACGCGACGGCACAGTGGAAGCATCGTATATGTTTGACGAGGAGAACACTCTGAAGTTATATAATCTTATGCAGGTTTCAACGGCCTCAGACCTTATCACAAAACTTAAAAAACAGTTCGGCTTTCGCACCGGCATGTCTGACTTCATCACGAATCTTTTAGAGTTCTGTGAAGATAACGGCATAAACAATGATTTCAACGTATTCTATTAAAATAATATTGTAAGATAGTTTATTATGAACAGAATTTATCTGAGAAAACCAATTAAGTTTCTGACAGCTGCCGCTGTTATGCTGCTTGTCAGTGCATGTAACGGAAGCAAGACTGAAGGCATGCAGACCATAGATTCAGAAATAAATGAGTTTGCAGACAAGATGCTGACAGACCTTAAAGACAAAAATCTTGCTGACAGCGGTCTCATTATGGTGGTGAACACTCACACGGGCTACATAAAGGCTGCGAGTGAGGTAGGGTGTGCCAATAAGAATATTATGGACAACTTCCGCAAGAGCGAATGTTCATGTGCGGTGAAGGTGGCAACATGGCTGGCAGCCTTGGAGAGCGGCAGGATAACTCTCAACGATACCGTTGATACTAATAACGGCACTTACATAGTGTATGGCAGGGCACTGAAAGACTCGCCGAAAAATAGGCACGGCAAGATGAACTATCATGACGCCTTTGTGCAGCAGTCGAATATCGCCACTTATCTGGCGGCGTCGGCAGCATATAAGAATAATACAGACAGCTTGATCAACGGCATAAGGCTTACGGGGCTGAATGTTCCGAAAAGAAATTATAAGGACAGAACAGAATTTGTATGGGTTTCGTTGGGATACGGCTATAAGATTACGCCGTGGGAAATGATTGAGTATGTAAACGGAATAGCCAATGGCGGTACGATAGTTAAGCTGATGTCCATAAACGGCCTTGTTCAGGTGGTAGAGGACCGTATGGCAGACGCAAGGAACATTCAAGGCATAAGACAAATCTTTGAGAACAAAGAAAATCTGAAGAAACTAAATTTGCCTGATGGTACACAGGCCGGGGCTATATGTACAGTGACAGCACCGCTGGACTCTAAATCAGATGCCGGTTATAAGGTGGAACTGTATGGCTATTTGCCTATCGACAAGCCTAAGTATACGGTTTATATTTGCGCATATAAGCAAAATGCCGATGAACTTTATGGTGCGTCAGGTGAGCTGTTTGCAAGTATGATTAAATTCTTGTCGGCTCGGTAAATTAAATTATTAAGCAACACATCAAATTAAGATCTTATTATGAAACACAATAATTATGCTTTGTTCATTGTGTTCTCGCTGCTTCTGCTTACGGCAGCATGCAGCCAAGGCACAAAGCTGGAGATAACGAACAAGGCACATACAGACATACATGAAGATTCAAACTGTCAGGAGAAAACAGGTTTTATAGAATACGATTCGGTTGTTTATTCTGACGGATCGTATGCAGTGAGTGGCGTAAAATATGCCCCTCAGAACTGGCTCGTAAGATATGTAAGTAAAGACGGAAAACTGCTGGCCACTGTCTCGTCTGCATCCGAGACTTGTCCGCAGCGCTTGGTATATGGATATGATGATAAAGGCAGGCTTAAATATCTTTTGCGGTTTGATGTAAAGAGAGAACCTGGCACTCTTGATGAAAGACGCGACAGCGCATACCTCCATTTCAGACTTGCCATAGACAGTATTGATTTCAGCGAGCCAGACACCAGCCGTCATAAACTGGCAGAAATTAAGTATGGCAACGAAGGCTATGCTTATGAAGTTGAAGACAGGGCTTCAGGTAAAAAAATAACAGCCCCTACAGGATATAAGCTGAATGTAAGTGTTGACCCATGCGTATGTTTTTGGATGAGTGATATAAATGGCGGCTTTTATTATTTAAAAGTAGATGTAGTGCCGCTAAAGAAAGATAATGGCAATTATGTCATAAAACGGTTTGTTGACTTCATTCCTACGACTGAAGAGCATTATCATGGCGGACAACGGGTCAAGATAGTATGTTATCCTAATCCGTCATATGATGGTGACGTTAAGACAACCATCTCGTTCAGGCATGAAAATGGGGCAAATATTTATTCTCGATTGAAAGGAAACAGCACGGACACGCTGATAAGCACATGGAAAGGCGGACGATTGCAGGAGGAGATTATCAGAAGCAAATGGGGAACTCTGCTTAACGAAAAACGTTACAATTATCTTCCTTCGGGCAAAGTTAAGGTAGAGGAGAGACGTTTCGACTTTAAGACGAAGGTGTTGAAGCCTGCTACAGAAAGAATAATCAATGCTGCAAGCCTTCCTTTAGAAAGTGACAATATGAGTATTCTGCAAAATAGTTTATGGAATAATGTTTACAGACAATAGGCATAACAAGTAGTATGTTTGAATCATATTGTTTCTGACTTTATTCTGTTGTCGGCATATTGTTTTATTATTTGCAATGTTGCATAAAATCCGGAAAAGGAAAAGATAAGCGCTTGATTTGGGTTAAAAACATGTAAATAGCTGAAAAATTTTCGTCGCTTATGCTGTGGTTTGGCATAAGTGACGTTTATTTTTGCAAAAATTTAAAGCTATTGATATGACACTGTTTTATGTTTTCAATATATTTTTCAGAATTTTATCGGCATTACGACGATATTTTGTAAGGCACATAAGACTTAATTGGACTTTTGGTTAGGTGATGTCTGGGTTAATTTCTTGATTGAAGACAATTTGTGCAGGATAATCTTGCGCGGACAGCTCTGCATGTAAACACTATATTGCTGTTCGCCATGTGCTTTATTTGTTGCAAATAGATGAAACTTATGCGAACAAAAAAGCGATAGGTGTTGTTTTAGGGTAATTTGTTGACAATCTGATGAAATGGGTGGGCTGTGGGAATTCTTTTACTAAAATGATTTTATTTATCAGACATTCTTCTGTGAAGTCTTTTCCGTAAGGCTTGAGATATTGTTTGTGTTGCTGTCGGTCTTAAATGTTCCGGCAGCATATTTTGTGTTTCTTTCATTCTCTGCCTGCAATTGGCCTTTATGGCCTGCGTGTTGCCGGTGCCGGCCTGAATGTGATGTTGATGCTGCACAGGTGCTGATATAACAAAAATAAATAGACAATTAATTATGACAAAAGATTTATTCGACAAGTACATCTGGCTTGTTGATGTTATTTACCGCTCAGGAAAGATAACGTTCGAGGAGATTAATGAGCGGTGGCTCAGATCAAGTCTGAGCGACGGGCAAGATATTCCGTTAAGAACCTTTCATAACTGGCGTGCTGCCATTGAACAGATTTTTGACATTAATATCGAATGCAACAGAAAAGGTGGCTATTATTATTACATTGAAAATGTGGATGAACTTGAGGGCAATGGACTTCGCAATTGGCTTCTTGACACGTTTTCGGTAAATAATCTGCTTGGTGACAGACAGAATCTAAACAAACGCATTTTGTTTGAATATATGCCTTCGGGTAAGATATATCTAAGAAGAATGCTTGAGGCCATGCGCGACAGCATGGAAGTGAAACTTGAATATAGATGCTATTGGCATGAGGAACCTGCCCATTATACGTTGATGCCTTATTGTGTCAAGGTGTTTAAGCAGCGTTGGTATGCGGTGGGCTACTGTGTGGAGCGAAATTCTATATGCACGTTTTCGTTAGACCGGATAATGCATATGACCATAACAGACAAAGAATTTGTTTATCCGAAGGACTTTAATCCTGAGAAGTTTTTTGAAGACAGTTTTGGCATTATAACCAGTAATGACGAACCTGTTAAGATACGTCTTAAAGTGTATGGCATGCACACTTCGTATATCCGTGCCTTGCCTTTGCATCATTCACAGAAGGAGGTTGAAACTGCTGCTGGCTATTCGGTTTTTGAATATTTTGTACGTCCTACATGCGACCTTATTCAGGAGATATTGTCGCGTGGAGCTGAAGTTGAGGTACTCTCGCCAGAAAGTTTCCGTAATAAGGTTGCTGAAGAAACCCGCAAAATGGCAAAAAGATACGAGGAGAATTCATAATTCTTAATTCTTAATTCTTAATTCATAATTCCTAATTATGTATATAGTTATATTATCCGCCATGAAATGAGATGATGAATCTCTGACATGGCGGACTCGTTTTTAATTAAGACTATGTTGGGAGTCAGCTAATTATGAATTAAGAATTAAAAATTAAGAATTAATAATTAATAATTATGAATTGTGAATTATGAATTGTTCATTGCATTCTTCTTGCAAATTGTATTCTATTTTCGTTTTAATATTGTATCTTTGTCAGCAGATTCGCGATGAATATACAAGAAATTTCTGATTTATACGCCAAATCGCCGCAGGTTGCGGCACTGGCAAAGTTACTGGAAGATAAGTCGGCTGCGACTGTTTTCCTGCAGGGACTTGTGGCTTCAGCCGCTCCAATGATGTTTGCTGCGGTTGCACGCCGTGTAAGTCCGATGTGTCTTTTTGTTCTTAATGATGCCGAGGAGGCAGGCTATTTTTATCACGACCTTACTCAGATTATGGGCAACACAGATGTGCTGTTTTTTCCGTCGTCGTATCGCCGTCAGATAAAATATGGTCAGCGCGATCCGGCTAGTGAGATATTGCGTACTGAAGTGCTTAGTCGCTTGTCGGCGCCGCTTGAGGGCCATCCTCTTTATGTGGTTACGTGTCCTGAGGCTTTGAGTGAACTTGTCGTGTCGCGTAAGAAACTCGATGAGCGCACTTTGCTATTGCGTACAGGCGACACACACGATGTGATACAGCTTGAAAAGACATTGCGCGACTTTGGATTCACCGAGGTTGACTATGTCTATGAACCCGGTCAGTTTGCCCTGCGCGGAAGTATTCTTGATGTGTTCTCTTACAGTAGCGAATATCCTTTCCGAATTGACTTTTTCGGTGATGAAATCGACTCAATACGAACCTTTGAAGTGCAGAGCCAGTTGTCGCGTGATAAGCGTGAGCGCATAGAGATTGTGCCCGAACTGGCAACTCTTACAGATGAGAAGGTGTCGTTTATGCGCTTTTTGCCTGAAGATACCATTATTGTGGCTAAAGACCTGATGTATGTTCGTGACGTAATAGACCGCACTTATCAGGATGGCTTTTCGTCGCAGGCGCAGAAAGAGCGTCTCGAAGGGCTGACTGAGATGGAGCAGCAGGCTGTATTGAAAGAGATGAGAGCTGATGCGTCGCTGATTACCGGAGCACGTTTTATGGCCGATGCTTCAGGTTTCCGTCGCATTGATATGGGAGTCAAGCCGGTTTGCACACCGTCGTCAACGCTGAAGTTTGACATAACACCTCAGCCGTTGTTCCATAAGAACTTCGACCTGTTGACAAAGGCTCTTGAAGACTATATGCTCCGAGGATATAAGCTCTATATCCTCGCCGACAGCACTAAGCAGAATGAGCGACTGAAAGACATCTTCACCACACTGGCTGATGAGGGTAAGGCCGGAAGGATAGAGTTTGTGCCTGTTGACAAGACTTTACATGAGGGATTTGCCGACAACAGTATGCCGGCTTGTTTCTTCACCGACCACCAGATATTTGACCGTTTCCACAAATATAGTCTGCGTTCGGATGCTGCACGTAGCGGCAAGATGGCGCTCACAATGAAAGAGTTGCAGGAGATGGAACCCGGCGACTATATAGTGCATGTTGATTTTGGTATCGGCCGCTTTGCCGGACTGGTGCGTGTGCCTGCAGGCAACAGCTATCAGGAGATGATACGCATCATTTATCAGAATAACGACAAGGTGGATGTTAGCATCCATTCACTATATAAGATTTCTAAATATAAACGCCGCGACAGCGAGACTCCGCCGCGCCTGAGCACTTTGGGAACAGGTGCATGGGACCGACTGAAGGAGCGCACCAAGAAAAAGATTAAGGACATTGCGCGCGACCTTATCAAGCTTTATGCCGCACGCCGCCATGAGCAGGGCTTTGCTTTCAGTCCCGACACATTTATGCAGCATGAGCTTGAAGCCAGCTTTATATATGAGGATACGCCCGACCAGCTGAAGGCCACCAACGAGGTAAAGGCCGATATGGAGAGCCGCAGGCCTATGGATCGTCTCGTTTGCGGTGACGTAGGCTTCGGCAAGACCGAGGTGGCTGTGCGTGCAGCCTTTAAGGCAGCTTGCGACTCTAAGCAGGTGGCAGTGCTTGTGCCTACAACTGTTTTGGCTTATCAGCATTATCAGACGTTCTCAAAGCGACTGAAAGATTTTCCTGTACGTGTTGATTATCTGTCGCGCGCACGCAGCGCAAAGAAGACTCGTGAGGTGTTGGCTGACCTTGCCGACGGCAAGATTGACATCATTGTCGGCACGCACAAGCTGATAGGCAAGAGCGTTAAGTTTAAAGACTTGGGACTGCTCATTATTGATGAGGAGCAGAAGTTTGGTGTGGCAACAAAGGAGAAACTCCGCAAGATGAAGGTAAACGTAGACACACTGACCATGTCTGCCACCCCGATACCGCGCACGCTGCAGTTCTCTCTGATGGGTGCGCGCGACATGAGTATAATGCAGACTCCGCCGCCCAACCGTTATCCTATATGCACAGAGCTGCATACTTTTGATAAGGAAGTTATTGCTGATGCGATAAATTTTGAGATGAGCCGCAACGGGCAGGTGTTCTTCGTGAACGACCGTATAAGCAATCTGCCCGAGCTTGCCGCCATGATAAAGAAATGTGTGCCGGATGCACGTGTGGCAATAGGTCACGGACAGATGAAGCCTGAGGAACTCGAGAAGATTATCATGGATTTCATGAACTATGAATACGACATATTGCTGTCTACTACAATTGTTGAAAACGGAATTGACATAAGCAATGCCAACACCATAATAATAAACGACGCTCATCATTTCGGACTCTCTGACCTTCACCAGATGCGAGGCCGTGTAGGACGAGGCAACCGCAAGGCCTTCTGTTATCTGCTTGCTCCGCCTAAGTCGGCTCTTACTCAAGAGGCCCGTCGCCGACTTGAGGCTCTTGAGACATTCTCTGAGCTTGGCAGCGGATTTAATCTGTCGATGCAGGATCTCGACATACGTGGAGCCGGCAATCTGCTTGGAGCCGAGCAGAGCGGATTTATGGAAGACCTTGGATATGAGACATATCAGAAGATATTGAATCAGGCCGTAACCGAACTGAAGAACGATGAGTTCAGCGATATGTATGAGGACGAGATGGCTGAAGGCAAGACATTCACTGGCGACGACTTTGTTGAGGACTGCGCCATTGAGAGCGACCTCGAGATGTATCTGCCCGACCAGTATGTGCCCAGCAGTAGCGAGCGTATGCTCCTTTATCGTGAGCTTGACAACATTCAGACTGATGCCGACCTTGACGCTTACCGTTCGCGTCTTGTCGACCGTTTTGGTCCTGTGCCTCATGAGGGTGAAGAGTTGATGCAGGTTGTTCCGCTGCGCCGTATAGGCAAGCGTCTTGGCTGTGAGAAGATTATCTTGCGTCAGGGACAGATGCGCATGCAGTTCGTGAGCAACCCTATGAGCGCATATTACCGCAGCAACGTGTTCGACACAGTCTTAAACTATATCGGTCATAATTCGCGAACATGCAATCTGAAGGAAGTGGCCGGCAAGCGCATGATGATGGTTTCAGGAATTAAGACTGTTGGCGAAGCCGTAAAAAAACTGCGTGAGATAGAAGGGTTTAAGTGAAGAACGAAGAGTGAAGAATTCAAATGCATAGTAATTGTCAACAAAGCTATTGAATTCTTCGTTCTTCACTCTTCATTCTTCACTTTATTTATTCTGTGTTTCATTGTTCTCAGTGCGCTGTATGATATGCCGGTGGTTTGCATAATTTCGTCGTTGGTTTTGCCTTTGTCAGCCATTATCAGGATGAATGTGTTATATGGAGTCAGCTTTTTGTAGTTATGCTCTATGCTTTCTATGGTTTTAGGGTCTATAGTCCTGTAATATTCAATCACGGCCTCATAGTCGTCCTTTTTCCATGTTATGGTCTTACCTCCTTTTTCCAGTTCATCGTAAAGCATGCGTCCGTGGCCGAGAATAGTCATTCTCCTTTCTTTCAGACTCTCAATTTTCTTGTTCAGTTTCTCTATTTCCTTTTCGTTCTTGTCTTTCTCCTTGTCGAGTTCGCTTATCTTCTGTCTGTATTGTTCCGTCGTTCTGCTTATGTCCTCAATTTGTCGTTTTGTCGCATTTCTTCTTCGGCGGTTATATGCAAGCATGGTTATCATTACAGCCGCTGCCAAAAACATTACGGCTGATATGGCAATCACGAGTCTGTTTTGGGCTTGCTCATCAGCTGCTTTTCTTTCGGCATTGTTTTGCAGACTGAGCATGTGTTCTGTCTGCTGTTTAGTCTTTATGCTGTCTTTTGTGGCCAAAGCCCTTTCTTCAAGTTCAGACGCCTCTTTATATTTTCCCTCTTCTTTTTTAAGGTCAGCCATCCACAACAGCACTTCTGCCTTAAGTTCAAGTCCGTTAGTGGTTAGTGCGTCGTTCAGCAGTTGCCATGCCTTCCGGTTCTCTCCTCTTTCAAAATAAATTGAGCCTATGATATAATATGCGTGCGCATTTGGCTTAATTTCCAAAGACTTTTTCGCATAAAGGATAGCTTCGTCATACAGCCCTTTATTCACAAAGCCGATGCTGATGTTTGTCAGAACCTCTAATTTGTCGTTTTTGTTAAGATACTTTATGTAAGGAATTGTTTTTTGAGAATATACTAGGCAGCTATCAATCTTCCCCATACAATTAAATGCTGCGTTAATCTTATTCATTGACAAGGCGACAAGAATTTTGTTGTTAGCTTTTCGGGCTGTTTGAAGAGCCTTTTTTGCATAGCTTAGTCCGGTTTGATAATTGCCGGTGTCGATATTTATAAAAGATAAGTTGATGTATATTTTCGTAATGAAGTTAAGGTCGCTTGTTCCTTTGGCCAAGTGTTCCGCTTTTTTTATTAAGTTTATGCCTTCGCTTTTGTTTCCCCTCTGATAGCATGTTATGCCTTTATAATAATATGCCTTGGCCAGCAAAATCTTGTTGTTGTTTTCTTCATAGAACCTTATGCTTTCATTAATCAAGGAGTCTGAATCGGTTTGTTTGTCGAGACAAAAATTTGCTTGCGTCATCAGCAAGTCATAATATGCTTTGTTTTCTTCGTTTAGCCTTTTGACATTTATGTCCGACAGGTTATTCATGGCAAGTTCATATTTCTCCTTTTCAAGCAGTCTTTCAATTTCCGACAGCTTTTCATGTGTGTCGTTGTCGTTACTGCAATTTGTTAATATTAAAACGGATAAAATAAGGCAGAGTATAATTTTTGTCATTGCTTCAGAATTTTGATTAAAGGTATGAAAATAATACCAATCGAGCAAGAAAAACGAACGTTTTATTGTTGCATCGTGTTACATTTTTAGTTTGGCAAACTCTGTAATATGGATGCTAAAGTGTTGATGCATAATGCTTTATGCCTAAATTAAAAATGTAACACACACGAAAAGATAAACCGAAAAAGTTTGGATGTAATTTTGGATAACACTAATTTTGGAAGTAGCAAAATAAAAAAGTATTATGAAAAAAATCATCATGTTATTTATGCTTTTGGCTGTCATGACATCAGCCGGGGCGCAGAACGCATCAAATGCGGAAAAGTTTTTTGACAGGTTATTAATAGATTTTGAAGTTGGTGGCGGAACTAAGTGCAATGGCGTCACGCTGCTTTCGCCAAGTGTAAATTTAGGCTATAAGGTTATTCCTCGCATGTCTTTGTTTCTGCACACAGAAACGCTGTATGGGCATTATGACGAACTGAAAAGCTACGCAAGGACACAAACTTTTGGAGGTGGAGTAGGCTATACATTATATGAAGCAGATGTCTTGGCTCTCGAAGTGCGTGGCACTGTGGCAGCAGGACTTAGTTCAGAATGGAAAAATGTTATATACGACGCTGCGCTGATGATGAAATTAGGGCGCGGAAAAATACACCTGAACGTCGGTGTAGGATTCCGCCATATCAGTTCGCGTACAGCCGGCATAGACAATTATAATGGTGCCAGCTTCATATTGGGCTTCGGCGTTTAGGTTTGCTTTAGGTGCTAAAAGACCGGTTATTGAAAAAAAAGCACTGAAAATCGTAACTAAATCACATTGCTTATCTTAACGTATATTTGAAAATGTGATATTGTTAATGCGGATTGTAAGCAAAATTATACGTAAATGTTTTAAATCGTTAACCTATCGTTTTTGCATCGTAACTCGGCCACTTTTACATCAAAAGTGGCCGAGTTTTTAGTCGTAATCCTATGACTTTTTTATGTTAGACATAAAGACTATGACAAAAATCCTTTAGAGCCTAATATCTGTATTTTCCCAGAATATCCGTTTGTGTCCAATAAAATAATATTCTAATGTTTTTCTTCTTAAGCATCATGTTGAATTGAACTAGGGTAAGCATTAGAATGACAAATTTTAATAAATCAGGTAAAACAGCTTTCTTCAGAAGTACTTCTTCTCATTGATGTAATTTGGAATACACAAATATAAAAAGCGAAGGATTGCACATTTTACAAACACATTTGTTAATGACTACAACCAAAAGTTTTCCGACATTTGCGGCAAAAACGAGTGAATCATGAATAACAAAAGCGAACAAGCCTCTAATAATATGAAACGGAATCCATATATGGGATTCTTGTTGGGTATCTTAATTGTCTTGTTGCTCAACGGACTTGTTTTTCCACAGATAACCAGACAACAGATTGTGGAAACCGACTATGGCAGTTTTATCAATAAGGTAGATAGTGGAAAGGTAAAAGATGTTGCCATTAAGAGCGGTAAGATTTTCTTTACCACCGAAGAAAACGATAAAGCAAATGTTTACCAGACAGGCGAGGCCAATGACCCGCAACTTGTAGAAAGGCTTCTGAACGCATCAAGCCCTAATAAAAATCATAAGATTGCCTTCACCAAGGTCGTGCCTCAGGAAAATTCCCCTATTCTGAATTTCATTCTGATGTGGGTGCTGCCTGGCCTTATATTCTATATTATCTGGAGACAAGCTAGCAAGAGTCTGCAAGGAAAGGTTGGTGGTAATTTCATGTCCTTCGGAAACAGTGGTGCCAAAATTTATGCGGAATCAGACATAAAGACGACTTTCGCCGATGTCGCCGGACAAGATGAAGCTAAAGATACGTTGAGGGAAATTGTGGATTTCTTGCATAATCCTGGGAAATATACGGAAATCGGCGCCTCTCTGCCAAAAGGTGCCTTGTTGGTTGGTCCTCCGGGCACGGGAAAGACGTTGGTAGCCCGTGCGGTGGCAGGCGAGGCGAAAGTGCCTTTCTTTGCCATATCCGGTTCCGAGTTCGTGCAAATGTTTGCAGGAATGGGAGCTGCCAAAGTGCGCGACCTATTCAAACAGGCCAATCAAAAGGCTCCCTGCATTATTTTTATTGACGAAATAGATGCCATTGGTAAACGGCGTGACACGGGCATGGGCAATGACGAACGAGAACAGACCTTGAACCAGTTGCTGACAGAAATGGATGGTTTCGATGGGCGGAAAGGTGTGGTGATACTGGCAGCAACCAACCGTCCGGAAAGTTTGGACAAAGCCTTGTTGCGTCCGGGGCGTTTCGATCGTCGTATTCAAATGGAACTCCCCGACTTGGAAGGCAGAAAAGCTATCTTGAATGTACATCTGAAGAAAGTAAAACACGAACAGATAGACATGGACATCGTGGCACGCGCCACGGCAGGTTCGTCAGGTGCCGAGCTTGCCAACATCGTGAATGAAGCCGCCCTGCGTGCCGTGCGTATGGGAAGAAAAACCGTAGTCACTGCCGACTTGGAGGAAAGTGTGGAAACTGTCATTGCCGGCGCACAGAAAAAGAACAAGATACTCTCTGATAATGAAAAGAAGACAGTGGCTTATCACGAAATCGGCCACGCATTGGTGGCTGCCTTGCAAACCCATTCGGCACCAGTACATAAAATCACCATCATACCGCGCACATCGGGTGCATTGGGTTACACCATGCAGGTAGAAACCGGTGACCATGCCCTGATGAGCAAGGAAGATTTGTTCAACCGTATCGCCACGCTTACAGGTGGACGATCCGCCGAAGAAATTATTTTCCACACAGTTACGACTGGGGCATCCAACGATATTGAACAGGCTACACGGGTGGCACGCGCAATGGTGACCCGTTACGGCATGAGCGAGAGGTACGACATGATGGGGCTGGAAACCGTCAACAATGCCTATTTGGGCGGTGACAGTTCGTTGGCCTGTTCAAGTGAAACGGCAGCCGACATTGACCAGGAAGTGCTCCGCGTAATCAAAGCGGCACATGAAAAAGCCAAATCCCTCATTTCGGGACATTTGGAAGTCATGCACAAGGCGGCTTCCTTCTTGATGGAAAAAGAAACTATTACTGGAGATGAATTTATGGACATCCTGCATACATACGAAAAAGAATCCTAACCCAAAATGCTTTAAACAGAGAGCAGAGAAAATACGCGGATTTTTTCCCGGTTTCTCTGCCTTTTTTATTTTTCATTTCCTCTCTTCTTACGGTATTCCAGCGGCGTGCAGCCCGTATGTGTCCTGAAAAAGCGGACAAAAGAAGAATCAGTAGAGAAATTAAGCCGCTCGGAGATTTGCCACACAGTAAGCGCTGTTGTTCTCAGATATCGTTTGGCTTCTGTCAATACAAACTCATTAATCCAATTCTGTACCGAATGCTTAGTTACAGATTTTATCGTCATAGTGAGATATTTAGGGGTAATACAGAGCTTGTCGGCATAAAACGAAACACTTCTTTCTGTTTCAAAATGTTGTAATAACAGATTGAAGAAACTTCGCGTCAGACTTTCTTGTCGTGAGCAAGCGTTTTCATTGTCGGCAGGACATAACTCGAACACAGAAACCGCAATCAGCACCAACGACAAAACGAGCGTATTCTGTATTTGCCGAGATGACTTTCTTTCTTGGTCGTAGTGCCGGATGATGGAATATATTTTTATCAAGTCTTCTGTCTGCTTTCCATCTAACTTGGCGCAAGGATGCACATTGACATGCGTCAACAGATCGAAATCAAGACTAACTGGCATATGGTACATAAAGTCAAGTGAAATGAAAATTGCTTTGACCTCAATGTCGTCTGAATATTCCAGTACGGAGAATATATGTTTTGCCAACACGACAAACATTTCTCCCGACTCAACTAGATATTCACTGTAATTAATGCGGATGCGGATACGTCCGATTGTGCAGAGGCAAAACGCGAATCCGTCAAAGGAGAATAATTGCTCTTGGAAATCCATTCCTAGAAAGTCTGTCAAATCTTTAAAAGCGAAATTTCTTCCTGACAAGTCTTTGTTTTCAATCTTGTCTGTGTTCATAGGCAAATGCGAATTAATCTTTTTGTTTGCAAAAATAAGAAATAATGCATATTTTATAGCACCGAAAGCTTATAAAATCAGGTAGTGTTTTAAAAAGTGTATATGGAAAGAGTCTACTCAAGTCTGTTGATATCAAATGACATTGTAAATTTAATGTATTATTTTTTATCTTTTTGTAAAATGAGAAGAACTTATAATAAAATGGATGGCTGTAGAATTGAATAATAATTACATGACTGTTTAATCTTAAGTTTTAAATCACATCTATCTTAAATAAAAAAACTCCCCGTAAGCACCATGTAGTGTCTACGGGGAGTAAAAATATGATTATTGAGATTTTTTTATTCAGTTGGCTTCTTCATAAATTTTCTTACAGGTTTGTCGGCATTGTTGTTGCCGTCAGCACGTGTTGAAGGAGCATATCCGGGATAAGAGTAGTTCCAGCCCCAGTCGTAGTCACCCCAGTTTGGCGATGCTGTCTTGCGCAGCCTGAACTGCATTGGGTCGCCATATTCGCCAATGATTGTGCCGCTGAACCAGCTCTCAGAGAGCGAGTAGTCGTATATGGTGAAGTAGGTGTCGTCCTCGATAGAGTAGATCTCTATGTTACGGTTGTTCACCTGCCATTTTATGTGGCTTGCAAAATAGTCCCATGGAGCGTCGCTGTAATAGTCGATCCAGTAGCCTGAGCCTGAAGCATATTCATAAGGATCCTTGTCGAAGGCCAGAACAGAGTAAGACGAATAATAAGTATTTCCGTTCCATTGGCTCGTTACGTACATGTCGCCCTCCCATACACCCCAGAGAGAGTCGGCTATATAGCTGTCGTCGTCGCAGCTTACAAATGTCAGTGACATTACGGCCAGCATTATTGTCGCTAAGATTGATGTAAACTTTTTCATAATGATATTGTTTTTATGATTAATATTTTTCCTTTTATTATTAAGATTTATGTTGCAAATTTAATGTATCGGGCCTGCTTCTGCAAGCTGAAATCCATATTATTTTTAGGAATTTCCCTATTTTTGATTTACCAAACGGCATTTTTTGCAGATTAATTTATCGTTAATACACGTGGCATAATTATCTCTTTATGCCCAAACCGCCTCTGTTAAGTGGTTATAAATTACAGCCTTATATTTTTTAAGATGGTCTTAATTTTGTATCTTTGCATCAAGTGCAGGCAAGACAGTTGCAATTTAATGGCCTGCACTTGAGATAAAAGCAGAAGATATGAAAAACAAAAACCATTTGATTTTGGCTGCTGCCATTATGGCGGCTCCGGTGTGCGCACAGGCGCAGGCCATACACGAAACAATGAAGGTGGAAATTGAGCGCGGACGTATTGATGCCGTTACGGGCATTGTGTATTCGCAGATAACGTCGACGTCGGACAACCGCACGCTGCAGATGACTCTGCTCGTGCCGCGTACAGACAAGCCGAAGCCGGCTATAGTGTATTTCCCCGGAGGAGGATTCACCACGGCTGCCCATGATAAATATGTAGAGATGCGTATGGCTCTTGCCGAAGCCGGCTTTGTGGTGGCGTCGGTTGAGTATCGCACAGTGCCCGACATGTTTCCTGCCCTGTTAGTCGACGGCAAGTCGGCAGTGCGCTATCTTCGTGCCCATGCCCGTCAGTTCGGCATCGACCCTCAGCGCATAGGCGTGATAGGCGATTCGGCAGGAGGATATCTTGCACAGATGGTAGGCGTTACGGGCGGCGAAAAGGAGTATGACCAAGGCGACTATCTCGACCAAAGTTCGGATGTGCAGGCCGCCGCAACCATTTATGGCATAAGCAACCTTATGAACATCGGCGAGGGATATTCGAAGGAGATACAGGATATACACGCATCAAAGGCCGTTACTGAGGCATTGCTTGTTCACGGCACTGCTTTTGCGTCGTATCCGGGCGCAAGCATACTTAGCGACACGGCTAAGGCCATGAAGGCAAGTCCGATTGGGCACATACGCAAGGATTTACCTCCGTTCCTGATAATGCACGGCACGGCCGATGCACTGGTGTCGCCTGTACAGAGCGCACAGCTGTATGACGCGCTTAGGAAGGCAGGCGACGATGTAAGTTATGTTGAGGTTGAAGGTGCAGGTCATGGCGACATGTACTGGTTTCAGAAGCCGGTCATCGACCGTGTGGTTAAATGGTTTAAAGAGAAACTGGCAAAAGAATGATTTTACGGAATTAACGAAATCAAAAAGGAGACGTTTTTTGAGCGTATCAAAAAACGTCTCCTTTGATTGTTTATGGAGTGTCTTACGAAGTTTTAATTTAAAACTGACAATAGAAAACTGAAAAATCCGAATGACCGACAGGCAATAAAACATTATGATATGTTCAGACGAGGCAGATTAAGACAGCATGAAGCCATTAACTGCCTATGTCCGTTGCCTTTCGGTTATTGCCACTTTTATCACTCCGTCAAGCCGGTTTTCAAACGTGCGGTAAGCCTCTTCAATCTCGTTTAGCGGATAGCGGTGGGTTATCAGTGGGGTAGTGTCGATGCGGCCTTCAGATATCAGGCGCAGAATTTCGTCGCAGTCGCAGCCGTCAACACCGCCGGTCTTAAACGTAAGGTTCTTGCCGTACATATCGGGCAAAGGCAGCGTCTGAGGTTTGTCGTAAAGAGCAACAACCGTAACTATAGCATTGGGACGCGCGCACCGCCATGCCAGTTCGAAGGTGTCTTCGGCTCCTGCCACCTCTATCACTCTGTCGGCTCCGCCGTGACTGCTGTTTGCCTTTACAAAGTCTTCGGCATCTTCAGGTTTGGTTACGAGGACATCGGGATAATGGCTGCGAACGAAATTGATGCGTTCGTCAGATTTCTCGCATATAATTATTCGCTGAGGTTTGTGTAGCATGACGCACAGCAAGGTGCATATACCTGTCGGGCCGGCACCTATTATCATTACCGTGTCGTCTGATGTAATCTCGGATATACGTGCAGCCCAGAATCCTGTTGCAAGTATGTCGCCCGTAAAGAGAGCCTGCTCGTCGGTGACGTTGTCGGGTATGCGGTTTAGTCCGTTGTCTGCGTGCGGCACTCTTACATATTCGGCCTGTCCGCCGTCAATGCGGCAACCTAAGGCCCAGCCTCCGTCAGGGTCTTCGCAGTTGTTTACGTAGCCGTGCTTACAGAAAAAACATTCGCCGCAGAATGTTTCAACGTTTACTGTTACGCGGTCGCCGGGCTTTACGTTTCTTATCTCGCTGCCCACTTGTTCAACTATGCCCACCATCTCATGTCCTACGGTTATGCCTGGCACAGCCCGCGGCACGCTGCCGTGCTTTATGTGAAGGTCGCTCGTGCAGATGCTTCCAAGGGTTACGCGTACAATGGCGTCGTGAGGATTGGTTATTTGCGGCAAGGGTTTGTCCAAAAGTTCAAACCTTCCGTGTTCTATGTATGTGTATGCTAACATCGTTTTTTAAGTTTATGTTTAATCTCAATTTAATTTCAATTTAATTTCAATCCGCCATTCTATTCATCTTTGCTGAAGAAGGCGTCGAGCACCTTTGCGAATATGTCATCGGGCGATATGCTGTCAAACAGCTTCATGCATGTGCGCAGCTTCAGCACGTCAATTTGTGAGCCCATGAGTTTTCGTATGGTGGTGCGGCCTTTGTGTTCGAGCAATGCTGCTGATATTTCACGAAGTCGCGCTCCGAGCAGCGGATGTGCCAGGTAGGCTCGTGCCTCGTCAGCGCCGTCAAGTCCGTAATATTCAGAATTGTAGCTGTGCCCAAGCCCCTTTTGCTGAGGAAATATATACCATATCCAGTGGCTGCGTTTGGCTCCGTTACGTATTTCGTTCAGGGCTGTGGCATATTCGGTTTCCTGTGCATCTATGAATCTTTGCAGATTATATTCATTTTCGTTCATGGCATTATGTTTATTTAGTTCGTATGTCTTGTTCCTTGTTTTTGGAATGCTATGCGCGGTGTGCCGTCTGTTACATATATTATGCCGCATCTTGTGAATCCCTCCTTTTCCATGATATTAATCATCGTGGAGTTTAGCTCATGGGTGTCAACCCTCAGGTTGCCTTTGTCTAAGGCAAACCTTATTGCGAGTCGGGCTATGCCGCCGACAGTGCCGTCAGAGGCTAGGCGGTGAATCACGTTGTAAGGCTCGTCGTCGGGCCATTGTCCGTCGTATATCCTTGCATAGGTAGGTTCGGGTGATGGTCTCATGCAGAAGCATGCCACAATGCGGCCATTTAGGAGTATAAGATAAAAGCATCCGTCGGCAACATCATTTGCTATGGTCTGTTTCTGCGGATAGCCGTTAGTCCATTGCACATTGTTGCCGTTGCGCCGCATATATTGCCGGGCTTTGTCGAATATATCGCTTATCTGTGGCCACAGACTCTCGAATTCGTCTTTGCGGCATAGTCTTATCTGCGGCCGTGAATCTTTTATGATTGCTTGTCTGTTGTGTCCTGCATCTTGTTCCATATCAGATTTTTGACATATAAATTTGTTATGACATACAAAAATAATGAAAAATCTGGATAATTAATTTAGCAGACCTGTTTATTTTAATAATCATATACGGCTATATGTAAAGTTTTTTTTGTGGGATGCATATATGCCTTAGTCTTTTTAATGTGTGGGTATTTAAATAAATATTTCAAAAAACTTCTTCAAAGAATGTGTATATTCAAAACTTTTGTGTAAGTTTGCAGAAAATAAACGTGTCACGGCATAAGTTTCGTGATAAATTTTGGTTGCGGCATTTGGTATAAATGCTTGTGAAAGATTTTATATATAACAGATAAAACAAAAAATGAAAACAGTTTATGATTTCACTGTCAAGGACAGAAAAGGAAAAGACGTATCGTTAAAGGAGTATGCCAACGAGGTACTGCTGATTGTCAATACGGCAACAAAGTGCGGATTCACACCTCAGTATGAGGAGTTGGAGAAACTTTATGAAAAATATCACAGCCAGGGATTCGAAATATTAGATTTTCCTTGCAACCAGTTCGGACAGCAGGCTCCGGGTACAGACGAGTCAATACATGAGTTCTGCAAACTGAATTATGGCACAGAGTTTCCGCGTTTCAAGAAGCTGAAGGTTAATGGTGACGACGCTGACCCTCTGTATAAATATCTTACAAGCCAGAAAGGTTTTGCAGGATGGGATATGAGTCATCCTATAGCTCCTATTCTTGAGGATATGCTGTCGAAAGCTGATCCTGACTACAAGAGCAAACCGGATATCAAATGGAATTTTACAAAGTTCCTTGTTGCAAAGAACGGTCTTGTAGTGGCACGTTTTGAGCCGACAGAGAAAATTGAGAATATTGAGAAACAGATTGAGGAACTGTTGAAAAAATAAAAATAGATATATATCATATTTGTATAAAATGAGATGAAAGGCCAATGATATAGCGCGGTGCAACTTCAGGGGCATGGTGGTGTATTGTTGGCTTTTCTTTTTATAAAAAATTATAGATTAATATGGAAAACGCAGAGAGAGTTAGCTGCCTTATCATCGGCAGCGGTCCGGCAGGATATACGGCTGCGATATATGCAGCGCGTGCTAATCTGAATCCGGTACAGTATTGCGGCCTGCAGGTTGGCGGACAGCTGACACAGACTACAGTGATAGAGAATTTTCCGGGCTATCCCGAGGGTGTTGACGGCAATCAGATGATGTTGGATTTGCGACAGCAGGCAGAACGTTTTGGTACAGACATGCGCGACGGAGTTATCGTTAAGGCTGATCTGAGCGAGGCTCCTTATAAGCTGACGACAGACGACGGACATGTTATCGCTGCCGACACTGTTATCATTGCAACAGGTGCTTCGGCTAAATATCTCGGACTGGCTGACGAGGAGAAATATAAGGGTGAAGGCGTTTCGGCATGTGCTACATGCGACGGTTTCTTCTATCGCAAGAAGGTTGTTGCCGTTGTAGGTGGTGGCGACACAGCATGCGAGGAGGCTCTTTATCTTTCAAGTCTTGCCAAGAAGGTTTACATGATTGTACGTAAGCCGTTCTTGCGCGCTTCTGAGGTTATGCAGCGCCGTGTTAAGGAAACTGAGAACATCGAGATATTGTTTGAGCACAACACGCTCGGACTTTATGGCGAGAATGGTGTTGAGGGTGCTCATCTTGTTAAGCGTAAGGGTGAGCCTGATGAGGAGAAATATGATTTGCCTATCGACGGCTTCTTCCTCGCAATAGGTCACAAGCCAAACAGCGATGTATTCAAAGAGTGGCTCGACCTCGACGAGATTGGATATATCAAGACTATCGGAAATACTCCTTGCACTAATGTGCCCGGTGTATTTGCTGCAGGCGATGTTGCCGATCCTCATTATCGTCAGGCTATCACAGCTGCCGCAAGCGGTTGTCGTGCTGCTATTGAAGCCAAGAATTATCTTCAGGAGCATCCTGCTCACTGATTGACAGTTCTTTAGTTGGATGTTGAGAAATCCTTGGGATAAGTATTTAATACGCAAAGGCTTTTAGCCTGACAGCATTTGTCAGGCAGAAGTCTTAGTGCTTATCCTAAAGTTATATTTAAAAAGCATGAACGTAAATGAATCTTATTTTGCGTTCATGCTTTTTATTTTTCCTATACATGTTTGTCATTTTTTTGCCACTTGTATGTTTTTTCCTATTTATTAATTTTCTTGTTCTATGCTGGCTTTTACCAGCTAATGTAGTCGGATATGTTTGTAAGATTTTAGATATAAGGTGAAGTCAGAATGGCTAATATGACAATAAATCGCAATATTGTAGCAGTTTACATATGGAAAATAAAATCAAAAGGTGTGCCTATAGTTAATATTTGTGAAGTGAACTATTGTGAACTTGATTTGAATGTTCAAATGACCTAACTTTGTTAAAACAATATAGAAGAACACAAAATTGAATAAAATGAAAAACAAAATACAGACTATATCTATAACAATTACTTGCCTTCTGGCATTAATTCTGTTGTCATCAGGCATTCAACAGAAAAAAGGAGGAAAAATGCAACAGAAATATTATTATTGCGAATATTGCGGTCATCGTTTCCCGTCAGTACGTCTATTGACTTCTGCCCCTTGTGTCCGTCATCCTGATGGCCCTAACAAAGGTCGCCACAAGCTTTATGAGGGCACTGAGAAGAGTGAATATACATGTAAATATTGCGGAAAAAAGTTCCCGTCGATAATGATGATGACAGCTGCACCATGTGTAAATCATCCCAAAGGTACGAATAAAGGCAACCACTCTCCGGCACTGTGAAAATAATATGGTTCTCTAATTTCGTTGATATTTCCGTTCAGATTATTGACCTTATGCTTTATTATGGCATATTAAGGATAGTATATTTGGACCGAAAATCAATGTTGAACTAAAAAAGTAAAGACTATGTTTAGAGGATATATTAAATTTCATTGTATCGAGTGTGGCAATAATTTTAGGGCTCTGGACTTTGAATATGCCGCAAGCATATATTCAATGCCCCAGCCATGCCCCAAATGCCACAGTATCAGAACCTTGCCTAAACATTGTTTAGCTTGGCCTATAATTAAGCAGTCTTATCTTAAGCTTTATAAGAGTATTTGGGAGAAATTGGAGAATAAGTAATTTTAAACTAAATAGATTATGGATGAAAAAATATATCAAAAAATTTATGATATAGCTCATGAATTAAGTAAAAGAGAATCTACTTACACGCGCGCAGATTTGGCTTATGAGCTGCAAAATGAAGGTGTAAAAAAAGATTCTTTTGAAATAGGAAAACTTGTTTATGAAACCTATAATTATTATAATGAAGACGATACGATAAAAAATGTATTTTATAATAATGAAGGTACGGAACAATTGGTTGCTGAATATAAAGTGAATAACCTTATTGAACAAGGCTGTAACGATATATTATTTCCTATTTTGCATGATAAGTTAGATAAAAGTATTGAGATGCTTGCATTACTTGAAGATCAGGTGATGCAAATTATGTCTGGTAGTTTAGCAATCGTTGGTGAACATAAAATTGTAAATACAATTGTTGGAAATCAGGGTGTTGTAAATGTTAAAAATGAAGCAGAAGCAGTATTTAATAATTATTCTAACTTAATTGATACATATAGTAATGCAAAATATCAAGTAAAATCAATTATGACAGATTTTATAAATTTGCGTACTAAAGTATGTGATGTTTATCGTAAATTTTCAGCAATGCTTATAGATATCTTTGGAGATAGTATAAAAGCCGTAAGTCCAGAGTTATTTGATTTTGATTCAATAGAATGGCTTGATGTACAGGGTATGCTGAAAAATGTTAAACTTGAATATGATAAAATTTCTGAGAAATGTCAGACATTGATGAGTTCCATTCAGGATAATTTTATTCAATCATTGAAATCATCCTCTTCTGTTTATAAACAAATTGGAAGTAAGCAGGCAGGATTGTTGTTGGCTGGCTTGAATATGGTTTCACATTATATTGATGCAAATTCAAAGACATGTGAACTGAAGCAAAATTTAGTTGTCCTAAAAAATAGTGTAAAACGTGATACTGTGCAAATTAAAGGTGATTTGGGACGTCTTATGGTTATATATAAAACAATGAATGATATTTATATACCAAAAGCAGAAATATTTTGTCGCAATAGTGAGACAATTCTTTCTGCTGAATTACAAGCAATTGAAGATCCTATATATAATGAAACTGAAATAAGAGATTTGAAAAATAAAAGGGATAAGTTATTGGGCATATATAAAAAATTAGAAACAGATATGACTGATGAACAATTGAATATTGATGTATATACAGCTCGTATCGAAGAAAACACTCAAATTCTTAATGGATTAACAGCACAATATTATAAGGCAAAAAATAGCAAACCCAATAAACCTTTTTTCTTAATAAATCTTTTAACACTTGGATCAGCTGCCAAACGATATAATCGTGACATATATGATTGGTCTCAGGCTTGTCAACCAGTAATTTCACGTTACGAAGACTTGCAGACAGATGTAAAAATCGATACAGATGAATTGAATACGACAGAAAAAAGCCTTAAAGAAGATAAAGAACAATATTCTGCCATAAAAAAAGAGATTGAATTTATTAATAAAACAATTAATGGCAAAATTAAGGTTAATGACGATGTTAAAATGAAGATTCTTCCACATTTAGAAGATTTAATTAAACTTCTACGCTTGGCACGTGAAATTGCAAGTAGTAAGTTAGATGACAAATATATGAAGGCTATATGTATTGAGGAAGAGAATATCGAAATACCTGAAGATATTAAACAAAATATAGATCAGTTTAAAGAAACGTTTTTAAAAACTACTGATGTAAATAGAAAGTTGTATCAAAAAGCGATACAATGTACACCAAGTGAGAATAAATGGACTTTAGAAATGGGAAATGGACCCCAACAAAATAATTCAACAGATGTATATAATAAAGATTTAGATATCATTTCTGAAAGTCAAAATACTGTTGTACAAAAAACAGTTGTTTTATTAGAGTCATGGGCGAATTTGAAAGCAATGCGTGAACAAAATGTTGTAGCACATAAAGTTTATGAAAAAAAACTCAAGAAACTACAAAATGAATTTGTAAAAGATATGGCTACGATTGATAACAAAAGTGCTGTTTTGCGGGAATGTTTAAAGAAAATAAATACATCACAAAGTCGCGAAATGTTAAAAGAAGGACTTTTGTCTTTATCTAAAGACAATAAAAAAATATTTAGTGATAAAGATTTTGATGAATTTTTAAATGGAAATAAAACGATAGAATTATGAGTGAGTTAAGAAACAGACGACAGGCAGTTCAAGAAGAATTAGGATTAAATGATTCAAAAGAGCGATTTGAAATAGAACGGTCAATTCAGAAAGAAGAAAAGCGCAAAGCAGCTAAAGAAAGAAAAAGAATGCAAATTGAAGAATCTGCATCTTATAGAGCTACACAGAATATTGCTAAATATATGGATAAATGGTATTTGGATGCTTTTATCGGTTTTATTCCTGGTGGCATATGGGATTTTTTGACTCAAATTTTAATATTTCCTTACATATATGTTAGTGCAGTTCAAATACGTTCAGTACCTCTGACTTTAGCCATAATCTATAATGCGTTACGTGATATCGCTATCGGATTAATACCATTTTGGATAGGTAATATATTTGACTTTTTTAATCGTTCTTACTTACAGAATATACGATTAATTGTTGGTTTTGTTGAAGATGATAAAGAGATTATTGATGAAGTAAATCGTAAAGCTGTTAGATCCGCAATTTTAATAGTTGTGTTTTGTATGATTATTGTTTTACTTTTAGTTCTAATAATGAAAATCGCAAATTGGATAACAGGACTATTTAGCTAATTAAAATTGTTGTATATTTTAAATATTTTGGAAATAATAGAATCATGGATACGAATATTAAATCTATAGAATATGAATTATAAGCAATTTGAAGATATTCTTTTTGCAGAATGGCGTAAGCGTTCTGTTGCTAATGGCGATGGTAACGAACTTGCACCTGACGGACTGCTTTATCGAGGCAGGTTTGTCTATAATGACGGCTACTGGAGCCGTGAACCGGGCAATGAGAATGCTATATGGGAGCGTGCCAAGAGGCGTGTGTTGATACTTACTAAAGACCTTAATGATGAGGAAGCATGGGACATACGTGCGGAGACTGGCCGCAATAACTTCTCTGGCGAAAATAATGTCGTGGTTTCAGCGCCATTCTACAAGAATCTCATGCGTTGGGTTTACGGATTGCTGACCATTGACTCCAACGGTCATGCAAAGTCGTTTGCTGAAATAGACAGCCAAGACGTTTATCAGCCCTTTTACGACCAGGCACCCGTTGCCCGCGTAAACTGCAAAAAGCAGGTAGGTAAGAGCAGCATCGAAACTTCTGTGTTGAAGTCGTATATGGAGCGTTATAAAGACTTGCTGGTGAAACAGATTGCTGCCTACGACGCAAACATTCTTTTATGTTGTGGCGCTTCAGGAGCAATAAAGGATTTTGTTGCAGAGCATTATCTTACTGACTTGGTGAAACTGAATAATTGGGTATATTATTCGCCACGAACCCGTAAGATGGTTATTGACAGCTGGCATCCAACCTATACAGGCGATACGCACGAAAAGATGTATTCGGATATGATGAAAGCTGTTCATGAAGTGTGGGACAGAATGAAAATTTAAGCATAAAAGTAATATTATCATGAGACCTGTCTGTCGGTGTTTCAGATTGTATGTTGTTCCATAAACGCAACACATTACATTCCGGAATGCTGACAGATTTTTTTGTAAAACAGAATGGACCCTATAAAAGAATTTCCTGATATTAAAAATTCTTAGTCTGATTTATTTCCAGCAATATTATGACATCAGAATATGTTTAAGGACTATGCAGTCAAGATTGGCTGCCTTCAGCTGACAAATAAAAATGGCAAGGCATTAATATAAGCAAAAGTATGAACGCGCATGGGGTTATTGCTGCGTTCATACTTTCTTTTTATATTCAAAATTAAAGCATTATTTGGGTTTCCTGGTTTATATCATTTTAGGTTTAGGATTTATATTTTATAAGAAACCGACAATTTTAAATTTAAATGCTCCATTGGCGGTAATTTTTTCGTATACCACTCCTCCGAAGGCATATCCTATTCTTCCGTGCGGCCTTTTCACCTTAACATATCCTGACGGCAGGCTCGGCACAATCATTCCTATTGACGGCTTTACCACTACATAAGTGCCGCCTCTGTCGCAATAATATCGTCCGTGAGAGTATATGTATGGATTGTGGTTATGGTATATCACAACACCTTGGGGCCTTTTGCAATGGGGCGCCGGACGTTTTTTGTAGTGTGGCGGTGCCTTGTGGTGAGGCTTTTTCTTGTGGTGTTTTTTGCCCTTAGGCTGTTCCGTATACACTGTTTCCGTAACAGTTGCGGCTTCTGTAGTTGCGCATGTCAGCGTGAGAAGCATTATCAATGGTAAAAGTCTGAATATTCTCATCACGTTGTCTCCTATACTTTAATGGTTATTACTCTTTTTCATATTCTTGAGCCCTGACTATTTAAGTCTGCGGACTTTCGTTTTTCTCTGCTGCAAAGATAGACATAAATGTGACGACATATATCATTGTTTTCCCTACAAATGGTTAGGGATTTCCCTAACGTTGTTATGGATTCAGTATCAGTCTTGTGTCTGTCTTCGGTCTTTGTGTCGGTATTATTCTTCTGTGACATTATGATTCCAGCCGTTGGCCGCGTCAGATTATTTTCAGTTCTTTGGCTATTCTGCAAGCCTCAATCGAGTTTTTCACCTGCAGCTTGCCAAGTATGTCCTGACGGTGGCGGCTCACCGTGTTGATGCTTATATAAAGCATCTCGGCAATATCCTTGCTTGTCATGCCTTTGTCTATAAGTCCCAATATCTGTTTTTCTCTCGCCGACAATATGCTGTCGTTGTCTTGTTTTTCAGTTTCTATTATATGCCCGTCAGAAGAATCTATAATAAGGCATCCTGCCTGAAAGTCGGTTATAAGCGGACTGTAAAGGCAGAGAGCCATGCGTAATGTTTCGCCTGATTTGCCGAAGATGTAGAACATGCGGTGCATCACAGGTATGTAGCTGTTGGTGGCTGTTCTCATGCGTAGTTTGCTCATCAGATAATAGTCACGGCGTTTTTGGCGCGGCTGCTGCTTTATGAAATGAAAGAAGCACAGCTCCTGAGCATGTTTACGGTCAAGGTCGTCGGGATGAATACGGCTGAAAATATCCTTCTCCCATATAGATTCAAACGTTCCTTCTTTTACATCCTTGCCCAGTCCGAATATGTTGGCGAATCCGCCGTAGCATATATAGCTCATGTCGGCGCGCAGGTCGCTCAGCACGGCAATGGCATTCTCTATTCGTGCGTAGTTGGATGCCATGCCTTTAAGCTCAGCCATATCGCTGTTGCAGGCTTGTTCATCAGAGTAGTTTTGTCTTGAAAATTCTCTGTTCAATATGTCTATGGTGTTCTTCATCCGGCCGTAAAATGGTTATTTTTAATTATTGTGAGTTAAGGGACAATGCCTTACATTTGCAAAGATAATCAAAAAAGAACGATTTTGTTATGATAATTAAAAAGATTAAAAGACTTATGGTGTTATGTGGAGCAATGTTAGCTGCATCTTTACCCGGAGCAGCTCAGTCGTTGGACAAGATGCAATGGTTTAACGAGCCTGAACAGTGGGAGATAAAGAACAATTCGCTTGTTATGGACGTTACGCCGCACACTGATTATTGGCGTATATCTCATTACGGATTTACGGTTGACGATGCTCCTTTCCTTTACACTTTGCGTGGCGGTGAGTTCGAGGCTAAAGTAAAGATTTCGGGCAGTTACAAGACGCGTTTCGACCAGGCAGGACTGATGATCCGTATTGACCACGAAAACTATATCAAGGCAGGTATTGAGTTTGTCGACGGCAAATATAACCTCAGCACCGTAGTAACACATCATACAAGCGACTGGAGCATCATTCCGCTTGACAAGCCTGTTGAGTATGTCTGGATTAAGGCTGTAAGAAGACTCGACGCTGTTGAGATATTCTATTCGTTCGACGACAAGAACTATACCATGATGCGCAACGCATGGCTTCAGGACAATCATCCTGTAATGGTAGGACTGATGGGAGCGTGTCCTGACGGCGACGGATTTAAGGCCACGTTTGAGGATTTCTCGATAAAGCATCTGCCTGACATGAGACGCCTGCAGTGGCTCGAAAAGAACAGTAACGGCAATAAGTGATTCTACTTCAATTTGAGGGCTGCCTGTTATGCCTGTGGTTGCAGCGCATGTAATTATTCTTGACAAACAGAAATGCCTTTGGCGCGTTTCATTATGCATCGTGTTTGGATGAATATGTGACATAATGATATTATGGCTATGTCTGAATTTTCAGATGAAATAGAATTTGTTAAGCTGCAAATAACCTTTTGATGATAAATAATATTTACAATCCATGCTAAACCGTATGGTTTTGGATGGTAAACGGCCGCTTTATGAGTGGAAACAGACCTGTTTTTAGCTTGTAAAACGGCCGTTATTATTGCCTTTTTCAGTTGTTTTTAGGCGTTTTTCAGTCATGCTTTATTGCACACAACACTGTAGATTATTTGTAAAGTATTGTGAATGTGATGTTTGCGTTTGCACACGTATTTCAGCGAATTTACCGACAAAAGATTTTAATTTTAGAATACTGCGGTTTTAGAGCGTCTTATAAATTCAGATAGTAAGCAAAAATAAAAATATTGCAGCAAAGTGAAATATGTCTTTGCTGCAATATTTTATCTTTTTATTTATTGGTCTACTGACCGTAACGTCTGTTTCTTTGTGATTTAAAAAATTATGGTTAAACCAGAAACATCACCAGCACCTGGGCTATGACTACACGGACAAACATACCGAGCGGATATACCGATGTATAGCTGATTGAGGCCGAGTCGCCTTTCAGTGTGTCGTTGGCATAGCTCAATGCCATAGGATTGGCCATAGAGCCGCACAGAATGCCGCATATAGTTCCGAAGTCGTATTTGCGGGTGAGCAGTGCGGCGGCACCAATGATTAGTACAGGAACGACTGTAAGCGCAAATCCGATGCCTATCCACAGCAGGCCTTCGGGGCGCACGACGGTCTCGAAGAACTGATAGCCGGCCTCAAGTCCAAGACAGGCAAGATAGAGCGACAGCCCCAGTTTGCGCAGCATTAGCGATGCCGAAGGAGTGGTGTAGCTTATGAAGTGGGCACGCGAACCGAGCGAGCCTACAAGTATGCCCATGACTATTGGTCCGCCGGCAATGCCGAGGCGCACCGGTGCGCTCATTCCCGGCAGGTTTAAAGGTATTGTTCCTATAGCCAAACCGAGCATTATGCCAAGAAAAATGGCTGCCAGGTTAGGCTCGTTGAGCGTTTGGACGGCGTTGCCTAAGAATCCTTCCACGTGGTTGATGTCCTCAGGTGCGCCAACAACGGTTACGCGGTCGCCGTATTGCAGGCGTATGTCGTCGGTGGCCAGCAGTTTTATGTCGCCTCTAAGTATGCGGCTGACGTTCACTCCGTAAGTGTCGCGCAGGTGCAGCTGTCCGAGATGTTTGCCGTTAAGCACGCGGCGCGATATTACTATGACGCGGCTTTCCACTTGGGCGTCAATGGCGTTCCAGTCTATTTTCTTTCTGTTCCAGTCGGTTTCAATCTTTTTTCCGAGCAGTATTTCCATTGATGGTATTTCGTCGGCCGTGGTTACAACGAGTACGTTATCGTTGATGTGCAGCTGTGTGTTAGCCAGCGGCACAATCACTTCACCGTCGCGCCATATACGCGATATTATGAATTTGATGTGCGACATCTGCGACACTTGTGCCAATGTTTTTCCTTCGAGAGCCGGATTTATTACAACAAATTGTGCCACGTATGTGTTGTCTTCCTCCATCGTTATGCGCGGTTCGAGGTCTTTGGGCCTTACGAGCAGTTTTCTTATCAGAATCATTGCCATAATTACGCCTACCACGCCCAGCGGATAGGTTACGGCACAGCCCAGTGCGGCTCCTCCGCTCGACAGTCCAGCTGCCTCCAGTGCCTGTTGGGCCGCTCCCAGTGCAGGTGTGTTGGTTGTTGCTCCGCACAGAATGCCAACCATGTCGGGCAGGCTTACAGGCAGCACCAGACACAGGGCCAGGGCCATAATGGTGCCGATGGCTATGACTCCAAGGCTCCACAGGTTGGCTGCGATGCCTTCGTGGCGCATGAGTCCGAAGAAGTTAGGCCCCACGTAAAGTCCGAGAGTATATACAAACACCGTGAGTCCAAAAGTTTCGGCAAAGTCGAGCATGCTCTTGTCTGCGCTCAGCTGAAAATGTCCTGCCACGATGCCTACGAAGAAAACAAAGGCCACTCCGAGCGAAATGCCCTTGATGTGAATTTTGCCCAATGCCAGTCCGGCTGCTATTATTAGCGACAGCAGCACCATGGTCTGCAGGGCAGAGTGTGTGGTGAATAGTCCGTTAATCCATTCCATGATGTTATCTGGAAAATTTTTTACCTTAAAAATTGATTGTGCGGTGCAAAATTACAAAACAAATTTAATAAGCATGCGTATAATCGTGATAAAAAGATGTTTCAGGCCTGCTTATTGTTATTTAGTTTTGTTTTTATCTTGTTGCATTGTCGGCATTTATGTTTTTTGACAGTCCGCTCAGCCATAGTCCGCCAAAGGTTATGAGTCCGTTTAGCAGCAGCAGTTCGTATCCGAATTTATATCCGGTTACGGCCGGCACGGCATAATTGGCGGCTAGGCATATCAGCGGTGATGCTACGGCAATGTATGGTGTGGCATTGTCGTACACCGCTCTTTTTGTGAGCAGTCCAAATGCAAAGAGCCCGAGCAGCGGACCGTAGGTGTAAGAGCAGAGGATGAATATGGCATCTATCACACTGGTAGAGTTGATAGCCTTGAACATAAGTATAAATACGGCAAATATCAGTGCTATGCCCATATGTGCCCGCCTGCGCAGGCCAATGTCTGAAGGACGTTCCTTTATGTCGACGCAATAGCTTGTGGTGAGGGCTGTAAGCGAGGAGTCGACAGTGCTTGCTGACGCAGCAACAACGCCGATGATGAAAAGCACCACGACGGCTGTTCCAAGTCTGCCGGTAGCTGCAAACATGGGCAGCAGCTCGTCAGGACTGTCGGGCAGGGACAGGCCTTCGCGCTGGGCCAGCATCATGAGCATCACGCCAAGGCTGAGAAACAGCAAATTGACAGGTACAAAGGCAAAGCCATAGGTGCACATGTCCTTGCGCGCTTCGGCAAGTGTTTTGCAAGTAAGGTTTTTCTGCATCATGTTTTGGTTTAGTCCTGTCATCACAATCACAATGAAAGCTCCGCTGACGAGCTGTTTCCAAAAGTTCTGCGTCGATATCCAGTCGTCGAACACAAACATCCGGCTATGGCTGTCGGCAGCCACAGCCCTTGCAGCCTCGGTTATGTTCATGTCGAGAGCCCCGGCCACTTTCACTATTATCAGCACGAGTGCGCCCAGCATGCATGCAGTCTGCACAGTGTCAGTCCATACCAGCGTCTTTATGCCGCCCTTGTGTGTGTAGAGCCATATCAGGAACATCAGCACAGGCACGGTGGCGGCAAAAGGCACGCCATAAGCGTCGAGTACAAAACGTTGAAGAATGATGCACACAACATAGAATTTTACGGCAACGGCAGTAAGGTCTGACAGAATGAAGAATGCGGCTCCGGTTTTATACGACCGCGGACCGAGCCGTCCGCGCAGATACGAATATATTGTGGTCAGGTTAAGTTTGTAGTATACGGGCAGAAGAATGAAGGCAACAGCAAAGTATCCTAAAATAAATCCTATACACGTCTGCATATATGTCATGTCCATGTGCATAACCATGCCAGGCACGGATACAAAGCTGGCGCCCGACACTGACGCGCCTATCATGCCGAATGCCACCATATACCATGGCGACTTACGGTTGGCGCGGTAGAATGTTTCGTTGTCGGCCTTGCGTGACGTAAGGCGACTTATGCCGAAGAGAACGGCAAAGTAAATTAATACGGTTGTCAGAATAAGCATGGTGCAAAGTTAGTGTTTTTTTGTAAAGTACAAAGGTCTGTAAGTATTTTATTTGTAACCAATGTTCCTATTTATTGCTTTTATTTTATTTGTATATGTGGCTATTGCTGACTTTTTGTCGTTATATAATAAGGTGTATGGCTGTATTGTAAGTTTTTTGAGTAATTTTTTTGAAAATATTTTGTTTTTAATCAAATTTTATATTAAATTTGCGTCCATTACTTAATGAAAGTAACAAACAGAAACAAACGTGCTATGATGACAAGGCAAAAACGGTTTATACTTCAAGAGAATGAGATACCAGCACAGTGGTATAACATCCAGGCAGAGATGACTAACAAGCCTCTGCCTCCCCTTAATCCGGCAACAAAGAAGCCGTTAAGGGCTGAAGACCTTTTTCCTGTGTTTTGCGAGGAGTGTTGCCGGCAGGAGTTCGACACAGAACATGCCTGGATTGACATACCCGATGAGGTGCTCGACATGTATAAGTATTATCGCGCCACGCCGCTTGTGCGTGCTTATGCGCTCGAAAAGGCACTTGACACTCCGGCTCATATTTATTTTAAGAATGAAAGTGTCAATCCCTTGGGAAGCCACAAGATAAATTCGGCTCTTGCACAGTGCTATTACTGTAAGCAGGAAGGCACCACCAATGTTACCACCGAAACGGGGGCAGGGCAGTGGGGAGCGGCTTTAAGCTATGCTGCAAAGGTGTTCGGACTTGAAGCTGCCGTTTACCAGGTTAAGATAAGCATGAAGCAAAAACCTTACCGCAGTATAATCATGCGCACGTTTGGTGCGGAGGTTACTGGCTCACCGTCTATGTCGACACGTGCCGGCAAGGATATTATCACCCGCGACCCCATGCATCAGGGCTCGTTGGGCACAGCAATATCTGAGGCTATAGAGCTGGCCACGACAACGCCTCATTGTAAATATACTCTTGGCTCGGTGTTGAGCCACGTGGCTCTTCATCAGACTGTAATCGGACTTGAGGCAGAAAAGCAGATGGAGATGGCCGGCGAGTATCCCGACATGGTTATCGCATGTTTTGGCGGTGGCTCAAACTTTGGAGGAATAGCCTTTCCGTTTATGCGGCATAACATAAAGGATGGAAAGAAAACTGAATTTGTTGCTGCAGAGCCCGCAAGCTGTCCTAAACTTACGCGCGGAGTGTTTCAGTATGATTTCGGTGATGAGGCCGGGTATACGCCGTTGCTGCCGATGTTTACGCTTGGACACGACTTTAAGCCGGCCAATATCCATGCCGGTGGACTTCGCTATCATGGTGCCGGCGTGATAGTTTCGCAGCTGTTGAAAGACAAGATGATGCGCGGTGTTGACATTCCTCAGCTTGAGTCGTTTGATGCAGGATTGCTCTTTGCGCGTACTGAGGGCATTATTCCGGCGCCAGAAAGTTGCCATGCAATAGCGGCAACAATACGCGAGGCTGCAAAATGCAGGGAAAGCGGTGAGCAAAAGGTGATATTGTTTAATCTCAGCGGGCATGGACTGATAGATATGACGGCCTATGAGCAGTATCTCAATGGTGACTTGATGAACTATTCGTTGTCTGACGAAGATATCAGAAAGAACACCGATGGGATAGAACGGATTATATGACGACGCCCGGTGTGCCGGGCTTTAGGCATTGTCTTGACATGCTGTCAGGTCTGACGGCGGGCAGCAGATAGTTCGATCTTCTGATGACATAATTGATAAAATATAGAGACAGGTTGATGGTTGTTAAGACAAAGGTTAGTTAATTTTATTGGGAATAAGTTGTGTATAGCCTGTTTGCAGTGATGCAAGCGGTGAATATGTCTTTATATTCAGTTGTGATAAAGAGAAGTATGCATAATGGCGTTTATGGCATTGACGGTACAGATGAAAATAAAAACACGGATTTACCATACAATGTAATTTTACTCATAGTCACTTTTCTGTATTTGTTGGCTGTTAACGTTTTGCATACTCTCTTTACAAAGATAATAGATAAAAAATGATTGATTTTCAGATTTAACGGCCGGCCCAAATTTATAAATATATTTGGGCCGGATTTTTTTATTTAACCCGAATCCTGGTACCCGATTTGGGATTAAAGACACAAATTGGAAAATGGTTAATAACAGACAGCGACATTGAGTTAAGGTTGCCTGTATCCGAAAATAAAAAGAGCCATATCACAGACTCTTTGTTTATTCGAGTGGTGATATGGCTCTTTGAATTGTATATGTGTGTTTACTTATTTTAGTCCCCATGCCTTAATGGCGATGCTGCTTTCAACTTTATTCTCGGTATCGTCAGGCAGATTGCAGAAAAAGTCGATGCCGGTAAGTTCTTCTAGCTTGTCTATCGTAACGGCATATAGCGAGAGTGGGTCGTCTGTACGCCAGTCGTCTTTCTTCTGTTCAGCCCAGAAGCCGATGGCTCTGTAGCCTTCGCTGTTTTTAAGAAGGCAGGCCATGAAGAAGTATTTGGGTACGATAAGCTTGCCCTGTATTCTTGAAATTATCTGACTTTCATTGTCTATTGTTCCGCCTTTGCATACATAAAGTGTATCGGTCTTTGCGCGTGGAGTCCATGTGCGCACTTGGTCTTCCATTCTTACCCAAAGGCCTTCACCCTGATCCTGACCGCTGTTTGAATAGCCGTTGAACTTATGATATTGCGGCTGCATGTTTGTAAGGTAGAAGGTCTGGTAATTTGCGTCATAAGAATATTTCCTGTCAGCATTCGGACAAATGTGTCCGTGCTCATAGCCGGAGCCGTAGAAATAGTCTTCGTCCCAGTAATAGTCAGAGCTTAGGTTCGGGTCGTTATAGTATTTGTCGGTTACGCGGCTATAGTTTCCCGTATATCCTTGATGCATCTGATAGCACGACCAGCGCTGTGATTTCTTTGAGCAGTCCCATTCAACGCAGTAGTTTATTTCGTCTTTGTCGTATTGTTTGTCGCCTTTTGTCCTGTATATAAGCACGATGCTGTTGCCGCCTTTCAGCCGCGGAAACTCAAGTCGCGTTACGGCAGCATCTGTTGTGACATTATTTTTGTTGAGGTTAATTTCTTCTTTTTCTCCTTCTTCGCCGTTATTGTCGTCATTGCTGCACGAAGTGATGATGAGAAGCAGGCATGGCAGCAGAAGCAGTAGCTTCAGTAGTTGTGCCTTGTTTAAAATATTTTTTGTAGACATATTACAGAATAATGATGTAATCGGATGAAATATAGGCAGGCGTAATGATGATTAGACGTCTGCGTGAAAGAAAACTATAGCAGACAAAAAGTGCGCTTAAACGTATATGCAACTACGCCTAAACGCACTTTGTATGCTAATCGAAATATGGTAATCTATTATTTGCGAGCTTTACCATAGCGGCTCATGAACTTGTCTACGCGACCAGCTGAGTCAACGAGCTTGCTCTTACCTGTATAGAACGGGTGAGATGTGCTTGAAATTTCGACTTTTACCACCGGGTAAGTTTCGCCTTCAAATTCTACTGTCTCTGTAGTCTTGCATGTAGAACGTGTAAGGAACATATCGCCGTTGGACATATCCTTAAATACGACGGGGCGATAGTTTTCTGGATGAATACCTTTTTTCATTTTGTTTTCAAATATTGTTGTTAAAAATATAGTTACATATTACAGGCTGCAAAATTACGAATAATTCTGCAGCCTGCCAAATGTTTTGATAAGATTTTTATTATTATTTTATAATGACTGTTCCTCCCATGCTCAAGGTGAAGTCGTCGATGAGGACATCTCCGCCAGGATTCTTAGAGTTCATAATCACTACGCAATATGTTCCGTCTGCATCAATAGTAAAGGTGTGTGTAACTTTTACCCATTCGCTGCTTGTAATGTCATTTGTGTAGTCGCCATAGAAATAGTTGCCTACTTTTCCGTCTGTAACAGGTACGTATCCCGGACGTACTGAAGCTCCTGCAGATGTGGCAGCCTTGGCGTAGAATGTCATTGTGTATTCACCGGCTTTGAGCTCTATTTCTTTGTATGATATACGTTTGTTGTATTTTGAATCTCCGGCAACTTTTACTGAATATGAACCGCTGTGAGCGTCTGTACTCATAGAGAGTGTTGCATTTCCGGCTGTAGATGTTGTCGACCAGTTGTTGGGAAGACCTGATACCCATGTCTCAAAGTCGCCGTTGGAAGCTGTAAGATCGCCTGTGTCTCCGCCCGGCTGCTCTTCTACTGAACCGTCTTTTACAGAGAGTTTCTTAACCTCCCATGTTGATGACTGCTGGTCGTTGCATGTATGGCGCAGTGCTATAACAACCTTGCTTCCAATATACTCAGCAGGAATGTTGACGCTCTTTTCCATAAATGTGAAGCTTGTGCCTAAGCCGTTTGTGTCATATTCGAGCATCTTCCATGTTGCTGTCTTTACGTCGCCGTTGTAATCTTTGCTTATCACGATAGAGTTGTTGGCGTTGATGTCACCCTTCTCATAGTTGATGGCATGATTAATGGTGATATATGCCTCTGTTGTGCTTGTAAGATCGATAACAGGGCTTACGAGATATGTAACACCTGCCTGGTTCTCTTTAGAGCCGTCTCCGTTGAAATCCTGGAAACCTGTAACCATGGCGCTTGAGTAGTCGTTATACCATTTAAGGCTTCCGCTTGCAGACTGTGATGTAAATGAACCAAGTGAAGAAGAGAAATCCTGGTCGATATATGTGCCGTCAGGAGTTTCGCTGCCGCCTTCTTCAGGTGCCTTGCCTTCCTGAACCTTGATGCTCTTGACCTCCCATGTTGATGACTGGCTTTCTGAGCAGGTGTGGCGCAGTGCGATAACAACCTTGCTTCCCATGTATGATGCAGGGATGTTTACGCTCTTCTCGCAGAATTCGAAACTTGAGTTCAGGCCGTCCGTATTGTAGCTTAACGGCTCCCATGTGGCTGTGTTTACGTCGCCTGAATAATCCTTGCTTATCAGGATAGTGTTGTTTGTATTGATGTCGCCTCGTTCGTAGTTAAGCGCATGGTTGATGGTTATGTATGCGTTTTCAACACCTGCAAGGTCTATTTCAGGGCTTACGAGATATGTAACACCGGCCTGGTTCTCTTTCTGGCCGTCGCCGTTGAAGTCCTGGTATCCTGTAACCATTGCGCTTGAATAGTCGTTATACCATTTGAGCGAGCCGCTTGCAGATATAGAGGTGAAGTTGCCGAGTGAGTTAGTGAAACTCTGGTCGAGCAGAACGCCCTCAGGCAAAACTACTTCGCCGCCGCTGCCTGCGTTAGGATCATCGTAAGGAGCGGGAACGTCTTCGCAACTTGTGAATGAGAATGCTGCCATTGCAAGGGCGAGCACCGAAAATAATATCTTTTTCATAACTATTTTTCTTTTAGTGTTTTATTAAATGTTTTTATTCTGCTATTTTAAAGTCTGAGTCAGAGCGCATAAGTATTTGCCATGTATTGCCGTAACGGGTAAAGATACCTGTTATGTCCATCTTTTCTGTAGGCATCACGGTTCCGGCAAAGTCGGCGTATGTGCTTGAACGTACAACAAACTCGCTTGAAGAGAATCCCTCTATTGCGCGGCTTACGCCATTTCCTCCGTCTTTCTCTGACTCAGGCGCAAATGTCTTCACGCCGTCAGCGTCTTTCAGTTTTACACCTCTTACTACCATCAGTCGGCCACAGTTTTCTTTCATGTAGCTTGCGTCTTTTGCCTTGCTGATGTCAAACTCAAGAGTATCAATCTTTGAAGCGTCTGCAGTTCCCATGAGTTTGAAGTGCTCCTGCCATACAGTCTTGTTCATTCTGCTTGGGAATGTTTTTCCGCTGGCGTTGGTGTATGGCGTACCTATCTGCGGCTGATAGCCGTAAGTTCCAATGTAGAGGTCCTTCAGATTAACGAGAATCTCCTGACCTACAGGCAGATATCCGAAGAGTCCGCCCTGAGATATACAGATTAGTATGGCTCCGGTGCCATCGTCAACAGCTACTTCACTGTAAATGTTTCCGCCGATGTCGTTGCCGGTTACGCGTGCTTTTATTTGCAGGTTTTCAGTTATGCGTGCAGTGTCGTTCTGATTTGCCAGGGTTGAAGCATATTTAGCCTTTAAGTCGGCAATAGAGATAACGTTGGTTTCCTGAATCTCGTTGTTGCCGTATGGCGCAGTTTCTCCGGTCGGATCGTTCCAGTCTTCATCCATGCACGATGTAGCCGAAAGTCCAATGGCCAGCGAGAGCATTATCAGTTTTATATATTTAAATTTTTTCATTGTCTTTTGATTTTTTAGAATCTGTAAGTAATGTTCAGCATTCCGTTAGTTCCGTAAGCATAGAATTTCATCGGGTTCTTAGAGAAACGGTATGCGCGTACGTTTCCGGAGCTTGTATAGTCGCTTCGGCTTTGTTCATATCCTCCTGTGCAGAGGTTCTGGTTATTCAGAATATTTGTAACCATGAGGTTGATAGACAGTGAGCCGCGTTTCAGGTAGATGCTTCGTCCGATAGATCCGTCGAGCATGAATCCGCCGTGTCCCTGAGCCTGCTCGAGTGCAGATGCGCGCACGTTGCCTTCGTTGTCGTAGATGTCGCCAACAGCTTCCTGGCGTGCGTTAAGTGTGCTCTCGTATCTGTAGCAGGGAGAGTAAGAAAGGTAAATGCGGTCGTAGTAGTTGCAGTTGAGGTCTATATACCATCCTCCGCTGTGATAGCTGAGTCCGAGACTTGCTGCTGTGAGCGGTGTGCCAGAGTCGCGCATACCTTTATTATATACTATCTCGTCGGTGTAGAGCGCACTTGTTGAGTTCATGTAGCGTACATGTGCGTTATTCTTTATTTTGGCGTCGCTGATAGTACCGATAAGTTTGATGTCGAATGCACTTGTAACTTTGAATTTCAGTCCTGCTTCAACTCCGTAGTACTCTTTCTTCATGCCGGTCAGTGAAACGTATGAGAACGAGTTGATATCGTCGAAGTAGAAGTTCTGCCAGTCGGTTACATTAGTCAGATAGCTGTAGTAAGCGTTGATGTTTGCATGCAGCCATGAAGTCTGTAGCTGATATCCGAGTTCGGTGCTGAAAACACGTTCGTTCTTGAGGTTAAGTACAAAGTCGTTGTTGATTTCTGGAGAAGCGAACGCATTTCTTGCCTGAGGTGCGCGGTGTTCATATCCGGCTCCGAAAGTCAGTGTGTTGCCGCGTCCTAGATTAAAGCTTGTGCCCAGCTTGAATCCTCCGTCAAGGAATTCGGCTGTCTTGCTCTTGCCGTAAGAGTTGTTGGCTGCCATACCATTTCGCATTTTTCCGTCACGCTGCATGCTGGTATAGCCAAGTTTTGCGGCTATAGTATAATGTAGTGCACCAAAGTTCTCGCTGTAGCTTGACCATATTTTGCCGTTGTTTACGAGCAGGTTATAGTCATATCCGAATCGGTCGCCTTCTCTTACTATGCCGTTGCGGTTATTGAGGTCGTACTGTATCTCATCAGCATTGCGGTCGTATGTGCCCAGTGCGTAAGTGTTGATGTTATGGTATGTTGTAGCTCCGAGCAGGTCTTCCATCGTCTGATAATGCATGCCTTTATTTGTCGAGGCGATGATACCTACATTAATTTGATTGTCTTTGGTGAGCTGCTTGTTCAGGGTAGATGCGAATGTAACGGTCAGCGCGTCGTTGTGCTTAGCCTGGATGTAGTACATGGCGTCGGCTCCCTGAGCTGAAACCTGGTGGTTAGAGTAGTACAGACGGTCCCAGTTAATTTGGCGGTTAGCCTTAGACGATGTCCAGAACTCATAAGCTGTGTTCCAGTCGGCAAGGCTCTGCTCTGTGCGGTTTGTTGCGTCAGTCTCGTCCCAAACGTCATAGTAGCTGCTAGGCATGTTCTTCCAGTAGTTGGGGTGGGGGTTGTCAGCATTGTTGTAGTTAAGCTTGGTGCTCTTATACATGCTGTATTTTCCCATCAAAGATGTTGTCAGTTTTGTCTCGTCGTCTATTTTCCAGTCCCATGTCAGCAATGCTGTAGGAGCATAGTCGTTTACGATGCGCGAGTTGCGCTTCTTGCCGTTCTGATATCCCCAGTATGGGTTATAGTAGCGGTCGTTGGCCAACCAGTACATCTCGTCGGTTCCGGCGCCCTGCGAAGCACGTTCAGTAGGATTACCCCATGTAACGAGCGAAAGAGAGTGTGTTCCGTCGCCGAACACCTTTTGGACACCGAGAAAATAAGAAAGTGAATTATAGAATGTGCCTTCTACATATCCCTCGTTTGCCCAACGGTAGGTTATGTTGCCCGAGAATGCCCAGCCTTTGCTGTTGAGGCCAGAGTTAAATGTGTACATTCCGCGCAGTGTATAGTTGCGGTTGGCGCCGCTGAGCGTCAGCCTGTGGCCTGTAGGCATGGCTGCCGGCCTGAAGTTATAGTTGTTTGCTCCTCCCATTGACGGCATGGCGAAGTTGTTGCTTTCAAACGGCAATGCAAATTCCATGTTGCGTGTCTGCTGATTAAGTCCGCCGACGAGTGAATATCGGAATTGTCCCGACTCCATATCGTTCATCGGTATGCCGTTAATGTAAATGTCGTTGAATTTTTGGTCGAATGCGCGGTATCGGAAACGCATAGGTGAAAACAGGTATCCAACTTCGCTTGCATAGATGTTAGAGTTAGAGTTCACTATGGTTACGTTTTGTGACATGTCGTCGTCTTCGCCCAATTGTGCCTCCGTGAATGTGAATGCCGACTCACTTAAGACGGCACCCCTTTGCCCTATGGAATCGCTTTGCGCATGCAGCAAAGGCGTATAGCATAAAGCAATCACTGCTAATTTCAGCTTTTTTTGCATAATAATGGTATTTGTGAATAAACTTTCGGCAAAGATAAATTAATTTATATAAACTTCAAAAATAAAACAACAAATAATCTTTTTGCTTGCTTTATTTTGCCTTAAATTTAATGTAAGTGTAACAATCAAGCGGTCAAAACCCTTGTTTTTGACTGTTTTTTGTTGCTTTGTGCAACTTTTGGTGCCGGTGTCCTTGCAGTTTGTTTTTCTGTTCTATTTTTCGTGTTTTAGTGTCTGATATTTACTTTTGGCTTTCATGCGGCCTTTGTGGCGTGTGTCCGCTGTTATGTAAAATGATTTACTTTTTTGTTTTACCCTCAATTGGTTATTCGTATTCGGTCGGGATTTCTGTTTTATATTGAGCGTATTTTTTGTTAGATTTTTCGCAGGCATAACGTGCCATGTCAAGAAAAATCTGACAAAAAATACGCAAATAGGCGCAAAGAGACGGGCAGAAAGCATTAAGGCACAAAATAGATAAAGTTACGTGCGGTTTAATTGCCAATTTGGCTTTAAGAGCATAGTGTTGCCTTGTGTGTGCTTTTGTTGAGCATGCGGTCCATGGCTGTATTGCAATAGCAAATGTCTTTTTGGTGTCGTCTTTTTGTGTTTGCGGTGCAGTGTGTCATAGTTGTTACTTGTCTTCTACAAATTTGTTTCAAAATTACGGTAACGGAAAAAAATGTATTTAATTTTTTGAATTATCTTTAAGTTGCATTATCTTTGCAAAAATAAACACGCATGTGTAATTGGCCGATGAGCGTTGCATGGCGTAAAAAGTTGGTTCCGTAAAGAAATAACAATGTTTTTTATATTATGAAAAAGTTAAATCTGTTTATCGTTTTGTCTCTATGGCTTGTTGCCGTGAGCAGTTTTGCACAGAAAAAATATTCAGTGTATGCTGTAGGTTTCTATAATCAGGAAAACCTGTTCGACACGTGTCATGATGAAGGCAAAAACGACTATGAGTATTTGCCTACCGGTTCGTCACGCTGGAATGGCCTGAAATATTCTCACAAGTTGCATAATATGGCAAAAGTGCTGGCCGACATGGGCACAGATGTCCTGCCTGATGTAGGGTGTGCTGTTATAGGACTGTCGGAGGTTGAGAACGACAATGTGCTGAACGACCTTACGGCCCAGGAGCCCTTACGCGCGCGTGGATATAAATATGTACATATTGAGGGGCCTGACAGCCGTGGCATAGACTGCGCATTGCTATACAATCCCGCTATGTTTACGGTTAAGAAGTCAACGTTGTTGCCATATATCCCGGACGAGACTATGTCAGGCAACTACCGCACACGTGGCTTCCTTACCGTTACCGGCGAGCTTGCAGGCGAGCCTGTTACAGTAATCGTGTGCCACTGGCCGAGTCGTTTTTCCGGCTCGTCTTACCGTGAGAGAGCTGCTCAGCTTGTGAAAAACATCAAGGATTCTCTTATTAACGAAAATCCGGCTATGAAGGTGATGGTTATGGGCGATATGAACGATGATCCTACAAATAAGAGCATGAAGGATATACTCAGAGCTAAGGCTGAAATAAAGAATGTGAAGGACGGCGACATGTATAATCCTTGGTTTAACATTCTTACAAAACAGGGTGTGGGTACATTGTCATATCAAGGTTCGTGGAATCTGTTTGATCAGATTGTCCTTACGCCGAACATGCTGAACCGTGACGGCAAAAAGGACTATTCAACGATGAAATTCTGGAAAAATCAGATATTCCGCCGCGACTACCTGTTTAATAATGAAGGAAAATACAAGGGTACACCAAAGCGCACACACGCAGGAGGAATATGGCTCGACGGATACAGCGATCACCTGCCCGTTGTGGTTTATCTTGTAAAAGAGCAGAAATGAGTGTAACCGAAGAACATCCGCTCAAGCCTTTTCTGCCTGGAGATACACGGTTGTTGATGCTCGGCAGTTTTCCGCCGGCACGCAACCGTTGGTGTATGGATTTCTTTTATCCTAATTTCATCAACGATATGTGGCGTATATTCGGGCTTATATTTTTTGGCGATAAGTTTCATTTTGTTGACAATGATGCAAAGACTTTCCGTCGGGAAGACATAATAAGTTTTTTGAATGAAAAGGGTATTGGCTTTTATGATACGGCCTGTAAGATTTGCCGCACAAAGAACACTGCGTCGGACAAAGACCTCGAGATAGTAGAGACAACCGACTTCAGCCGGCTCTTGGATGCCATTCCTTCATGTCGTGCCATTATAACAACAGGACAGAAAGCGACAGATACGTTTGCTGCATATTTTAACATCATGCAGCCGAAGCTCGGTGAGAGTGTCGACTTTTGTGCCGGAGAGCGGAGTCTTACGCTGTATCGCATGCCGAGCAGTTCGAGGGCTTATCCTATGAAGATAGAGCGCAAGGCTGAATATTATGAAAAGGCTTTCAGGGCGCTTGAGCTTATTTAGATGATAAAGTTATTAACCTTACAGCCGTGTGCATATACCGGCATCAGAATGTTGGCGGAACATGCCTGCGGCTTAAAAAACATATAGATATGACCGTTATTGGAATAGCTGGCGGGACTGGTTCGGGTAAAACCACCGTCGTAAAGAAAATAGCAGAAGCGCTGCCGCCGCATTATGTCGTTGTGGTGCCGCTTGATTCTTATTATAACGACACGTCACACATGACTGAGGAAGAGCGTCATGCAATAAATTTTGACCATCCTGACGCGTTCGACTGGAAATTGCTCATAAAGCAGGTTAACGAACTGAGGAACGGACATGCCGTTGAACAGCCCACTTATTCGTATATTCAGTGTAACAGATTGAAGGAAACCTTACATGTTGAGCCGCGGCCGGTAATAATAATTGAAGGCATCATGACGCTATTGAACAAGAAACTGCGCGACATGATGGATCTGAAAATATTTGTTGACACCGACTCGGACGAGCGTCTGATACGCAACATTCAGCGTGACGTTATTGAGCGCGGACGTACTGTCGACATGGTTATCAGTCGTTATCTTGACGTGCTGAAACCTATGCACGAGCAGTTTATCGAGCCTACAAAGAAATATGCCGACCTTATAATCCCTCAGGGAGGCGAGAATCAGAAGGGTATAAGTATTTTGTGTAAGTATATCGAAAGCCTTGTAAACGTTTGATGCGTTTACTTATTTATGGCTTTGTTGCAGAAATCGTGTTCTTAATGATATATAATATTTAAGGCAGGGTATTAGCCCTGCCTTAAATATTATCCCAAATCGGTAGACCGCACATAGCTTTATCTGTTTTGTGCATTAATGTTTTCAGCCCGTCTTTTTGTTTCTATTGGCATCTTTTTTGGTCATCTTTTCTTGAAGGCCCGCTATGCATGCGAAAAATCTAACGAAAATCCGCTTAATGTAAAGCAAAAATCACGGCATTAATATTAATGCGATTTGGATTAAATATTATTGCTTTTCTTCTTCTTTTTTTATCATATAATTATTCTCAATACGCTTGCGCTCACGGTGAATTTTAAATGCATTTATACATTCGGTTACGCCGTAAAGCAGCAGGCACCAGCCTATGATGAGCAATGGCAGCGATGCGGTTTCGATTGGCTTTATGATAACAAGAAGCCCTGTAAGGAATATGACAGAAGGGCATATCCAGAACCACAGCGGCACGCGGAACATTCTTTTTGCGTTAATGAGTACCATAAACTGATTTATGGCTCCAAGAATAATCATTGCGCCAAGTACATACATCAGTGACTTGACAAAGAAGCCCGGCGCTACAGTCAGTATAAGTCCGAGCAGTAAGCTGCCTATGCCAACAATGGGAAATGTGGGCTTGCCCGGAGTGATAAGTCTTCCCTGTGCATCGTAAATTTCAGTGTCTGACGTGTGTGTCCTGGCATTGAGATATACCGCGCATGATATTGCGCCCGACACAAGAAACAGCAGACCTATGGCAATGGTGATGCCTTTCATTGTGCTGTCGGGATTGTTTATCAGCAGAATGCCGACAATTATTGCGCAGATGGCGCGAAAAACAGAGCTTTGCAGTATTTTCATGTCCGTAGTTTTTTTATTTCCGTATAATTTCTAAGTGTCAGGCAACTGGAGCCGTGTGTTACGGCATATGTGCCGTCACGCAAGTCTTACGTCCGGTTGGTGCAGCGTTGCCTGTCCTTGTTCCGCTCCTACAAAGATAGTGTGTTTTGTGTTTGTTCACAATACGTTTAACTTATTTTATACAAAGAATGAAAACAAAACAATATTTACCATATTTAGTGGCCGGCCGGTCATTATTTGCGGCTGTTACTTGGGCAATGGCTTACTTGCTTTTTTCGGTATAAATGGTCGTGACTGTCAATTATTGTCAGTAAATAATGCGGTTAAACTGTTTTTTGTTTTGTCATGATGCCGTTATGTGTTATCTTTGCATCGTTTTGAATTTTATTGAATTGATATGATAAAGCTTTATCTTGTTAGACACGGTGAGACGGTTGACAACGCTAATCACATTATGCAGGGACAGACTCAGGGTGAGCTTAACGATAAGGGGCGTGAGCAGGCTCGTGAGGTTGCGGCCAAAATGGCCGGAGAAAAAATTGACGTTTTTGTGTCGAGCGACTTGTGGCGCGCCATTGAGACGTGTTCTATCATTGCCGAGCCTCATGGGATAGATGTTATGACTACTAAATTGTTAAGAGAACGCGACTGGGGCAGCTTTACAGGCCGTTATATTCCTGATCTTAAGGATGTAGAATGGCCTGATGATATAGAGCCGATAGACAGTCTGAAGATGAGGGCGGGGCTGTTTATTGATTTCATCCGTGAAAATTTTCCTGGAAAGACGGTTCTTGCCGTAGGCCATGGCATTGTCAACAAGGCCATACAGTCGGTGTTCTTCGGTAAAGAGATGAAAGATATTGCTCCAATGCACAACGCAGAGGTGAGAGAACTCCATCTTTAATTTAAACCGTATTAGAATTCAACCGTGATTTTTGTCTTATCTTGAGCAGATTTTTGTTTGTTTCTTTGCCTGCATAGAGGAGTATGCCAAGAAAAGTATGCGAAAATGCGCTAACAGAATAAGACGGCCGAAAGCATGAATACGCAAAATAGATGAAAGTCGTCTGTTGTCTAATGACAGATTGTGGCTTAATGTTGCACCGTAATTTTATGTGCCGTGTAATTATTTGGCTGTCTGATGTTTGTGATCAGATGATTTAATAACACAAGGCCGGTTAGGATTAATCCTTCCGGCCTTGCTTTTGTGTTGTTAAAGACATGCATTCTTATTTTAATGAAGGTGTCTTTTTGGGTAGAAATGATTTTACGTCTTCAACAACAGTTTATAATTGTTTTCAGTTTTAATGTTTCATTTTCATACATACGCCATTATTTGTTTTACTGGTGCAGTCTTCAGGCATGAGTGTATGGGTTTTTAATATGGTCGATATTTTTTACACAAGTGGCCGTTGATGTGTTTTTCGTCACATCGTGCCTGGTTTTATCTGCGTCCTCCAAAGTTTCTTCCGCTGTTTCCGCCGGATGTGCTCTTGCTGTTGTTTCCGTTGTTGCTCTTGAATGAGCGTGTCGGCGTGTTCCTGTTAATCGAGAACCCTTGTGGTTGCCTCTTGGGGCTGAAAGTGTTGTTGGGCGTCTTTATCTTGCGGTTGTTGTTGAGCTTGTTACTTCTGTCAAAGCTGAAGCCGCGGTTGCCGTTTGTTCCAGGCCTTGCTGTTGTCCGTGTGCTGCTTTCGCGGTTTCCTCTACGGAAGTTCCTTTGTCCGTTAAATTGTTTTTTGTTGTTATTGTCTTTTTTGTTTTGAATGTCGTTCATTGCAAACGTTTTGCGTCCGAAGTTATTGTCAAATTCGTTTCTCTTCGGTCTGCCGTTGTCTCTTTCTCGTCCTGAGAAAGTTCTCGGATGGTCTCTTCTGAATTCGCCGCGGTCAAACCTGTCTCTCATGCCGTGTCCTCTGTTTATGCTGCCGTGATTGAACGTGCGGCCCTTATACCAGCTGCATCCTCCGTTGTGTCGCCAGCTGTGTCCGCCGCGATATGTTATGTAGACTGTCGGGCGGCTGAAATAAAAGTAGTTGCGGTGCGGATAGCGTGCGTATATGGCAAAGTGCCAAACACCTGCAGTCCAGTAAAGCGGACGGTAGAAATATGTGGCAGCGCAGAAATTCCTGTATTGCCAGTCGAGCAGAATGTAGCTCAGATCGAGGTTGCGCTGCGTCCAGTATGTGCCATACAGGTCGTCGTATGTATTGATGCTCATAAGATAGTCGAGGTTTACCTCATAGGCAGCATCGTATTGCTCCTCGTTGAGATTAAGTTCATAGGCCATTTTGTCTGTGAGAAACAGAGCCTGCTCACGGGCCTGGCTGTAACTCATCGCATTGGCTGAAACGGTGAGTGTCAGCATTGTTGTGAGAATTATTATAATTTTGTTCATGGCAAATCTTTTTATTTTCTTTTTAATCGTGTGCAAAGAAACTAATAAATATTTGTGTGTGAAAGGGTTTTTCCCTAACTTGGCGGGGGAAAATCCCTATTTCATGTATAATCAGTCTGAAAACGGGTGTCATGTAATTTTTATTATTGTATGTCATCACTTGGTTTTCGTTTTTGTCAATGCGTTATAGTGCTTATTTAGATGTCTTTTGACCGGTTGATGTAATATTTTTTTATAAATTGCGTTATATACTAAAATTTGTCTTTTAATGAAATCATTATTACTCGTTTTATTGTTGGTGTCATCGGGCGGCTCGTCGTTTGCTCAGGGGTGGCAGGAAGATAAAGTTGAAAAGCTGCGCCTTGACAAGGGCTTAAAATATAATGTGGAGATGCAGGCCGACTTTTCTTCCGGAAGCACACCGCTGTGGCTTAATGCCAACCGCTATGGACTTAGTTCGCTCGATGCCGACAACGGATACGTCAGGGCCGGGCTGTTCAGGCCGTTGCGCACAGACTCGGCACGCCGTTGGGGAGTAGGTTATGGCGTAGATTTGGCATTGCCGTATAATTATACAAGTAATTTTGTTGTGCAGCAGGCCTTTGTTGAGGCTCGCTGGCTGCATGGCGTGCTTACCGTGGGAAGCAAACAGTATCCAATGGAACTTAAAGACAATCGCCTGAGCAGCGGTTCGCAGACGCTGGGCATCAACGCCAGGCCTGTGCCTCAGGTGCGTCTGGCTTTACAGGATTATTGGACATTACCTTTTGCCAACGGCTGGCTGCATCTAAAAGGCCATATTGCCTATGGTATGATGACCGACGACGGCTGGCAGCATGACTTTACAGGAAAGAAAAGCAAGTATGCTGATAATGTGCTGTATCACAGCAAGGCAGGATACTTGAAGTTTGGCAATGAAAACTTTTTTTGTCCGTTTTCTTTTGAGGTCGGTCTCGAAATGGCTTCAACATTTGGCGGGACGTCATATCTGCCTGACGGGAATGGCGGCATGACAGCCGTTAAGGGCGATACAGGTTTCGGCGCTTTCTGGAATGCCTTTGTTCCTGGAGGTTCTGATGTTGGTGAGACGACTTATCAGAATGTTGAGGGTAATCAGGTGGGAAGCTGGCTGATTAGGCTTAACTGGGAAGAAGACCTGTGGCGTTTCAGTATCTATGCCGACAAGTATTTTGAAGATCATTCGTCCATGTTCCAACTCGACTATAACGGGTATGGTGAGGGTAGCGAGTGGCAGGAAAAGAAGAAAAGCCGCTATCTGCTGTATGACTTTAAGGACATTATGCTTGGTGCAGAATTCAGAATGAATTATGACAGATGGGTAAACGGCGTCGTGTTTGAGTATATTTATTCGAAATATCAGAGCGGTCCTATTTATCATGATCATACAAACACCATATCCGACCATATCGGCGGCAAGGATAATTTCTACAATCACGGAATATATACAGGTTGGCAGCACTGGGGACAGGTGATGGGCAATCCGCTTTACCGTTCACCGCTGTATAATTCAGACGGAACGATATGTGTCAAGGACAACCGTTTCATGGCATTTCATCTCGGTGTGGACGGATGTCCAATAGAGCACTTCACATATAGAATATTGGCTTCGTGGCAGGAGGGACTCGGCACTTATGATGATCCTTACGGAAAGATGCGCCACAATTTTAGCTTTTTGCTTGAAGGACAGTATGCCTTTGGCGGCAAACGGCTTAAGGGATGGAGTGTTAAAGGTGCCTACGGAATGGATCTTGGCAGTATTCTTGGCAACAATTACGGATTTCAGTTGACTGTGGCAAAAACCGGTCTTCTTAATTTATAGTTTATGTGTATGAAGATGAAACGTTGTTACTTAAATATATTTATTGCCGCATTTGTGGCTTTTGTATTAGGTTCGTGTACTATTGAGACACTCGATAACGGTGATCTTGATGGAATGTGGCATCTCACGAAGGTTGACACACTGGCTACATCTGCTTCTGCCGATATGAGCGGCATGCGCATCTATTGGTCGTTTCAGGCACGTTTGCTGCAGCTCGACGATAAGTCGGGCGCACATTCTAGCATATTGATGAGATTTGAGCATAATGGTGCAACCATACGCCTTTATGATCCATATGTTTACGACCGTGAGGACGGAGACTGGCCACTTGAGGACATCACGTTGCTCAATCCTTTTGGAATTGTGGCTCCAGACGAGACTTACACCATTGAAAGTCTCAGCGGCAGCAAAATGGTTCTGCTGTCTGGCACATATCGCATGTATTTCAAGAAATTATAGTATAATTTTTACAGCATGATGTCTTTATGCCATACCAGTAGGATGCTGTGTATAGTGCTGATTTCAAGCTGATTACAAAAGGCCGTGTTTTGTGTTGCAAAACACGGCCTTTTATAGGCTGACAGGCGTCCTTTCGTAATGCGAAAGGACGCCTGTTGTATGTTATGCATGTGCCTGGACTTACGGAGGAATGTTGTAAATAAGTCCTGTTCTACAGGCGGGAATCAAGCATACAGAAACAATTGTGTTCATCGTGCGTAAATCTGCAGGGAATTTTTGGCAAACAGCCGGACAGAGATACAGATACTTCATATAAGGTATAATTCTGCGGATGAGACTGCAAACCAAGTCAAAGGCTAATAATTATCCGGCTCTATGGCTTGTGTTTCAAATGGCATCTGTGATAAACACGTGCGTAACAAAGTGCATTATTGTGGGAGAGGCTATAAAACAAAAGCAGAAAGAAAACTGCTGCGTTTTCTTTCTGCTCGATTATTTTTATGAGTTATTTTATTAGCGGTCAGCTTTTGACTCTTTCTGGTGCCATCTCTGTTGTGTGTCGCAAAGCCTGCCTTTTGGCTATCAAATAGTTTAGAACCAGGTTCAGGCAAATGTATATAAGCACGTCAATGATAAACACAGCCGTGTTGCTTATTACCATGAGCATAAAGTGGTTGGCACCGATATAGAACACTGCCAGCATTAATATGGCTACAAGGGCTGTGTGTTGTGTGCATCCGGCACTCATAAACTTGTGGTGAATGTGTGTCTTGTCGGCCGAAAACGGCGAACGCTTGTGGTAAATGCGCATCATGAACACCCTTACAACATCGAACATCGGGACAATTAAAAGCGTGAAGGCTATTATGAAGTCGAACTTGTGATTTGGCATAACTGCCGTGTTGTTCATTGAATATTTCACGCATAGAAAGCCTAGCAGATAGCCAAGCGTAAGACTGCCTGAGTCGCCCATGAATATTTTGCGGTTCTTTTCGGCTGACCCGAACAGATTGAAATACATAAATGCCACCAAGACGCCTATGAGTCCGGCTATCAGGATGGAATAGCTCCATACATTCTGCACGATAAACATATATAGAAAGCCCGACAGCGCTATTATAGACAGACTGGCCGCAAGGCCGTCGATGCCGTCAATAAGATTCATGGCATTGTCGATGAACACTATTGCAAGCACAGTCAGCGGAAATCCGATATAATAGGGTATTTCGTAAATGCCGAGAAAACCATACATGTTGTTAATATAAAGACCAGACATAGGCAATGCGCAGGCCGCTATAATCTGAACGGCAAACTTTATGAGAGGCGACAGCCCGAGAATGTCGTCAATTATGCCCATCACGTAGATTATGAGCATGCTCAGCAGAAAGTAAATGCTCCACAGGTTTATCGTAACCTGTTTGTCTGTAGTGTTGATTACCGACATTGCCGCAGCAAACGACAATAGCATACTTGGCATGAAGGATATTCCTCCAAGCCGCGGGATAGCGCTGTGATGTATTTTCCGCGCGTCGGGTATGTCGTACAGCTTACGCGACTTGCAGAAGTTAAGTATCAACGGGATAAACAAAAATCCGCAGAGCGCACTGATAATGAATACCCCGATAATGCAGTATATGTATATGTTCATAAAATTTCGTTAGTGCGATTACATTTTATTAAACCATAATAATCGTAAAATATTGCATAATTTGGAAAATTTATTTTGATTATTGTTGCATTTACTTGTTTATTGCGTGTTCGCTCTTGTTTTTTATATGTCTGTCACATTGTTGACTTAATAATTTACTGCAATAGAATATTTTATGTACAAATCGTATACAAACATTGACAGAAAGTTCTTTTTGTGGAAAAATATAAGTAGCTTTGCAAACGGACTTATAATACATTTACTTATTAAACTTTATGAGAAGAAGCATTTTAATGTTTTTGGGCTTGTTGGCATGTGCTTGTGTAAATGCTCAAGAATGGGATGGCACAGCAAGAATATGGGCAGACGGCAAAGGCACAGAAACAGAGCCTTATCTTATTGAAACGGCCGAAAATTTGGCTTATCTTGCAGAGAGCGTTACAGCTGGAGAAACCTATGAAGGAGTGTTTTTTCGTCTTGTTAATAATCTTAATATGTGCAAGGAGAAACATCTGTTTGCGCCGATTGGATTTTTTGACGAATATGCCGATTCGGAAAATAAGGGGCGGATGATTGACAACTCGAGATATTTTCTTGGTGTGTTCGACGGAAATGGAAAGACCATTGACAATGTGCATGTCTATTTTGTTGATACTGAAAATGCTGTCGGAGGAACAGGCTTGTTTGCTTGCATTTCAAAAAACGCAGTGATAAAGAACCTTACCATCGGAAAAAATTCTGTGATTGAAGGTACTAATGCTACAGGGGCTGTCGTCGGTGCAATGACTGGCGGCAGAGTTGAAAACTGCGTAAATATGTCAGCGCTTAATATTTCTCAAGATTTAGGTCAGGGCGGCATAGTTGGCACAATGTATGGAGGTGTCGTGTCCGGATGTGTTAATGATGCAGACATAACAGGTTCTACTAATGTTGGCGGCATAGCCGGATATGTAGACAATGGAGCATTGATAGAAAATTGCTATAATTGCGGATTTGTTAAATTTACAGGATTCTATGCCGGGGGATTGGTTGGATTTTTATATGAAGGTACATTAAGAAATTGTTATAGTTGTGGCAAAACGCTGAATGATTTCACCGGTGCGGCTGTTGTAGGCACAACAGATAAAGATGCTGTCATTGAGAATTGTTATTATCGTGCGACTGAAGATTATGCTGTTGACAATAATGTCGGCGTCGTTAAGAAACTGGCTTGTGAAATGCGGACTGATGATTTTCTCGCACTTCTCGACAATGGACAAAATGTATGGAAGAAAGATATAAACAATGTAAATAATGGCTTTCCGCTGCTTGGATGGCAGGACAGTGGCACTGTATCTGTTGATGCAATCTCTCATACAGATAAGATAAATATTATAGTTGACGGACATAATGTATCTGCATCTGTTGATGGGGCATATGAAATCGTTGTAACCGATATTCTCGGAAATATTATTGCTGTTAAAACTATAAATGGAGGTTCGTTATATATTGAGGAAAATGGCGTTTACATTGTCATGGTTTCTGCCTTTGGCCATAGCGCGAGCTGTAAGGTCATAATAAGATAAAGCTCTGATACGGCGATGTTTATATCTTAAATTGACAAAGACTAATCAATAGCTTTAACGTTAACTTGAATCAGAAAAATGAAATATTGCGGCTGCCAAAATAACGAAAGTGTTGTATGTGAAAACCCATTGAATTTTATTTGAAAGTCGCTTATTCATATAAAAAAAGTCACTGAGTTACATGATGCAACTCAGCGACTTTTTTATATGAATTATTTTGTAAATATTGTTAAAACAAAGGCGTTGAACATTTTACAATTGTTTTCAGTTTCAAAATCAGAGCCTATACATTAGTAGGCATATCGTTTTAAAATCGTTTAAATTCAAAAATCTTATAAAGATATTTTATTGAGATGAAAGCCATGTTTGTATATAGTCCATAGCGTCGGCATGCCTTAACGTCTTCTCTTGTTATTAATATTCTATTTTTTATGTTTTTGGTACTCACGCCGCCTGTTCTCATTGTTACGAAGTCTCTTTTTATATATTTCGCTCTAATTTTGAATTTATGAAACAGTCTGACCATCATGTCATAGTCTGACGCGATTTTGTAGTCTAATGAATATTTGCCGTATTTTTCATAAACGCTGCGCCTTACATAGAATGACGGATGTGCAGGCATGAAGCCAAATCGCAGCCAAAAAGGCTTGAACATAGCTGACGAATAATACCTGACGATTTTATCCGGATGGTTTCCGTTAATAAAATGTATGTCGCCATAAACAGCATCTAATTTCATGTCTGAAAATGCCTTTGCTACATTTTCTATAATATCGTTAGACGTAAAATAGTCGTCTGAATTCAAAATACCGACAACATCGCCTGAACTTCTGCTTATACCTTTGTTCATAGCGTCATATATTCCGGCGTCTTTTTCAGACAGATAGTGTAGTCTGCCGTTAAATCTGTTTTCGTAATTTTTGATTATTTCTAATGTCCTGTCAGATGAATTTCCGTCAATGATCCAATATTCGATATTAGAATATGTTTGGCTTAATACAGATTCGATAGTGCTTGCTATTGTTTCTGCGCTATTATATGTTGTTGTTATTATTGATACTTTTATCATTTTGTATTTTTTTTCATTAGGCAAGTTTTATATTATGACATGACAAGTTGTTTGTATTAGCCATTTACCCATGATTGACGTTTTTAATTTATGCGAAGTTAATTAAAATAAATATTTTGAGCAAATTTTTGAACGCATTATGTATCTCAAAATATTGTTATAGATTGAGAAGTCCTTTACATATCGCATAACGGAAGTTTATTTTTTCTTTTAAAGACGAAGTACTTTTCCTTGCTGTAGATGAACTATTGTGCCCATGTCTTCTGAATAAAATAAGACTTTGTGGTATAAAACATACATTAAATTTGAATGCAGCCACATTGCCGAGCCATATATCATGCATGGGAGTGTCTTCAGGAAAAGGAATAGCTACATCTAACAGCTCTTTTCTGAAAGCCATGCAGCAGCCAAGATATCCGTTTTTGATAAGCAGATTATACCATTTTCCCGATTTAGTCCTGTTGAGCTGAAAAAATGAGTGGCAAGTTTCGTTAAGATTTCCGTCTGTTACATTTGCGTCACTTATCACGCAACAATATTTATTTAAGTATTTCATGCATGTTTCCACTTTGCCCTCTTTCCAGACATCATCCTGGTCAGCGAGAAAAATATAGTCACCTGTGGCATGTTTCAGTGCTTCCTCAAAATTTTTAGTCGGTGAACCCGCGTGTGGACCTTCGATAATTTTTATTCTCTTGTCGTTTAAGCCAGAAATGATGTTTATTGTCTTGTCTGTAGACTTATCGTCGGATATGATAATTTCATCATTCTCATCTAACTGTGAGAGAATTGACGTTAATTGTTGTTCGATGAATTTTTCACCGTTATATGTTGCGATACAGACTGAAATCATAATTGTTTTATTTATTTAAAATACTTTTGAATAGAATCTTGAGCGGTTCAATAGATTTGCATCTTATTGTAAGTGCCATAGTATGTTTTAGAACGAGATAAGTTATTTTTATCTTGACACTTAATTTGCGCGTTTCGAAATTTGAGGCATTCCTGCAGTAAATCTTGTAGCGGTTAATTAGTTTTGCTTTGTCGTTTTCATTGTTCGAAAAATCTTGGATGCATATAATATTTAAGACAACGACCTGTTTTACTGCTGTTTTAAGTCTTTCGAGAAACTGAAAATCAGAAAAATCTAGGCCTACTTCTTCTTTATAGCCGCCAACTTTGATGAAGTCGTTAACGTTAACAAGCATTCCGCTGTTTATTATGTCAAATTTGTTTATGTTATAAATTCCCGGCTTTATCTCGTTTTTATGTTTAAATAGACATGAGTTTGCAGGTGAGAGATATCTGTTGTCTGATATCATATGAATAGGAACAAACAGACTTTTGTCAGGATTCTGTCTCAGACTTTCTTTGTAAATGCTCAATGCTTCTGGCGGGAATGACGTGTCCTGATCTAAAAGCATTATCCATTTAAATCCGTTTTGACAAGCATATTTGGCCGCTTTATTATAGTTTTCAGATACGCCCGGATTTTTTGGATTCCAGAAATACTCGTAATTTCCGTTTCCTATTTCTATCTTTTCATATTGAGTTGTTTTGGAATTGTCAAAAACAAGAAGACAGTCTATTTTATCCGCGTTATTTTTTATAAGCGTCTTATATATATTACATTCGGTAAGCTTTGAACCATAAATTACAACCGCAATTGCTATGGCCTCATTGCCTTTATCTTTTATGCTATTATTCATACTTATGCCTTTTTCTCTTTGTTGTAGCTTATCTTTATATGGCAGATAAAAATTAGCACTACCATCTGTATGATAGATGACAGACCTTGGAATATTTGTTCGTCGACAAATTGTGTAACTAATAAAGTAAAAATATACGCATAGAGATACGTCATTAGATTATTGCCTGTTTTGGAAGATTTATATATGGCGCCAATAATAATTCCTTCAATAAGGGCAAAAGCAAAAATTCCCGTGAAACCGAAATCTTTGAAATATGATGACAGAACTGTGTATACGTTCGTGGGTAATGGAGTTAGGCAGAAATCTTGTACAATAGGTGGAGGAGTATTTATGTTAAATCCTAATGAATTTAGTATGCCATAAAAAAAGCGTAATGTAACTTCTCCCCATTGGCTTGATGAACAAGGAGACAATTGGCCAAAAGCAATGATCGCTGTTACAGAGTAAATTATAAGTAGGTTTCCTATTACTTCTGCATCTGTTTCATTTTCAGAACTTCCTCTTAATACATACATAAGCGGAACAAGGGCAATAAGGAACAATGAGCCGAAAAATATTGGCTTTAATGATATTTTCCCTTTCTCATAAAGCAAGTACAGGCTTGTGAATATATACATAAATAGAGTCATCTTTCCCATTGTTGCAATAAAAAAGAGAAAGCATAACCCAATGACAAGCAGCAGACGCCACTTCCTTATTTTGTCGCGCCATATCTCAACAATTAATAGAGTGTTGATTACGTAAACAAAGTATTTTACGATACCCAGCTGATTCTCTTCCGGATTTACGGCTTGTTCTCTCAATGTAGAGAATATTCCGTCAGGCGAGCCAAGCATAAATGCGTGCTGAACAGCTTTGTATACGGCAATAGGAACAAGAATCAATGTAATCAGGGTTATTATGTTGACGTTCTTTTCACATACTTGCCATGGCGCCTTCTTATATGATGGGAATATTATAAACGTTAAGACTGAAGATATTGTAAATGTGAATACCCAGATGGTTATTCCATATACAAATTGTTCTGAGACGGCATAAAGCTCTTTATGGACAAAAGTATATAGCGTGAGAATAATGATCCAAACAATCAGCGTGGTGTTCCATGGCGAGAAGATCTGCCTCTGTGGAAGATAGTGGCAGAATCTTGGCGACAGCATGAAAATTGCAAGCATCACCGCAAATACGAGTATTAATATTATTATGTTTGTCAGCATTTTCTTTTGTTTACTTGTTCCATATTCCTCTTGCTGTATTATGTGCCAACTTTTCAAATTGGATTTTATTACATATTGTGCAAAGAAGATTTACGGAAATTAATGCACATATAATTCCATAAAGGCCGAATCTGTGGCCTAAAATTATGGCTAAGGGGATATATATTATAGCCTCTAATGCCGTAATAATGGTTATAAGGCGTATCTTTCCGATTCCGAAAAGAATATTTGAATAGCATGTGCTGTATATCAGTACGCACATATAGACAGCCATTAAGGCTGAGAGCATGTATCCAATTTCAACTTTACCGCCAATCCATATTCTGTAGATGACTTCTGATGACGCAAGCATTATTATTAAAATGCCTAGGAATCCCAGCATTATCTTGTTCATTTTATTCATCATATTGTTTATCCATTTCCAGTCATTCTTCGTGTATGCATCAGTTGTTGCCGACCAGAGTGGGGCAGTGATGATTGTAAAAATCATTATTGTAAGACTGAAATATTTATATGAAATCTGATACGGCGTAACTTCTGCCGGAGACAGTATACGTGTAATCAGCACATTTGAAGAGGCAAATATTACCAGTCCGGAAATTTGAACAATGAAGAACAAAATGCCCAATGAGAACAATTCGTTAAGTTCCGCTTTGTCAAACAGTCTGAATGATGGTCTAAGATATTTGTATTTGCAGAAAGTCACTGGATATGAAATCAGATAAATAATTAAAGGCGAAAGCGTGTATATGCACGCAACGTCAAATAATGTGAGCTTGTAAATCAAAGACAGTACAAAAATGCTGATAAGCGCCAAAGTCTGTCCTGAAACGACAAGTAGATTATTTATTGCAGGGAGTTGCAGGCCCAAATAGACATTTCCGATAAATTTGAAAATAAAGGTAACGCCTACAAATACAATCGAGATGATGAATATGTTTTCAAGATTAGGCACGGTTGCCCTGTTGATGTTCAATATTGAATACAGGTCAATGTTGTCTATTATAATTCTCAGTATAAGAAGAATAGGTATGACAATGATTATCAGCATCATGAATGTAGTGCTGACAAGTCTTCTTGCCTTTTCTTTATCGCCTTTTGCAAGTGCTTCAGCCAGTTTGTTTCTCAGTCCGTTTCCTAATCCGATGTCGAATTGATCAATCCACAGCAATATGGAACTTATTGTTAACCAAATTCCATATTCATATTGGTTTAAGCAATTTAATGTTATGGGCACGAGTAATAGTTGAACAATGCAGTTCCACCCTTTTATAAGGAATGAACCTGCAATGTTCTTTTTTATCAGAATTGTGCGCTCATTACCATTAAATATTTTTTTTGAAAACATATATTGATGTACCAATGAATGTTATAAACATACAGAAAACAACAAAAACCATGCGTTTCGGTCCTGTGGGCTTTAATGGTACAGATGCTGACTGTAATGTAGTGAATGCAGGTGTCCTTTCTTGCAATTTGGCTTTTGCGAGCTGCAGTTGCTGGCTGATTTGTTGATAGTTATTATATTGCAGTTGCATTTCGTTTTCAAGGTCTTCCTGTTTAGCCTTAAAACTTTCGAGTACTAAATCCTGATTCGCGTCAGAATATGATGCGTATAGTTGTCTTGCGCGTTCATATTGTCGCTTTGACTCTCTGTAGAGGTTTTGTGTATATTCAAGGTCAATGCGTGCTTTGTTTGTTCTGTATTTTATTATAAACTGTTGCAGCTTAACTCTTGCGGAATCAGCTATCGTAGCACAGATTAGCGGGTCTTGGTCTTCAACGTTGATTGTTATTACACTGGTCTTTTTGTCAACGCTGCATTTTATTTTTTGTCCTACAAGTTTTGCTATGTCGTTTTGGGTCTTGGTCATCTTGAATGGATTGACCTTTGTACCGCCCTTTCCTCCATCAGCGTCTTTGTCTTTGAATATATTTTTTATTCCGCCTATTATTTTTTCCCACCATGGAGATTTTTGATATTTCTCCAAATAATCATAATATGTGGTGTTAATGTCCCCTTTATTTGATTTAACTTTAATGGGGAACATGCTTGTCTGAAAGTCGGCCGACTCCATCAGGTCTGGATACAATTCTGGGACAATGGCATCTTGATTTGCCATGTTAGACATATTAAGTCCAAAACTAGATGCCAAAGCTCCAAGTCCGCCTATGTTAGGCGTGCTTGTTTCAGGAGCCAGCTTGACTTCGCACACGTAGAATCTGGGAACACATAAAATTAAGAATGCGCTGACAACGAGTGCTATGGACAAGTTTATTATAAATAATTTCTTATGTGCTAAAATTCTGTTAAAGAGCTTTTTGAGATTTATCTCTCTGAGCTTATATTCTATATTCTCAACCATTTTTGTCTTTATTTATTACAGTATGTTAGCCAATGTCGCAATCATTGTTGCTATTGATGCGACAGATGTTCCTATTGTCATCTTTTCTGCTATTGTCATCTTGTTGATTTCCTTTTCAGGTACGACAATTTCGCAGCCGGGTTTGGGTTTGGCGTTTTGGCTTACCTTGGCAATAGTTCCGTTCATATATACAATATATGTCTGGCTCTTTTTTGCTTTTTCGCTGAATCCGCCGGCCTGGTTAATATAATATTTTGCTTTCTTGCCTTTTTGGAAACCTACTGTGTTCGGATACATCACAGCACCATTGATTTTTACTGTTCCGTTATATTGCGGCACGATAATCTTGTCTCCTTCACGTAAAACAATGTCTGCGTCGCATCCAGGGTTGGCCAAAGCTTTGTCAAGTTCTATTCCGACAGAATAGAATTCAGGAATTTCGAATTTCTTTATCTTTTCACTGTCCTTCAAGTCAATTTTCTTGTTTTCTTTGGCAGCTTCGATTTCCATTTGCTCAGCTTCCTCTTTTGCTTTTTTCAGCACAGCTTCCATACGTGCACGTTCGCTGTCGTTAACTTTTCTTTCGAGGCGTGCTCCGGCAATATATCCGCGGTCGTTGACGCCTCCGGCACTCTTTATCAAGTCGCTGAGTCGCTGGTTTTTCTTTGATAGGGTGTATACACCGCTGAACATAACTTCGCCTTCCACTTCAACGTTTTGCTGCTTGTAGTAACCGGGACTCTTGCGTACATATACTTCATCAAACGGCATAAGCTTAAAGCCAGGTGTTCCGTCGATGACGAAGCCATCTTTGAGCGCAAAGGTATAAGTGCGTGCAATGACAGAATCGGTCGTGAGAGCTTTCGGATTTACAATACGTCTCGATACATCAACCTTGACTGTTGAGGCTGTCTGCTTTAAGCCGCCTGCCTGCAGCACAAAGTCTTCAAGCGTTTCGTTGTCAGCATATTTGTAAATACCCGGATATTGCACCTCACCATGAATTGTTATGGTCTGTTCTTCCATCATTTCCTGCTTTGTAGGAATGAAAAGAACATCATTATTTTGTATCGGTATGTCAGGAACAGTGCCGTCCAATATGCCTTCAACATCTACAGGTATAACCTCCAAAGTGCGGTCTTTTTTCATTCTGTGCATTACGGCGCGTGCTGTAAATGCCTCCTCGCGCAGTCCGTCGGCATGTTCAATGAGCGTTCTCACGCTGTTGATGTCGCCGCCTACCTGATACATGCCGGGGCGGAACACAGCACCTTTTATTTCAACCATATTTGAGAAACGGGGCAGGATGGAGTCAACGCTCACAGAATCTTCATCGGCAAGATGGAAAGCACTCATGTCAAATTCGTCGACGTTGTAGACAGAATATTCTCTTCCTGTCTTTCTTACAATGCGCACCGATTTTTTGTATGCATCGCCGGTGAATCCTCCTGCGTATTTTAACAATGTTCCTACACTTTCGTTTCGTTTCATTTCATAGTACATAGGTCTCTTAACCTTTCCTGTGATATTTACAAGGCAGTCGTATGGCCCTACAGATATAACATCGTTGTCTGCAAGTCTTACGTTTCCTGTAAGCTTGCCGTTCAGAATGTAGTCGTAAATGTCCACAACCGATACAAGGCGGTTGTTGCGGTATACTTTTATGTTACGCAGAGTTCCTATATCGTTAGTTCCTCCGGCCATATACAGAGCGTGGAATACTGTCGCAAATGCAGGCAGTGTGTAAGTTCCCGGATTTTTCACTTCGCCCATCACATTAATCATTATCGAGCGTGTCTGTCCTACAGTCAGTTTAATTTTAGAACTGCTGTATCTTGCTCCGAGAGTGGAGCGCAGACGGGCATTTGCCTGTGCCACGGTGAGTCCGCTCACCTGAACGGGTCCGAATCCCTCGATTGTCACTTCTCCGTCTGGCGATACAGTGCTTTCAATAGTCTTTTGTGAAGCTCCGTAAATATCGATATACACGGCATCACCCGGACCGAGAATATAGTTTTGTGGCGTTGCGATGTTCATATTTGGTTCGAACGTAAGTTCTTTGTTATTAAATATATCGCGTCCAAACACCTTTTTCTTTCTCTTTTCTGCAAGAAGTTTTTCGAGCATGGCCGTTGTGTCAGGTATAAACGTGTTAAGTTCATCCTGCATCATGAGCCAGTCTTCGTTAGTCTCGTCGTAGACAACTTCTTCGTTTCTGTTCTTTTTCTTCTCTCTTGTATCTTTCAGTCTGTATTGCGGTGAGTCTTCGTCGTCATTGCTGCTAGATTTTTTCTTGCTTGTATTTTTCCTTTGTCGTCCGTCTGACTCGTCATCGTCCTTGCTGGCAACAGTTCCGAGTCCTTTGTTTTTTGCCTGACGTTCGTATTTGTCTTTTACGCGTCTTATCTGCTCTATGTTTACGCCTTTTTGCATCAGTTTTGTCACGATTTGTGCCTGAGATGTTCCGGCGGCGTTTTCTTTCATTACGAATTGCAAAATCTGCTCGTCAGTCATTGACGACTGTGCTGCGGCAACAGTTGGCAGCAGCATGGAAAAAAAGAAAATTATTATATATTTTTTCATATTAAATTTATTTTCAGCTTAAAACTTCTTGCCGCATAATATACTTGCGGCTGTACGCATGATAATACTGAAATCGAGAGCTAATGAACGGTTTTCAAGATAATGAATGTCCATATGCAGTCTTTTCAGCATTTTTTCCATGCTGTCGGTATACCCGTTATATAATGTTGCCTCCGACGTCAGTCCCGGCCTCATTTCGTAGATGAGTACGTAAGACCCGTCTCTTTCCATTATTTGGTCGATATAGAACTTCCGCTCGGGTCGCGGTCCGACAAATGACATGTCGCCAATAAGCACATTCCACAGCTGTGGCAACTCGTCGAGATGATGTTCTCTTAAAAATCTCTCAGTTTTGGTCGAGTTGGTGTCGTCGCATTTTGCTATCAGTTGCGGTTTAACCTCTGCCTTGCTGAGAGTTCTGAATTTATAAATCGTAAACGGTTTGCCTTTATATCCTATACGCTCTTGTGAGAATATAGCCGGTCCGTTTTTTTGTCTTTTCAGCATGATGTATATTATGAGGAACAAAGGTGATAATATAATCAACCCTAAAAAGGCTGCTGTAAAGTCGAAAGCCCTTTTTATTGACCTTTGTGTGGCGTTCATTGCATCATGACTGCAATTAATGCATTTAGCCTCATTAGTATATATGTTATTCACCTTTTCTTAATATTGTTTCTCTATAATAACCCCAAAAAATCGATTTTGTTGCAAAGGTAACATAAATAATTTGAAAAAAATATTTGTTGCACTCTGATTATTGAAAAAATCGCAATAAATTTGCATATTATTATAGAATGTACTATCTTTGCAAAGATTACGCATATTTCGGCTTGTAAGCCAAATTGGGGTTGACTGGATTTGACAGCGGGTTGGAATGGTACGTAAGCACGCGGAGCGTGGTCTGTTGGCTCCTAAATCTCAGCGGTCAAAAATTTATCTGGCGAAAACAATTACGCTCTCGCTGCCTAATCGAAGTACAGTAGATTATCGGCTTAATCCAGTCACAAGGTGACAGGACGAGACACTGCTCGAAAGCTGTTGTTCCGAAGCGTTTCGGTAAAGCGGTGCGGTTAAATCGGAAATAGTCGTGTGTGGCCTCGCGCGTATGATGAAATTTTAGAGGATAAGGTTGCAGTTGGTGGTCCGGGTCTTGCTGCAACTCGAAAACAGAAGGCCGGAATAAGCGTGTAGAAAGCGTATGGTTTCCCTGTTTGGACGAGGGTTCGACTCCCTCCAGCTCCACAGACAGCATAGATTATTAATAACTTACAACAATAGTACCCAATTTTACATCCTAAAATGTAAAGTTGGGTACTATTGTTTTTTTAGAATAGCGCATTATTATAATTAACGTGGACGCGTTCTAAAACGAAAAACTGATAATAGTAAAACAGGCGGAGGAAACATTAAACTTCCGCCTGTCTGTAATTCTACTTTTAGCAATATCAGAATGTTATGCCTATTCCAAAGGAAATGGAGTGACGTGTACTATTACTCTTGAAAAATTCAGTTTTATCTGTTGCCTCATTATAATAAGCAGTTGTAATATCACGAAAGTTTTTCAGATCATAAGCAATTTGAAAATTCAGCCCGAAATGTCGCATTATCATCCAAGTATAACCAACACCTAATTTTCCTGAAAAGCCGGGATTGCTGTCATCAGCTAATTTCAGACCATAACCTAAATCAGTAAACAGATATGCCTGTGGCAGTTTTTTTACTGGCTTATAGCGCAATGTCGCAAATACAGGGTATGTATTAAAGTCCTGTTCGGTATAACGGGCTAATCCCATGCCAATGCCAACAGACCATCTTTCCGCAACATCATAACGTGCTGAAACTTGCAGTAAGTTGCCACCCATCTTATATGAGCCTCTGTTATAAGTATATCCTGCGAATTTTTCAGACATGCCAAGGCTGTATTGGTAGTCTAAGTCAAAGTGTAATTTGGATTGTGCCAAAGCAGTTACAGAAATAAAAATTGACACTATTATTGATGCAAATATTCTTTTTGTTCGTACCATAGATATAAATTCTAATTGTTTAATTTTTCTTGATATACATTTCGCCCCAATGACTTCCTAGTATCCCTGCCAATAGAGCTTCACCGCCAATAAGTTTTTATAGGCATCTTATAATACCTTATACGCCGTTTCAAGCTGAAGACGATTTTTTTAATTAGCTCTTAGCGTTCCAAATCCAGTAATCTTATACACAGATTCGTTGAGCTGTATTTCACGATTTGAATACAATAATTTAGCAAAGCTAAGACTCGGAATATGATTTTCACACCCAAACATGTCATAATAAGTCATACGTTTTTTAATTTACTTTTTTTAATTGTCTTTTTATATCGCGATTCAATAAAGACGATGCAAATATATAATAAGGCAAATAGAATTGGACATATAATTAAAGTGAAACGGAAATATTTAGATATAAAACTGACATTCTTGTAATTGAAATAAATTACCTGTCGTCTATTTATCAATTAGCACCTTATTATTTTTTACTATAGGTGATTAAACGATAAATGGAATGGTATTCTTTGCAGATGTGGCCAAATTCATTAATTATTGGCACCCACTAAAAATCAAAAGAGATTGTCATATATGCGCCATGAACGTTTTTTGCTTCCGGATAAAAGCTGCCGAAGGCAATATTTTCATACGACATGTTCCTGCGCATAGAATAAACGTCCAACGTCGAGAACAAATAACCAATAGAGATATTTAGTGGTTCTATCCTTGCCGAGATACCAATTCGCGCATCAAAAAAGCACCAATTGCCTTTGGTGCTGCTGATGTACTGATAGGCGTAAGGAATGAGGAATTCATCCGAGCACACGTCTATGCAGACTTTGTCGTATGGAATTCCAAACATTAGTCCTGGCTCGGCAAACAACCGAAGAGAGAAATCGCTTCCAGCCATTATCGCAGGAGAAACGAACAACAATGACGGACGGAAATATAAACCTGACGGTAATTTGTATTTCTCGTTCACCTTCCAATACTTACCTTGAGGAACGGCGTCAGTGCTGAACTGTTTCCAAAAGCCGATGCCGCCGCCAATACCGACATACCGTATCGGAAACCAATGGTAAGCAGCCTCAAGTTGCCAAGTATCGCTTGATGTTATTGCCGCACTTATCCCTACTGAATGCATATCACGCAGGTCCCTTTTATCCTGTGCATCAGCCCTAAAATGAGCGGACATAAAAATGGAAGCCAAAAACAAGTATTTATATAATGCCATTTTTATTTAAATGTTTACAAATTCAACCATTCTTTCAACCGCGAACTTTTCTCCTTGCTGACAATAATATGTTCATCCTGGCAGTGGTATAGCTGTACAATAAGTTTGGAGTTGAAAAACGGGCTGACTTTCTTCAATGCTTTTATATTGATTAGATATTTACGGTTTAGGCGGAAAAAAGCGTTAGGATTCAGTTGCTCCTCCATTTCTTGAATGGTAGAAGATAATTTGTATGTATTGCCGGTACTTGCCGTAACCGTTGTGCAACCTTCATTCTTGCAAAAATAAAAGATGTCGTGTACTGAAAGTGAAATCATGTCTTCTCCCTTATAAACGAGCAAACGCTCTTTATATTTGCCACCGCTATCAGTGATGTAGCCTGTCCGAGTCTGAAGCGACGGGCGCAACTTGACCTTGTTTATTGCCTCGCAAAGCTCTTCCTCATCAATAGGTTTCAACAAATAATCTATTCCATTGCTCTTAATGGCCTGCATGGCATATTCATCGTAAGCGGTAGTGAATATGACAAATGACGACGGCATGATCTTACTGAAGGCCATGAATACAGTACCGTCAAGAAGACGGATATCGGAAAAAACGAGATCGTAGTCGTCATGTGATTGAAAGTAATCTACAACCTCCTTGACACTCCTCAACGGGCCATCAACCTGCAATGTATCGTCTATATCAAGTATCTTTTTCTTCAACCTTGTTGCACTAAGCAACTCGTCTTCTATAATTACGACCTTTTTCATAGTTTTGCTTTTGTTATTGGAATATACACCTTAAATTTATCCGGACTCTTCTCGACAATTATATCTCGATGAAGTTTCATTCTATTCCGTGCCATTAGATTTGCCAGCCCGACTCCATATCCGGCATTCTTGCTGGCCATGTCTTGCCGACGCAAGATGTTGTTACTGACAACTATGTTATTTCCTTCCCTGTTGATACTGATTGACAGTTTTTCGTACGAGTTTGGGGCATTGTGTTTTACCGCATTCTCTATCAGCACTTGGAGGCTGAACGACAGAATATACTCGTTATCATCATATTTAAACACGGGCATTCCTAACTCGATATTTTCATAACGCAACTGCAGCAATGATACATAATCCTTTACAAATGCAAGTGCCTCCCTGACAGTTACAACATCTGCATCCATGTGCCTAAGAATATACCTGTAAATCTTGGACAATCTTACCACATACTTTTCCGCCAAGTTGGGATTGGTTGATATGAGGCACGCCAATGCGCTAAGGCTGTTGAATATAAAATGCGGGTTAAGTTGCATTTTCAAAAGTCGCATTCGTAGTTCTGCATTCTCTTGCTGTCTTTTTGCCGACATTTTTACATAATGCTCAACCGTGAAAATCAACGATACTACCGTTGATGTCAGGCCCATAAAATAAGCGTTCCCCCACGTATCGCCATCATCGATTGGTTCAGAAAAGAAGTCCATTATCCCTTTTTCAAAGAAAATTGCCAACAACATATTAAATGCAAGCATAATAAGGCCGAAGGTCATTGCACGCCTATGCTTAATCCTGTCTAATAAGTTATTCCTTATGATGAAAGAGCTAAATAATATACTGAAAAAAGAGAACAACGCACTATATGACAAGTCTATCCACAACGGCATAAAGTTGTCAACAGATACTTCCTTTATCCAATCATTATTTGCAAATACCCAAATAATATCATAAAGGAAAAAAGTCAATATGGTAAACCCAACCCAGATGATTATGTAGTTTCCACACCGTTTCATATTCATACCGCAAAGGTACATTTTTGTCGTCTAAAAACAGTCAAAACAGGAATGAAACGGTATAATTTTTTGTCCAAACGGCATTATTTTACAATGAAATGTTGTTTTAAGTTCACAATATCTAAAATTATCTACTATTATTTGAAATAATAATTCCAAGCATATATTTAAATCCTTTATTTTGTCTTTTATAAATTTTTTCCATCATAATCAGTATAAAACAACGGCACTTTCGTGTATGCTTTTCGGTTAAAAAATAAACTGAAGACGCTGCTTTTCGTTTGAAAAACAGCATTGTATGCACGTCTAAATATTAATGCAACAAATCTTAATGTATTGGTGACGAATAATAGTGCAAAAACAGATAATAGTTTTTACCTTTGCGGTAGTTGTACGGCACATAACGCTTGGCTTTTGAACAACATGCTTATTTAGCTGCATGGACCGTAACGGATTTATTGAAAACTTTAATATTCTGATATACGAAAATATGAAAAAGATTAAGATTAGTTGCATGCTTGCGTCTGCATTGATGGCATTCTCCGTTCAGCAGGCCAACGCACAGAACGCTGGTGACACAAAAACTCCGGCCACCGTCGCACATACGGCATTATTCGATTATTTCAGCTATAGCGGAAACGATGATATTTACAAGTCAATAAAGCTTGAAGGAGACGGTGGATATTATAACCCTATACTCCCGGGCTGGAATTCTGATCCGAGCATCTGCCGTGCCGGCGACGACTATTTTATGGTTACGTCAAGCTTTTCCTATTATCCGGGCGTTCCGTTGTTCCATAGTCGTGACTTGGTAAACTGGAAGCAGATTGGCTATGTCCTTAACCGTCCTTCACAGCTACCTCTTAACGGACAGAAAGTGTCAGCCGGAATTTTTGCTCCTGCCATTTCATATAATCCCCACAACAAGACATTCTATATGATAACCACCAATGTGGGGTGGGGCAACTTCTTCGTTAAGACAAAAGATCCGTTCGGTTCATGGTCTGAGCCTATCCGCCTTCCTGACGTTAAGGGCATCGACCCTTCGTTCTTTTTTGACGACAACGGCAAGGCTTACATTGTAAACAACGATGAGCCTGAGGGCAAGGCTGAATATGACGGCCATAGGTCTATACGTGTACGCGAGTTTGACGTGAACACCGACAAAACCGTAGGTCCCGAGAAGGTAATCATTAACAAGGGCGTTCATCCTGAAGACAAGCCAATATGGATAGAAGGGCCGCATATGTATAAAATCAACGGTAAATATTTCCTTATGTCTGCCGAAGGAGGTACGGGCGACATGCACTCAGAGGTTATCTTCAGAAGCGACAGCCCGTTCGGGCCGTTCGTGCCGGCAAAGAAAAATCCGATACTTACACAGCGCGACCTTAATCCCAATCGTCCTGATCCGGTTACGTGTGCCGGTCATGCCGACATAGTTCAGACTCCTTCCGGCGACTGGTGGGCAGTGTTTTTGGCCTGTCGTCCGTGTGAGGGCAAGTTTGAAAATTTAGGACGTGAGACATTCATGCTTCCGGTAAGCTGGACAGACGAAGGGTTCCCGCTCATTTTGGATAATGGCAAGGTTGTGCCTATGTCGGGCAATGTAAGGGGGGCCGTCAGGACAAACAGCGTAACTTTCGGTAATTTTGCCTATACCGATGATTTCTCAGAGAATACGCTTCCGCTTGAATGGCTGTCACTCCGTGGCTCTGTTGATTCTGTTTGCACCACTTCTGCCGTTCCTGGCTATCTTTCAATGAAATGTGTCGAGACTACAACATCACAGAAATCAGTACCGGCATTTGTTTCCCGTCGCATACAGCATCATAAGTTTGAATGCTCTTCACGCCTTGTGTTCAGTCCCGTATCACCCAATGAGCGTGCCGGTCTTCTTTTATTCAAGGACGAAACCCATCAGTATCTGCTCTGTGTAGTCAATACGGCATCAGGCAACGCGGTGGAGCTGAGAAAGACTACAGACGGAGGCCGCGATGAGATAATGGCCACTTCGGCACTCTCGCCTTCAGATAATGACATTCGTCTTAAGATAGTTTCTCACGGTCTTACGTTTGATTTTTATTATGCAGTGGGTGGCGGTGAATGGAAGCTGCTTAAGAATAATGTTGATGCCGGATATCTGTCAACACGTAATGCCGGTGGATTTACGGGCACTACTGTCGGGCTTTACGCCACATGCGGATAAACAGCCGCGGCATACGAATGGTTAGTAGAAATAACACGAAATATTAATCTGATTGGCATTTTTGCCGTTAATTATCTGCATAAACAAAGTTACAAATCTAATCTGTTTACGTTATTAGTCTAAAAAGCAATTGATGGACATAAACGTAAAATCTTTATTATCATTAATTTTAATGTTGCCGGTGTTTGCCCATGGAGCAGATGCCGGCAACACTATTGTTGTGCCCGTTAAGGAAAGCGTTGGCGCGGAGGCCATGCCTGAGGCGATAGCTCCTGCAGGCAATACACCTTTTAAAATGAAAAACCTTAAGCGTCCTGAATTTCCCGGTCGCCGTGACACTCTTTGCATGGCCGACATTTCGCCTGAAGGAAAGATAACGCCTGCCATTAACGGCATTATAGAGCGTATGTCGCGCCGTGGAGGCGGCACTGTGGTGGTGCCTGCCGGTAAATGGCTGTCGGGCAGGATAGAGCTTAAGAGCAATGTTGAGCTTCATCTTGATGAAGGTGCCGTTATTGAGTTTTCTTCGCTTGTTGCCGACTATCAGCCGGCTGTCTTTACACGTCATGAGGGCGTTGAGATTATGGGGGCCGGTGCATTTATCTATGCCGACGGCGCAAAGAACATAGCTCTTACGGGCAAAGGCGTCATTATGGGGCCTCCGATGGATGTGCCCATGCGCAAGTTTCCAAACGGCAACAGCGTGGTTGAGAACGACATAGACTATCGTATGCCTGTAGCCAAGAGACTGTGCGACGGCATTGACGGGCGCACATTCTATCGCCCAAAGTCGTTTTCGCCAATAAACTGCCGTAATGTACTTGTCGAGGGCGTTACCTTTGAGCTCAGTCTGTTATGGAATATAAATCCCGTTTATTGCGAGAATGTCATAATACGCGGCATAACTGTCAATTCGACTGAAGTGCCGAGCGGCGACGGCATAGACATTTCGTCGTGTAAAAACGTGCTTATAGAATATTCAACGCTCAATTGCGGCGACGACTGCTTTACGCTCAAGTCCGGACGCTGTAATGACGGACTGAGAGTTAACCGCCCTACAGAGAATGTGCTCATACGCTACTGCCTGGCAAAGGACGGCCACGGAGGCATTACATGCGGCAGTGAGACGGCAGGAGGCATACGCCGTGTTTATCTTCACGACTGTGTGTTCTACGGCACACGCACCGGTTTCCGTTTCAAGACGAGGCGCAATCGTGGAGGCACTGTTGAGGACATCACCTATGAGAACATAAGACTCGTCAATGTGCGCGAGGCTTTTACATGGGATTTGCTTGGTTCTAAAACGTATATGGGCGAACTGGCACGCCGCTATCCGCCGCTTGAAGTAACGCCTCTTACACCTACGGTGAGAAACATCACAATACGTAATTTCATTGTTGAGTCGGCCGACAGACTCATGACTGTCAACGGCATACCAGAGATACCCTGCTCAGGAGTCATCATCGAGAATGGCAGCGTAAGGACCAACAGAATTATAAAGACTCTTAACGATGCCGACGGATTCACTCTGCGCAACATGGAGATACAGGCCACCGACAACAGAATAGTGATAGACGGCAGCCGTAATGTGCTGTTCGACAATGTTACGTTTCATGTTCCCGGCAATGCTCTTGACTTTGACATGCGGGGCAGCGTTACTTCGGGCATAGTTATACGGAACAACGGCTCAGACCGTGTTTGCACGCAGGGACTGAACAGGCTTTAGTTATTTTTTTTATGTTGTATTTCTGTTTAAACACGACGGGGGCGTTCCGGCGGATTAAGTTCCGTACGGGCGCCCTCATTTCTTTTATTCCAAATCGCTATTAAGATTTGGTCGTGATTCTTGTTTTATATTAAACTGATTTCCGCTTGATTTCTCGCAGGCATGGCTGGTTGTGTCAGGAAAAGACAGACAAAAAGACGCCAATGGAAAACAATAAGACGGCCAAAAGAAAGGATACACAAAATAGATAAAATCATATACAGTATAATGATGGTCCTGTTTTTAAAGAGACGTCAAGTGTAAGCTTCGTTGCCGTTGTCCGTAACATAATGTCAGTTGTGTCGTGTATGGTTTTTTGCTTAAAATAGATAAAGCATTTGCCATACGGCACCATTATATTACAATAAACGTGTCTTAGTATAGCCATATGCCGTCTTTTGTGTAGCCGTTTGCGTCCTTTTACCGTGCCGGAGGCCGCCTTTCATGTTGCCGTTTGCCGTATGTCTCATGCCGTTTGCAGCCCTTTGATTGCATGTTTTGTGCCATGGCATAAAATGCTGTGTACGCAGATGCCCCATAAAGTGCGTCATTACAGGCACTTGCGTCAGACTATACATATGCTCTTATTTTGCCCTTCTGTCTGACAAAACAATATTACGGCGTAAAAACCGGCCATGTGTCAAAGTCAAAAAGTAAGCATAATACATTACCGGCCGTCAATATGATATAATTGTTCAATCCGTGTTTCTGATGTCGTTTTGCGTGCCGGCCTAAGCATGATGCCACACTGCTTACCTTGCGGCATTGGCAAAGGACAGTTTTGCTGCACTGTTGCACATGATGTTGAGGCTGTGGCGTGTTTTAAATAAATCTGTTGACTATTAAAAATAAATATGTATGGTGATTTTAATGCCGTTAAATAAAAAACTCAGATGATTAATGCCTTCGGTGGCCGCAGTGCCTTTAAGGCGTCACATTCTCTTTATGTCTGTTTAAATATCCTTTTATTTTTTTGCTTTGCTTTATTTCTTGTATGTGATAATAAGATGTTTGTTAATGTCAGCTTTTAAGACTTATTTCATAATTTTGCTGTCGTTCATGAATTTTTCAAGATAGTCGAGCCCTTTGCTCGTGCAGCATCCGCGCATAAACACCGTGATAAATGTGTGAAAGATTTCCTTCAGAGAATATTTGCGGTACATCTTTGTCTGCATCACATAGTTCATGGCCGCGTCGCTCATCTTGTGTACAATGTCATAGTTGATGTCGTCTCTGAAAAAGCCGTGCTCAATACCTTTTTTCATAAACATATACGAGTTGGCGCGCTGCTCCTCGTTGTGCTGCTGCAGAAATGCCACTATTCGTTCATATTTCTGTGTGTCAAGAAAGAATTTAGGGTTGATTGTGCCCAGGTCTTTCAGTTTTGTCTTCAGGAAGAATGCAATCACGTCCATTTCGTTTTCGGCTTTTTCGGCATACTCATCTATCTGGCGTGCCATTTTCTCCGAATCATATTTTATGCATTCGTAAAGCAAGTCTTCCTTGTTGCTGTAAATCTCATAAAGAGTTCGCTTTGATATCCCCATTTCCGTGGCGATATCATCCATCTTGACGGCTCTTATACCTTTTTGTTTGAAGAGCAGCATCGATGTGTCAAGAATCTTAATTTTCAGATTTTCACGATAAACAGTCATGTTGCTGGTTTTACGCATAAACACTATTCTTATTTTATTTGCAAAGTTAATAATTTTTCTAAAAAAACTATTTGCTTTCCTTTATTTTTATTACATTTGCATGACTTTTTATGATAAAGTGAAAAGGTAAAAAAGTAGAAACGATACAATTTTAGATAATAACAAACACCTATGGTAAATATCACAAAAGAGGCCGCTCTTGCTTATCACAAGAACGGGAAACCCGGAAAAATTGAGGTAAAGCCCACAAAGCCTTATAGTACGCAAACCGATTTAAGTCTGGCTTATTCGCCCGGTGTTGCGTTCCCGTGCCTTGAAATACAGAAAACTCCCGATGATGCTTACAAATACACCGACAAAGGTAATCTTGTTGCCGTTATAAGCAACGGCACTGCCGTGCTCGGTCTGGGTGACATCGGTGCCATGAGCGGCAAGCCGGTCATGGAGGGCAAGGGACTCTTGTTCAAGATATATGGCGGAATAGACGTTTTTGATATTGAGGTGGACGAGAAAGACCCCGAGAAGTTCTGTGAGGCAGTCGAGAAGATTGCTCCTACTTTCGGAGGCATTAACCTTGAGGACATCAAGGCTCCTGAGTGCTTTTACATTGAGGAACGGCTAAAGAGAACACTCGACATTCCTGTAATGCACGACGACCAGCACGGCACGGCCATAATATCTGCCGCCGGTCTGAAGAATGCTCTTGAGGTTAACGGCAAGGATATATCTAAGGTAAAGATTGTTGTCAACGGAGCCGGTGCGGCTGCCATATCATGCACCAAACTGTATATGGCTCTCGGTGCAAGGAAAGAGAATATCGTAATGCTCGACTCCAAGGGCGTTATAACCAGCGACCGCGAGAACCTTACTGAGCAGAAAAAGCTCTTTGCCACCGACCGTCGCGATGTTCACACTCTTGCTGAGGCTGTTAAAGGTGCCGACGTGTTTGTCGGCCTGTCTAAGGGCAATGTGCTTACTCAGGACATGGTGAGGTCTATGGCCGATCAGCCTATAGTGTTTGCCCTTGCCAACCCTGTGCCCGAGATTTCTTACGAGGATGCCATGGCGAGCCGTCCCGACGTGCTTATGTCTACCGGACGTTCCGACTATCCTAACCAGATTAACAACGTCATCGGCTTCCCATATATCTTCAGAGGCGCGCTCGACGTTCATGCTTCAGCCATTAATGAGGAGATGAAGTTGGCTGCCGTCAATGCCATTGCCAATCTGGCAAAGCAGCCGGTGCCTGATGTTGTCAACGACGTTTATCAGGTAAACAACCTTACGTTCGGTCCGTCTTACTTCATTCCGAAACCCGTAGATCCGCGTCTTATCACTGAAGTGTCTGCGGCTGTTGCAAAGGCTGCCATCGACAGTGGGGTGGCACGCACAACCATAACCGACTGGGACGAATATAAGAATCGTCTGCGCGAGATGCTCGGACAGGAAACCAAGCTCACGCAGAAACTTTATGACACCGCACGCAAGCATCCGCAGCGCGTTGTCTTTGCCGAAGGCATACATCCTACGATGCTCAAGGCTGCCGTTCAGGCAAAGAACGAGGGCATCTGCCAGCCTATCTTGCTGGGCAACGACGAGCGCATCATGAAGCTTGCCAAGGAGCTTGACCTCAGTCTCGACGGCATTGAGATTGTCAATCTTCGCCACGACAACCAGAACGACCGCCGTGAGCGCTATGCACGCATATTGGCCGAGAAACGCAAGCGTCAGGGCTACACCTTCCAGGAAGCCAACGACAAGATGTTTGAGCGCAACTATTTCGGCATGATGATGGTTGAGACAGGCGAGGCCGACGCTTTTATCACAGGTCTTTACACCAAATATTCCAACACCATCAAGGTGGCCAAGGAGGTGATAGGCATTCAGCCCGGCTACAACCATTTCGGCACAATGCACATCATCAACTCAAAGAAGGGCGTTTTCTATATAGCCGATACGCTTATCAACCGCCATCCCGACAAGGATGTCCTTGTTGATGTGGCACGCCTGAGCGCGATGACCGTAAGATTCTTCAACGAGGAGCCAAAGATAGCCATGATAAGCTATTCTAACTTCGGTACCGATGAAATAGGCAGTCCGGCTCAGGTTCATGCTGCCGTTGAGGAAATGCAGACACGCTATCCTGATTTGGCTATCGACGGCGAAATGCAGGTTAACTTTGCGCTCGACAATAAGTTGCGCGATGAGAAATATCCGTTCTCACGTCTTAAGGGCAAGGATGTCAACACGCTTGTATTCCCTAACTTAAGCAGTGCCAACAATGCCTACAAGCTGTTGCAGGCAATGGATTCTGATGCTGAGATTATAGGCCCGATTCAGATGGGACTCAACAAGCCTGTCCACTTTACCGACTTCGAGTGCAGTGTCCGTGATGTTGTCAACATCACAGCTGTGGCCGTCATCGACGCTTACGTGCAGAAGATTAAGGAGCACAGAATATAAACATAGCCGCCTTGTGGGCGCGTTTACATATTTGGTTACGGTTCCGGAGACACTGTTTCGGCCTTCGGAGCCGTATCTGTTTCGGCATCAGGCTCCATGCGCCGTGCGGTTTGTAGTGCCGTTTGCTTTATATGTGCATCCGGCTTGTCATGTGTATGCTCCGGTATTGTTCAGGCATATATACGGCGTCTTTGTTAATAAACATAAAAACAGCGGCGACTGATGTCACAATGTGTTGTGTCATGCGTTTTCAATTCAAAGAGGGCATTATTGTTCAGCCATGATTGTCGCATTATCCCAAATCGTTATTGACGATTAGGTCGGGATTATTGCTTTATGTTGAGCTGATTTTCGCCTGACTTTTCGCAGGCATAGCGGGCTATGTCAAGAAAAAGCAGATGAAAAGACGCCGATAGAAAACAAAAAACGGCTTGGACATTAATAAAAAATAAGACCATATACGGTCTGATAACCAATTCGGGTTCGATGTATAACACAACAGATTTATAATGACAAAAATTTAAAAACTTACGATTATGAAAAAACTATTTGTATTTGCGTTGGCAGCAATGTTCAGCATTGCAGGTCTTGCCAAAAACACACAGGATGTAATCAACGACATACGTCAGGCTACAAATGCTCAGGTGCTGACACTCAGTAAGGACCTTATCCAAGTTCAGGCTAAAAATTTGCCTGAAAACCTGAAGGGTATTCTTGATGATATTGACGGAGGCACCCTTGTCGTTTTGTCAGAAGCTTCAGACGAACAGATCAAGACCTTCAACGACAAGTTGGGCGAACTTGATGCCAATGAGTATAAAACAATGGCAACGTTCAATGACGACTCTGACAATATCAAGGTTTTGGGCAAGTCTGATGGCGACGATGTTACCGAACTTGTCATTATCTTCTCCGACGATGAAGACTGTGCCCTGATTGACGTAACTGGCAAAATCAGTAAGGAGAAAGCATCACAGCTGTTAAACAAGGAAACGCTGCAGATGCTTATGTAGCAGGCTTGTAGCCTTTGTCACAGGTTGCGGCCGGCTTTTTATATAAGCGCAGACGGACAAATGACGCCTTTCGTGGCTTTGTCATTTGTCCGTCTGCTGTTTTGTTTCAGGTTGTCCTTCTTGTGCTTATGTCCGCCATATCCGCTTAGGCTTTTCTGTCAGCCTTCATCGTGGCGGCGTCTGTCATTACAGTCTTATAATCTGTTTGACTCCCTTCACGTTGCGTAGCTTCTTTATCAGCTGTTCCAGTTTCGACGTGTCTTCAACGTTCACCACCAGGTTTCCGCGGAACAGTCCGTCGTTACTGTCTATGTTAATGCTGCGCATCATTATGTTTTCTTCTTTCGATATAATGCTTGTAATGTTGTTCACTATGCCAATATCGTCGTTGCCTATAATTTTCAGCGTTATCGAGTATTGCGAGCTGCCCTTGCCGCTCCATTTGGCTTTGACAATTCTGTAGCCGAAACGCTTTCTCAGTTCAGGCGCGTTGGGACAGTCGGTGCGGTGAATCTTTATGCCACCATTTACGGTAACAAATCCGAACACGTCGTCGCCGTATATCGGGTGGCAGCATTTGGACAGCGTATAGTCTACGCCTTTCAGGTTTTGGTCTATCACCAGCACATCGTCGTTAGAGTATGCAATCTCCTCGTTAGGGTTTTCAAAGCTGAATTCCTTGGCACTTCTTGCCGGTCCTGTCGGCATGGCGTTGTTGTCGTGCATCAGCACCTCCTGATATTTCTCTATGGTCTGGTTCAGGTCAAGACTGCCGTCGGCAATGTCTTTATAAAAGTCGTTTGCCTCCTTATATCCCAGTTTCTTTATCAGGTGCGACACAGTGCTTTCGTCAAAGTCAATCTTGCGGTTTTTCAGTCGGCGTTCAAACATCTCTTTTGCGTAGGCGCCGTCTTTCACCATCAGTTCCTTTATCGCCATTCTTATCTTGGCTTTGGCGCGGCTTGTCTTCACAATGTTCACCCATTCCTGTTTAGGCTTCTGGTTGGTCGATGTCATAATCTCCACCTGGTCGCCGTTTTTCAGCACATATCTGAACGTAACCACCTTGTTGTTTATCTTTGCTCCCGTGCAGTGGTTGCCTATGTTGGAGTGAATTCTGTATGCGAAGTCGAGCACCGTTGCGCCTTTGGGAAATTTCATGAGGTCGCCTTTAGGCGTAAACACAAACACCTCGTCCTCATAAAGATCCATCTTAAACTGGTCTATCACCTGCAGGTCGTCTTTGTTCTCAAGTGCCGTTCTTATGCTGTTCAGCCATTCGTCCAGTCCGTTCTCGCCCTTTATGCCTTTATATCTCCAGTGTGCGGCGAGTCCTCTTTCAGCCACCTCGTCCATGCGTTCGGTTCTTATCTGCACTTCCACCCATTTGTTTTCGGGTCCCAGCACGGTTATGTGCAGGCTCTCATATCCGTTCGATTTCGGCACGCTCAGCCAGTCGCGCATACGTTTTGGGTTAGGCTGATACATGTTGGTTATCAAGGCGAACACCTGCCAGCATTGTATTTTTTCCTGGTCAATGGGCGAGTCAAGGATAATTCTTATTGCAAACAGGTCATAGATGCCTTCAAATCCGCACTGCTGTTTCTTCATCTTCTGCCAGATGCTGTGTATGCTCTTTGTGCGGCCTTTCATGTGGAATTTAAAGCCTGCCTCTTTAAGCTTTTTGTCTATAGGCGCAATAAACTTCTCTATATATGCGTCGCGGCTCTTCTTTGTCTCGTTGAGCTTTTCTTTTATCATGTAGTACGCGTCGTGCTCCAGATATTTCAGGCTCAGGTCTTCCAGCTCGCTCTTCAGCTTATACAGTCCCAGCTTGTGTGCCAGCGGTGCATACAGATAGCTTGCCTCCTCGCTCACCTTCATCTTTGCTTCGGTGTTTGTGGTGTCCCTTATCTGTCTCATCAGGTTCACCCTGTCGGCAATCATTATGAGTATCACCCTCATGTCCTCGGCAAACGACAGCAGCAGGTTTCTGAAGTTCTCGCTTTCAATCACGGGGTTCTTCTTGTACAGCTCCTGTATGCTTCTAAGTCCGTGAATAATCGTGGCTACATTTTTGCCGAAGTTACGCTCAATGGCTTCGAGCGAGTTGTCGTTTTCAGCCACACATGTATACAGAAGTATGGCCATCACCCCGTCGCGTTTAAGGCCAATCTCCCTTATAGCTATCTGCGCTGTCTGCAGACTCAGCAGTATCGGGTTCATGCCAAACACGTCGCGTTGTATCACGTTGTTGCCCAAAGCCTCTTTCATATGTTTCAGCACGTTGGTTTCGTCTTCCTTTTTCAGCATGCCTCTGGTGCTTTCGCGCAATTCGTGTATTATTTTTACGATGTCGCTTATTTCGTCTTTTGTAAAAAACAGTTTTTCAGCCATATCCTTTATTAAAGTTTTATGCAGTGCAAGGTTTACGCATCCGCGTATGAATGTTTTTTTAGAAAAAAGTTCCAACGCTGTTTTCTGCTTCATTTCTTGGCTCTTGTCCCTTACTTTTAGCCGTGCCGGTAAGTGCGTCAGGCTGCAGTTATGGTTTGCGTTCGGACTTTTGTCAATGCAAACTTACACATTTTTCCTGATATTCCCCTTCGTTGTTTCAAATAAATTAAGTATTCAGCCGTTTCTTTCATCAAGTAATAACTTTTTAATATCAAAAGTTATCCTTTTTAAGAAAAAATCTATATATTTGTAACTGATTTACTGAAACCTTATAAAATAATCATACATATGTTATCACCAGAAGATTTAAAACAGATTGCCGAAAAAGGCATTACCGAACAACAGGTTCTTACTCAGCTCGATGAGTTCAAAAAAGGTTTCCCTTACCTTAAGCTTGAGGCTGCTGCAGGCGTTGGCCGTGGCGTTATTGCTCCCGACGACAAAGAGCGTGCCGGCTATATAGATAAATGGGAGGCCTATAAGGCTGAGGGCAAGAAGATTGTTAAGTTTGTTCCTGCCAGTGGTGCTGCCAGCCGTATGTTCAAGGATATGTTTGCTTTCCTTGGAGCCGACTATGAAGAACCGCGTACTGACTTTGAAAAGAAATTCTTTGACAATATAGAGAAGTTCGCCTTCTACGATGAACTTAATGCTGCCTGCCGGAAGAATGAGGGCAAGGATATTCCGGCTCTTATCGCCTGCGGCAACTATAAGGCTGTTGTTGCCAACATGCTTGAGGCCAAGGGCCTTAACTATGGACAGCTGCCTAAGGGCTTGCTGCTCTTCCATAAATATGACGATGGCGTGCGCACTCCTATGGAGGAGCATCTCGTTGAGGGTGCTTTATATGCCGCCAGTGGTGGTGAGGCTAACGTTCACTTTACTGTCAGCCATGAGCACAAGGCTCTCTTTGAGCAGAAAGTAGCCGAGAAGAAAGACATTTATGTTGCCAAGTTCGGCATCAACTATAACATCTCTTTCTCTGAGCAGAAGCCAAGCACCGACACTATTGCCGCTAATCCCGACAACACTCCGTTCCGCAATGCCGACGGTTCTCTGTTGTTCCGTCCGGGCGGTCATGGCGCTCTTATCCAGAATCTTAACGACATCGACGCCGACGTAATCTTTGTTAAGAACATCGACAACGTTGTGCCCGACCGTCTTAAGGGCGACACCATAACCTATAAGCAGCTTCTTGCCGGCATATTGGTTACCCTTCAGGAGAAGGTATTTGCTTATCTGCGTCTTCTCGACAGTGGCGAATACGGCCATGCACAGCTTGAGGAAATCATACGTTTTGTTCAGAACGACCTGTGCTGCCGCAAGCCTGACATCAAGAATCTTGAGGATGCCGACCTTGTTATCTATCTGCGCTCTAAGCTCAACCGTCCTATCCGTGTATGCGGCGTTGTTAAGAATGTTGGCGAGCCTGGCGGTGGTCCGTTCCTTACCTATAATCAGGACGGCACAATAAGTCTGCAGATCCTTGAGAGCAGCCAGATTGACAAGAGCAATGCCGAGTATATGAAGATGTTCACCGAGGGCACTCACTTCAATCCCGTTGACCTTGTTTGTGCTGTTAAGAACTACAAGGGCGAGCATTTCAATCTGCCTGACTATGTAGACAAGACAACAGGCTTTATCAGCAGCAAGAGTAAGAACGGTAAGGATTTGAAGGCTCTTGAGCTTCCCGGCCTTTGGAACGGAGCCATGAGCAACTGGAACACTGTCTTTGTTGAAGTTCCTCTGTCAACCTTCAATCCCGTAAAGACCGTCAACGATCTTCTCCGCGAGCAACATCAGTAAGATAATTGAGAATTGAAAATGTAGAATTGAAAATTATGATTTGCTTTGAGGTTTTATACCTTTGTGTAAAACATGTTTTATAAAAATCTTGCACAACCGTTTAATGTCCTCAAAGCAAATCATTTATTATAATATCATAGTTCTGTGCAAGCCAATCATACATTCTAAAGACAGGCATTTGTTAATTGAGAATTGAAAATGTAGAATTGAAAATTATGATTTGCTTTGAGGTTTTATACCTTTGTGTAAAACATGTTTTATAAAAATCTTGCACAACCGTTTAATGTCCTCAAAGCAAATCATTTATTATAATATCATAGTTCTGCGCAAGCCAATCATACATTCTAAAGACAGGCACTTGGTAATTGAGAATTGAAAATGTAGAATTGAAAATTATGATTTGCCTTGAGGTTTTATACCTTTGTGTAAAACATATTTTATAAAAATCTTGCACAACCGTTTAATGTTCTCAAAGCAAATCATTTATTATAATATCCCAGTTTCGTGCAAGCCAATTATACTAAAGACGGGCACTTGGATTTTTCACTTTTCACTTTTCACTTTTCATTTTACTCTAACTCCTAGCCAACTTGTTGGCGATAACTCCTTTAACTACTTTAACTCCCCAAATTCACTGTTCACTTAAATATTCTCTTCACCTTCCCCGGTATCACCGTCAGTCTTATTTCTCCGTTTTCTTCAATCTCCACCTTCATATATCTCGCTTCAGCCACGATTTTGCCGTCAATCTCCATTACGCCCCATTGTTTCGGACTGTCCTCAAAGGCACATAGGTAGCCTACGGGCGGCATAATCATTCTGTATTTCGGCGGCACAACAATGCGGTTGCCCGACTTCAGTCCCCATTTTGTTCCACTCTTAAAAGGCATTGCGTCGGCTATCTTTGCCAACCTTTGTCGTCTCTTGTCCAGTTCCTCTTCAGCTTTCTTGCGCCGTGCTTCCGATGCCCTTGTTATAGCCTCCGCTTTCAGTCGGCACAGTTCAGCATTTATGTTTCCTTTTGATATACGTTTAGAAGTAACGCCATTGCTTACGTGATAGAAGTGGCCGTCATTGTCAGCCGTTATTATACTTCCGTCAGCCAGTCGTCCGCAACACCAGTATGCCCTTTCCTCGTCACCATCAATCACACATGCAGACGTCTCGTAGCCAGTACTCAGTGTCAGTGCCGCCTTACGGCATCGTTCCGGCACGTTGCAGTCAGGTATCTCCAGATAAAAGCTGTGCCACACCAGTTCGCCGCGCCCAATACCCTGGGCGTTCACATATATTTCTTTCGTCCTGCTGTATATCGTCCTGCCCATCTTCAGCATCTCCACGTTGCCGAACTTCATCACTTCCGGCCTCTCCTTATACAGCTTGTTCGTCCTCAGGTCTATATAAAACAGACGGTTGCGGCTGTCCTTCACCTCTACGAAGTCATTCTTCACAAACCTCATGCCCTCGTAGCGGTCAATCCTCATCATCACCTTGCCGTTGCCGTCAACAACGCCCACGCGCATATCCCTGAATCTCACGGCAGCCAAGTCGCCGTTAATGTCAAACACCGTTACATATTGCGCCTTTACCGTAATCATTCTTCCGCGTTTCAGTCCCCATGTTCCGCTCTTTCTGTCGCCGTATGCCGTCAGAGCCGTTTCCTCCGTCGCGTCCCTGTCTTTCGTATTCTCTATATACGGCAGCAGTCTGTCGTGACTCATCACAATCTCCATCTCGTCGTTGCCAATGCACGTTCCGTCGGTCGTTGCAGCCGTTTCAGCCATCCTTTTTCTGCGCTTCTCATGTTCAGCCTTTCCTGCCAGTCGTCCTTCAAACATAGCCTGCCAGTCATGCTCCCTTGTAGGCAGTCCGAACACACGGTACAGTCCCACGTTGTCTATAATCACGCACGCCTTCTTGCCTTCGCTCATCCTCAGTCCGCGTCCCACCTGTTGCAGATATTTAGCCAGCGACAGGGTAGGGCGGGCCATCTGTACAAACTCCACGTCAGGACAGTCGAAGCCCTCGCTGAACACGTCCACGTTAACCATCACCTTAATCCTTCCCGCCTTAAAGTCGTCCACCATAGCCTTTCTTGCGGCCTGTGGCGTCCTGCTGTCTATCGCCACCGCCTTCACGCCCCGTCTGCTGTAATATTCCGCAATGTTTCTCGCGTGTTCAATACTTATCGCGTACACAATGCCCTTTTTGCCGTCGGCATATCGCTTCATGGCGTCATACAGTCTGCCGATGCTCGTCTGCCTGTTCAGCTTCTCGTTCATCTCCTTTATCTGATAGTCGCCGTCGGTTCCCCGTTTCTTCAGTTCGTTTATCAGTCTCTGTTCCTCGCTCTCCCGTCTTATCGACACATAGTCGAACACCGACAGATAGCCCTTTTTGATAAACTCCGCAATGCTCCACGACGACACCAGCTTATCAAACAAGTCAGTAAATCCCTTGCCGTTCAGTCTGCAAGGCGTGGCGGTCATCCCCAGTTTCTTAGCCTCCGGATACCTTCGCCACAGTTCCATATACGACTCCGCCAGCGCATGGTGTGCCTCGTCAATAACAATCAGACTCGGCCTCTCGTCCTTCACATCCTCCCAATGCCTTGACAGCCATTGAATAGACAGGACGCGGATCTCACTGGCGTGAGATAATTGAGAATTGATAATTGAAAATGGAGAATTATGATTTGCTTTGTTGCTATTTACAGGCCCTAAACAATGTTCGTCACTATCCGATTGTGAAGCATTGTTCGGCATAACCCAATTATGAAACGCAGTTTTGTCTAACCCAATTATGCATTGTGAAACGCAGTTCGGTCTAACCCAATTATGAAACGCAGTTCGGTTTAACCCAATTATGCATTGTGAATTATGAATTATGAATTGTGAAGCATTGTTCTGTTTTATACAATCATTATATGCAGTTTTGTCTAACCCAATTATGCATTGTGAATTATGAATTATGAATTGTTCAACCGTTTCCTTTATCTGTTCCACAAGTTCTCGTCTGTGAGCGACAATCCACACGCTACGCGTCCGTCCCGGATTTTCATCTTTTGTATTTAGTTCCTCATTAACGAGTGCAGCTAATACTCTCGTCTTTCCGGTTCCGGTAGGCATCTGCACCATGACGTTCTTGCGTCTCTGCCATTCGTCCATGATGCGTGCCTTAATATCAGTCTGATAGTCGCGTAAGTAAGACAATTATTTTTAAGTTAAGAATGAAGAACGAAGAGTGAAGAAACAAAGTTCGACGTTAGTCAATCCATGTGCTTTGTTGCTTTCGGGGAGTTAAAGTAGTTAAAGGAGCATGGAGTTGAATTCATAATTAGCTAACGCTGAACTGCGTTTGGGTTAGACCGAACTTCGTTTCATAATTAGCTAACGCTGAACTGCGTTTGTTATGTGCTTTGTGGATTCTTGTCGCAAGCACTACGTTGGCTATTGACTTTTTTCGCTATGCTCAAGGAGCTACTCCTAACCAACTTGTTGGCGATAACTACTCTAACTCCTTTAACTCCACAAAAGGAAGCCTCTTTTAACTTTTCGTTTTCGTAAGCCGCTATTTACTTTTTAAATTTAACTTTTTCATTCGTGCGTTGCGCCCATAGCCCGAAGGGCTGCACTTCAGTAACCGGGCGTCATTACGCCCGGATATAGCGTACTCAGTGATAGCACCCGAAGTGGTGCTATTTTCATTTGCTTTGTGACTGTCTATAAGGAAGTAGCACCACTTCGGGTGCAGTTGATTATCTGTGTAATAATCCGTGGGTGCATCACCCACGGTTACGATCGTGCAGTCTTTCAGACTGTAATTTTGCGATAATCGCATAAAAGAAAATAGCTTTGTGACTCTCATTCGCAGCGCAACCCGATTACAGCCCAATTGTGAAACGCAGCTCAATCTAACCCAAACATCGTTCAGCGTTAGCTAATTATGAAACATTGTTCAGCGTTAGCTAATTATGAAACGCAGTTCAGCGTCAGCTAATTGTGAAACGCAGTTCGGTCTAACCCAATTATGAATTGTGAATTATGAAACATCGTTCAGCGTCAGCTAATTATGAAACATCGTTCAGCGTCAGCTAATTAGTGAAATAGGAAGTTACCGAATTGCAATTAGCTATGATTACCGTTGGTTCCTTATATTACATTCCGACGGATTAATTTCATTGATTGTCGGCTGCGCTCGGCATAACCAAATATAATTTTCTTCTGCTCTCGCTTGCACGACAATTAATTTCATCGATTGTCGGAACATTAGGTAAACTATTAAAAAATTATTTTAGTGAATACAATGCTATTATAAATTCTTTAGCTCCGGATAATCTTCTTCTATTATATCGGAATCTAATTCGTTATCGTCAGTCAGTCTGATGTTTTTATTTGCACGAAACTCATGCCATATTGTCTTCAGCTCTCCGATAATGCTATTATATTCATTAATATTATATTTATATTTGTAATGATTCGCCCTTTTGCACCAATATGTCATTATGTCAAGAAACTTATTTATATCCTCTATATAGTTATTTATGTCCAGTTGCCTTCTTATTTCCACTACATCATTTTCCGGTTTATCCTGATATTTTTTTATGGGTTTAATATATGTGTTAAAGTCATCTGTTGATATAGGCTCACATTTCTTTAGATTCTTGTTTCCATTTTTCATATTATGAAACATAGATATAGTCCTTTGAGCTACATTATTTTTAAATACGAAATAAATGGTATCATATAAAGGTATGTCTCTGCCTAATATCTCATTTGTATGTGAAACCTTGTCGGCAAGTTTAGTTCCTGACAGATTCAACACATTTTCATATCCCATTCTGAGTTCCAAAAGCATAAGATAAGGGCTTGAGAATCTGTTTTTGTCTAAGTGCTTCTTTATGCCGATAACAGCATCTACAGTTTCTTTTTTATCCCCGGCACATTCAATCTCCTCATATTTGTCCATGTCGAGGCATTCAATGGGCTCATCAAAATATTTCTTGCCGTGATAGTCTTTTTCCGAAACATCCTGCAGTTTCATTCCGCATACTGGATACAATTTATGCCCAGTTATTATTCCGTTATCATATACCAAGGCTTCCATATTGCTCTATTTTATGATATGCCATATTGAACGATTTAAATATTTCCTCAATGTCCTGACCAAGATCTTTATAGATATATTTAAAGCGTTGCTCCGACTCTTCTGCCAAATAGAAATGTGTTCTGTCTTCAACATTCTCTTTCTTTGCAATAGCGTTTATCGCGTCAACCATATTCGGGTTATGGCTTGCCACCATTATCTTTGTACCCGTTTCTTTATTGAGCAGAACAAGAATATGTGCAAACTCCACAATCCATTGCGGATGCAGGTGAGCTTCAGGCTCATCAATCAGCAACAAAGTCTTTTCATTAAGATACCCGTTTTCAAGAAGTCTCAATATATATGAGAACGACTTAAATCCTGTAGCCGTTTTATCCAGTTTTATGTTGAGTCCGTCCTCACTCACAAAATGCAGTTCCTTTTGTCCAAAGTCATCTTTTTCTACATCAACACGCCCATTCATCAGATGTGTTATTCTTCTTATTATTTTTTTATGTGCGTCAGTGCCGGCAAAGTCCTTATTTTCATCCAGCATCAGGCTCTTCAGGTCGTTCCAGAACACATTGTCATCCTTACCTTCTTCCGACACAGCCATCGGTGTGTCAACGTATATTGCTTTAGTAAGATTATACAAGTTGCCTACACTGCCTTTTTGAAACAGCTTTACGCCGTCTTCTTCAACATTTATATTGTTAGGACTAGTCTCATCTATATTAAATTTATTACGCATAAGCATAAGAAAATCATCCATGGAACGTTTTCTCTTACTTTCATAATAATTATTTTTAATGCGTTCTATCTCGCTTAATTCTGCATATCTGAAGGAATTTAATACATCATTCAAATTCTCATCTTCATCGTATTTTATACCAAGAAAGACAAACACTCTTTCCCTTTTGGTTGGTGAAGGTGAATCTTTTAAATATATATACAGAATATTGCAGAATCTTTCTATAACCTTTTCTGCTATATGCTGTATAATTTCGACATGATCCTGTTCGCCATTATCTTTTAAACTGCGTATCTTTGATGATGCCTCTCTGAAAAACAAAGAGTTGCTATGGTGTGTATCCTTGTCTATATCCCTTCTTGCAAAGTTAAATCTGTCAAAGATATTCTGGATCTGACTGACATATCTGTCATAAATAAATTCATCGTATAGGTTTGCTCCGTTAACTATATAATACAGCCACTTTGACAATGTACTTTTGCCACATCCGTTTATTCCGGAAAGCACTGTTATTCCGTCAATGGATATGGCAGCCTTTTTTATTGCATGATAATCGTTTAGCTTATATATATATTTGCTCATTGTTTTGCTGTTTATAGATTTAACTTCACAAGTAGTAATTTCCTTACTCTTACAAAAGTAACAACAAAATTAGACTTATACAATATTTTAACTGAAAAAAGACAAAACGTTTATAAATAATAAGATGCGATTTAAGTGAAAAGGAGGCGCAGAGCGCAATTAAAAATTAAGAAAATTACTTCTGTTGGTTTATGTCAGCAGTTAAGGTGGCTATCGCAAACGCTAATGTAGTACTTGCGACAGGAGTCCACAAAGTACATAACAAACGCAGTTCAGCGCTAGCTAATTGTGAAACGCAGTTCCGCGCAACCCAATTGTGAAACGTAGTTCAGCGTTAGCTAATTATGAATTATGAATTGTGAAACTCCGTTCAGCGTCAGCTAATTGTGAAACGCAGTTCAGCGTTAGCTAATTATGAATTGTGAATTATGAATTGTGAATTATGAATTGTGAATTATGAATTATGAATTGTGAATTATGAATTGTGAAACTCCGTTCAGCGTCAGCTAATTGTGAAACTCCGTTCAGCGTCAGCTAATTATAATCCTTTTTCTGAAATCATTTTATGATTATATCACAGCCTATATTCAGTCTTACGCCATGCTGATTGCGGAAACGTTGCATATCTTCTTTATTACTGAATGCAAATCTCCTGTGACGTTTGTTGCAGGCATAAGCCAGTTTATGCTTGAATAAAGAAATGTCATGCCACTGTTTAAATACTTTGATTGTTGTTGCCAACTGATCTTCTACGGCATGTTTAATCCAGTCCTTGTTCTGATCCTTAAGTTCTATGAATATAATATATTCATCATTGTGCAGCATGGCATCGCAGCGGTTTTCCATTTGTCCGTTTTCACGCCTTATCTCAATCTTGTTGTCTACGGCTATAAACGAGATTATCTTTCCAGACCTGTTAGTTACTATGGCTGTCCATTCATCTTTATGTTTTGCGTCGGTATCCACATAAGCCGGAGTCTTTGCTGCTTCATCCTCATCATCACATATTCCGAATAAAGCATCTCCAACAGGCATTTCATCCTTAAAGAAATCAATCACTCTTTCTTTCATCATAGCTGTCCAAGTCCTCCTCAATTTCCAATAAGTCGTCAAAAACGCTATTAGTATCTCTCAGTTTGATGTTAAGATAATTGTCGTCAGAAGGCAGCCCCTCATAATCTTTCAGTTGTTCAACGGTGCCGTCATGCAATTCATATATAATCAGGTCGTCGGCATTAATCATTCCTGACATTGGTACAACATTATAGATACGTTCCAGTATATCTTCCAATCCTGTAGCACGTTTTGCCAGTTGCATAGCTTTAACAGACAGCGTAAGATAATTTATCACATAAGGACTATATGTTGTCATTATTAGTCTGTTTCCACTCAGTTTATATGCGTCAGCCACAAGCTCGTATAGTACATCTTTTTGAGAGTCTGGAAACAGATTAAGTTCCATCTCTTCTACAACGTTTACAAAGCGAGAATATCTATATTTTGACGACACCTTTCTCAATGATGCCATTTTTACTTCATCACTCAGCGTGTTGTCACTTAATATCATATTCACTTCTTTTTGCAGAGCTTTACGTTCCTTGTCTGATAGTTCAGCCTTTGCCGAATTGTCGCGTACAATATTCGACAGATTTTCTGATACAAGCAGTAAAGGCAGTGCTGATTGAAATCCGCTTGATGCTTCCGACAGTTTTATTTCATAGTTCTTATGTTTAAGTTTGGGTATGTCGTTCCGTTTGTCATACTCAAAATCCACCTCGCCGAAAGGCATTTTATATCCTTTCTTTATATCGTTTTTGGCTTTATCATATTCATCAAGGAATGTCATCATTGGATCGCTCAGTTCACGCAATCTTGTAGGATGCTCAACACTTCCCAATATGTTACGTTCAGCCGGCACATACATCACTTTGGCAATATTAAACAAATCGCCATCTTGATTATTATCTATTATAGCTAATTTTTCATTCTCATAAACAAACGAATAATGAAAGCCATTAAACTTCAACACAGTGTCAGGCTTAAAGTATCCGTCAATACCGTTATATGCAGCATACGTCTTTCTGAATCTCGAATACTGCGTAACGTAGAGTTTAGTAATAACATGTCGCATCAGTGCTTTTTCAAGCCATGAAAAAAGAGAATAGAGCTTAGCCACGCAACTCTTTCCGGCGCCCTGTTCGCCAATCATGACAGTAATTTTACTAATTCTTACGTCAGCATTATTTATTGGACCGAAATTCTTAATACTTAAAATTTCTGTATTTTGCATCACAGTATTTTTCTGCAAAGATAGTGAAAGGCGAGAGCAATACAAAAAGAAAAAACATAAATTTTTTCTTTTTTATTGCCGAGCCGCAGTTCGTGCGAAACGATTCGCACGAAAATTAAAAATTAAAAAGTAAAAATTAAACAACGCCGGAGGAAAGGGAAAAGAGGTTTCCTTTGGGGGAGTTAAAGGAGTTAGAGTAGTTATCGCCAATAAGTTGGCTAGTAGTTAGAGTCAATAGCCAACGTAGTGCGTGTTTAAGTGAAGAGCAGGCGGTAAGCGCAATTAAAAATTAAGAATTAAAAATTAAGAAAATTACTTCTGTTGGTTTATGTCAGTAGTTAACGTGACTATCGCAAACGCCAATGTAGTACGTGTGCCAAGAAGCAACAAGGCACATAATAATTATGAAACGCAGTTCGGTCTAACCCAAACGAAGTTCAGCGTTAGCTAATTATGAATTATGAATTGTGAATTATGAATTATAATCCATGCTCCTTTAACTCCAAATGACAATACCCCACAAAGCACATGGATTTTTCACTTTTCTCTTTTCTCTTTCGTCAGACGTTCTTCGTTCTTCACTTAAAATAAGCACTACGTTGGCCATTGTCTTAACTCCTTAACTCCTTAACTCCCTAACTTCTTAACTCCTTGAAAATAACTCCTAAAGTTAATAATTTTTATTATCAATATACACCTCCAGCAGTTTCGACATGCCGTTTTCGTTGTTCGGCACCACGTCCATGTCGGCTACGCAGGCGGGGACGAGGCAGCTCATGCCTTTTGTCAGATGCACCTGTTTTATCTCCGGCTCGTCGCCCTTCCACGACCTTATCACTATGTCGCTGCTGCCTTCGAGACACATATACACCACAAAACTGTCATATTTATACAGCTTTCTGTGGAAGGCGCGGTTCACTTCAAGCAGCTTCACCATGAAGAATCTGTTGCCGGCCAGCAGCACAGGATAGTTCATCTTGTGCGTGTAGTGCGTGCGGTAGTCGTCCTCTACAGTATAGTCCAGCGCCTCCGATGCCAGAGCCGTGTGCAGCTCACGCGGCTTACCGTCAAGTCCCGGACGGTTATAGTCGAATATGCGGTATGTCAGGTCTGAGCTTTGCTGCACCTCAGCCAGCAGCGTTCCGCTGCATATAGCGTGGATACGCCCGGCAGGGATATAAAACACGTCGCCTTCCTTCACGTCGTGCGACGCCAGCACGTCACATATACTTCCGTCCTCAATGCGCTTTCCGTATTCATATTTCGATATAGGACTCTTAAAACCGCTGTAGAGCTTAGCTCCCGGCTTGGTGTCCATTATATACCACATCTCCGTCTTACCGAACGAGTCGTGATATTTCTTTGCCATCTCGTCGTCAGGATGCACCTGTATCGACAGGTCCTTAGCCGCGTCAATAAACTTTATCAGCAGCGGAAACTTGTCGCCATACATATCATAAACAGTCCGTCCTATAAGTTCCTCCTTATATTCCGTCACCAGCTCATTCAGCTTACGGCCTTGCAGTGAGCCGTTAGCCACCACCGATTCCTTACCCGGCACGGCACTTATCTCCCAGCTTTCACCAATAGGAGTAGTGTCATCATCGTTAATACCCTTAAGAGTCTTCAGCAGGCTTCCGCCCCATATCTTTGAAAAGAAATTATTTCTAAATAATAATGGATACAGCATGGTTTAGTCGTTTAATTGTTAGTGCATTTTATTATATCATTAATCACTTTATCCAAGTGGAAGTATAAATTTACTACGCAACAATATCTTATTTTGCATAAGCATTCTATATTGTCTTGATTTGGGCTGAATTTTTATTTTGCCTGTTGCCACCTAGTAATAATTGTTATTAGCCTTTAATGCCTCCAGGTCTTTAGCCTTCTTTTTCAGCCAGTCCCTCAGCCATTTTGCTTTCGCAATCATCGTTGCCACATCGCTTGTGCTTGCCGGATGCACCTCTATGAAGTATGCCTTTTCGTCATAGCCCAAAGCGTAGTCCCAGCGCGCCTTGTCAGGATAAATGTCTCTTGTACATTTGTCAATGTCTACACTTCCCTCCAGCTTCCTGGTATCATCCACCTGCACGCATGATGAATTTGCGCCAAAAGCCTGGATACCCTTCTTGTATCCGCCGGCAATATCCGGAGTATTTATCACAGCACTTTCAAACTTAGTCATACCGCTATTCTTTTTTATTGTTCTGTATACCGGCTGACTATTTCAGATGTCATGCTTGAAAATGTAGATAGTCCGCCCCATTCAGATATGTCCGTATCCTCGTTAAAGGCATCCAGTGTTGATATATCCGAGAATGTTACGCCTTCTTTCGTATGATGCTTAGCCGAATAAAACGTCTTTATCGTTTTCTCCTTCAATTTATCAAACAGACATGCGGCATTTGTATTTGTTCCTATTTCAAACATTTCACACATTGCCGACTTGAATTTAGCGTCTGGCAAATAACGCATATTATTAAAAGCCCACACAAATTCAAGGAATGTGGTTGAATGTGTTGAAACGATTACTTTCTTGCCGTTCTGAATCAGTTCGATTATCTCCAGCAGCACCGACTGTATTGCGCGCGGATGAAGTCCCATTTCCGGCTCCTCGATTATAGCCAGTTTATAGTCGTTCTTGTCAATAACCTGTGTAGGAGGACCAGAAAGACAATATATAGCCAATAGCAAAGGCATAAATTCCTTTTGTCCTGCGCTCCATGCCATAAAAGGAATTTTCATGCCTGCCACTTCCATCTTCATGTTCCGTTGCACTCCTGTCTTGTCGAGAACAACCTTACCGCCATGAAATATGTTGTCGTTTATGGCTCTCTTTACAGCTCCTTTCAGTCGTGTCTTAATAGGGAATATTGTGTCAGGATTACCCATACTACCCTGCATAAACACGCGCAACGTTTCGCTGAACCATCTCAACACGTAAGGAGTAGACGTGTCATATTCCATAAAATTTCTGGGACGTCCTTCAGAAATACTCAGAATCCTTTGCGCCGGAACATAAAATACAGACTCTTTCTTCTGTCCTGAAGCTTTTGCCTTAGATATAGCATTAAGCAAGTCTTTGGGCGAAAAAGCTTCATTGTCTAAAGCTATTTTCGTATCATCCCTAAACAGTCCTGCCAATCCTTCACCGAAATACCAGTCCAGGATATTCTTTGCATCTGTTTTACTCAAAATGAAATTATAATTTTTGAGAGTAGAAACGATATGATATTTATCCAAGATAAGTTTCAGCAGTTCCAGTGCCAGGCTCTTTCCGCTTGCCTGTGGCCCTATAATAAAAGTAAGGTCGCCAAAATCTATCTTTGCCTCCTTTATCGGTCCGAAGTTATTTATTGATAATTCCATAAACGTCTTCTGTCATTATAATAAATGCAAAGATAGTGAAAGGCGAGAGCAATACAAAAAGAAAAAACACTTTTTTCTTTTTTATTGCCGAGCCGCCTCCTATCTTATTCAAAGATAGTGAAAGATAATGCAAATCGAATGCAGAATCGTCAAGCGTGCTTGAACGTTATGCTGAGATGCAGCTTATCTTCTTTTTAAAAAAGGCGAGAGCAATACAAAAAGAAAAAACATAAATTTTTTCTTTTTTATTGCCGAGCCGCAGTTCGTGCGAAACGATTCGCACGAAAATTAAGAATTAAAAAGTAAAAATTCATGTGCATTGTGGATTCTTGCTTAATTTGCATGAAAAAAATGCAGAATCTTGCAAAAACTGCATGAAATTAATGCAGAATTTAGCTAAAATTGCACATGTTCTCCCACACTTAAAATATTTCTTAATTATACTATTGTGCCGACGAAGATATATTCCGCCGGCACAATTATGCGTACATTACAGGTATAAAAGTGTACTTTTAACTAATCTTCTTTTAGCTTACCCGTCAGCAAATTGTTCGAATTCAACTCTGCTTTTATGTAAAGATTTGTGTTGCTCTTATTGTTATACAGATCCTGATAATGCATAAACGTTGCATTATCGCATCCGGCAAAAAGAATTTTGAAATAACGTCTTATTGCAGCCTTTTCACCTAATATGAAACGACAAACAAGATACAAAAGATTGCTTTTACCTTCACATAAAAGCACAAACAAAATAAATCTATGTAACTTCTTATATTCCATAAATAATTGTTTATGGAACAAAGTTACTCATTTATCTTTTCTTTGCAAGCAGACTCATAAAATATTTTTCGTGCTTGTCAACAAGTTTCTCCCATGAATATTCTTCTCTTATCTCCGTCAGGTTTCCCTCAATAAACTTCTTCCTGTTATTCCTGCCCAGATTCTCAATATCATTCAGCAGGTTCTTCACATCATCAGAATTTGCGTAATAATGTGCGTTTTCTTTCAGCACTGCCTTGTTGAATATATTGTCATGAGCAAGTATATAGCAGCTTGAAGCCATAGCCTCCAGAAGCGACGGATTTGTTCCTCCTACGCTATGTCCGTGGAAATACGCATACGAGAAATAACGCACTGAATTAATCTTCTTGAAGTCATAAATACCGCCTAAGAAGCGTATTCCGTTTTTGTTGCCATACTGCTCTACAAGATATTTTCCATGAGGTGTGTTTGTCTTTCCTACTATTACAAGCGGCTTCTTTCCGCATTCATCCGACTTCAGATAGCCTTCTATTGCCATTTCGATATTATTCTCAGGCTCTAGTCGTGCTATCACCAAATAATAGTCATGAGCCTTCAGGCCATATTCTTTAAGCACACTTTCGTCATAGTCGTCATGAATATCAGCTCCGTATGCCAGGAATGTGCTTTCTTTGCCATACTTTTCTTTATAATAGTCGTGTATGCCCATATTGTCTGCTATCAAATAGTGGCTGTGCTTCACTGTCATTCGTTCTTCCCAGAATATAAACTTCCTCACCCATTTGTTAAATTTCGTGCGCTTATATTCCAGTCCGTCCATATTCGTAGTAAATATTGGATACTTTATGTTCTTTACGTTAAACCATATATAAGCCGGCACAATGCTTGTATATCCCGCTTCATATATTATGTCGAACTTCTCTTTCTTCAAGGCGTCTCTCAGAGATGCAAAGTCATAAAAGAAACTGCCCACAGAACTGCCCATCCAAGTCTCCGGACTATATATGTGTTTTATGCGTACTCCTTTATAATTATCCTCTTTATATGGATGAAAATGCGGAGAGTAAACCACAACTTCATGACCACGCTTAGCCAAGCCTACAGATATATACTCGGCAAATTGTTCAAAGCCTCCGTAGTTGTTAGGTATACCACGGGTACTTATAAATGCTATCTTCATAATTCAATAAAAAAATTTATGATTTTATATAGTTTAATAGCCTTATAACGGATAAGGCTTATAGACAATAGTAAAACTTTAATTTAGATAAAGTTCAGATCATTAATTAAGCACTTCGTTATAAATTTTTGCCATAGCAGCAACTTCTTTCTTTACAGAGAATTTTTCGGCATCAATCTTATTATAATTAGATATCTTGTTATAAAGATCTTTGTCTTTATATAAACTGATTATTTCTTTTATCATATCTTGTGGCTTGTCCAAATCAAAAAGGAATCCATTCTTTTTATCTTTACAAACATCTTTATGTCCTCTTACTCTTGATACAACAAGTGGACATCCACATGCCATTGCTTCTATGTTATTTATACCTTGTCCTTCTAGTTTACTTGTTGCGACATGTATATCTGCAATTCTACATAAGGTATTAATATCAGATCGTTCACCAAGGAATAATAAATATTTCTCTATACCTAATTTTGATGTTAATTCTTTACATTCGTTAAACAAATATCCACTACCGGCAAATACAATCTTTAAATCAGGTATAAAATTCAATAGTTCAGGAACGGCATTTATTAACATTGTATGGTTTTTCCTTGGAATAAATTGTGCAGTATATAGAATTACAAAGGTATCTTTTGAAATTCCAAAATTTTTTCGCAATTTTATTTTTTCATTTATATCAACAGGACTAAACCTTTCTAAATCAACTCCAACACCATTTATCATATACGCTTTGCCCAATGCCATTTTGTGACGTTTCATTAATTCATAATCTTCACTATTTATGGCTACAACAGCATCTGTTAATGGATACAGACATTTTTCTATTGAAAAAAATACAAGCCAACTTATAAGGCTACTGCCTTTATAAAATGGATAATTGTGAGACGTATATATAACTTTTGTACCTTTTTTTCTTGCTGTAATAGCAGCAAGTCTAGCACAAACACCACCCATTTCTGTATGGCAATGTATCAAGTCATATTGATTTTTATCGATAATTCTTTTTAATTGAAATATTGCTTTTATATTGTCAAAAGAAAAAGGTGAACGATGTATAGATATATTATATTGATTATCAACTGGACCGACACCAGCTCCAGGAGATGCATTGTCCACTATCCACCCTTGTTGCTTAAACCATTCCATATATGGTTTATTGAATTTAGAAAAACCAGGATGATTTGTTACAAAAAGAACTCTTCTCATAATAACTCATATTTATTTTGAAACTCTAAGTAGCTTTCTTTTCATTATTTTTAAAGGCTGAAATATTGATAATATTACTATTATGTAATAAGCATATTTGGGAAAATATTTTTTTAGATTTTCTTTAAATCCAATAGAATCAAAAGTTTCTGTTCTAATTATATATTTATTGAAATATAATTGCGGTAGAAAATCATACAATATATTTTTTAATATATGACTTTTACATTTATCAGAAATATTACCATTTAAATAAGATTGTTCTATAAGAGACGGATATTCTATTGTAAATGCTTCAAATTTATTATGCCCTCCACGTTTAGGAACTCTTTGCCCATTAAAAATAGCCCTATCATCAATGATAAATTTTTTAGAATTATATTGTGTTAAGAATAATGATGTTTGCGGAAATAACTTATTTAGCTTTATTTTTCCGATTTTTTCAAAATTTGATTTCCAAATAGAAAAGCCATCACTCCATGAGGACCAATATGATAATTGATACATATATTGTTCATAATTATCATATTCAATTTTTTTAAATTTTCCTATTAATCCATTAGTAAAAAAAATAAGTGGTGAGTTTGTATATGTTTTTATATCATTTATTATTAATTTAAGACTTCCTTTCTTAAACATAGTCTGACTATTATGTAATAATAGCAATTTTCCTGTACCATGCTTTAATGCATAATATGAATTCATGAAGCCTTCACATTTTATGTGATAATACTTTAAATTCATATAATTGAATTCTGTTATTAAATCTCCAACTCTACCATCTGGATCATTGTCTGAAATGACAACTTCAAAATTGTTTATATTTACATCATTATTGTCATTATAAATACTTTGTAGAGTTTTCCGAACAAATTCAATTCTTCCATAGCAAGGAATACAAATTGAAAGTAGATTCTCTTCCATATTAAATATATTTTAATAAGATGTTACAAATATTACTTAACATTAATCATGGGATATATTTGCTTTAATGTTTTTGAAAATATAAGAGCTTCACTTTCGGGTGAAAATTGATATTTTACTTTCTTATAATCAACTTTAGGTAAATCTTCTTCTTTTAAATTTATTATAAAATCAACCATTGATTCTATACTATCAAACTGATATCCAATAAATGCCTTCTTAAATAATTCATCAAAATAGTCATTATGTAATGATAATATGATTTTTTCTCTGTCTATAGAATCAAAGATTGCTCCACTGGCTGTTAACTTATATTTGTTTGTAGGATACAAGAAAATAAGAACATCCATTTTATCAATACTTTCATTTAATATTTCTTTTGGTATAAACTTTTTATCGGCATCTTTTATATAGTATATATTATTTTCTTTTAAAATTTGAGAATCGCAAAATACTCTTCCTAAAGTATATAAATGAATATTGTCGTATGGTTTTAAATTACTTGCTATTTTTAATATATTGCTCAGTCCTTTATATTCATTTATTGTCCCAACAGTTCCAATTTTTATATTTTTTGATTCATGAGATATTTTTGCTGGATTTTTGTTTTGTGAGATAAATGTATGTTCAAATGAAATAAAATGAGAAATAAATTGTTTGGCAACAACTAGATGCAAATTCTTTATTATACTTTTTCCTGCTACACAGAAGAATAAAGAATCCGCAACTTTTACGCTTTTATTCTGAATCCAATGTAGAGTTTTGTCAGATATAAAATTTAATCTTTGATTATTATATAAGAACTCTAATTCGCCATGCCACATTATTATAACTTTCTTTTTCGATTTCTTACAATACCAATTTATGAAAGGCATAGCCCATAGCGAATTATAATTAAAAAATGCAACATCCTTTTTTTTAAGTTTGAATACTACAAAATAAATATTTAATATAAACGATGATAATAATTGTAAGAACCTGCCGATCTTCCATTTGGGTTTCAAAACCAATATATTATGATGATTTACATTTTGTGGTACATCATGCAACAAGTTACTTACAGCTTCAAACGAACTTTTTGTGGAATAATGTTCAACGTTATTAAATATTTCGGACATCATCTTCAATGAAGAGGAATTAAATGTCTCATGAAAAGACCCTATTCCAAAACTATCTATATATATTAATTTTGTCATTATTAATTATATTTTATTGTCATTTATAATTCGTTTATTAGTTTTAAAAGGAAGTGCGAGTGTCTTTAACGAACATTTGTTATATAGCATCAATGGAACAAAAAATAAAAATAGTATCCGAAATACTATATATTTCAATCCTTTATATCTTTTACCCATATAAATTAGCATTCCAGAATAATACATTAAGGCTTTTTTCCCTGTTAATTTATATCCAGAGCTGTTTGATGAGACACCCTCCATGTGTATTATTTTAGGACTATCAATAATAATTGAATTATACCCATTTTTTTTGTAGCGGTATTGCATCTCAGATTCTTCGAAATACATAAAAAAATCCGGATCAAAGAGTCCCATTTCTTCTATAACATTTCGTCTTATGAAAATGTCTGCACCAATTATATATTCAACAAAAAATGGAGGAACTTTATGTTCTTTGCTTTGTTTGTCTACTCTAATTCTCAGATAGATATTAAATAGTGTTGATAATGTTGTAGATATAGTTGGCAATTTACCATATGAATTATTTTCCGTTATACCATCTGCTGCTTTAAGTAATGTACCAATGCATGCGGTACTTTTGGGTTGTTCTTCCATTGCATCATAAAATTCTTTCACAGCATTATTTAGAAGAATAGTATCACTATTTAATAAAAATATATATTTTCCTTTTGCGTAGTTGAATCCTAAATTATTAGCTTTACCAAATCCTAAATTTTTGTTACTTTCAATAAATGTTATTCGTTTGTCATTTTTTAAATACACTTCACTACCATCATGTGACGCATTGTCAACTAAGATTACTTCAAAGTTTATGCCCAACGTATGTTCAAATATACTATCAATGCAATCTTGCGTTACTTTAAACGTATTGTAGTTTACAATAATAATTGATACATCAATGTTATTTTCCATTATAAATATTATTTGTATTTATATTTAATGTTTCATTCTTAATAAGATAAGCCAGTATATAATAATAAATCATATTAAAAGATAAGTACGCTTGAATATCAAAAGTGAATGACATTAATATTCTTGTAAAGAATAGTAATAATATGGCTGGAATTATTTTAGAATACTTTTTTATATGAAAACAAATTATAAACATATAATAAAAATCATATATATATACCAATATTGCTAAATAACCATAAATAGCAATTTGTGTTAAGAAATAGTTGTCTAAAGTATTAAAAGTATTTGTAAAATATATATTGTTTAACCTTTCCATTCGAATTGTTTCCATAAAGTTCGGACCACAACCTAATGGATGGTTTGAGATTAATTGTTCTACTATATAATATGCTCCATATCTTTGGTCTATATTATCATTTTGAAATCTATATATAACATCTGTGAAATAATCACTCATAATATCTGTAGCCAAAAAGTAAGAAAGGATTATGAATATAAAAAAATAGAAATAGAAAGTAAATGATTTATATTTTCTATTTAATATAATCCATAACAATATTTCAAGTATACCAAGAATATATGTTGTCCTAGAAACCGTAATGATTCCTATAATTAAACATAAAATTATTTGTAATTTAATTTTTTCTTTTTGTGTTAATCTGTATAATAAAAACGACTCATATAGTAAAACAATGCATGAGACGATAAGCGGGTGTCCTAATAGTCCTTTTGCTCGACGAATTACATCAATACTTGATAAATCGTTTTCATATAAAAAATGATATGGCGATATATTAAAAAAGAATTCTAATATTACATATACCGCAAATACGGCAAAAAGTATATCTAAACTATTTTTTGAAATATTCAAATTCATTCTATCATTAAAAGCAATCCACATAAAAACATATGTTATAATTGGATAATATAAACAGCTATTCAATAGAAAAGGAAAACTATCAAATGCAAAAGAATATAATATATTTATGAGGATAACTAAAAATATAACGAATTTTAAATTTGATGTTATAATATGGTTTCTGTATTTTAAGTATTTTAATTGAAAGATAAAAGTTAAAAGGATGCCAAATCTTATAATATGAAATAAATAAGAGAATCTTGCTCCCAAATTTTTATCTTCCGTACTAGGAATACAGAGCATTATCGTTAAAAAAAGTATAGTGTACCCTTTCTTACTCTTAAATATATGATAGCATAAAATAATTAAAACAATGAATATAATAGCTATATTTTGTACATTTATGCTCCATGGAATAAGTATTGATACTAGAATAATTTCTAAGATAAATATATAATTTTTCATACACTATAACAATAAATGCATTTTAAAAGCTTTGATTATGTTTATGATGTTTATTTACAATAGATTATTATTTGTATTACCATTATCCTATTAAAACAGAACTATTTATTATTAATTATCTAAATGTTTATTATATAATTTTTCTATGTCACATTTGGAAATGCCGCCTATACACAAATTTGAATTGTCGTTTGCACATACATTTTCTTGTTTATACAAAAAATGTATATAAATCAATCATTACAAATTATACAGCTATATATTTAATATTATAGGTATTAATATCTAAAATTTATAGTTTCAAGATATGTATTTAGTAGTTTCTGTCAAATATTATAACTTTACCAATAACAAGCATTTTCAACTTTTTCAGCACCATTAGGTCTTTCATTAGGTAAAGGTCTTATCCAATATTTGTTTATATATTTTGAATATTCAGGTTGGTCTTTTATCCATCTGTTACCGTAAACACCAAATAACATTTGAGTCCATCCTGCAAGATGTATTGCAACTTTTCCCATACGTTTTACATGTGCAGCTAAGCACATTCCATATGCTCCGCAACCGATAATCGCAATATCAAAATCTAATTTGGATATCTCATCCTCCATGTATTTCAAAGCTTCAAACCAATCTTTATATGGTTGCTCTTTTGCATCCGCTATACTTTGTACCGCTTTTAAAGTAAGCAGTTCTTTAAATTCTGGTAAAACATCAGGATTATCCCATAATTTTGTACGATTATTCTCATATTGGTATCTGATGCTTTCAACAAAAGGATGAACTACAAGGACACGTTTACCTTTTAATGCTTTAGTCCATGGGTTTTTCCATAAAAAAGGAGCATAAAATCCATCTAGATTTACTTTTTTCTTTACACCTGTTAAAAATGGCTCTACATATTTTTCTTGATATATGTAACTGCCAAGGATATCAATCTCCGGCATATCCTTAAGCATTCTTTTATAAAATTCAATACCTAAATCAATATTATATGGAAAGAAGCCAGCATTGGAACATAGTGCTTTTAATGTGCTATGCAAATCAAATGAAACATTATAGTTGAGAAAATCTCTAAAATATTCTCTACTCCAATTGTTTAATTTATTATAATGTGCTGCAATAATATTTGATAGTTCAACAGTACCAAATTTACTAATCATTAATCCGGATGTATAATCTTGGGATAACAATTGTAAAATGTAATTATTTGCTTCTTGGTTATATAAATCAACATATTCATAATATTTTAATGTATGTATATTAGATTTGTTACCAATAATTTTTCTAATACAATGTAAGATAAAATATGATATTGAATTCATTATTTTAGTCATTTAATATTTCTTCAAAAAAGATATCTGTTTTTTCCCTCAATTGCTTTTTTATAGTTTCTACATAATCCCAGTTTATAGGTTTCATGATTTTATCAGAAATTGATTCTGAATGAGATAAGATTCGGTCTTGTAAACCAAATAACTTTAAAAGAGAAAAAATTCGTTCATTTTGTTTTTCTGTCGCTCCTTCTTGTAACAGAACATAAAATTGTTTTCTAAAAATAATAGAAAATACAGTTCCATGAAATGTATTTGTAAAAATACATTCAGCATATTTATAATGATTCAGCCAAATTTCAGGAGAATATTGATAAAGATATTTTGAAGGTATAACATATTCTGGACCTTCAATTCCTATTATTTTTAATTTAATTTTTTTATCTTCACTATATGATATTATATCTTTTATTCTTAGAGACTGAACATCTTTTTCATTTATAAAATAGCAAAAAATATATTTTCTTTTCTCTGCCCTTACAGCATTAACAGGTAAATAATCAACATCATCAAGCAACAATGTAGGATCCAATAGATGTACAGCATCCATCCCTATCTTACGACAAATTTCTATGCCGGAACTTTCCCTTACAGAAATGGCATCAAATTGTTTCACCCAATCTTGAATATGATTTTGATGCTCCGCTGTTAATTGTTGTCTTCCGAAACTCACAGCATAAGCTATCTTTTTCTTTTCTTTTGGTGCAAAAGTAAGATAATTTGGTTCCAACCATCCACCCCAAACTTGGTCTGAACCGGTAATATAAATATCTGCTTTAGGAGGGTTAATCTTCAGTTTATTGATACTATCATACTTCTTGACAGAAACAGAACATTTTGTATGTATATAATGCCTAAAAGCTATTTGCGTTTTAATATGATTCCAGATATTTTTCACATGTAAACCATGATATAAATAAACCAATATTTTTTTACAAAGGCCTTTATACATAGCCCATTTAGGGAACATATATCTTATCCAATATGCATCAACACCAAATTTTTTCAAATATTGTTGTAGAGCATAATATTGCAATAAACTTCCATAATTGTTATGACCTCTTATATAGGCATATGAGGATATTACACCAGCGGTAATTTTTTGTTTATTATTCTTTGTTTTTACATCCATACTTATTTCAACTTTAATTTTATAAGGATGAATTTCACATATCTTTTAAAAGCTTCGTAAGGTTGGTATATATATAATCTCCTTAAAAACATAATTCTGTTAATTCTCCTATTACGCATTTTTTCAGGACAAACCAAAATAGTATTTGCCATTTTCTCATACCCATCTTTTTCTAATATCTTGTAGAAGTCTTTTCTGATTTTAGGTTCCTCTGTTGGTTTAATCACATTCTTATTATATTTAGTACATGCTTCTAATGTTGATTTAAAGAAATAAAGGTTATTCTTTATTTTGTCCCAAATATCTTGTCCTCTATTACTATTTATTAATACCAATGATACGCCATTTTCTGTTGATATAAAAGGTAATACTTCAGATATACCCCAAAAGTCTGCTAACGAGATGTCACCTTGACGAGGTATTTTCGCAAATTTGCAATTATAACAAGAATAACGATAATTGTATCCCAATCCAAAGGCATAAAGATAAGGTGACAGATTCCCATCATATTTTATTGCTGATTTTCCATTACTTAAATCTGCTTTTTCTCTTATAAGCCAATATCTAGTATCACGGAATGAATATCCATTTACTTTTGAATGGCATATAGTTGATATATATTTTAAATGCTCATTAAATAAAACTTGATTAGGAGAACCATGGCAAACAATATCACTAGTCAAAAGATTACTATAATCTTTTCTAAGATATGCATATAATCCGGCGACCTGACAACCTACACCTGTAAAATAAACAAGTGTACCTTTCTTTAATTCATCTTTTATCTGCTTAAAGCAATCGTTTAAATCACTCTGAACATATTTTGAACCACGCAGTGCTTCCAATTCTTGGATAGTTCTAGCAGAACGATGCTTTACTTTTAAGTCATCATCATAAGCAGCCCCGTACACTATACCACCTCGATTGATAACGTATCGTGCTATTGTATAGAAAATTCCTCCACTGGAACTGCCGGTTCTTTCTTTCTTGTCATATGCAGCATAGACCAATGGACTATCGTTCTTATATACCGGATGCTCAAACGGACAGATTTTCTCGCATAATCCACAATTTACACATATATCGTTATGGCGAACAGGATATAAAAAACCTTCCTCATTTTTTTCCATTGTTATGGCATCATGACTGCATATATTCATACAGGCTGTACATCCGCTGCAATCATAATCATTCTTATTTATAAAATACATTTTTATTAAATTAAAGTATTATTATTTTCTTACAAATTTTGCAAAAACATTCGTACATATCCAGTTTCTTTCATTTCTTGTTAGTCCAATAAACCATATAAAACAAATGCTGACAAGAAAAATACCTAAACATACAAATACAGCACTTGCAAAAGTATACTGAATTTTAAAATAACATAAAAGACTGATAATGAGTGGAATGATAAAAGTTGTGAGTTCTTTCAATGTTACTTCTTTCAAGAATGTCCCTATTTTATATTCCTTAACAATATTATTAGCTGCACATAATTGTATAAACAAACAAAGTACAGAAAACAATATTAACACATACAAATAAGTATTGATATGGTATCCCATTCTATATAGAATATATACTATGGGCACAGGCAAAAGTTTAACTATACCATTAGACAATTGGAGATTTTTTATTGTTCCGGTAGCCTGCACAACATTTTGTATAGTACCGCTCATTGTATTTGCCTGGATGTATAGTAACGACAAAACACAAAAAATACCAGCTTGAGTTGGAACCTTTACAAGCCACAATGACAAAATCGGGTTAATGATACTGATTAATGGCAAAGAAATCATCATGAAAAGAAAGAACCCAAGCTTACTGCTTTTATAATTAAGCTTGAAACAATAATCCAAATCTCCCGCAGCATAAGATTTTATTATTTGAGGTATTGATGCTCCCAAAAAATTTGTAACAAAAGAACTAACAGCTGCTTCTACTGAAGAAGCAATACCCTTTGCAGCATTATATATAGGTCCAAAGAAAATATTTATAAGAAAATTCATACCCTGGTTATTTAATGTAAAGGCGAGGTTTCCTATAAGACTCCAACTAGAGAATCCAAAAATCTTTTTAAATAATTTCTTAGACCAATAAAAATGATAATTGCAGTTTTTAAATTTTCGTAAACAATATATACGGTATGTCATAGCGATAACAAGCTGTACACACATCACCATAATACCATAAGACAACAGTTTATCTGTAAAATAATATTTTAATAATACTACTATGCCTAATTTAAGCATGACCTCTATAATACTTATATAAGCATATGCATTCATATGTTCATGTCCGAATATTGATGCATTATATGGTACTTGTGTAACTGTCATCATCAATGTGAATATTGAACACTGCATTACCCAAAAAGCGGAAGTAAGTCTTGCTTCAGGTATTATCAACTTATTATAAAATAACCAAACACCTATTGTTTCACATAGCACAAATAATAATAAAGCTATTAAAATATGTACGTTAAGCAACATTGAAAATGTTTTTCTTTGCTCATCAACACTGTCTTTTTCTATACCATAAGCAATGAAACGTTCTGTCGCTTGTGCTAATGACGAATTTAGAAACGAGAACATTGCGACCATGCCACCCACAACATTATAAACGCCATAATCAACAACTCCTAATGCCTGAAGAATTATACGTGACGTATATAGGGCTACACACATTGTCAGAAGTTGGCGAAAATATAAAAAGAATGTGTTTTTTGCGATTCTTTTACTTTTTGTATTTACTTCATTATTTGAAGACATATATTTTATCTTTATCTTATAAAAATCAATTAGTACTATACAATAACTTAGTAATTTCTTGTGGATAAATGGTAGATCATAATTGTTATCGTGTTTATAGTCTTAGTTTGACAAGACCAAAATAAGTTTAAAGTTGATTATTCGTTGGATATTTTTAACAAAACCAACATTAATGTTCTTTTGTTAATAGAACACTAATGAGGTTTTATTTTAGAGTTTTTATCTTCCTTTATACATACTCTCATAATACTTCTGGTAGTCCCCCGAAGTAACATTATCCATCCATTCCTGGTTGTCGAGATACCAGCGGACGGTCTTCTCTATGCCTTCCTCAAACTGCAGGCTCGGCTCCCAGCCAAGCTCACGCTGCAGCTTGCTGCTGTCTATGGCATAGCGCATGTCGTGGCCCTTGCGGTCGGTAACATGGGTGATAAGATCCATGTCCTCACCTTCCTTGCGTCCTAACAGGCGGTCAACAGTATTGATTACAACCTTTATGATATCGATGTTCTTCCACTCGTTAAAGCCGCCGATGTTGTATGTCTCGTTGACATTTCCTTTATGGAAAATAAGGTCGATGGCACGGGCGTGGTCTTCAACATAGAGCCAGTCGCGCACGTTCTCGCCCTTGCCGTATACCGGCAGCGGCTTACGGTGACGTATGTTATTGATAAACAGAGGTATCAGCTTCTCAGGGAACTGATAGGGACCGTAGTTGTTAGAGCAATTGGTCACGATGGTAGGCATACCGTAAGTGTCGTGGAAGGCACGTACAAAGTGGTCAGAACTTGCCTTGCTTGCGCTGTACGGGCTGTGAGGGTTATACTTGGTAGTCTCCAGGAAGAACTTCTCACCGTAAGCCAGATGATGCTTGCCAGACGATGCCTTTGTTGTGAACGGAGGCTCTATGCCTTCGGGATGTGTCAGCTCCAGTGCGCCATACACCTCGTCGGTAGATATGTGATAGAAGCGCTTGCCCTCATAACCTTCAGGCAGGCTTTCCCAATAGAGCTTTGCAGCCTGCAGCAGACTGAGTGTGCCCATCACGTTGGTACGTGCAAAGGTGAACGGATCCTTGATAGAGCGGTCTACGTGGCTCTCGGCAGCAAGATGGATAATGCCGTCGATATGGTATTTCTCCATGAGCTGCTGTATGGTGTCAAAGTCGCAGATGTCAGCCTTTACGAATGTGTAGTTAGGCTTATCCTCAATGTCCTTGAGGTTAGCCAGATTGCCGGCATAAGTCAGCTTGTCGAGGTTGATTATGTGATACTCTGGATATTTATTTACAAACAGTCTTACTACATGACTGCCAATGAATCCGGCTCCGCCGGTGATTATTATGTTGCGTTTGAAAGTCATAATTTTTATTTTTTAGGAGTAAATGTTTATGTAGGAGTTAAGAAGTTAAGGAGTAAAGGAGTTAAGACAATAGCTTTGTTGCTTCTTATCCAAAGACTGATAACTACAAGACTATTGGATTTTCTTGTCGCAAGCACTACGTTAGCTATTGTGCCGGCGGATCTGCGCTCCGCCGGTAAGAAGTATAAGGATTTGCAATCCGATAACTTCCTATTTTGCATTATATCACAATTTTACGCTAACTTGGTATTTGGATTTTTTACTTTTCGCTGTTAACTTTTCACTCAAATAAGCGGTATTTTAAGCGGATTGAAATTAGCTAACGCTGACCGTTGGTTCCTAATACTCAATTCCGGCAGATTAATTTCATTGATTGTCGGCTGCGTTCGGCATAACCAAATATAATTTGCTTCTGCTCTCACTTGCACGACAATCTCCAGATCCGCCGGCACATTAGCTTTGTGGATTCTTGTCAACTATAAAACTCTTGTGGATATTAATGTTTTATAGCGTCCATATTCTTCATACACACTTTCAGCGAATCAGTCCAGTATGGAATGGTGATGCCGAAGGTCTGCTTGATTTTGGTCTTGTCAAGTACTGAATAGGCAGGACGGGTTACAGGACTAGGGAACTCGTTGCTGTGGCAGGGCTGTATGTCGCATGACGTATTACCTGCCAGTTCGGCTATCTTCTTGGTGAAGTCGTACCATGAGCAGACGCCCTCGTTGCTGAAGTGATAGATGCCTGCCTTGCTGTAGCCTGACGCAGGTGCTTCAGCAGCGTAGTCGTTGAGCACTGCCTTTATGGCTTCTGCCAGGTCGTAGGCGTAGGTAGGAGTGCCTGCCTGGTCGAACACTACGTTAAGTTTGGGCTTTGTGGCTGTGAGGTTAAGCATGGTCTTGACGAAGTTCTTGCCGAACTCAGAGTAGAGCCACGCAGTGCGGATTATTACATAGTCGCAGCCAACGCCCATGATGTTCTTCTCGCCTTCAAGCTTTGTTGCGCCATACACACCCGTAGGAGTGCCTTTCTGGTCCTCACGGCACGGAGTGTTGTAAGGATCACCGCCGAAGACATAGTCGGTAGAGATCTGAATGAGCAGTCCACCAACTTCCTTCATGGCTTCAGCCAATATCTTTGGAGCGTCGGCATTGAGTTTACGGCACAGCGCCTCGTCGCTCTCAGCCTTGTCAACGTTGGTATAAGCGGCACAGTTGACGATGCAGCCAACGCCGTTGTCCTTTACTATACGGCGCACAGCCTCCGCGTCGGTGATGTCGAGTATGGTTGTCTCCACGCCTTCGGGAGCCACCACGTCTGTAAATATATATTTATAGTCTGTATCTTTGCTTATTATGCGCATCTCATTGCCTAACTGGCCGTTTGCGCCGGTAACTAGAATTTTCATTTTTTAGGAGTTAAGAAGTTATGTAGTTAAGGAGTTAAGACAATAGCATTGTGGTAAATAACCCACAAGAGTAATCATAATTATCCATTCTCACTTTTCAATTTTCAATTAAATGAATGGACTCTCAAAGTCCTTCAGCAGCGGGTGCTTTGTGTCCTTTTCGCTCAGTATGGCGTGTTCTGTCGGTATGCGCCAGTCGATGCCTAATGAGTCGTCGAGGATGCTTATGCCGCCGTCGGCTTCAGGATGATAGAAGTTGTCGCATTTATATTGGAATACGGCTGTGTCGCTGAGTACGGCGAAGCCATGAGCGAAGCCCTTCGGGATGAAGAACTGGCGGTGGTTGTCCTCAGTCAGTTCAACAGCTACGTGCTTGCCATATGTAGGACTGCCCTTGCGTATGTCTACGGCTACATCAAGCACTGCACCGCGCACGCAGCGCACCAGTTTGCTCTGTGTATATGGCGGACGCTGGAAATGAAGTCCGCGCATTACGCCGTAGCTTGACATACTCTCGTTATCCTGTACAAATTCAATATGCCCAACTTTCTCGTCGAACTCTCTCTGAGAGAAGCTCTCGAAGAAGTAACCACGGGCATCCTTAAACAGACGCGGCTCTATTATTACCACGCCATCAATCTCGGTCTTTATTACGGTCATAATATTAATTTTTAGGAGTTAAAGGAGCATAGAGTTGAATTCATAATTCACAATTCATAATTCATAATTATTATGTGTCTTGTGGCTTCCAATCAATAACTTTCTATTTCACTTTTTACAAAGTAATTCCTTTAACCTTTAATTCTTACTTTTTAATTTTTAATTCTTAACTACACTCTGTGCCTGTTTTCTTTGTTCACTTAAATAAGCGGTATTTTAAGCGGATTAAATAAATCCTTATATTCAATTCCGGCAGATTACAAATCAGCCGGCACATTAGCGAACGTAGTGCTTGCGAGTAATTCCTTTAATTTTTACTTTTTAATTTTTCATTGCACATACTGCCTGCTTTTATTTTTTCACTTAAAACAGTAATGTTTTCTGTAGTGATTCTTTGTCTTCGTCAAGAATGGAGATCAGGTAACGGCCGTAGTCGTTCTTCAGCATGGGCTGTGCCACTTCGCGCAGCTTGTCTTCGCTTATCCAGCCTTTGCGGTAGGCTATGCCTTCGAGACAGGCTACTTTGAGGCCCTGACGCTTCTCTATCACCTCAATGAAGGTGCTCGCCTCACTGAGTGAGTCGTGTGTGCCGGTGTCTAGCCATGCGAAGCCGCGGCCTAAGGTCTGCACCTTCAGCTCCTTGTCGTTAAGGAAGCGCTGGTTAACAGTGGTTATCTCCAGCTCGCCACGTGCCGACGGCTTAATGGTCTTTGCCACGTCAACCACCTTGTTGGGATAGAAGTAAAGGCCTACCACGGCGTAGTTGCTCTTCGGGTGTTCGGGCTTCTCCTCGATGCTCAGGCAGTTGCCTTCGCCGTCGAATTCTGCCACGCCATAGCGTTCAGGGTCGCTTACCCAATAGCCGAACACGGTTGCCTTGCCTTCGTCTTCGGCTGTGTGTACTGCCGACTGCAGGAGGGCGGTCAGACCGTTGCCATGAAAGATGTTGTCGCCAAGTACAAGGCAAACAGAGTCGTTACCGATAAACTTCTCACCGATGATGAATGCCTGTGCCAGTCCGTCGGGCGACGGCTGTTCGGCATACTCCAGACGCAGTCCGAAGTTGGAGCCGTCGCCAAGCAGACGCCTGAATGACGGCAGGTCTGCGGGAGTTGAGATAATAAGGATGTCTCTGATTCCTGCCAACATCAGCACCGATATAGGATAATAGATCATTGGCTTGTCAAAGATAGGTATGAGCTGTTTGCTTATACCTTTGGTGATAGGATACAGACGTGTACCGCTGCCACCGGCTAATACAATTCCTTTCATAATATGTTATTTATTGTGTCGATTTACGAAGTAAAACTCAGTGAGTTTTGAGTTATAAATCAATGGATTATCATGTATAATTCATTGATTTCTGAATAATATCGCAAGCACTACGTTGACTATTGTTCCGGCGGATCTGGAGATTGTCGTACAAGCGAGAGCAGAAGCAAATTATATTTGGTTATGCCGAGCGCAGTCGACAATCAATAAAATTAATTTGCCGGTAAGGAGTATAAAGATTTGTAATCTGCTTACTTTCTACTTTAATAATTAGCTAGCGCTGAACGTTGTTTCATAATTAGCATGCTCCGAACGCTTTTTTTTGATTTTTTTCGAATAAAATTCGGAAAAGGGTACCTGTCACTTTTTTGGTCATT
>ENA-UONW01000101-UONW01000101.1-human-gut-metagenome-genome-assembly--contig:-CS52-NODE-101-length-129431-cov-14.523915_pt1 | contig 129431 bp, 120 predicted proteins | sample MGYA00242463_ERZ724010 | MGnify/ENA metagenome assembly ERZ724010
AAATTATAATATAATATGTTCTTGAGCAACATGGTATTAATAATTTAATTATGAATCAGATAATAAAATGACTTTATTAAAAAAGAAACGAATTAAATATTTAGATGTTCTTAAATTTTTTGCGATCTATTTGGTGGTATTAGGTCATACTATACAATTTATGACAGGTTCAGATAATACCTTTAAGGAAGATATATTATTCAATATAATATATACGTTTCATATGCCATTGTTTGCTTTTATTTCTGGATATTTCTCGATATCAGGTTTAAATAAATCGTTCAATTCATTCTTATATAGACGTTCTATTCAGTTATTGCTGCCAGTGCTTTCATGGAGTATTGTATATGTTATTTATATAATTTTAGTTGAAAGACCTGCGCATTATATGGGAATTGTAAAAAGTTGTTTTCTTTATCATTTATGGTTTTTAAAGTGTATCTGGATTTGTAATATAGTATTATATTTAATTTTTAAATACATAAAAGAATTCAAAAAGCATTATGGTTATTTATTATAACATGTTTATTATTATGTGTAGATAAGGATCTTGGTAATATGTATTGGATAAGTTTTTTATTACCAATATATGGGGTTGGATTCGTTGTTCACAGAAAAAATTATAATTTCAATAAATATATCTCTATTATTGCATTAGTAATATATATAATTTTATTTCAGTTTTGGAAAGTAGATTATTTAATTTATTTTACACCAATAAAATTTATTAATAGTGGAGCTATTGATATAGATAATATAGGGGTTACAGTATTAAGATGGTTGATCGGACTAAGTTTTATAATATTTATTTATAATATATCGAAATCAATCTTTCCTTTAATTAAAGAGAAAATACAAAATATATTATCTAATATAGGACAGAGAACTTTAGGCATTTATATAATTCAAACATTTCTGTTTATGATATTAACCAGATATAATATAAATGTCTTATGTCTTGATTATGGATACGTTCTTGTTTTATTTTTGTCCATATTATTAATGTTTATATCTTATTATATTGTTCTTTTGTTAGAAAAGATACCAATATTGAAGATGTTGCTTTTGGGAAAAGTATTATAATAATGAAATATAGTGTTATAACAGTCTGTTATAATGACAGAATAGGTTTGGAACGTACAATTCTATCTGTAATAAATCAAACTTTTACAGATTATGAATATATCATTATAGATGGTGCATCTACAGATGGTAGTGTTGATGTTATAAAAAAGTATAGTGATAATATAGCGTACTGGATTTCAGAAAAAGACGATGGTGTTTATTCTGCTATGAACAAAGGAATAAAGATCGCAAAAGGAGATTATTGTATTTTTATGAATTCAGGAGATACCTTTTATGATCAATATGTCTTGGATAATGTCAGTAAATTTGAACTTAAAGCAGATCTTATTGTAGGCAGAGCGTCTATGACACAAGATGGGAAACAACTTTCTATTGTGAATCCGCCACAATTTATATCTTATGGCTTTTGGTTGTATCATTCTGTTATTCACCAAGCGTCATTTATGAATACCAAAAAGCTAAAAGACAGATTGTATGATGAATCATTACGGATAGTGTCAGATTGGAAATATATGTTTACTGAATATATAACTGAGAAATATGATTATAAATCAATACCAATTGTGGTATGTCGTTTTGATACAACAGGTATAAGCAGTAATAATGAAAAACGAATGGCGGAAAGAGAATATGTCTTAAAAGATGTATTACCGCCAATGTTATATAAAGAATATAAGGAATATGATGGATTGAAATATCTTTATACAAATGCTCCATTTATGAAAGTTCTAAACGAGATATTTAAGTATAGAACCTTGGTTAAGTTATTATATCGATTGAATTATAGTATTTTAAAATACTATTTGAAATTTCGAAATGGTTAAATGATTTGATTTAATAGAAGACATGAATACTCCTTATGTATCAATCGTTGTTCCTGTTTATAAAGTTGAAAAATATATTAGGGAATGTATTGAAAGTATCATCTGTCAGAAAGGCGATTGGGAATTGATACTTGTGGATGATGGAAGCCCAGATTGTTGTCCTGCAATATGTGATGAATATGCAGAGAAAGATGAACGTGTGCAGGTAATACATAAGAAAAACGGAGGTGTTTCAACAGCTCGTAATGCAGGTCTGGATGTTGCACGGGGTGAATGGATTTGGTTTGTGGATAGTGATGATATTACTAATTTTCAATATGAAAAGATTGAAAAAACTGTAAGGTCAATAAAAGGAGAACCGGATTATATAATGTTTGATATACAGTCATTTAATGATGAAGGTACTCCTAAACTTAATGATGGGTGTAATGGTATATTAGAGATAGAGGATAATATAGATAAAAACAATTTTTTGCTGAAACATATTTGTGCGTATCATTTATGTTTATGGTATAGACGTGATGTGATAGAAAAAATACATCTCAGGTTTACACAAGGTTTACGAACCGGTGAAGATGGTGAGTTCCAGTTTAAATATTTGATGGTATGTAAATATCCTGTTTATATTCATTATAATATATATTATTATAGGAAACGTGAAGGATCTGCAATGCAAAATCCGGAAACACGAAAGCATATTGTTGAGGACACACAGATAGTTTTTAATCATTACCTTACTTTCATGAAAGAGAATAATATTGTGCTTGATCCTTGGCTGAAAATAAGATTGGTGGGTACAATGAAAATATTATTGTATTCTTCAGTTCTTTCTGGACAATATAAATTAAAGGTGTTTCAACGGAATATCCGTGGAATTATGAATTCGTATAATAAAGAAGAATATGGCGTCTTTAGTGGTATGCTGATGAGGCTGGCTTATTTTAGTATTCCGCTTTATTGTACAATATTGAAAATAAATCTTAGAATGAAGGGTATAAAAATATGAATATTATTTATTGGATATTGGGTCTGCCTCACGTTTTATGTTATATGATATATCGTCATATAATAAAAGAAAGAGATGAGGACATTGCAACATATACGAGTGGTAGAGTTGGAGTGAATGCTTTGATATTCGCTCTTCGTAGAAAAGAATATCGTAATGTTCTTTACTACAGACTGCCATTGATATTAAGAAAATTATTAAACATAACTCTTCCCAGAGTGCCTGATTGTAAAATACAATGTAAAAATGTTGGAGGTGGAATAAATGTGCATCATGGCTGGGCGACAATAGTTCTTGCAGATAATATAGGAAGAAACTTTAGTGTTTATCAGAATGTAACGGTAGGATATGGAAAGGGTGGTAAGCCTTCAATAGGTAATAATGTGACAATATATACCGGAGCTGTTGTCGTTGGTAAAATAACAATAGGGGATAATGTTAGGATTGCAGCAAATAGTATGGTGCGCAAGGATATTCCGGCAGGTAGTCTTGTTTATGGTAATCCTGCGGTAGTTGTGTTAAATGACAAATAATATGAAACAACGAATATTATATTGGGATGTAATAAAGTTTTTTGCAATATTTTTAGTTGTATATGGGCATGCGATTCAAAATCTTAATCCTGTAGGACGTACTTTATGGGATAGTTTTATGGAAACAAATATTCTTACTTTCTATATGCCGTTGTTTATGATTGTGAGCGGTTATTTTGCACGTTCTTTGTTTAAAAAGGATATTAAAGAAACAGTAAAGAATAAGTTCGTTCAATTGGTGATACCTTCTGTGACGACCTATTTTATTACGGGAGTGATACTTATCTTTTTAAGACATACTCCTGTGGTTGAAGGTTTGAAAAATCTTTTAGGATATTGTCTATCTTCTTATTGGTTCCTTAAATCATTATTTATTTTTTATGTGTTGACTTCAGTTTTATATCTGATAGCCCGCCGTAATGTATTACTTGCAATATTGTTCGCGGCATTATTATTATTGTTGCCGACTAATATTTTGGATTATGTACATTGCATCAGCATGTATCCGTATTTTATTGTAGGATTGTTACTTTATAAATATGAAAAGAAGTTTTTTCACAATAAAAAATTAATAGTGATTGTATCTGCATTGATATATCTGATATTATCATATTTCTATTCTCCAAGAGAATATAATATGTATGATCATCATTTTGATTGGAATGCCGAATATCTGTATTTATATGTGATACGATTTATTATAGGAACGTCAGCCTCTTTTGTATGTATCATTCTTATTCGCAAGTTATGTATGATGTTTAATGGACATAGAATAATAGATTTATTTGCAAAGATCGGTACATGTACATTAGGCATATATGTATTCCAGCAGAATTTTATGGTAGTAGGAAAATATTATTGTGTGGAATTTGTGAGAAGTATTAATCCGTTTAAGGATACAGCGTGGGAGTTTATTTATTATGATTATATTTTTTGTTTTATTTTGGCAATTGTTGTTACTGCAATTTGTACAGCGATGGTTCTTATTTTACGTAAAACAAAATATCTTAGATTAGTATTATTAGGAGAAAGATTGTGATATGGCGACGTTTAATTATGAATATGTAAATATAGCCTTTAAGGATAAGGCAAAGTTTTATTCTGAAAGACCTTGTCTGGTTGATAAGCAGATAAAAGCTACGTGTTTTAGAAATGCGTACGTGATACCTTATGGAGAAAATCAAAAAGGAGCTGTGATATCGGAAGAGTTGATTGATGTCTCAACTGATTTTCCGAAAAAGATTAATCTGGCAGATTATGATGTGTCTAATGTTAAGAAATTCGGAAAGGCAATACTTATAGGTTCATTTTGGATTTATGTTTGGGGACATTGTTTTACGGATCATTTCAACAAATTGTGGTATGCGTTTACTGATGAATGTAAAAGGTTGCAGAATGAAGGCGCAGAACTGATAATATTATCATGTACTCCTAAGGTTCCCCAATATTTTATGACTTTGTTTGAACTGACAGGCTTCGATTGGAGTACAGTGAATATTGTTACAGAGCCACGACAATATAAGGAACTTTATGTTCCGGATAATTGTTATTTCCAGCAAAAAGGAGAATGGCATCGCTTTTATACAAAAGAATATGTGGACTTGCTTGGCAGAATGAAGGCCAACGTCCAGAGGCTGGCAAAGCAAGCAGGTGATTATCCTCAATATAAAAAAATATATCTTACACGTACTCAAGGTTCGTTTGGGACACTTCGTGATTTAGGAGAAAAAATAGTAGAGGATGTATTTCGCAAAGAAGGATATACGATTGTCGCACCAGAAAAACTTTCTGTCCCTCAGCAATTATGGCTGATGATGAATGTGGATGATCTTGTTACTACAGATGGTTCTATATGTCATGCGTCAACATTCTGTAAACCGAGAACAAAGCTGACTGTCTTAATGAAAGCCGATTTCCTCGCGGAAAACCAGATTGTTTCAGATCAGATAGCAGATTTAGACGTTGTTTATGTTAGTGTACACCATTCTTTCTTTGCGCGTAGAGAAGATCCGTGGCATGGGCCTTTTTTACTATGTATCACAAGAAACTTGGAGAGATATGTAGGGCATAAGATTCCGCATGTTCCGTTTTTTTTAAGAAGAGATTTCTTCTTATATTGTCTGCGTTGGTTATATGTAAAGACATTGCGTAATTCTTCGTTTGTGGATAAATGTGTAAAAAAGGTTATGGGCATAAAGCGCTCTTATTAAAAGATTAAATGATGAAAAATATACTTGTCACAGGAGGGGCTGGATTTATTGGTTCTAATGTATCAATAAAACTTATATCAAAGGGGTATAATGTAACGGTTTTGGATTCTCTGTCTAAGCAGATACATGGAGATAATCCTGATGAGACATCACCTTTATATCAAAGTATAAAAGGTAAGGTTAGATTTATTCATGGTAGCGTCACTTCTCGTGAAGACTGGTTAAAGGCGCTTGAAGGACAGGATGCTGTGATACATCTTGCTGCCGAAACAGGAACCGGACAATCTATGTATGAGATTGAGAAATATGTTCAGACAAATATAGGTGGTACGGCATTATTGCTTGATATATTGACAAATACAAAACATAATGTAAAACGTGTTGTCGTTGCAGAAAGCCGTGCCATATATGGGGAAGGTAAATACTACAGTGAAAAGTTAAAGAAGGACGTGTATCCCAATGAACGCTTAGATGAAGACATGGGTAAAGGACAGTTTGAGTGTACTTATCCGGATGCAGGAAAACTGAAGCTGGTCGCAACGACAGAGGATTCTAAAATTCATCCTACATCGGTATATGGCTTAACTAAGCAGGTGCAGGGGCAGCTTGTCCATTTGGTCTGTCCAGCAATAGGTATTGATGCTGTTAGTTTCAGATATCAGAATGTTTATGGGCCGGGTCAGTCTTTATCAAATCCTTATACAGGAATATTAAGCATTTTTTCTACAAGAATAAAGAATGGCAATGCGATAAATATATTTGAAGATGGGAAAGAATCCCGAGATTTTGTATATATTGATGACGTTGTTGATGCAACAATTCTTGGACTTGAGGTGGAAGAAGCTGCGGGACATGTATTTAATATCGGTACAGGGGTTGCGACTGATGTCCTTACTGTAGCAAATACTTTATGTGAGAAATATAGTATCAATGTACCAATTACTGTGTCAGGGAATTATCGTGTCGGGGATATAAGACATAATTATGCGGATATTTCTGTAAACTTCTTAATGCTGCAGAAGAAGGTAAAAAGACATTCCCGTTCACAACAGGAAAAAACAAATACGATTTCATAAATGTAGATGATTTAGCCTATATGATTACTGCAAGTGTAATGCAGAAAGAGGTAAAGGGTATTATTAATTGTTGTACGGGTAAACCGGTTTCTTTGGCAGAGCGTGTGAATCAGTTTATTGCAGATAACGGATTGGATATAAAATTGGAATACGGAGCTTTTCCTGACAGACCGTATGACTCTCCATGTGAATATGGTGATGCTACAAAGATAAATTTAATTCTTTCAAAGTTTAATAAATAAACCGGATAAAATGATACCGAAACTTATACATTATTCATGGTTTAGTGGCGAGCCATATCCGGAATTTCTGAAAGAGTGTATGGACACATGGAAGAAGGTCTTGCCTGATTATGAGTTTATGTTATGGGATGCCAAGAAGTTGGCGGAATGTAATAATGTGTTCGCAAACGAGGCTATGAGTGTAAGGAAATGGGCGTTTGCCGCAGATTTCGTAAGGCTGTATGCTGTATATCATTATGGTGGAATATGGCTCGATACGGATATTGACATGTTCAAGTCGTTTGATCCGTTTCTGAATGACGGAATGTTTATCGGACGTGAGTATTATGTACACCATAAGCCGGGAAAGGAGGATTTTGTGACATTGACGTCTCATTGTTTTGGGGCTGAGAAGGAACATCCTTTTATAAAGGAGTGTCTTGAGTATTATGAGCATAGGCACTTTATTCGTTCTCATAATGAGAAACTGCCTCAGGAACTGCGATATGATATGACCATAATACCAATGGTGCAGATGAGACTGGCGGAGAATTATGGGTTCGATTCACGTAATAGTGTGAACAAGTTACAGATATTAAGCAATGGGGTGCATGTGTATCCTTATCAGTGGTTTGACCAGCCTGGATATACTTCAATGAAAGATGTTGTTTGTATTCATCGTGTAGCTCAAAGCTGGAATCCAAAAGCTAAAGGACAAACCCTTCGGGATGTTACTAATCCAAAGAAAAAAACATTGGGATACCGTAAGATGGTATTACAAAAGAATTTGGCTGATCTCATAATGAAGTTGTAATGGCGAAAATATTATATATCCTAAAACATAATCCATGGGGAATCGGTGGCGGTTGTTATGCCTGCCGTAACTATCTGGAGCTTTTCTCAGAGATATTCAAGGATCTGCATATTGATGTACTTATATGCAGTGAATATCTAAAGAATGCAAAGCAGACGGATTTCGCTAATTGCAGATTTATTCCGGTTGCTCCACGTACGAGATTCGGAAAATATATGTCGCCCCTTAGCGGTGTGTTGCACAGGCATAATGGCGTAGCAAAGCGGATGATTGCGGAGAATGATTATGATTATTGTATATTCGATCATAACAGTATTGCAGGGTCACTTGTGGATGATTGCAGAAAAGCCGGAATAAAAACGATTGTTCTGAATCATAACTGTGAGCAGGAGTATTTTTGTGATAATAACAGTAAGATAAAAAATCTGCTGTTATTGCCTGTGGTGCGAAAGAATGAAAGACATTCGTATAAGGAATGTGATTATAATATATTCCTGACGGAAGAGGATGAAGCCACTTTTAAGAAGCTGTATGGCAGTTCAGAAACAAAGTGTATAGTCGGGGGATGTTTCCTAAGAAAGGGAGAAAAGATAAATGTAGAGGATGAAAGAACTTTTGATAAGGAGAACCCGAAAATAGTGATAAGTGGCACGATGGGGAATGTGCAGAACTTGGACGGGATAAATTATTTTCTTGACGAGCTGTATAAATTTGTCCCTGAGAATATGGGTGTTGTTCTTACCGGACGTAATTCTTCCAGAAATTTAAAAGAGAAAGTTGTGCAATATAATAATATTAGTATTATAGAAAATCCGGAAAATATATTGGATATTGTCGGGCAATGTGATATTTTTGTGTGTCCTACGCGTCTTGGTGGTGGAATGAAGTTAAGGATTATAGATGGACTGAGATGTGGATTGCCTGTTATAGCTCATAAGGTGTCAGCAAGAGGATATACACATTTTATGAAGAATGGTATAGTCAGACAGTTTGAGTCGCCGGAAGGGTTTAAGGATTGTTTAGAAAAGACTTTTGCAGATATAAAATCGGAAAGACTCGATATGCATAAAATAAAAAGTGAGTCGGAGATTTTCTTCAGCTTTAATACTTCGTTGGAGAGAATAAAGAAAGGAATCTTTATTAAAGAATAGCTATCTTCTTATATAAGATACTGATATATATGTGTGTAATTGATAATAATAAATTGTATGTTGAAATATCTGAATCCTAAATATTACATAACGCTTTTATGGCAGTATAAGTGGGAACTGCTGCTGTTAGTATGTATGTTCTCAAATCTTTATGCTTATGTAATACCTAATTATTTATATTATATATTATGGTTAGCGTTTGTTGCGGCAATAATTAAGATGCATACAGTAGGTGCAGGCATGCGTGCAAATCTGACATTTGGACTTATCTGTCTAATCATATTCTCCACGGTTATAAACTTTTCAATGTTTGACTATCGATGGATAATGATGTGTATAATTCTTTATATAACATTATGTCGCACATCGTACAAATTTTATCGTTTTAAAGAGAGATTTTTGTTTGTAAGTCTTTTTGGATATATAATTACCGGTTTGATTAATAATTATGCACATGCAATAGATTTTAATTATATGCTAATATATGGAGTCCATGCAGGAGAGGAATTTACATTCGATTTCTCAGGTTTTACGAATAGTCCTATGTGGTTGAGCGCGGCATGTGGTATAGGTATAATATTTCTGTCTTATTGGATGAACCGATTATGGGGACAAAGAAAAAGATTGTTGGCTTTATTAATGTTGCCGTTGATGTTCTTAACATTACAGACTTTGGTATGGGGAGGCTCCCGCTCGGCATTAGGAATAAGTATAGGTGCGTCCTTATTGTTGGTATGGTTGTCAAACAAAAATGTTGGTAAGACAATACTTATTTTTGCATCATTTGGTATATTAGCTTATGTTGCCACTCCTGTATTGATGTCCGACTCGGACAAGATGCAGTCTAAACAAGGAGGATTAAATTTCGTTGATGAGAGTGGTGAAACCTCAAGAACGGCTTTGTGGAATGCGCGAATGGAAGAATTCAAATCTTCACCAATATGGGGTATCGGATTCGGCGTTACAGGTATTGGTGAAGAGGCTACAACCGGTCGTGCGGAAACCGGTTCCGGATGGCTGACAGTATTGTCTCAAACAGGAATTGTGGGATTAATATTAGCATTGCTTATCGTGAAGCGAGCAATTCTGCCATTGCGATTATTGCGTAATAATTCTCGTATGGCACTATATAGTGCTTTACTTGCTTTTTTGTGTTTGCACACCATGTTTGAAGCATATCTGTTCCAGTCTGGTTGGTATCTGTGCTTTGTTTTCTGGTTAGTTGTCAGCGTATTGGATGACTATAAGAAATATTATAAGATTGATGCGGTAATGAGATGAAGATATTAAAAAGGGCTATAATTATATTCGTTTTATTCCTTGTAGTGTGTGAGTTTATACTTCGCTTCGCATTCGGTTTTTGTGACGCCCTGCTCTATCGTGAGAGTGATAAATACGAATATATAGCACAACCAAATCAGGATAGACATAGGTTCGGGGCGCACATATATTATAATTCATATTCGCAGCGCAACGGTGAACCGGACTCAACAAAGGTGAGGGTGCTTGGACTTGGCGACTCTGTGATATTCGGTGGTACGTGGATGGATCAGGATTCGCTCGCCTCGACACTCTTCTCGAAAGAAACGGGTATGCAAATGCTGAATATCTCAGCCGGAAGCTGGGGACCGGACAATTGTGCGGCTTATCTGAAGGAGAAGGGAACTTTCGGGGCCAGCGCGATGATTCTGGTATGCAGCAGTCATGATGCGTATGACGTTATGTCGCATATGCCGGTAGTTGGTATTTATCCCAATTATCCGGATAAACAATATTCTTTGGCATGGATTGAGCTTATTGACAGATATCTTATGCCAAGAGTAAAAATGTTCTTTGTTAAGAAAACATTTTTAGATCCAGACGCATCTGTAGTTGCATCTGCGAAAGGAAAATATGTAATCAAGAAATCGATGAAGTTTAATCCCGGATTCTCACAATTAAAGACAGTCGCAGACTCTTTACACATACCGTTCTCAATATATCTTCATGCGGAAAAATGTGAATTGGAAGCTGGAAAGTATAATGAAATGGGAGAGATGATAATTAAATGGGCACGACAAAATAATGTCCCATTAATGCAAGGACTGAAAAATGGAGAAACGATAGATATGTATAGAGATATAATACATTTCAATGAGAAAGGACAACGTCATCTGGTGGATTGTTTTGAATTATTAATAAAATAACTTAAACTTTATATGAAGTATATACCATTGTTATTGACAGCAAGTGTAGATCCTAGAGGAATGAAATCTGCCATGTTTTCTGTAGAAGAACGCGAGAAAATGTATATGGACACGTTAAATTACTATATAAAATATTTTGGCAGATATAAAAAAGATGAATATACATTGGTCTTCCTTGAAAATAGTGGTTGGGATATTAATAATATACGGAAACATTTGATTTCAAGAAATAATGTGAACGTAGAAATGATATCCTTGAATCCCCTTATATTTAAACAGGAACATGGAAAAGGATATAATGAGATGTTAATGTTGGATGAAGGCGTAAAACTTTCAAAAAGTATATGTGAATCTGGTGCATTTTTCAAAGTTACAGGTAGATTCCCTATTTATAATGTAAGGCAGTTGATGAAAGAATGTTATAAAAGAGATGATTTTACATTGATTATGGATTTTTATGATCAATCATTCTTTAGAAAATTAGGATTTCCTTTCAAGAAAGTAGGGTGCGAATGTAGATATTGGGGTGTACGTTTGTCTTTTTATAATAAGTATCTTCGTGGCTTTTATAAAAACTTGCAAGGAGATAAATATATTGAAGGAGAACTTTATAGATATTTAATACCGTTAAAGGAAAAAGGTTTTTATAAACGTTTTTTACATCAAGCGATTATAGGCGGAAAAGCCAGTGTACATAAGGAGAATAAAAGTATTTTCTTGAATACAAATAATATATCACTTATTTCATTTATGAAATATGGGGTAAGGCAGTTTTCAAGATTCTTTTTTCCAAAACTATGGATATAAAATGTTTTATGAAAAGAAAACTTTTTGATTATTGGATAAAATTATATCTGTATAATAACAGATTGATTCTTAATATAAAAAGAAAGCGTTGGACGGGTGTTGATAATATTATATTATTGATATTGTCTCCTTATTTTTTATTGAGATATTTGCTATCTGTTATATACGAACATGTATATGGCTTTAAACATATATATAAACTAAATAAACAAGATATAAGGACCCGATTTAAGCATAAATTAGGGATGGTTTGTATTGCAAAGAACGAAGGACCTTATATAAAGGAATGGATAGAATATCACAGATGTGTAGGGTTTGATATCTTTTATTTCTATGATAATGATAGTAATGATGAAACCAGGAATGTATTGAAAGATTATATCGAACGAGGATTAGTCATTTATACGCTTATTAAAGGTAAAGGAAAGCAATTGTGTGCTTATAACGATGCAATAGATAAATATAAGAATGATTGTAAATATATGGCATTCCTGGATCTTGATGAATATTTATTTTCAATACAGCCAAATTGTGAAATAGATAAATTACTCGATTCTTGGTGTGAAAGGTATCTGGGTGCTTCAGGATGTGGTGTTAATTGGTGTATATTTGGATCTTCTGGCTATAAAAAACGACCGTCAGGTTTAATTATAGAAAATTACATCAATAGGGGAGATGATAAACATTGGGCAAATTATCATGTAAAAACAATATGCAATCCTAGAAGAGTGAAATATTTTATATCGCCACATTATCCGTTGTATAAATTAGGTGCTTTTTCCGTAACAGATTCAGGATACGGAAAAAGGCAATATGGATGGTTTAATAGAGATGTTCATTATAGTACGTTAAGAATAAATCATTATTATACAAAATCAGAAGAGGATTATGTTAGAAAAATAAGTAGAGGATTGGGAGATAGGGAAGGACATTATGATTTAAGCCAATTTAATAAATACAATTTAAATGATATTAAAGATGATAGTATGCGTCGCTATTGGGATATATTAAAATCTAAAATTGGCAAATAGTTTAGACAGTGTGAGTATGATTTAAGCATATGTTATTATAATAATTATCGTTAATATAAAAGCTTTATAATATTGTAACAAACAATATATGACATTGATGTATATGTTATAAACAATATGTATATTTTATATGTAATATCAAACTCATACTAACTGTATAAATATCTTTATATGAAAAAGAAAAGTATTGCCATATTGCAGCCGGAGGTGCCTCATTACAGGGAGGAGTTTTTCGATTTGTTGAGGCAAAAGTGTGAGACGATGGACTTGTATGTCTATAACTCGTTTGACGACACGCGCAAGAATGGTTTTAAGATAAATACCGAAAAGCTGAAGTTCATTCCCAACAAACAGGTGAAGGGGTTCTTGTTTTATAATCCGCGGGTGCTGTTTGACAAGAGGTATGACGTGATTGTGCTGATGCTGCATTTCGCGCACATCACCACGTGGCTGTTGCTGCTCACTAAGTTCCTGCACCATAAGAAGATAATATTGTGGGGACAGGGAATTTCGGTGAAGCGTTATCTGAAGGAGGAACGCCGGCTGGATTGGAAGCTACGCTGGCAGATGGCGCTGGCGGACGGCGTGTGGATGTATATGCAGAAGGAGCAGGAACAGTGGCGTAAGGTATTTCCGAAGAAAAAGATGGTGGCGTTGGACAATACGTTGTCGGGCGTTGAAGATATGCTGGCGTATCGTGGGGACAAGAGTGCACTGAAGGAGAAATACGGGATAAAGGAGAAAACAGTGTTGATATTCTGCGCGCGTTTCGAGTCCAACTACAGGCGCACGGATTTGCTGGTGGAGGTGATGAAGCGTCTTGACAGTAAGGATTTTGGATTTATAATAATAGGTGCGGGACGTAACAAACCTGACTTCAGTGGCTTTGATAATGTGCATGACTTCGGCGCGGTGTATGATACCGACGTGAAGCGTGAGCTGTTTGCCATAGCCGACATTTATTTCCAACCGGGATGGGTGGGGCTGTCTATTGTCGAGGCGATGGCTTATGGATTGCCGGTGTTCACATTCAAACGGAGTGAGGAGACGAAGCAGTGTGTGGAGTATAGCTATATAAAGGCGGCGCAGAACGGTATGATATTCGGGAACATAGATGAGTGTGTGTCTGTGATAAGCACGATTGCTCCGGAGGAGATACGCAGACTCGGAGATAACGCCCGTGAACTGGTGAGGACGCGTCTGACGCCGGCACAGATGGCGGAGAATGCTTATTCTGTTGTAGAACAGTTGTGATATAACAGTGAGTCCTATGTAAATTCTATGTTACCATATTATCTTCAGTTACGGCTTTATTGGCGACATTCTGTCAAGTCGGTTACGGAATAGTGCTTTTTACGCTGCGGAATGGGCTGTTTCAGACTGTGATATAGTCTGTTTTAGACGGTGAAGTAGGCTTTATCAATGCTTAATATGGGCTCTTCCGTAACGCGATATGGACTTTTTTTAGAACGCGTACGGAGCTTTATACGATAATCAGCCCATATCGGATTTACGTTAATATATATAACAGATAGAAATAGAATGAAAGTTATACATTATATTCCCAGTATTGACAGAGCTTCAGGCGGTACGACGGCTTATATGCAGTTGCTTGCCGAGAAGCTTGGACAACTGGTGGAGCTGCATGTGGTGAGTCACGGGTCGGCAAATCCTGTGGAGTTGGGCAACTGCCAGGTTAATTATATAAGCCAGTTGCTTTCCGGCAGGATGAAACGGGAGTGGCAGGCGCTTATAGAGAAGATAAGGCCGGACGTGGTGCACATAAACTGTTGTTGGATGCCGGGATGTGCGTTTGCCCAGAAGTGGGCGCAGCAGATGGGCGTGAAGGTTGTGCTAAGTCCTCACGGTATGCTGGAGCCGTGGATAATGGCGCGCCATTATTGGACGCGCAAGCTGCCGGCTCTGCTGCTCTATCAGAAACGTGCGGTGGTTGAGGCTGACAGACTGCACGCCACAGCGGAGAGCGAGAAGCAGAATCTGATAAGGCAGGGATATAACAACCGTATATTCGTCATAGCCAACGGCATTGACGTTGACAATGTGGAGATGAAACATTCGTGGAAGCGTAACAGGGAGATCCTGTTTCTTTCAAGGGTGCACGTGAAGAAGGGCATAAACTTCCTTATCGAGGCTGTGGCTGCGCTGAAGAACGAGCTGGAGGACTATTGCGTGAAAATTGCCGGTGAGGGTGAGGAGAGCTATGTCAACGAATTGCGACAGCTCGCCGTACGGCTTGGCGTTGAAGACATGGTGACGTTCACGGGTGGTGTGTATGGTGACAGAAAATGGGAGCTGTTCAGACATGCTGACGTTTTTGTGTTGCCTACACACAGCGAGAACTTCGGTATTGTAGTGGCTGAGGCTTTGGCTTGCGGCACTCCTGTCATCACGACGAAGGGTACTCCGTGGCAGGAGCTGGAGACAAACGGCTGCGGATGGTGGACTGAGATTGGCACGGAAGCGCTGATTGCGGCTTTGCGTAAGTTCCTGACATTGTCTGACGGGGACATCGAGCGAATGGGACGCAACGGACGGAAGCTTGTCGAGGATAAGTATTCTTCGAGGAAGATGGCGGAGGATATGGTGAGGATGTATAATGAAATATTAAAATGATGGATCTTAATAAAAAATATATCGGGAATGTCTCGGCGAAGGTAAAGATTAGACGGGTTATATGGAATATTGTAGCATTTGTCTTATTTAAACCATTTGTGACGAATGTCTTCAGATTGTGGAGAAATATGATTTTAAAGGTCTTTGGCGCGGACATAGAATGGGATGCTAATGTTTATGCCTCTACCAAGATTTGGGCACCGTGGAATCTTAAAATGGGACACAGGGCGTGTCTCGGTCCTGATGTGATATGTTATAATCAGGATCTTGTAGTTTTAAAAGATGATGCCATTGTCTCGCAATATAGCTTCCTGTGTACGGCAGGCCACGACACTCATATGATGAACACAGCTTCGGCTTCACTTATAATAGCACCAATAGTACTTGAAGACAGAGCATGGGTAGGTGCAAAAGCTTTTATCGGTATGGGTGTCAGAATAGGTAAGGATGCAATTGTTGGGGCTACGGCATCCGTTTTCAAGGATGTAGAACCTTTGACTATTGTTGGGGGCAATCCTGCAAAAGTCTTGAAAAATAGAGAGATAAAATAAATAACGATATGGCAAATTGGAATAAAGGAATAATTATATTAAAATTCATAGCGACATTGCTTATTACGTATTCCCATATGAAAATATTATTTCCACCAGCATATTATGAGCTTGTTACAGGGGGGCAATTGGGGATGGTTTATTCTTTTTTTGTTCAGGATATACATTGTTTTTAGGAAGACGTTATAATTTTATAGATTGGTACAAGCGTAGAATAAATCGTATTTATCCAACAATAATAATGTGGGCACTGCTTTCTTCTTTTATATTTAGTTGGAGTTGGTCTGTCTCAGATTTGGTAATGATACCTCGTTATTGGTTTATTCAGTGTATAATGATATATTATATAATATTTTACATAATTCGATCTTATTTTTCAAAATATTTAAATGTCACTTTAGGAATATTGTCGCTTATTGTAATAATTAGTTATTTTTATGTATTAGATTTAGATAAATCTGTAATGTATTCATATGTCCCTTATATGAGAATTTATTATATCCTGTTTATGATTTTAGGCGCAATATGTGGATATAGAACACATAAAAATATTTCTGCAAAGAAGGCAGGTTTATATACATTATTAAATCTTGTTTTATATTATGCATGTATGTTGTTATATAAAGTAGATCCGTTCTTCTGTAAATTCCAAATAATTTCTTTATTACCTTTACTATTTTCTATATATTGGATGTTTAGATTTTGTGATACACAAGTAATACATAAAATCCTAGATTTAAAATATATAGGAAAATTGGTATATTATATTTCTTCATTAACATTGGAAGTATACATTGTTCAGTCGGCAATATTTACAGATAAATTCAATGATTATTTTCCAATTAATATAGTTATTATATATGTATTAATATTTATAGTTGCTTATCTCTTGAAATGTATGTCTCGTATCTTTTCTCAGGTATTTAGTGACATGCCGTTTAATATAAAGGAAGTTTATAAATTATAGATATATAAAAGATGAAAGATAATTCAATCGCCGCAATAATTCTTACAAAAGACGAGGAAAAACATATTGAGCGTTGTATTAATTCTTTAAAAGGTGTGTGCGATGAAATAATCGTTGTAGATTCATTTAGCACAGATAGAACCTGCGATATAGCGGAAGCTATGGGGGCTAAGGTTTATAAAAATCCATGGAAGAATTATGCGACGCAGTTTAATTATGGCGTTTATAATTGTAATATAAAGTCAGCATGGATATGGAGAATTGATGCAGATGAATTCTTGGAGGGGAATATAGAGATAGCAGTAAAGAAGGCGTTGAAAGAATGTAACGATGATGTGAATGGTGTCTACATCAGAAAACGCATAGACTTTATCGGTAAACCATTGTTGCATGGAGGATGGTATCCATCGTATCATCTGAAAATATTCCGTAATGGACATGGAGATTGCGAGAATAGATGGATGGATGAGCATATCAGAATTTTTGACGGAACAACTATAACTGTGGAAGATGGTAATCAGGTGGACGCTAATCTCAACAGTCTTACGTGGTGGACGCAGAAGCATAATGGATATGCCACACGGGAAATGGTAGATATGTTGATGATGGAATATGGATTGGATGCTAAGGCACAAGAAGTTGTTCCTAAATTCTTCGGAACAGAAGAGCAACGTAAGCGTTGGCTAAAAATGAAATATGTAAAGTTTCCGCTATTCATCAGACCATTTATCAATTTCTTTCTGCGCTATATATTAAAGGCTGGATTCCTTGATGGGAAGGAAGGTTTTATATGGCATATATTACAAGGATTTTGGTATAGGATGCTTGTTGATGCAAAGATATTTGAACTTAAAAAGAAGTTCGGCTTTGATGATGAGAAGATAAAGGAGTATTTGAAAGAGAATTACGTCAATAAATAAAAAGGTGTACACCTATTATAATATATGAAAATTTCTATAATCACTTCATGTTTTAATCGTAAGGCCACAATACGCGGAGCTATAGAAAGCGTGCTGGCACAGGATTATGACAATCTGGAGTATATTGTTGTGGACGGTGCTTCGACGGACGGGTCGCTGGATGTGATAAACGAGTACAGCGGACGTATAGGCAGGATAATAAGCGAACCGGACCATGGCATGTATGAGGCGATAAACAAAGGCATACGTGTGGCTACGGGTGACGTGATAGGTCTTGTGCACTCGGACGATTTCGTTTATGACGAGCATGTCGTGTCTGACGTCATGGCGGTGTTCGAACGGACGGGAGCGGATTTCGTGTATGCCGACGGTATTTATGTTGATGAGAATAATATAAACAAGGTGGTGCGCAACTGGATTGGCGGACGCTATGCAAAATGGAAGGTACGCCATGGATGGTTGCCGTTGCACCCTACGTGTTATATAAGGCGTGACGTGATGATGCGTCTCGGACTTTATGACGAGAGTTATAAGATTGCGGCTGACACTGATCTGTTGGTGAGATATCTGCTGGAGAACAATCTGAAGGTGGAATATATGAAGCGTTATGTGGTGAGGATGCGTATGGGCGGACTCAGCACTGACAACGCTAAAAGAAAGAAGATGTGGAACGAGGACATAATGGTGTATTCGTCGCATCATTTCAGATGTCCGCAGCTGACAAAGATGGAAAAGATGTTGTGGAAGGTTCCGCAGTTCATATCGGCAAAATGGAAGTAACGGGGATTTTCTTCGAACTGTTGCAGGTGGCTGTGGGCACACGCCGGAGACTTTCGTCTGTACCGACAGCGGAGGAGTGGCAGGCGGTGTTTGACATGGCTGTGCGCCAAGCGCTGATTGGTGTGTGTGCCGACGGCATAGACGCGCTGGATAATGAGCAGAGACCTCCGCGGACGGTGGCCATGCGCTGGGCAATGACGGTGGTGCAGATAGAGAAGATAAGCCGGAGGCAGAACATGCAGGCGGTGGATGTGCAGCGCCGGTTTGCCAAGGAGGGCTTCCGCTCGTGCATATTCAAGGGCGTGGGCGTGGCTGCTGCATATTATCCACATCCGTTGAGACGGCAGGGCGGCGACATAGATATATGGCTCGAAGGTGGCCGTAGGCGTATAGTTGAGTATGTGCGCAGCTTGTCGCCACGCGAGACGGTGAGCTATCATCACATAGACTTCAAAGCGGTGAAGAATCCTGTAATAGAAGTGCATTTCTTCCCTACGTTCCTGCTTAATCCGTGGCGCAACATGCGGATGATGGATTACTGGAAACGGGAGGCTCCGCGACAGATGACCAACAGGGTGGAGCTGCCGGAGGGCTTGGGAGTGATAATGGCGCCGACGGATGATGTGAATGTTATTGCGCTGCTCGGACACATAATGCATCATTTCCTGGAGGAAGGTGTGGGGATGAGGCAGATAGTGGATTATTATTATCTGCTGACGCGCGGTTGTCGTGAGCTTGACCGTGAGGCGACAAAACGACTGCTGCGTGAGTTCCACATGACGAAGTTTGCCGGGGCTGTGATGTTTGTGTTGAAGGAGGTGCTCGGCATGGATGACAGGTTCATGATTGCCGAACCGGACGCTAAGGCTGGCAGTATGTTGCTGGACAACATAATGAAGGGTGGAAACTTCGGCAAGTATAACGAGGACATTAAAACAATACATCAGGCGGTTGGACCGCTGGACAGGTTCGTGCGCCGCGAGCGTTATAATATGAGACTCCTACGCAATTATACGGAAGAATATTTCTCGGAGATTGCTTATCGGGTGTTCTACTTCTTTTATCGTAAGTATTGGAACGAATGGCGGTTGCGTAACATCAAAGACGGCGCGGCCGGAGGAAAGGAATAATGATGAGAAAGATTGATGTGAAGGCTATCGCTCCCATATCCACCTCGCACGGTTGCGGTATGAAGAGGGTGCTGGTGAAGAACGGCGACGTGGCTTCGTCCATCACGCAGATAGCAGTGACGGCATTTGTCGAAGGGGAGAAAGCTGAGAGGCACAGCCATGCGACGATGGATGAGTTCTTCCTTATAAGGAGCGGACGCATGAGCATAACCGTGGGTGACGAGACGGAGGTGTTCGGCGCAGACGAGTTTGTGAGCGTGCCTGCGGGAGTGGAGCACGAGATGGTGGCTGTGACCGACTGTGAGATTCTTACTATCGGTTGCGCCACAGAATAAATGAATATAAATTATAAACTTAAAAAACATATTGAATTTATGGAAAGAAAAGTAGCATTGATTACTGGTATTACCGGTCAGGACGGTTCGTTCCTTGCCGAGTTCTTGTTGGAAAAAGGTTATGACGTGCACGGCACAATCCGTCGTTCGTCGGTGGATTTCCGCGAGCGCATTGCTCATCTGGAGGGACGTCCTCACTTCCATCTTCACTATGCCGACCTGAGCGACTCTATGAGTATGATTCAGGTGGTGAACAAGGTGAAACCTACCGAGATATACAACCTTGCGGCTCAGAGTCATGTGCAGGTGAGCTTCGACTCTCCTGAGTTCACGGCCGACGTTGACGCGACGGGTGTGCTGCGTGTGCTCGAGGCTGTGCGCCAGTGCGGACTGACCGACAGCTGCCGTATATATCAGGCTTCTACTTCGGAGCTTTACGGTAAGGTGGAGGAGGTTCCGCAGAACGAGAAGACTCCGTTCCATCCTTATAGTCCGTATGCTGTGGCCAAGCTCTACGGCTTCTGGATTGTGAAGGAGTATCGTGAGGCTTACAACATGTATTGCTGCTCGGGTATCCTGTTCAACCACGAGAGTGAGCGCCGTGGCGAGACTTTCGTTACACGTAAGATCACTCTTGCTGCTGCACGCATAGCTCAGGGCAAGCAGGACAAGCTGTATCTGGGTAACCTCTCTTCTTTGCGCGACTGGGGATATGCCAAGGATTATGTGGAGTGCATGTGGCTCATCCTGCAGCAGGACAAGCCTGAGGACTTTGTCATCGCTACCGGTGTGCAGCACTCTGTACGTGAGTTCTGCTATCTCGCGTTCAAGCACGTGGGCATAGAACTCGAGTTCGTCGGCGAGGGCGAGGACGAGAAAGGTATCGACAAGGCAACCGGACGTGTGCTCGTCGAAGTGTCAAAGGATTTCTATCGTCCTACTGATGTTGTCAACCTCTGGGGTGATCCGACGAAGGCTAAGAATGAACTGGGATGGAACCCGTCGAAGACTTCGTTCGAGGAGCTTGTCAAGATAATGGTTGACGCTGATATGGCCAAGGTGGCTGTTGAACGTGCCGGTGAGGAAGTGAAGGTTAACCTTGCCGAGTATCTGGAAAAAGGTATTGTGAAATAATAATAATCTCTTGCCGGTCGTCGGGATTCGTATCTTCTTTATACCGGATGTCTTGGCGTCATATTCCGCATGCATGGCTGACTGTGAATGTAACATATTGGCGCCAGTACACTGATGGAAAGTGAAACGACGGCTAAACGCTCTTGATGACAGATTATTCTTCTCAAGGTGCATGCGTCCTGATGACCGGTCGGGGATATAATAACTTATATAAGATGTTGGACAAAAACAGTAAGATTTATGTAGCCGGACATAATGGTCTGGTGGGCTCTGCCATCTGGAACAATCTTATGGGCAGAGGTTATACTAATCTTGTTGGCAGATCACACAAGGAACTCGACCTTCTCGATCCTGTAGCTGTGAAGCGTTTCTTCGATGAGGAGCAGCCCGACGCCGTAGTGCTGGCTGCCGCTCATGTGGGCGGTATCATGGCCAACCTCAACTATCGTGCCGACTTCATCTATCAGAACCTGCAGATACAGCAGAACGTGATAGGCGAAAGCTATCGCCACGGTGTGAAGAAACTGCTCTTCCTCGGCAGTACATGCATCTATCCGCGCATGGCACCGCAGCCGATGAAGGAGGAGGCGCTGCTCACTTCTGAGCTGGAATACACCAACGAGCCGTACGCCATCGCTAAGATTGCCGGACTGAAGATGTGTGAGAGCTTTTCTCTGCAGTATGGTTGCAACTACATCGCAGTGATGCCTACCAACCTCTATGGTCCTAACGATAACTTCCATCTGGAGAACAGCCACGTGCTGCCGGCTATGATACGCAAGGTGTATCTGGCTAAGTGCCTTAACGAAGGCAACTGGGATGCCGTGCGCAAGGACATCAACCTGCGTTCGGTAGAGGGCGTTGACGGCAGCCGTTCAGATGAGGAAATCCTCGCAACGCTCGCCAAGTATGGCATCACTCCCGAGGCTGTTACGCTCTGGGGCACAGGCAGTCCGATGCGTGAGTTCCTTTGGAGCGAGGAGATGGCGGACGCCAGCGTGCACGTGCTCCTGAATGTTGACTTCAAGGATACATACAAACCCGGCGATAAGGAGATACGCAATTGCCACATCAATGTCGGCACGGGCAAGGAATTGTCCATACGTGAGGTGGCTGAAAAGGTTGTCGCTGAAATCGGATTCCGTGGCGAACTGCGCTGGGACGCTTCCAAACCCGACGGCACACCGCGTAAGCTCACCGACGTTACAAAGCTGCACAACCTCGGATGGCACCATAAGGTGGAAATCGACGAAGGCATTCATCGTCTCTACGAATGGTACCAGAAAGGCATTTGCATAAACCATAAGTCGTAAGCCTCTCTGTAAGATCAGCAGATTTGAATACTGCTCTGTCTGCATAAGGCTAACACAATGATTCTCCATATAACATTGTAACCGTGCCGTTATTATGTTGCCGGTTGTATATGGAGTAGTGACAGATCTGTAGGTATATGACTATGAAATGACAGCAGTCTCCGTTCTTTGTATTTAGATACGAAGAACGAGGATTGCTGTTTTTATTTATATATTCCGTTCATATGTTTTTATGCGCGGAAGTTTTATTCTGTTTACAAACCCATCATAGTAATGATTTGATAGAAGTTCAATGTATATTGTTTTCTGTCATGTTTCTCCTCACGTCTGACAGAGGCGTATTTCAAGAAAACTCAGGCGGTCAACTTACGATTTTTCTTGACTTTTTTTTGACAAAATAAATTCTGAAAATAGGTGTAAGGGGATGTCAAATTTCATATAATAAAGGCTCTTTCTTCCCGAACAGCCTTTTGACATACCCTATACCATATTCCGAAACACATCATCCGGCGTTCTGATAATGCCCGTTTTATGGTCTGGTTAAGTCTATATCATGGCGTGATATTAAGCATTTCAGCCCCTGATATGGGCAATATCGCATGCTGAAATGGTGCTTATTGCGGTACGAAAAAACGGTTGTCAAATATAAATATTTGACACTCAGTGTCTTATGTCATCCTCTTATAATTCGCGAATTTGCGCCCGAGGGAGAGTCTGCCCGCAAATACTCGCTGAATTTTCGGGGTAGAACAGGAAACCCGGACCGGAAAATCAAAATCTGCTTACAATTTGAAAGTGCCACAATATGTCTCCCTTTATCACAAGACGACAACGCTTGTTCGGATCTGAAGCAGCTGTTTTTAATGTACGTACTGACAGCCTTTCACATAAGAACCGGCAGCGTAAGCATTAGAACCAGTCTTTGAAGGCTGTTACACGTGCTTTGCTTATAAGTACCTTTTCTGTAGCCGGTGGATTAAGCTGTACGTTCAACCGGCCGCCAAACCAGTTGCTTACGCTTATGACTGCTTTGCGGGAGATGATGTACTGGCGGTTGGCTCTGAAGAATTTTCCCGGGTGTAGCATCGTGGCGAGTTCGTCCAAAGTCTGCTGGAAGCGTACGGTTCCTATGTTTTTGGTTACGGCTTTTACTATTCCTTCCTCAATGTAGAAATACATTATGTCTTCTACATTGATCGGTATGAACTTATCGCCCTTTACAGGTATCAGAAAGTGTGTTTTGAATGATTCCTCACGGCGTAGGCTGCGTATTATGTCCTGTAGTTCGTTTGTATTATTATTGGCATTATATCCGTTAAGAACTTTCAGCTTGTCAAGAGCTTTCTGCAGGTCGGTGCTGCTGATGGGCTTTAAGATATAAGCTATGCTGTTGACACGGAAAGCCTGAAGGGCATATTCGTCATAGGCTGTGGTGAAGATGATGGGACAGGTTATGTCCGTCTTGTCAAATATGTCGAAAGCAGAACCGTCGGCCAGATGGATATCCATAAATACCAGTTCCGGCATGGGATGGGAGTGAAACCATTCTATGGTACCGGTAACACTGTCGGTCTCACCGACAATTTCAAAGTCGGCATCCACCTCCTTCATTGCCGCCTTCAGGTTTCTCAAGGCGGCTTTCTCGTCTTCAATAAGTAATGTTCTCATATCAGAGGCAAGGTTACTTTAAATTCGTTTTCGGTTTCTTCAATTATGATTTCCTTGTTCACCAGCAGGCGGTAGCGTTTCGACAGATTGGCCAGACCGACACCGGTACCGGTCGTGTCCGACAGCTTGGGCTGCAGTGGGTTTGATATGCAGAGCTTGTCGGCATCGGCCTTGATATATACAGTGAGATGGTTGCGGCTGCTTATTTCGTTGTGCTTCACGGAGTTTTCCACCAGCATCTGCACGGCCATTGGTGGTATATGCCTTGATAGGGCTTCCTGAGCTATGTCGATGTCGAATTGCAGATTGTCTTCATAGCGCATTTGCAGAAGATACATGTATGAATGGACAAACTCCATCTCTTCTTTCAATGTTACGGTATGAGCCAGATTGTCGTGCAGTGAGTATCTCATGAAGCGCGACAGCTCATGCAGGAAGGTCTGCGCTTTTTGCGGAGATTCGCGTATGAGCGAGTACAGAGTGTTGAGCGAATTGAACAGCATGTGTGGATTCAGCTGGTTCTTCAGTGTCTCATACTGGTTCAGAAGATTCTCTGTACGCAGTTGCTCGTTCTCCAGAAGCATACGGCGGCTGCGCTGATACTGGTGGTAGAGATAACTTGTGCCGGTGACAAGGCAGGCGATGAGAGTGTCTCGCAGTGGATGCAGATAGTGATGAAGTGTGGCATCAATGGCCGGCACTCCTAAATGATGATGCATAAACACAAAGACATTGCCAAGAATGTTGCAGGTCACGAGTGTGATAATGAAAGAGGATGCCACGCTTTTCCAACCTATATCACGGAGGCTGTCACCCCACATAAAGACTTTTCTGTTCAGAATGAAGAGCAGCAGTATCGACAGATACGTAAACAGTATCTCATTGCCTACGTTTACCCAATGTATTCCGGGAAACAGATTCTGGTCTATCTCGGGTTCTGACAGGGCAATGAGCTCTGGTAAGTGCATCAGAAATGCCACAATAACAGAGATACTGTTGAGTATAAGTACTATTCGTCTGGATTCGTGTTGGGAACTCATGCCGTAAAGTTAATCATTTTATCTGGATTGCAGGCTTTTTTATTTCTTGGATTCTGCTTGTGTGTCGATAATCCTGGCCGTGACATACATACCGGGACGGAACGCCGGGTCCGACTTGTCTATCTGAGCGTAAACCTTTATGGAGCGGTTTGTGTTGTCCACCATTTGGTCGATAGATACAAGACGGGCGGTAAAGGTGGTGTCGGCGATGCCGTTCACTCTGAAGGCAAAGCGACAGCCGGGATGAAGCTTTTCAAGATCTTTCTCATAGGCGGTGAGCTGAAGCATGGGACGGCTTTTGTTTATAACGTCACAGACTCTTTCTCCTGCCGCAAAATATTTGCCGGCATTTGCGTCCATGTTGGTTACATATCCGTTCTGCGGCGATTTAATTTTCAACAACGGTTGTATGCCTGTCTTTGAGAGTTTTGAGGCATTAACGCCTAACAGAGAAAGTTTTGCCGCGGCTGATTCTTTCTTGCTCTTCATCGACATATATTCGGCTTTGCTTTGCTGCATGCGCTTTTGTGAAGCTGACTCGTTCTGGGCAAGGCTTTTCTGACGGTTATACTCCTTTTCCAGATATTCCACCTGGGCTTCTGCGTCAAGATAGCTTTGCTGCAGTTCTATGAATTCCGGGTTGGCAAGGGTGAGGATAACCTGTCCCTTGCTGACATATTTGCCAGGGAGTGCGTGTATGTCTCTCACTGCACCTCCCATGCTGAGTGTGAGACTGACGTGGTTTTGCGGAGGCGTCATTATGATGCCGTTGAATGTTGTAGGGTTTGCCACGTTGGTGGCTCCGCTTGTCCCATCGACCTGAGACAGTGTGTCGCGTTCTGCCGTTGTGGTAACTTCAGCTTCTGAAGGCTGGTTGGATGTGGTGTCCTTTTGTGAGGACGATGTGCACGATGCTGCCACTAAAGCGAGGAGCATCAGTATGGTCACGTGTTTCTTCATTATATTTTTTGTTTTTTGTTTCTTGATAATGGAATTGTTCTTCGGAGCGGATCATTCTGTATAAAGCTCCAGCTCGAGTGATGTCACATTGTAGTCATAGACAGTCTCTATATATCCTTGTCTGATGGAACGGGCCGAGTTGAGGCTTTGTACGAACTCGTATATGTCTGTTTCTGACTCGTTAAGCTTCATGAGTGCGCTGTTTTCAAGAGACACCGCTTCGTCTATGGCTGCCTCACGGTAGTATTTGAGGCGTTCGTATTGTTGCGAGAGTCGGCTTTGAAGTTCATGTACCTTGTTGGTCAGCTGTTGCTGGTTGTCGAGTGCTTCCCATTGGGCTGTCTGCCAGCTTATGCGCGCCTGCTTGGTGCGGCTGCGTTGTGGGAAGAAGTTCAATGGGAAGGACATGCTGACCATCCATGAATTCAGACCGGACATAGGCGATATCTTCTGCCGTGTATATCCTACTGAGAGTTCCGGGAAAAATCGGCTCTGTTCTATCTGAAGCATGTTTTTCTTTTCCTGTACCTGGGTGTTGAAGTATTCGAGATGAGGGTTTGACAACATCGTGGAGGCCGCTTGTTCCTGCATTATGGCAAGAGTTGTGTCGGCAGGAACGATCGGAGTAGAACTGTAGCATGCCCATGTGAAACGCTTTTGGGCAAGATCCAGTTCCTCGGAGGCCTGCATCCAGCGTGTCTGCATGTCGGCAGCCAGTGTGGTGATCATGTTTTTCTCGGCAAGGTCTATATCTCCCTGACTGTAACGTTGACGGGCGCTTTCTTTCAGTTTCTCGGCCTGTTCTTTCTGACCATAGTAGAGGGCGTTGAGATTGTAGGCATACTGATAGTAGGCCCATGCTCTTTTAACTTCGGCTGTTATTTCCTTTTCTACTATTTTGCGATAGGTCTTGTTCTTTGCCACTTGGGTGTTGGCCAGAGCATTTTTATAGAACGGAGTAAGCAGGGAGCCGAGCGACATCTCTACGCCCACTTCGTTGTCTTTGCGGTATGCGCCGTTCAGCTGTCCCCACGAATAGCTTACCGATGTCACGCCCCCTTCCCATGCTTCGCCTTTGGTGGCTGAGGCCTGGGCTATCTGGGCTGTAGCTGTTTTCAGGCGTGGATGATTGGCCAGCGCAGTTTCGATGGCTTTGTCCAGACTGACGGCTTGCTGTGCATTGGCCGATGAGGCTATCAGCATCATAACCGTTATCATGACAGTGGTTGTGATGTTGCGGCTGATGCGTCTTTTGCGCTTATAGCGTGTGGCGGTACTGTTCACAATACGGTAGAATACAGGAATGATGATGAGCGTCAGGATGGTTGATACTATCAGACCGCCTATGACAACCGTGGCCAACGGCCGTTGTACTTCTGCGCCGGCTGACGTGGCGATGGCCATCGGGACAAATCCTAACGAGGCAACCAGACCGGTCAGGAATATCGGGCGCAGCAGATGCGGACAACCAAGGGATATTATGCGATTGGTACACATGTTATATCTGTTTTGTGTTCTAAGGTCATTAAAGTGATTGATCATCAGAATACCGTTCAGGACGGCAACTCCGAAAAGGGCGATGAAGCCTACTCCGGCCGAAATGCTGAAGGGCAATCCGCGTATCCATAAGGCGAGAATACCGCCAATGATGGACAGTGGCACGGTGGAGAACACCACAAGTGAGTATATCACGCTGCGGAAGGCAAAGAACAGTAGCAGCAGTATGAGCAGCAGGGCGATAGGTATTACTACAAGGAGTGTGCTGATGGCGTTCTGCAGATTCTCAAACTGTCCTCCGTACTCAAAATAGTATCCGGGCTTCAGCTTTATGTTCTCGTCAAGCGAGGCGCGAATCTGACTTACTACTTGTTGTATGTCTGCATCACGCACATTCACTCCAATGACAACTCTGCGCTTGGTGGCATCACGGTTTATCTGCAGCGGACCGTTTACAAGGTCAATGCTTGCGACCTCGCTTAGCGGAAGCTGTATGTTGTCCTTGGTGCGTACAAACAGTTTGTCAATATTGAAGTCTTTCACCTTATCCTGGTCAAGACGTACCACAAGGTCGAATCGGCGTTCGTTCTCAAACACCACGCCGGCAGTCTCGCCTGCGTAGGCTGTACGGATAATATCGTTCAGTTCTTTAATGTCAATGCCATATCGGGCTATCTTGCTGCGGTCATAATTAACCAAAAGCTGAGGAAGTCCCATGGTCTGCTCTACAAGTACGTCGGAAGCGCCTGGCACTTTCTCCACATATTTGGCTGCTTCGAGGGCTTTCTTATACAGTTCGTCCATGTCTTCGCCATACAGTTTGATGGCGATGTCGGCTTTGGTTCCGGTCATCAGTTCGTTGAAACGGAGCTGTATGGGTTGGCTGAAGTTGAATTCGGCACCCTTGATGGAGGACAGACACTCCTTCATCTTTTCCACCATCTCTGCACGGCTTTTGGCAGAGGTCCATTCGTTGAACGGTTTCATTACAATCATCACGTCGGCATCCTCCACGGCCATCGGGTCGGTGGGCACTTCGGCTGTTCCTATCTTTGCAACCACATGCTTTATCTCAGGGAACTGCTCCTTGAGCTTTTTCTCTGCCTGAAGCGACAGTTCTATGCTATGACTGAGAGAACTGCCGGCCGGCAAGGTCATCTGCATGGCAAAGTCGCCTTCGTCAAGTGTGGGGATGAACTCGGCTCCAAGACGGCTGAAAAGCAGAATGCTCAGCACCAGTGCTGCAAAAGAACCGGCAACGACACCCCACATATGGGTCAGACTGAAATGCAGAACACGCTGGTATATCCTGTTGAGCCAGTCAAAAAAGCGGTCGGCTGGAGTGACTTTGTTGCTGATGGTACGTTTGAGAAAGAGCGATGCCATGGTGGGTACATAGGTGAGCGAAAGCAGTAGTGCACCTATAATACAGAACACAAGTGTCTTGGCCATGGGGGTGAAGTATTTGCCTTCAATGCCCGACAGGGTGAGGATTGGAAAGAACACAATGAGGATAATGAGCACTGCAAATGTCGCACTGCGTGCTACGTTGGATGCTCCTTTCTCTACTTCTTTGTCCATCTCTTCCTGACTGAGTGTGCGGGACGTAAGTTTCTTGCTGTAAAGATGGGCCAGTATGCCTTCGAGAATGACGATGGAACCATCCACAACGATACCGAAGTCTATGGCACCGAGACTCATCAGATTGGCCGATACGCCGAATATGCGCATCAGAATGAACGCAAACAGCATGGCCAGTGGTATGACTGAGGCTACGATGAGGCCGGCACGGACGTTACCGAGGAAGAAGATGAGCACAAGAAACACAATGACTGCTCCTTCTATAAGGTTGCGCACAACGGTAGATATGTTGCGGTTCACGAGCTGCGAACGGTTCAGGTAGGGCTCTATGGTGATGCCTTCCGGAAGAAGTTTCTGCACTTTCTCCACACGCTTTTCCAGCTCCTGGGTCACAATATTGGCATTAGCTCCTTTCAACATCATGGCAATGCCTCCCACGCACTCGCCGTCGCCGTCTATTGTCATTGCTCCGAAGCGCTTCGGGGAACCGTAACGCACACGTCCGATGTCGCTTATGTGCACAGGTATTCCGCCACGGTTTGTTATGACAATCTGTTCTATATCCTTCAGGTCGTCAATCATACCCTCGGAACGGATATAATAGGCGTTGTCGGCCTTTTCAATGTAACTGCCGCCTGTGTTTTGGTTGTTGCGGCTGAGTGTCTCAAACACTTCACCGATGGTTATGTTGAGTGAGTAAAGCGCATCGGGATCGACTGAAACTTCATACTGTTTCAGATAGCCTCCGAAACTGTTTATCTCTACAATGCCGGGAATGCCGGACAACTGGCGTTTCACAATCCAGTCTTGAATAGTACGAAGTTCCATTGCATCGTAGCGCGACTCATATCCGGGCTTTACTTTAAGCACGTATTGGTAGATCTCGCCCAAACCGGTGGTGATAGGCATCATCTCGGGGACGCCAAGTTCGGACGGTATCTCTCCCGCCACTACTTGTATCTGTTCATTCACCAACTGCCTGGCGGTCATGGTGGGAACGCTTTCCTTGAACACAACGGTGACAAGCGAAAGCCCGAAGCGGGATACTGAACGTATTTCTTCCACATCCATCACGTTGCTCATGGCAACCTCTATGGGAAAGGTGATGAGCTGTTCCACCTCTTGAGGGGCCAGCGTGGGCGATACTGTTACTATCTGCACCTGGTTGTTGGTGATGTCCGGCACAGCGTCAATGGGCAGAGTAAGCATTGCATATATTCCGCCGGCAAGCAGCATCAGTGTTGTCAGAATTACAAATAGTTTCTTTCGGATTGAAAAGTGTACGATCTTTGCAAACATAATATCAGAATTATTATAATGTTTACAAAATTAGGCCTTATCCGGTGAATATGGTTTGACTTGTGGTTCAAACGGCAGAAAAGGCAGATGAACCGTACGTTAAGGCCGGTGAATTTTCAGACTGTGTCCTGGTTCGTGTCGTTTCTTTATAGTGAAGGCACGCTGATATATATGTTGCCGGTTGTGAAACACATATACTGTTTGGATTTTTAATAACAAATGGCGGATGCATAATCATCCGCCATTTGTTCCTATTCTAAGAATAGTTTCTCTGAATAGAGTCGGCCATTAATGGATATTCCTATGATGTATATACCTGATGTCAGTTTGCGACTCTTCCAACTCTTTGTCTGTTTTCCTTTGTCATACACGATGCCTGATATCGCAGAGACTGATACGTGGCCAATCTCCTTGTCACTGTTGATACATATACGTCCGTCAACAATACCGGCCGTGTAGGGCATATCATTGATTGTATTATTTCTTCAATGGAAGTCAGAATATCGTAGTCAAATGATTTTCTTCGTGCTTCTGTCCACTTTTGGAAATACTTTTCTGCATCAGAATAACTTCTCTTTATCATTCTGTTCTTTTAAAAAGGTGCAATACTCCTTCAATGGCTGTTCATAAGCTTCTTTCAGTTTCCTACAAGTATTAGGTTTTCCCGGATGGTAAGTGTCGAAGAAAACAATATTCCTGTTCTTATTATATTTTAACCAGTTCCCTGATGATTCGACAGAGGGAGAAACCGCCCGATTGACAATATCGAAAACTCCGCTACCGCAGCATACAACAAGGTGTGGCTGAAGCAAGTTTAATTGTGCATCCAAAAAATCAATATTTTCGTTTGCATATCTTTTCAGATAATTCGTAGATGTCGTCCCTGCCCCTATATCTTTGATGACATTGATTACGGCAAAAGGGTATTGCGTGAAGGCTTTTTCTAAAGCGTTCGTTTCCACCGCTTCTTCATAACTCGGAAAGCCATGTTCCGTTGCATTCATAATGCCATACAGACGACTCAACAACTCGCGCCAAACCTGTTCGCCTATACAAGTTTCAAAGTCGTACTTCCGATAGTCCTCACCTAACAATTCGTCTGAATTGGGTTGTTTCAGCACAAACAACACTTTAGGACAAGTATCTGCCCAACTTTTCACAGCAGAACCATAGAAAATACCGTCTGCCACATAAGCCTTATCCTGAAAATGTTCCAGACAAAGTTTGTCCAGTTTTTTATTTATATCCATACTCTGTAAGTTTAAACAAAGAATAATCCTATAGAAAATATGAGCATTGCCCAGCAGAATCCTGCCATAAACATCGTGCGGAAGAAGTAACTGATTTTAGAATCAAGCATGCTGCTTTTGCTCAAATTGAACAGCATGGAATAGGAGGTCACTTCATCAAAGTTCTTTACTGCATAGATGGCGGTGAATACGGCGGGAATAGTTGCCCCTAACACAGCTATCATTAAAGGAAGAACAGCCAGCTGTTGGGTTGCGCCTATTTTTTCTCCCTTTGCCATAAGAGTAAACATTACAACCCAGACCAACAGACTTGCCAACCCTTCCAATTTGGAGATACCCCAACATAAAAAAGTTTTCATACGTTTTTGAATTTAGTGATTAGAATGTTTATTAATGTGGGGCAAAGATAATAGTAGCTTGCCCGAAAAATCAGGGCAAGCTACTTATTTTTTGCGAAAAACAAAAAATCAATCCAATGCTTCGAATTCAAAGTCATTTACATTACAGTTGGCTTTCTTGTAATCGAAGTTATACAGCCGCATGTAGGCTTCCTGAAGTTCCTTTGCCCCGTTGGTGAACGGGTTTGTGGAGTTTGCCTTTGTGGTCACGGTGACTGTCATTTCCGGTGTGAGCACCGTCCCATTTGTGCGCTTGATGCGCTTAGGGGTTACTTGAAATACTCTTGACATGGTTGTGAACCTTTAAAAGGTTTATGCTTTTAAGCAAGTTGTAGCTTCCTTAATTCATTAAATAACATCCGCAGAATTTCTGTTTTGATACTCAGCTGCTGTTGGTAATATTCAGCTTCTTTAATATAGACATCCGATGCTGTTTCAAAGATAGCGGCAATTTCTTCCATTAACCGGTTCAGTTTATTTGCGCAACGATTGTCTAGCAAAGATTGAACATCACATTCATTTGTGCATAAATGAGTTATGCATCCAAGTTTTTCTTTTATCTGAACTTCCAAAAAGTTTCTCTTTGTGCACAAAAGGTCTATTTGTTGTTGAACTGGAGTATAATTACTGCTTATGACTTTTATCAGATTCGATTGAGCCTGCTTGAAATTGTTCTCTATGGTATCAATACTTAAATTGCATGCTACAATATTCAAGTTTTCTTTCAGGCTTGTCCATATTTGATTAATCTTATGCTCTATTTCCGTTAAGAGAGTTTTGAACTCTTTGTCCTTTTTGACATAACTTTTAAGCATTAATAGGGATTTCTCTTGCAAATAAATTTGCTCTTGTTGTTTTATATACTCTTGTAAGGCTACTACTGCTTGTAGAGTGTCAGGGGCATATTCTTCTGCAAAAGTGAGAATGTCTTTAGCAAAAGCGGTTAATTGATTAAAATAGTCTTCTCTTGCCCCAAACTTTTTATCGTTGGCAGATAAAGAAAAACGTTGGTAAACGTCATCCAGTAAACGGTATGTATCTGGGAATTTTTTTATTGCTTCGAGCGCAGAGGACAACTCATTCGCAAATAAAGTCTTGAGTTGATTCAGACTGGTACTATATAATGGTAGAATGTCTTGAAGCGAATTGTTTTCTTTTGTTTGGTCAAGTTGTAAGTATTCCAAGAAGAATACATATAAACAAATTGTTTTATATTCATCAACAAGTTCATTGATGTCATGATATAAATTAGAAGGCAAATATTCTACAAAACGGCTGACGTAATATTTTGAATCGCCAATGAAAAAGATACGTTTCAATATATTCCTGCTTTCTTCTTTTATGGCAAACCGAGATTGATATAATTTGAACAAGTCAGTAAAAGCCCGCATCAGATGATCGTCCACATTATTCAGCACTACAAAGTTATATTGGCAGACATCACCATATTCAGCTTGTGCCAAAGTCCAAAAACGGTTCTCTTGATCAGCTTCCACTTTACAGTCGACCAATAATTTGTTGCTATGAGTGATGATGGATACATCTTGAATGGAAGCATGCAACGAATTGGCGTTCCGTATAGAAGTAGTAATTGTAATATTTTCAATGAGTTGTTTTCCTGACAGAACTCGGATTATGGGATGAGGGCTTTCCAAGCACATTGGGAAGCCTTTCTTGATAATTAGGTCAGGAATCCTATGGTTGGCAAAAGCCACATTCAGATTTACACTGTTCTCATTGCCATAAAACGCAAAGAGAGTCTTGATTTGTTCCTCTTCTTCAAATGTAAGGTCCTTGGAGAAAGAGCGGAAAGAGATGACCATACAATCATCCCTTCCTTTCGTGATGCGTATGAAATAATCAGCTTCTTCCTTGATAACGGCTTCTGCAGAACAGCCGAGTAATTCCTGTATCAAGGTTTTGTCGTCAACACCTAATAGGAGAAGATGATTGCTGCTGGTTTTGCAGTTGAAGAACGTGCGGATAAAGCGTTCGTACTTTATCCGCATGTCTGCATCAGCTAATGCATCTGTCTTCTGGAGTATCTGTTTGGTTAACTCTTCCATGACATTATTTGCTATAGTTGATGTTTCTTATTTCATCGTTAATACGCTCTGAAATAGAGAACAGTACATTGTCCAAATGCTCTTTTACTCGTTTCAAATAGAATGCATCCCGGTTGTACTCAGAGGTTTCGGTACTGATGTCCTCACTCAACAGTTGGTACAAATCTTCTTTCTTTTCTTCTAATAAGGCAGAAAAACATTCCTTTTTTTCGGTTATTTCAAACTGGTTTTCCAAATAGTCGTAAATTTCATCTTTCAAGTCAGCAAGATGCCTCTTTTTAAGTCCGGGAACTTGCATCCATATTTGAAGCATGGCAAACACAGAGAAAAGAAATCCTAACAATCCCCAAGGGAACAGCCAGTATCCAAGGACACACCCCAAAACAATACCTCCAATAAATAGTACTAACGTCATTGGCTGCTTCAGCATTTCAATGAAGGTGCTTCCTGCCAGTTTGGCCTGATACTTGGTGTAAAAAGTCTGGAGGTTGAGAGTATCTATCTTAACATTAAACACATTCCTCCAGTCCACTTTTGAATCTGTGATAAGTTCAGATGTACGTTCCTGCAGATCCTGTTTTTTCTGGCGATCCAATGTCATGCCGTCAAGCATGTTCTTGATTCCGGCTTTCAACTGCTCTTTATATTCCTCGTACAGACAGTTCATGCGTTCAACAGTATCGCGGAACATACGATCGTTGGCATTCCGTTCAAAAGTATTTGCCCAATCCATTACTTCTTTGGCACTGTTTCTGGAACGTAGTCCGTTAATATAATCTTTGTATTTACTGAAACAATCATTAATTTGAGCGGTGCTCTCCTTGACCAGATCTCTATAACTCCGTTGCACTTTTGCCGAAGCAAACACTTCTTTCAATTGATTCGTGTCTTTCTTTTTGGGCAGGATAGGTTTCATCAGCGCATCCAGTTCTTCGCTAAGCGTACTTACTTTATTCTTCAGATTATTAAACTCAATAGATAGCTGTTGGACTTGGCGCTTATACACAGGAGAAATTTCCTTTCTTGCTTTTCCGATGGCTATGTTACCCACTTCCACATGATTCAGAATCAAGGAACGCAATTCATTTATATTCTGCCCAGTGTGGGAAGATACAGCAATCAGGTTTGTGCCATATTTGCTGAGGGATGGAATGTATTCCTGTATAAGGTTTTTGGCTTTCTGGAGCATTTCGTCTTCATCGTTGCAGTCTGCATACAAATCAGACTTTTTCCATTGGTCGCCAAATGTCAAAACCGGAATAACCGGCAGACCGACGCTTGTTTGAATATAAGGTTCAATGTGTACACCTGCTTCGCGGATACCGTCAATCTTGACAATAGCCAAAATCATATCCAAGTTCTTAATGTATTGCTTGGTAATGGTCTGATCTTTGAAATAAGGGCCACCCAATCCCGGCATATCAATCAGACTGATATTTTTAGTGGCAAAGAGTTGAGCAAAGTCTCGATTGTCTGTGGGGAGTTTCATGTAGAAATAATCCACGCTACTGGTATCAACTTGACTTTGACCGACCTCATTGCGCAAAGTTTCTACGTCAATCATGTTGCTCACTCCGCCTTTTTTCACTTCATAAGCTTCGGGGGTATATAAATCTTTATTGAAATCAACTCGTGTTACTTTGGACGTTACAACACCTTCTCCCTCTGGTAATTTGGAAGTTTCGTCCAAAAAAAATAAAGCATTGACCAAAGCGCTCTTTCCATGAGAATACCGTCCCAGCAATCCGACAAAAACAGGCGACTGAATGACCTCCATCGTATGATCCAGCTCATACATAATGTCTTTGATAAGAGTAGAGCGAAAACGATTCAATTCTCTTTTGATTCCTTCCGTTTGGATTTGTTCCATGGCTTCCGAAGTAAAATTCTTTTCTATTTCATCCTTGGTGTCTTTCAGGATGTCATACATTAACTTTTCCATAATAATCTATCTAATTTCAAACTTATTTTCATTCAAAAACAAAGCTCACTTGTTTTTTCATCTCTTTTTTCCAAGGCCAAAAGGCTTCGTCTTTATAAACATCTAATGAAAAACCACGATAGTAACCCATCAAAGTTTTCAATTTGATTTCATACAAAACAACACCGTCTGTATCTTTATATAGAAAACGATTGTCTGTATCTGCATCTTTTTCAAAAAACATACCCCCCATGCAAGAAAAAATCTTCAATGCTGCATGACACGATTTCTATTCCATCCTTTTCATCTGCAATTTTAACCGTACCTCTTTTCACCCTACGTAGAAATTCCGTATCCTTTGTGGAAAGATCAAAATCCTGAGGTGCTTTAAGCATTTCATCAATCGTAATCGTTTTTTGCCCATTCGGAGCGACAATGCTTTGTAGCATAAATGTCTGTCCATAAGAAAAGATACTTAAAATACTAAGTGCAAACATTAATAACAAATTCTTCATATAATATTATTTTATGATGATTACAAAAAAGAGCGCAAACTCACTTTAAAACTTATCCGTTAGAGAAGGCTCTGGTAAACCCGTAATCAAGAATAAGTAAAAGCAGTCCACGCCCTTGGAGGGTGTGAACATCACTTTCAGCTTATTATCCGTGATTACAAAAATAAATTTACCAGACTTATCTCTTAACCGAATAACACGCCGATGATGTTCTGTTAATATGTTCCTTCTGTTTTTATGTCATATTCTCTACTTTATGTTTAGCTTCGCAAAGCTAAGAAAAAGAAGAGAAAACTCCAAAAAATAAGAAGTAAAAATAACCGGACTGCTTTTATCTTGCAAAATTACATAGAGCTTGCCCAATATTTTTAGGCAAGCTCTATGTAATTTTGCAAAACAAATAAACAAATAATTGTATAAAATCAATATGAAGACTCAATTTTGCATCTGGTTAATTAATTTTTTATTAAAGAGAAAAGCCACACGACAGGAAATAAACAATGCTTGGAGAAGGTCCGCCTACTATGATGGCAAAGATATTTCCAGAAATACATTCTTAGAATATAAACGGAAAGCAGAAGAACTGTTTGATATTGATATTATCTGTGACCGCAGAACCAATCAATATCTTATAAAAAAACCGGAAGTGCTTGAAACTGACCATTTGAAAAAGTGGCTATTATCTTCTCTTTCGGCGGCTACAACCATAGAACAATGTAAGAATCTGTCGCAACGCATTATGCTGGAACAGACATTTGGAGGGGAGTCATTCCTTCCAACTATTACAGAAGCGATGTCATCTAATCTGTGTATCAACGTGATATATAAGCCGTTTTGGTATGACGAACCTTATACTTTTTGCTTAGAACCTTATTTTATCAGGCTATTCCGGCAACGATGGTATATGATCGGTTTTTCACACAAACACAAGATGATCAGAGTTTTTGCATTTGACAGAATATTGGAAGTGAATATTATCGGACAAAAATTCACCATGCCCGAAGGATTAAACGTGGAAAATTATTTCTTCGATAGTTTTGGAATCATGCAACAAGATAATATAAAACCGGAAACCATACGTTTGAAGTTCATTGCAGAACAAGGTATCTATATCGAAACAAGACCATTGCATTCTTCACAAAGACTGGTGTCTAAGGACGACGATTATATGGTGTTTAAACTTCGCTTGAAACCAACCTTTGACTTCTTTCAGGAATTGTTGTCGTATGGTTCGGACATGGAAGTGCTTGCTCCGGCATCGTTGCGCGAACAGATGGCGCAATGCGTCCGGGCAATGGCAAATATCTATTGTCCTGCACAAATCATCCCAGAAAAAACACAATAAGAACATTTGCTTCTGTGTTGTGTCATTCATGAATATGCCGCTCCATATGTTTAGATTACCGATAATGGACTATTTCTGTAATTTATTATTTGCAAATAATATAAATAAAAGATGAGAATGTCGCTGTTTTCGGGAAGATGTTTATCTCTGTATGGAATATTGGCAATGGGTAAATACATTTTGTGTAAAGTCTTATTATATGCACTGATTTTTGATACTTTCTGCATCGGTGTCTCTATATTAAATATTTTATCATTATCTTTGCATAAGATAGGATTCGGCTCGGCAAAGTCAACTCCGGTAAAACACCGTTTTCCATTTTTGCCTCTGCACTCGCCTTTCGCTATCTTTACAGACAGAATGATGGGGCACGGTAATGGTGTGGACGGGAATTATCCCGGTCACGTCTTCGTTTCCGGATGTGTTTCAGATAATTTTGTTTGTAGCAGTGCTTGCGTGACTGTCATTAATGTAATGATCGGTGTTGGAGATATGCACTCTAATTACAGGACAGCGGAGCCACAACCTAAAGCTATTTTTTAATATTAACTGATAAATCATGAAAAGAATAATTGCTATGCTTATATGCGGAATGTTTGTGTTTTCCGCATACGCACAGAAAGTTTTTACATTGAAGTCGCCGTCGGGTAAACTGTCCGCGACAATCTCTGCCGGTAAACAACTCACGTATGATGTGTCGTGCAACGGGCGGCAGGTAGTGGCGCCTTCTGCCATATCAATGACGCTTGACAATGGCGAAGTGTGGGGAGCCGGTGCGCGTCTGTCTGGAAGCAAGACAACGAGTGTTGACGAGATGGTGGCTTCACCGTTCTATCGCACAAGCGAGATGAGAGATCACTATAACGGACTGGTGCTGCGTTTCAAAGGCGGTTACAATGTTGAGTTCCGTGCTTATGACGACGGCGTGGCTTATCGTTTCGTTAACAATACAAAGAAGAAGTTCAATGTGGTGAACGAACAGGCAGACTTCTCTTTCCCGTTCGACGCGACAGCCTCTGTGCCTTATGTCAACAGAGGTGATGATGACAATATGGAATCGCAGTTCTTCAACTCGTTCGAGAATATTTATGAAACCAACAGCATTTCCAAACTCAACAAAAAACGTCTGATGTTTCTGCCGCTTGTGGTTGACGCCGGAGAGGGTGTGAAGGTGTGCATCACCGAAACTCATCTGGAGAACTATCCGGGACTTTATCTTTCCAGCGCGAAAGGCGACAATCAGCTCACATCCGTATTCGCTCCGTATCCTAAGAAGGTGGAGCAGGGTGGACACAATCAGCTTCAGCTGCTTGTGACGGAACGCGAGAATTATATTGCTCGTGTCGATGGTCAACGCTCCTTCCCTTGGCGCATTGTCATCGTGACAACCGAAGACAAGGACCTTGCCGCAAGCAACCTCAGCTATCTTCTGGCTGCGCCTTCGCGTGTGAAGGATCTGTCGTGGATCAAACCTGGAAAGGTGGCATGGGAATGGTGGAACGACTGGAATATCGAAGGTGTTGATTTCGAAGCGGGAATCAACAACGATACATACAAGGCCTACATCGACTTTGCCGCATCAAAGGGCATCGAATATGTTATCCTTGATGAGGGATGGGCTGTGAACCTGCAGGCCGACCTTATGCAGGTTGTCAATGAAATCAACCTGAAGGAACTGGTGGACTATGCTGCGCAGCGCAATGTAGGAATCATACTGTGGGCTGGATATTATGCCTTCGAGCGCGATATGGAAAATGTATGCCGTCACTATTCGGAGATGGGTGTGAAGGGATTCAAGGTGGATTTCATGGACCGTGACGATCAGCTCATGACAGATTTCAACTACCGTGCGGCGGCTATGTGTGCCAAATACAAACTGCTTCTCGACCTGCACGGCACGTCAAAGCCTGCCGGACTTAACCGCACCTATCCTAATGTGCTCAACTTCGAAGGCGTGAACGGTCTGGAACAGCTGAAGTGGAGCCCCGAATCTCACGATCAGGTGAAGTACGACGTGATGATTCCTTTCATCCGTCAGGTGGCAGGTCCTATGGACTATACGCAGGGTGCCATGAAGAATGCTGTGAAAGACAATTATTATCCTTGCTATTCCGAGCCGATGAGTCAGGGCACCCGCTGCCGTCAGCTGGCATTGTATGTCATACTCGAATCGCCAATCAATATGCTGTGCGACGCTCCGAGCAACTATATGCGCGAACCGGAGTCAACCGATTTCATCGCTGCCATACCTACAGTATGGGACGAGACAAAGGTACTGGATGCGAAGATGGGCGAATACATCATCACAGCGCGTCGCAAGGGTGATGTGTGGTATGTCGGCGGTATCACCGACTGGACCTCGCGTGAAATTAGTGTCGATCTGTCGTTCCTGCCGCAGGGCGACTATAACGTCGAGCTTTTCGCCGACGGTGTGAACGCCCACCGCAAGGGTACCGATTATCGCAAAGTGACGGAAACGCTGTCGTCGGATAAGAGTCTTAAGATAAAGATGTATCCGGGCGGAGGATTCGCTGCCAAGATACAGAAGAAGTAACATCGCTTAATATTCGTTCTCAATAATATGCATGGACCTTTTGTGGCGTGCCTGATGTCATGCAGGCGTCGCGGCCATTACAGGTTCATGCATTTTTTGCAGTATTCTCGTGAATGATTTTCGATAATCATCTGTTTACAGGCATTTACAATTCGTAGAACTCGCATTGATAATTATAATTTGTGGTTATGATAAAAAAAGTGGCATTAGCCTTATGTCTTGCAGTAGTAACTGATGTATATTCTTCTGATACTGTCTGGAACATAGGTAATTTAGATGGAAGGGCTGATGAGTTTGCATTGGCTCCTGATAAATTCAAAGATTTTTTGTCAAAGGATTTTGGATATGAGGATAAGTTCTTCGTTATTGGTAAGTCTTCTATAAATAAAGACTTCCCTTATATATTGCCGGGTCCTGTTGATACTTGGGGAGGCACATGGCCTACTTCAGGATGGAGAACTCATGAAGTAAATCTTCTGTTCGATGTTGCTGATAAACCGGAATCGGGTGATTATAAACTTGTTGTGAATCTTGCTGATTTCGCAAAAGAATTTTTGCCTCTTGTAAAGGTTTCAGTTAATAATTTTGATTATAAGGTTCAGTTGTCTGCGCCGGGATATGATGTGGCTTCTCAAAGAAAACCTTCACAAACAGAGAAAGTACAGGAGAGTGGGGCTCTATATGGCAATTATGACAAGGCAACGCCTTATTGTATAGAGGTTCCCGTCAAATCGTCTTACCTTAAAAGGGGTGGTAATAGTGTAAAGATTACGGTGTTGGAGGGTTCGTGGATTCTTTTTGATAACATAAGACTGGAAGGACCTGAAGATACAAGATTGTCTTCTGTAAAAGATGTTTTTATCCGCGATGTTTATCCGGCTGACTATGAGTTGGCTCAAGGCAACCGGTTTATCCAGCCTCTCATTGTCGATTTGGAGCATCTTACGGGAACTCCATTGTTGGAAGTGGAATTGGATGGGAAAGTTATATTGAAAAAGTATATCGAGAAAGGGCGTTATCAACTGGAAGCGCCAATGCCGGCGGTTGATAAAAATATATCAGGTAAATATCGCATACTTTTAAATGGACAGCAGATATTCGCAGGTATAGTGGAGCGTGCTCCTCAGAGAAAACAGGAGTTGTCTGACTATGTGGATACCCGTATTGGGACGGCTCATTCCCGATGGATGATAGCACCAGGCCCGTGGATGCCTTTCAGTATGGTTAAGATGAGTCCTGATAATCAGAATATGGGATGGCAGGCGGGATATCAGCCTTCTTTTGAGAATATAGGTTGCTTTAGTCACATCCATGAATGGACATTGGGAGGACTGGGCATTATGCCTGCTAATGGTGATCTTAAAGTGAAAGTAGGCGATGAACAGAAACCGGATGAAGGATATCGTTCCAGAATTGATAAACGCTCGGAAAAAGCTGGTATCGGTTTATATAGCGTGGATTTGTCTGATTATAAAATAAAAGCGGAAATAACGGCAACAACACGATGTGGCTTTGAAAGATTTACATTCCCGGTTGACAGAAAAGATAATCGGATACTTGTAGAGTTGCATCCACAAACGGAATATGACTTTTCTTTGCATAATATTAGTGTGAAGAAAGTCAGTGATTATCGGATTGAAGGAACGTGCAGGCAATATTCTCCTAATGTATGGAGTAATGATGCGGAACAGAATTACACTTTGAATTTTGTTTTGGAGTTTGATCAGCCTGTTGTGGGTATGGGGATTTGGAAAAATGATGAAATTGTATATTCGACAGATGAATTGGTAGCTGAATCATGTAAAGAAGCCGGATTGTTTCTTTCTTTTGATACTGAAGAGAATCCTGTCGTGCAAGTCCGCTCCGGAATTTCGTTGGTCAGTGTGGAAAATGCATCGGAAAATTTACGGAAAGAGATAATAGAGCCATTTGGATGGAACTTTGATGCTGTTGTTCAAAATCAAAAGGATACATGGAATGAACTGCTTGGACGCATTATTATACAGACTGATGATAGATTGGAAAAGGCGCGTTTTTATAATAATATGTATCGTTCCATATGTAGTAGAAATATCTGGAGTGATGTTAATGGCGAATGGATCTCTACCGATGGTAAGGTGAGAAAGGTCTCTGATCCTGAAAGGGATGTTATGTTAGGTTGTGATGCTTTCTGGAATTCTTTCTGGAATCTTAATCAGTTTTGGAATTTGGTTATTCCGGAATGGTCTGGCAAATGGGTGAGATCACAGCTTGCTATGTATGATGCTAATGGTTGGTTGGCCAAGGGACCTGCCGGTTTGAATTATATTCCGGTAATGGTAGGTGAACATGAAATACCGTTAATCGTAGGAGCATACCAGATGGGTATTAGAGATTTCGATGCGGAAAAGGCTCTGGAAGCGTCAATAAAAATGCAGACAACTCCTGCGCAGAAGGTATTTAAGGGCTTTGCTGGTAACAGGGATTTGGTTGCTTATATGGAACATGGATATGTTCCTTTTGACAAGGGACGTTTCTCAAATACAATGGAATATTCGTATGATGACTGGTGTGTCGGACAGTTTGCAAAATCTTTAGGTAAGACGGATTTTTATAAAACGTTTAATGAAAGAGGGTATTGGTGGAAAAATGTGATAAGTAGTGAAGGATATTGTCACATGAAGGATAGCCAAGGTAAATGGCTTCCTGATTTTGATCCGTTTAGAAGTGGAGCTAACCAGCATTATGTAGAAGGTAATGCATGGCAACTTACTTTTTTTGTTCCTCAGGATGTCCCTGAGTTAATAAATCTGATAGGCAAAGAACGTTTTATGGAAAGACTTACCTGGGGATTTAATCAGGATGAGGCATGGAGATATAATGCTCCTAATGACCAGTATTGGGATCATCCGGTGGTGCAAGGTAATCAGCAATCCATGCATTTTTCTTATTTGTTTAATTATGCAGGTTATCCTTGGCTCACCCAAAAATGGAGTCGTTCAATTTTAGACAGATATTATGGATATGGTGTTGCTAACGCATATCTGGGAGATGAAGATCAGGGACAGATGAGTGCATGGGCTGTTATGACATCTATTGGATTATTTCAGATAGATGGTGGATGTAAAGTAAATCCTGAATATGAAATTGCGAGCCCTGCATTTGAGAAGATAATTATTAATCTTGGAGAGAAATATGGAAGAGGTGAAAAATTTGTCATAAAAGCGAAGAATGCTTCCAAAAATAATATTTATGTACAACGTGCTGTCTTAAATGGCAAAAAGTTGGAGTCTTTTAAATTTCCTGCATCTGAACTGTTGAAAGGAGGAGAACTGGTTTTGGAAATGGGAGATACTCCTAATATGAAGTGGGGAGTATCTGATTGATTGAGGTATAATTTCAGTATATCTGTATAATCTTAAAATAAACAAAGATGGTGTGTCAAAACTAAAATGACTGTTTTCAAAAGTTACAGATTGTAACTATAACGCTAAAAAGGGTCGTATCAAACTTTGTATTAAGTGATGATATGGCCCTTTCTTTTTTTTCTTACGATGCACAATTTACGCTAATCATCAGGTTTAAAAGCATTTACATTTCGGCAAATTCACGTTATTATGTTCTTGTGGACTGTTTTTTATATAAAATATGTTTGGCTTGTAATGTTAATTTTACTAAATTTGCAAAATTATTATTCCCGCCGACTCTCGGCTCCACCATAACATTGATGCTGTCTCACTGACGCCGACCGGGATTCCGTAAAAATAACACTCTATGACCGTAATTCTCAGAACTCTGTTTCTGGTTTTTCTTATAGTTTTATCCACCGCAGTGCGTTCGCAGGACGACAATACGGTGTTTACTCTCGTGCGCGATGCGTCGGAACTGAAAGAAGGTGATGTACTTGTTATCGTGGATCAGGATGCACAAGTAGCGTTAAGTAATGAAATAAGTACAGCAAGCAGTATCCTTTCTGTTGGAATAACAATTGATGGAAATAATGTCATTATAAATAATAATGATGTTCAGATATTCAGAATGGAAGGTTCGTCTTCGGGATGGATCTTTTCAACAGGTACTTCTTATCTTGGAGGGTCTGATAAAAATGAATTGTCTTTTTATGATAAGATAAATGAATATACTAAGGCGACGATAAATATACAGAACGGAATTGCTGCAATATTTTTTAATTCAAAATATAAACTTGGGTACAATTCGTCTGGTAGTATATTTAAATTATATTCGGCAACTATAGGTAAGATTGCTTTGTATAAGAAAACGTCGTCTGTGCCTGGTTCTCTGATTCTCAACGGCAATACTCAGGATGCCGACAACAGCGATGTGATAACCTCTTATCTTAATACGACGGTTGACCAGGTGACACTTCAGCGCACCTTTGTCGGTGATGGTGGATGGTACACCCTTTGTCTGCCTTTCGCTCTTACGGCCGATGATATAGCCACACAGTTCCAAGGCGCCGACTTCCAGGAGTTCACTGGCGTTACCATGAATGCCGACAATACGTTCAATCTTGAATTCCGGTCTGTTTCACAGACTCGGGCCGGAGTGCCGTATCTCGTACGCCCCATTAAGGGCACGAAAATAACTGATCCTGTATTCACAGACAAACTGATTTCCGAAGCAAAGCCCGTTACTGTCGTATATGCTCTTCAGACAGAACCTTTATCCGAATACAGTTTCACAGGAATATACAACTCTACGGATCTTTTCACTGTTGATTCGTCTGCAAACCAGACCATCCGTTTTGTTAATGCTGACGGTACGCAGCTTGTAAGGCCCATTAATGATAATACCAAACTTAAAGCCACAAGAGCATACGTCAAATTGCCATCTGCTGATACAAAAGCCATGATACGACATCACGAAGGAGAAACAGACGGCATACAACATACAATGAGTGATTCACAGTCACGTCATGCCGGTGTTTATGACCTTGGTGGACGTTACGTAGGAACTTCTGCCGAAGGACTTGAGTCTGGCGTTTACATCGTGGACGGAAGAAAAATCATGATAAAATAACAATACACAATAGAATCTATGAAGAAACTTTATGAAGTCCCCACTGTTTTCCTGCTCCGCATCCCGGCACATCTGCTGAGCGGTTCCGGTTCTGCCGTAACAGAGGGTGGTGGCAGTCTGCCTGACGGCGGTAGTGAAGGCTCTGCCGGTGACGGACGCGCCAAGGAGAACAGTGATGCATGGAACAGTTGGAATAAATGATGCGCACATCCTCCGTCGGGATGGGTGGTTCTGCCCCTTGCGCTGGCCGTCCCCGACCGATGAGTTAATAATGCGTGACACAGTTTATTTTACACTACCCACATCCTGCGTTTTGTCTTTACACAAATTCCCGCACATCGTTGCATAGCTTTTCTGATAAACGGCCTCAGAATATTTGTCGCGACACTCCAGCCGCACAACATTCTGGGGCCGCCTTATTATAGTTACATTATTAATTCCTCTGTTGCTGTTTCTTCATGAATAATATTCTTAATATCTCTTTGTAGATTTTTCATGAGTAATCTATATTGCAATATGCTGTTGTGTATAAATCACAAAGCCATCCAATATAAAGATAGTCTGGCATATATAAAATATAACAATTTATTACTCCTGTCCCATCTCAAAACAAACCCAAGGCCAAACTTAAACTAAACTCCAATCCACCTCCAATTCATCTCCAATCTAACTCCAATCCGTCTCCGTCATGCCTCCGGCATATCCACTTCCTCATTTTAATGCCATAACTCTTGCCCGTTACTCTCTTTCATATTATTTTTGCATCATGAAGTATCTGTATGTATCCATCGGCTTCGTATCCGTAGTTCTTGGTGTCATCGGCATTTTCTTGCCGGTCCTGCCCACCACACCCTTTCTTCTGTTGGCCGCCGCCATGTTCTTCCGCGGTTCGCCACGCGCATACCGTTGGCTGATGAATCATCCCCGCCTTGGTCCCTACATAAAAAGTTTCCGTGAGGATAAGTCCATTCCTTTGCGCATAAAGATCATTGCCATATCCACCCTTTGGCTCACAGCCATCCATTGCGTGCTCTTCATTTTTCCCTGGCTCTGGCTCAAACTTGCAATGATACTCCTTGCCTCCGCCATCACCCTATACATCCTCTCCTTCAAGACACGCCGCCGCTAACACTCGCATTCCGTTATTGTCGCAGCAGTCTTGTTGTTACTTTATTTCAGGATTTAAGATATATACCCAACAGAAACACAATCTATAATTATTCAATAATTATCTTTAGTCTCCAGTTTTCTTTCTATCATTAGATTAAGATTTTTAATACACTCACCGATGTCTGCAAGTGCATCTGCTATGTCTTTATGTTTATTCCTTTTTATATTAGGTGATATTGTTATATTATTTTTATATTTGGAATTATAATTTACTTCTATGGAAATGTTCATCATTGATTCGATAGAATTGTAGAAAGCTAAATATTCTTCTTTATTAACTGATTCCAATCCTATTTTATAATTATGTTTATTTATATTTTCCATTTTGTCTTCGCACAAACTAATGATAACGCTATCATTTGGTAGTAATGATAGTGAAAAGGATTGGCCTATATTTTTTAATGCTTCTTTTGTGTCATTATTTGGGGCTTTTTCAATTATGTTTTCATCTATGCAAAACTTTATATCCTTTGCTGTATTTTTACCGATATTCACAATTTCAATACGTTGCCCCTTGACAGGTATTTCGTCTTTGACAAAATACATTTCCAACCGTGGTTTATTTTCTTTATCCCATTGTTGTTTCATTTCATCTAATTGTATTCTATTTTGTTTCAAAGTAATCCACGTTATTATAACCATTGCGGATGAAGCTAAAGCACTTAAATAAGTTCCCCAATATTCGGTCCATTTTTGTGGTTTGTCAAAATATTTATTCAACCAGTCTAAACATGGTATGTGTATATGATAGCTTAGATTTATTATTGCTGGCATTAATATTATAACTAATAATATTATAGCTAATGCTAATATCAACAAATATTTCTTTAATAGTTTCGATGTGCTTTTTTTCATTAAAACAATTCTTTATTTTTCTATAAATAATTTTCAGTGCTTTTTATTCATGTATATCTTACTCAATATCGGATATTTCATGTTTCAAAGTTATATTTTATATTGGTGTATATTGGTTCTTGAATTTTTAAAATTTTGATAAGATTTTCGGAGATATTCTTTTTCTGGAAATATCTGCACTCACATTGCAGTTATTATGCCTAACCGCAAAGTTAGCATTAATTTTTTAATAGAAAGTCATATCATTACGTTTTAATGCAGTATGCCTGTTCGCCGTTGGTTGTGGCATGGCAGGCGTTGTGGACGTGTCGGCGTATTTGCCTTGCTGTTTCAATATATGTAATGCACAGGTGTGCGCATTGCATAAATATGCAAATCCAGAGCTGCTGTTGCATATTTATTCATCGATAACTCCGCGAGAGTTAAATATTTTTGAGCAAGAGCATCCTCGGGCGCAAATTCGCGAGTTTTGAGAGACTTTGTTATCTGTCTGACAGACAGTGGTTTACGCAGTCTGGTAATTCGATAGTGTGTTCATGGCTTTGCGAAAGAGCCTGTTTTAGACCCTGATATAGGCTTTATCAGGCCCTGATATGGTGCATTCCGGGCCATGATATGGTGCATATCACAGGCTGAAAAAGCCCGTTTTGCAAGGCCGTCTGTTTTTTGTGTCGTTATGAGGAAAAAAGAGCTGATGCGGAAAAGGCTCTTTGGCTGACCGCGACGGGGTAGCTTTAGGGTCGTCGTTTTCTATTTTGAGAAAAATTTTTGTCAAAATTTTTTACTGTCGGAAATTGCATAAATATTCATTTCCATGCGGTTAAGGCTTTTTTGTTTGGAGCGGGGAAGAGGCTCCACTGATGCCGCGCGACACGCTGACTGCGCTTTGTCGTATGGTGTGACATGGCATGTGGCGCAGTCGCGAGTGTCGCGCGGCAGATGGAGTGGGGCTTGTGGCGCCGTCGGCGGACGGTCACCAGTTGTCGGTTCTGAACGGAACTACTGGCAGGCCCGACGCGCCGTGCAGGTTGCCGGGCATGAAATCGCGGAAGCAGTAGCGCACTGCCACGGGATGTTCGACGTTCTTCGACGATACGGCGATGGACGCGTTGCCCACTATGCGCACCTCGTCGGCGGGATGGAACACGCGGTCGTCGCCTGCCACCTCGAAGCCCGTGATGCCGCGGTCTCGGCTGAAGCCACCCGACACGTGATCGAACGTAAGAATGGCGGTGCTGCCTTCGGTGCGCATCTCCCTGTAGCGCGGTCCTTCGCACGGCAGCCACGAGTGGCCGTAACACCTGTTTAGTGCCGTCAGGGCGAGGCGCATGCCCACCTCACGTTTCTTCTTCGGATGAATCTGTCCGCACTCGTAAGATTCCACAAGGTCGTTGGTGGATATGCAGGCAGAGTTTGGTATGAGTCCGGCCGAGCGGTGCTGCTGCTCGCGAAGGAACGGACCGTTGCCACCGTAGCCCTCGTATGGTGCTATCTCGACGCTGTAGAACGGTATGTCGCCAAGGCCGAGTTCCTCCCTCCACGACTTCACCATGAGTGCCAGACGGTCGGCGTATGTCCGGTAGCTGCCGGTGTTCGACTCGCCCTGATACCAGATAATGCCTTTGTATGTGTAGGACGTCACGGGGTGGAACATGGCGTTGTACATGAGCAAGGGGCGCGACCACTCCCGTTCCTTTTCCACATCTTCGCGCTTGAGACTTATGTCCGGAAAGTCCTCGAGTAGACTGCGCTTCATCCAGCTCTCCACCCTCGAGCCGCCGTAGGCGCACACCACCACGCCCACAGGCACGTCGAGCGCACGGCTCAGCGTCGTGGCGAAGTGGTAGGCCGTGGCACTGAACTCGGCGGCGTTCCGCGGTTCAGACCTCATCCACCGTCCGCCGCACGAGTCGGCAGGCTGCCAGCTCTGTGTCTTGGGTACGGTGAAGAGGCGCACGTCGCGGTTTTCGCCTGCCCGGAGTATTGTCTCGGTGCTGTTCTCCACGGGGCAGTTGTCGAATCCCCGCAGCGGCATCTCCATGTTGCTCTGTCCCGACGCGAGCCACACCTCGCCCACGAGCACGTCGTCAATGGTCAGAGGCTCGCCGTCGTCGAGTGTCAGCGTGTGTGGCTTGTGATCGGCCTGCGGGGTGCGTATGGTTATGGTCCAGCGTCCGTCGTCGGCGGCCTTGCATTTCAGTGTGCGTCTGTCCCACGACGCTTTTATCTTTATCGTTGCACCTTTGCGCGTTGTTGTTCCGCTTAGGCGCACGTCGCTGTTCTGCTGTATCACCATGCCCGGCGCTATGAGCGGTGCGGTTTTTATTTTCGCATAGGCTCCGCAGTGCGGCATGAGGGCTATGGCCAGCGCGGCCATCAATGATGTTCTGTGCATGATTTCAGGTTTATATGTTGGGCGTGTCCCATGTCTTTGTCTCGTTGCAGTGTATTGTGAGCTTCTGACTGCCGCAGGTCATGACGAAGTCGCCCTCCTCAAGAGTCCATCGGCCGTCGGCTCCTACAAACGCAAGGTCCGAAGCCTTGATGCTCATCTTCACCGTGCGGCGCTCGCCCGCCTTCAGTTCCACCTTGTCAAACTGGCGCAACCGTCTGTTGTCGGGCGATAGACTTGCCACCACGTCCGACGAGTAGAGCAGCACGGGTTCCTTTCCGTCGCGGTTGCCGGTGTTGGTGATGTCGATGCTGAACGTCAGAGTGTCACCGGCACCGAAGTCGGTCTTGTCGGCGCGCAGGTTGTCGTAGGCGAACGTTGTGTAGCTCATGCCTGCGCCGAAGGGCCACTGCACGTCTATCACAGCGTCGTAGTTGTAGTTGCCGTCCATCTGTCCCATGTTCTCACACGGCTTGTAGTCGTAGGTGGTCAGCGAGTTCGGATGACTCGGATAGGTGAAAGGCAGCTTGGCCGAGAAGTTGCTGTCGCCTGCTATCAGCGAGGCGAGGGCGTCGCCACCGTAGTTGCCCGGCAGCATGATGTCTATCACCGCCTTTGCCAGCGGCACAATGTCGCTGATGATGCGTGGGCGTCCCTCGTTGAGTATGAGCACTACGGGCTTGCCCGTTGCGGCGAGAGCTTTCACCAGACTGCGCTGTGCGTCGGGCAGCCAGAGGTCGGATATGTTGCCCGGAGTCTCGGCATAAGATGTCTCGCCTATGCATGCCACGATTACGTCGGCATCGTTTGCGGCGTTCACGGCCGCCTCTATGTCTGTCGTTCCCATCTCGTCTATTTTTCCGCCTTTCTTGTAGCTCACGCCTTCCACGAGCTTCACGTTGTCGCTTCCGAAGCGGTTGCACATGGCTTCGTATATGGTGTTGTATTGCGCTGCGCACTCGTCGGCCTTGTCGCCCTGCCATGAGTACGACCATCCGCCGTTGAGGCAGCGCATGGAGTTGGCGTTAGGGCCGGTGAGAAGTATTCTTGTTCCCTCGCGCAGAGGCAGAGTGTTGTCGTCGTTCTTCAGCAGCACCTGCGACTCAGTGGCGAATGTGCGTGCCTCGTCGGCCCACTCCTTGCAGCCGAAGTCTGGATAGTCGGCCGGTCGGGTGTCGGGACGATTGAAAAGATTAAGACGGTATTTCAGTCGGAGTATGCGGCGCACGGCGTCGTCTATGCGGCTCATGCTCACCTTGCCTTCGTTCACAAGCTCCTTCAGATCGTCGCAGAAGCTGACGTCATAGGGCACCATCGACATGTCGATGCCGGCGTTTATGGCTATGCGTATGGCGTTCTTCTTAGTGGCGGTAATGTGGTCGCGTACGCACAGATTGTTGATGTCGGCCCAGTCGGTCACAATCATGCCGTCCCAGTTGAGGCCCTCCTTCAGCCAGTCGGTGAGCAGAGTCTTGTTGGCATGGAACGGAATGCCCATGTTGATGGACGAGTTGGGCATGAGCGTCAGTGCTCCGGCACGCGCCGCATGGAGGAAAGGCATGAAATATTTCTCGCGCATCTCCCTCTCGCCCACGGCCGACGGAGTGCGGTCGCGGCCTGTCACGGGCACACCGTAGGCCATGAAGTGCTTCATGCAGGCAGCCACGTTCTCAGGTCCTATGTGGTTGGGGTCGTCGCCCTGGAATCCTTTTACCGCCCAGCTTCCCATCACGGCGTTGACGTAGCAGTCCTCACCGAACGACTCCCATGCGCGTGGCCACACCGGATTGCGCCCGAGGTCCATCACCGGAGCGTATATCCACGGTATGTCGCATGCGCGCGACTCGTAGGCGCTTACCTGCGAAACGCGGTAGGGAATGTCGCGGTCGAAGCTCGCCGCCTGGTTTATCGGCTGCGGGAAGAGTGTGCCGCCGAGTGTGTAGGTGGTGCCGTGTATCTGATCGACACCATAAACACACGGTATGCCGATGGCTTCCATCGACACCTTCTGAATCTCGGCTATCGACTCCGCCCATTTCTCCTTGGTCTGCGCCACGCTGAGCGGAACGTTCAGAATGGAGCCCACCTTGTACTGGCGGATGATGGTGTCGAGCTTCTCGCGGCTCAGTCTGAAGTCGTCGGGTGAGCTCCAGTCGGTCACCACATCGACCGTTATCTCGCACATCTGACCTATTTTCTCGTCGAGAGTCATGCCGGCGAGCGTCTGCTCCACCTTGCGTTCTATTTCCTTGTCCTGCGGTATGGCGGGCTTAACGGGCGTCTGCGCCATGACCACGGCAGCCATTGCTGAGGTTGCTGTCATAATGATTGTACGTTTATTCATATATTCCGAGTTTATTCCAAAGCCATTCACACCATTCGTCCCATTGTTCCTGATACCAGTAATGCCCTGTCTGCAGGTAAGGCTTGAATTCCTTCGGTGCCTTCACCGAGTTGTAAGCGGCCTGCATTGAAGTAGGCGGACACACCTCGTCGTTGTATCCCCAGCTGAACCATCCGGGCACTGTGATGCAGCGTGCGAAGTTCACCACGTCGTAGTGGCGTATGTTCTCAATGGTCTTGTCGGACGGTTTCGTGTCGTAATAGTAATAATGCGGCCATCCGCCTGCCCTGCCTTTGAGAAACGCCTCGTGGTCGCACAGGGCGGGATGTACGGCTGCATAGCACGTCACGCGGCTGTCCAGTCCGGCTGCCATTATCGAAAGTGCGCCGCCCTGGCTCGAACCTGTCACTCCGAGAGCCTTGTGGTTGTATTGCGGCAGCTGGTCGATGAAGTCGATGGCACGTATCACGCCGAGCACCACGCGACGATAGTAGAACGATGTGGGGTTGTCGGTGTTGAAGCGGTAGTACTCGCGCAGCGCGCCGTCGGCAAGCCGGTCGTACACGTTCTGGCTCATTGTCACCGGTATGCCGTGTATGCCTATCTCCAGAGTTATGGCTCCTTTGGATGCTGTATAGGTGTCGCCCGAGTAAGGACGCACGCCTGCTCCTGGTACACGCAGCAGGGCCGGGTATTGCCCTTCGGCCTTAGGCATGCAGAGTATGCCGTAGATGCGCGAGCCGTACTGTTCGTTCTGGAAGCTCACCTCATACACGTTCACCTTGTCGGTGCAGCGTTCGGGCAGCAGACGCATGCGGCTGTCGAGCGGAGTCTGGCGCGCCTGACTTATGTTGCGTTCCCAGTATGCCTTGAAGTCGGCCGGCATCTGAGCCGCCGCTTCTATCTTCTCCGGCGCGAAAGCCACCGTGGCAAGTCCCTCGTATGTGCGTCCTCCGGAGTGGGCACGCACCTTGCAGCGATAGTATCCGGGCTTGTCCATGCGTCCGGTCAGTCGGCATGTGCCGTCCTTCAGCCTTACGTTCTCCTTCTTCACGTCGGCATACATCACCGGTCCGAGCTCATAGTCGATCACGACATCGCGCAAGAGGTTCTGCGCCTTGTACACCGACACGGTGAATTCGCATTTATCTCCGAGCCCGTAGTTCCAGTCGTCGTGGTCGGGCGACACCATTACCGTGATTTCGTTGCCCTTAATCTGTGCAACGGTGCGGCATTGCCATGTCATCAGAAACAATATGGCAATGACAATAAAAAATCTGTCTCTTATCATTGTGTTTTTGTTTTTAGGTTTATTCTGTATGCAAAGTTAGTCGTAATGCTTTTATATGGACTGTATTATTTTTGCAGAATCGCGTACGATTATGCTTATTGGTGTGGTCTTGAGGATGTTCCCGTGTCGTGTTCTGCGGGCAGTCTTTGTTTTCTGTTTGCGTCGTGACGACAGGCCGGTTGCCGTAATATGTCAGACCGAATATTGCACAAAACGCCTCGAAATGTGCGGTATTTTCTTTTGAATTGCAATATTTATTATTGTTTTGTTGTTAAATTGATATTTTTATCGAATAAATAATGACGGTTTGTTTGTTCTTTACACAAAAACTGACTACCTTTGCATGCAGACCGTCTGAAAAGCCGTTGTAGGCTTATGTGTCGCATGAGGCGACGCGCATGGCGGTGTTTGTTATTTTTATATGGTTAGCGTTCCACCGCATACGGAGATGAACTGTAGTGCGGATTGGAACTGAAAGGGAGAACAGAGATGAAACACAAGTTGAGAAGTGCGGTATGTACCGAAGGCCGCCGCATGGCCGGAGCAAGGGCTCTGTGGGTGGCCACGGGCATGAAGCAGGAACAGTTCGGCAAACCTATAATAGCAGTGGTGAACTCGTTCACGCAGTTTGTGCCGGGACATACGCATCTGCACGAAATCGGACAGATAGTAAAAAAAGAAATAGAAAGCATGGGGTGCTATGCCGCCGAGTTCAACACGATTGCCATTGACGACGGCATCGCTATGGGACACGACGGCATGCTTTATTCACTTCCGTCGCGCGACATCATCGCCGACTCGGTGGAGTATATGGTGAACGCTCATAAGGCCGACGCCATGATATGCATATCCAACTGCGACAAGGTGACTCCGGGCATGCTCATGGCTGCAATGAGGCTCAATATACCGACCGTGTTCTGCTCGGGTGGACCGATGGAGGCCGGACGGTGGCGTGGCGAGAATGCCGACCTCATTACGGCAATGGTGAAGGGAGCCGACCCTTCGGTGAGCGATGAGGAGATGCGTCAGATTGAAGGATGCGCGTGTCCGGGATGCGGAAGCTGCTCGGGCATGTTCACGGCCAACTCGATGAACTCGCTCACGGAGGCTATCGGACTGTCGCTGCCGGGCAACGGCACGATACTTGCGACGCATGCCAACCGTATCAGACTGTTCCGCGACGCGGCCCGACAGATAGTAAAGAACGCACTGGCCTACTATGAGGACGGCGACGAAAGTGTGTTGCCGCGCAACATCGCCACGCGCACGGCGTTCCTCAATGCCATGACGCTCGACATAGCCATGGGCGGAAGCACCAACACTGTGCTCCATCTGCTGGCGGTGGCAAACGAGGGCGGCGTGGACTTCAGCATGAAGGACATCGACCGTCTGAGCCGTAAAGTGCCGTGTCTGTGCAAGCTCGCGCCCAACACACAGAAGTACAGCGTGCAGGAATGTAACCGTGCCGGAGGCATACTCGGCATAATGAACGAGCTGAGCAAGGGCGGACTGGTGGACGGAACCGTCAAACGTGTTGACGGAATGACGCTTTCTGAGGCAATGGCCAAATACGACATAACGTGCGACGATGCCGACGCCGAGGCGTTGCGCATCTACCGCAGTGCGCCCGGACATAGGTTTTCCACCGTCATGGGCAGCCAGGACTGTGAGTGGGAGACACTCGACACCGACCGCGAGAACGGTTGCATAAGAGACCTCGACCATGCCTACACCAAGGACGGCGGACTGGCTGTGCTCTTCGGCAACATAGCCCAGGATGGATGTGTGGTGAAGACGGCCGGCGTGGATCCGTCGATATGGAAGTTCAGCGGACCGGCCCGTGTGTTCGACTCGCAGGAGGAGGCTTGTGACGCCATACTGGGTGGCCGTGTGAAAAGCGGCGACTGCGTGGTCATCACCCACGAAGGACCGAAGGGCGGACCGGGCATGCAGGAGATGCTTTACCCAACGTCGTACATCAAGAGTATGCATCTCGGCAAGGAATGTGCGCTCATCACCGACGGTCGTTTCTCCGGAGGAACGAGCGGACTGAGCATAGGTCACATATCGCCGGAGGCCGCAGCGGGTGGCAATATCGGCAAGATTGTCGACGGCGACATTATTGATATTGACATCCCGGCACGCACTATAAGTGTCCGTCTGAGCGACGAGGAACTGCAGGCACGTGGACAACGTCCTGTCAGACGGGTGCGCGAGGTGAGCAAGGCACTGAAAGCCTACGCGCGGAGCGTAAGTTCTGCCGACAAGGGAGGAGTGAGAATAATTGATTAAAAACATAAAGCCGACGGCAGACATACAGGGTTTCTTCCTGCTGCATGGTTTTACAAAACATATTATAAATGTCGAAGGAAATTATAACAGGAGCTGAGGCACTCATGCGCTCGCTGCAGAACGAAGGGGTGAAGACCATCTTCGGCTATCCGGGTGGAGCCATAATGCCGGTTTTCGATGCTCTTTATGATTATACGGTAGGTGACAAACATGCTTTCAACCACGTGCTGGTGCGCCACGAACAGGGTGCTGCCCATGCCGCCGAAGGCTATGCGCGTGTGAGCGGTGAGGTGGGAGTGTGTCTTGTCACGAGCGGGCCGGGAGCCACAAATACGCTCACCGGCGTGGCCGATGCCATGATGGACTCTACTCCGATAGTGGTGATAGCTGGTCAGGTGGGTGTCAGCGCGCTCGGTACAGATGCTTTTCAGGAAGTCGATCTCGTGGGTATCGCCCAGCCAATTTCAAAATGGAGTTACCAGATACGCCGTCCGGAGGACATCGCATGGGCCGTCAGTCAGGCATTCTACATAGCCCGTTCGGGCCGTCCGGGACCTGTTGTGCTCGACTTTCCAAAAAATGCGCAGGTGGCGACAACCGAGTGGAAGCCTGTAAAAGTGACTTCCGTGCGCAGTTACGAACCTTATCCCAAGCTCGACGATGATGCTGTGGCGCGTGCCGCCGCACTCATCAACTCGGCCAAACGTCCGCTCGCCCTCGTGGGACAGGGTGTTGAATTGGGAGGCGCGCACAACGAACTGATAGAGTTTCTTGAGAAAGCCGATATACCGGCGGCACGCACATTGCTCGGACTTTCGGCTCTGCCGTCGGGCCATCCGCTCAATATGGGCATGCTCGGTATGCACGGCAGCTATGCGCCCAACGTGAAGGAGCAACAGTGTGACGTGCTGATAGCCATCGGTATGAGATTCAGCGACCGTGTGACAGGTCGTCTTGACACTTACGCCAAGCAGGCGAAGATAATCCACTTCGACATCGACAACGCCGAGATAGACAAGAACGTGAAGACCGACGTGGCCGTTCTGGGCGACTGCAAGATGTCGCTGCCGGCCGTGACACGCCTGCTCGACAAAAAGAGCCACCGCGAATGGATAGACAGTTTCGGTCCGTTGCGCGACGAGGAAGACGCATGTGTTATACAGCCGGCCATACATCCGCAGGACGGTCCGCTGCTTATGGGCGAAGTGGTCAATGCTGTGGCCGAGGCCACTAAGGGCGATGCGGTGCTCGTGAGCGACGTGGGACAGAACCAGATGTTCTCCTGCCGCTACTTCAAATACAACAACAAACGCAGTGTCGTTACCAGCGGCGGCCTCGGAACAATGGGCTTCGGTCTGCCGGCAGCGGTTGGAGCTACGTTCGGAGCGCCACAACGCACGGTGTGTCTTTTCACCGGCGACGGCGGATTCCAGATGAGTATACAGGAACTCGGAACCATAATGGAGCAGCAAGCCCCCGTAAAGATTATACTGCTCAACAACAATTATCTGGGCAATGTACGCCAGTGGCAGTATATGTTTTTCGACAAACGCTATTCCTTCACCCACATGCTCAATCCGTCGTACGAACTCGTATGCCGCGCCTACAACATTCCTTACGAAGCCGTGACCGGTCGCGAGACACTGCACGAAGCCGTTGCCCGAATGCTCGCAACGCCCGGACCGTATGTGCTCGAGTGCGCCGTGAGAGAGGAAGACAACGTCCTGCCGATGACGCCTCCGGGCTGCAGCGTGGACGAGATGCTTCTTGAAATAAAATAACAATCAACAGTAAGGACATGGAGAAGAACTTATATACATTGCTCGTTTACTCGGAAAACCTTGCCGGCATACTGAACCAGATAACCTCTGTGTTCACCCGTTGCCAGATAAACATAGAAAGTCTGAACGTGTCGGCATCGAGCAAACGCGGCATACACAAATATACCATAACGGCATGGAGCGACGAAAATCAGATACAGAAGATAACAAAGCTTATCGAGAAGAAGATTGACGTGGTGAAGGCCGACTATTATCGCGACGAGGAACTGTTCATACACGAAGTGGGACTTTACAAGATATCGACACCGAAACTGCTCGAGAATCCTGAAATATCGCGCACCATACGCCGCCACGACGCACGTATGATGGAGGTGAATCCTACGTACAGCACAGTGCAGTATGCCGGACTGACCGAGGACGTTACTGACCTGTACTACTGTCTGAGCAAGTTCGGATGTCTGTTGCAGTACAGCCGCTCGGGCCGTATAGCCGTAACAAGAAGTTTTGACGAGCCGGTGGCCGATTATCTTCACCGGCAGAAATATAGTGACGATTATGGAACTGAAGAGTAAAGTAGGCGTCTACGATTTTCTGGTAGAGCCTTTTCACTGCGATTTCTCGCACCGTCTGTTCATGGGACATCTGGGAAACAACCTGCTAAACGCGGCTGATTTCCACTCCAACGAGCGCGGCTACGGCATGAATTATCTTAATCCGATACACCGCACATGGGTGCTTTCGCGCCTTGTAATAGAGATGGAGACCATGCCCGAGGCTTACGACACTATCAGTGTTGGCACTTGGGTGGAGAGCGTGAAGCGCTATTTTACAAGCCGCAACTATGCTGTCACCGACAGCAGCGGACGCTGTTGCGGATACGGACGTAGTATCTGGGCGATGATAGACACCGTGACACGCCAGCCTGTGGACATTATGGCCGTGCGCGACGGACTGATAATGGAGTATGTGGACACAGACACACCGTGCCCCATAGAGCCGCCGTCGCGTGTGAAGATGGGCGACGGAGCCCGACTAGTACGCAGCATTGACACACGTTATAGCGATGTCGACGTGAACGGACACATCAACAGTGTGAAATACATTGAGCATATTCTCGATCTTTGGGACATCAAGTGGTACCGACACAACGACATACGCCGCATCGACATCGCATATGTGGCTGAGGCTTATATTGGCGACCGTCTGAATCTTTACGTCGAACAGACCGGCGATGATGAGTATTGCGTGCGCGTGGCCAAGCTTTCTGCCGGTGCGGAAAAGGATGTTGAGGCTTGTCGCTGTAAGATTAAATTTGTGAAAAAATGAAAGAAAATTTGGCTGATAGCTATTAAATTGCTATATTTGCCCGCTGATTTATTGAAATAATATAACAAACCGTGGCCTTCGGGTTGCATAAAAACAAATTAAAAATATGGCAGAAATGAATTTCGGTGGCGTGTTGGAAACAGTAGTCACCAGTAAAGAGTTTTCATTGGAAAAGGCACGCGAAGTGCTCAAGAACGAGACCATAGCGGTTCTGGGCTATGGTATTCAGGGACCCGGACAGGCCTGCAACCTGCGCGACAACGGCTTTAATGTGATTGTGGGACAGCGTCAGGGCAAGACATACGACAAGGCCGTGGAAGACGGATGGGTTCCCGGCAAGACATTGTTTTCTGTAGAAGAGGCTGCCGACAAAGGCACTATAATATGCATGCTCCTGTCTGACGCAGGACAGATTGCCGTATGGCCGAAGGTGAAACCTTACCTCAAGGCAGGCAAGACACTTTATTACTCACACGGCTTTGCCATCACTTGGAACGACCGTACGGGCGTTGTGCCGCCTGAGGATGTTGACGTGATGATGGTTGCACCGAAGGGTTCGGGTACATCGTTGCGCAGCATGTTCCTCGAAGGACGCGGTCTGAACTGTTCGTATGCCGTATATCAGGATGCGTCGGGCAAGGCTGAGGAGAAAGCAATCGCCTTCGGCATCGGTATAGGTGCGGGTTATCTGTTTAAGACAACATTCCAGCGTGAGGCTACGAGCGATCTTACCGGCGAGCGTGGTTCACTCATGGGAGCCATCGAAGGACTGTTGGAGGCACAGTATGAAGTGCTCCGTGAGAACGGCCATTCACCGTCTGAAGCGTTCAATGAGACCGTGGAAGAACTCACACAGAGCCTTATGCCGCTGTTCGCTGCCAAGGGAATGGACTGGATGTATGCCAACTGCTCAACCACAGCACAGCGTGGTGCACTCGACTGGGCACCGCGTTTCCGCGACGCTATCAAGCCCGTGATGCAGTGGCTCTACCTCTCTGTGAAAACAGGACAGGAAGCACAGATATCCATTGACAGCAACTCACAGCCAGATTATCGCGAGAAACTCAATGCCGAACTCAAGGCAATGCGCGAAAAAGAGATGTGGCGTGCAGCCGAGACCGTGCGCAAACTGCGTCCGGAAAGCAGCGAATTCTGACAAATGCCATAATTAGATATCCGGCCGCAGAGTGTCGGAGAACGAAAAGACTTATCCCGGGAACTGCCCAACATGGTGTGCCGGGATAAGTCTTTTTTTTGTATATCGGGGGATGGAGATATACCCACAGTGATGTGGCGGAACATTTATTCTGTGATGACGGAATGCGGAACACTATGTGCCGCACGTGCCTACGCATAGCGTTACACACCTTATATATAATAAGGATGTATGACCTGTCGCCATGTTTTTCATTCATATAAATTTCATGTTTTGTATGTCGGACAGAATATATGGTATTTGTTTTTTTTGTATCTTTGCTAGGCCTTTTAACAAAACCGGGAGTCGCGAGACACTACAAGGAGCGTTACGGACGCATGCTGTGGCTTCCTTACAGATTGAAGTAAATGGAAATGAGAAAGACATTTTGGTTATTAAGTATCGTACTATTAGGATTTTTTTCATGCACATCGCATAATGAGGGCAACCTGCAGGAGCGGGATATGGTGGATTCTTTTCTGATAAGCCGCTACGACTCGATTTATACGTTCCCTGATCTTATGGAAAAACGTTTCAGCCAAGTACAGAAAGGACTGACGGACAGCATGGCCTTCTACCGCCTTGAGTTGTTCGAGGCTTACTGCCGGTTCCTGCAGGGAAACACGGACGATGCCATGCGTACCAACGAGAGAGTGCTGGCCTATGCGCGTGCTCACGAAGACGCTGAGGCTCTTGAGGCCGTATGCTGGAACCACCGATATGCAATGCTGCAGGGAATGAACCAGCGTGATTCGGCCATGGCATGCCTTCATCATGCCTACGATGCGCTCTACCGCACCTCCGACAGGCGCGAGCTTGAGAATATCTGCATAAACCTTGCCGACCAGTATCGCCAGACAGGCGACCAGGCCAACTCTGCCAGATACTACCGTAAGGCACTGTGGGTGGCTGACTCTCTGGGTTCGCGGCGTGTGAAATACAGTATATATGTAGGTCTGGCGCTGGTGTATGCCGATCTGCATAACTTCACGCAGGCACACTATTATTTCGACATGGCCGAACATAATCCTGAACCCAAACTCGAATATGAGCGTTATTATTTCTATAATTCCAAGGGAAACTGCTATTATTTCGAGGAACGTTATGCCGAGGCTCTGGAATGTTTCAAGAAGGCGTATGCCATAGTGAGACAATTCAACCAGCCTTCGTTCAATGTCATAACCGAGGCCAACCTGGGTGAGATATATACACTTCTCGGCCAGCTCGACTCTGCCGGAGTGTATCTCGACCGTGCCTGCTCGTATGTATATGCCGATTCTACGGCCAACGACGAAGTGGTGTTCTATCTTAACAGTCTGCAGGCTGCACTCGCGCTCAACCGTCATCAGTATGCAAAGGCGGGGAAGTATCTGTCACAACCGTATGATGCCAGACGCATAGGACCGTCATACATGTATCTGCACAACAAGCGCCTGATGGAGTATTATCTGCGTCAGGAGGACTATCGTCGTGCCTTCCGATACAAGGAGATGGTGGACAAATACAACGACTCCATAAGAAACGAACGCCATCTGAAGAGTATCGCTGAGATAGATTTCCGCTACCGTCAGGACACAACGCTGCTCAAGCGTGATATACTCATAGCAGGAAAGAACGTTCAGCTGTCCGAACAGCGCACCACCATTGTCTTCACCGTGGGCCTGCTGCTCATTGTTGTGCTCGGTGCGGTGCTTGTGTTCGTGTATGTACGCCGCAAAAACGAGCGGGTGTATGCCCGTCAGCTCGCTCTGGTGACGAAACTGCGTATGGATAATGTGAAGAACCGCATATCGCCACACTACACTCTGAACGTGCTCAACGCCATCATGCCGGCTTTCAGACAGTATGATGATCTGTCGCAGAAGCTGCGTCTTTTTATTAAAGTGTTGCGCTCCAATCTGCTTGCTTCGGACAAGGTGGCTGTGACACTGGAGGAGGAGATGGAACTCGTGAAGGATTTTGTGGCTCTGCGGGAGGAGACAAATCCCGACACACCGCGCGTGGAATGGCATGTGGATGAGGGTGTTGACGTTCAGGTTTTGGTGCCGTCAATGTGCATACAGATTCCTGTGGAGAATGCCTTGAAGTATGCTTTCGACGGTATGGAAGACACTGGAGAAATTGTGGTGACCGTCGACGACAACGGCAAGGGCGTGCTTGTAAGTATACGCGACAATGGCAACGGCTATAATCCCGGTGCATACAATAATTCGGAACGCGGTACAGGCAATGGTCTGAAGATGATTTTCCGTACGGTGGAGATGCTCAATGCCAGAAACGTGGAAAAAATGCGGTTCGACATCAGCAATCTTTCATCGACAGGGGAGAGAGGCACTCTTGTCACCATTTACGTACCTTACCGCTATCAGTTCAACCTATAAAACACACAAATCAGATGAATACCAAGATAATGTCAGCCGTCATAGTGGACGACGAACCCGGCGCGATAAGTGCTTTGGAGAATGATCTGCAGACTTACGATGATATAGTCGTGGCCGATACGCAGACCAACGTGCAGAAGGCACGCCGCAGCATAATGCGCCATCAGCCCGATATACTTTTCATGGATGTGGAGATGCCCGGCATCAGCGGCATAGACTTTATGAAGGAGATGAAACCGCTCATCGGACCAAATACGCATGTTGTGTTCTACACCGCCTACGACAAATATCTCATCGATGCGTTGCGCGCCTCGGCGTTCGACTATCTGCTCAAGCCCTACACCCCCGAAGAGTTGCAGACTGTCATCGATCGTGTGAGGACCGACAGTCGCAGTGGCATGCCGGTTTCGGCTTCACAGACCGCCACTGCTGGCTCCGGTGACAGATTCGCGGTGCAGACCGTGGACCGTCTGATGCTGCTCCGGCGTCAGGAGATACTCTATTTCCACTATGATGACAGCCGCTGTTGGGTGATAACGCTCACCAGTATGGAGGAGCACCGCCTGCGCCGCACCACCAAGGCCAAGGACATACTCGCCATGAGCAGTACCTTTGTGAAGGTGAGCGCCAGTTGCATTCTCAACATCGACTATCTGGCTTCGGTAGAGTACACCACGCTCCGTTGCGTGCTTTTCCCGCCGTTCAACAATGTAGAGATAATGGCCAGTCGTCGTCACTATTCGGAGATAAGAGAGGCGCTCAGACTGTTGTGAGTCTGTCGTGCGGCATTGGGAAAGAATAATACGGCTGACGGCCTTGCGCGAAAACGCCTTGTGCGTCGTCTCCCGGCTATAAATACACTGTTTGGCTTACGTCCGTCGGGCTGCATGTCCGTCGGGCGTTTCTTTTTGAGAGAGACATGGACTGCTCCTGGGCGTCTGTCCTGCGGTCGGGTGTCTGGAGTCTTTCTTTTTATCTTGACCGGTTGGTGAGACTGCACATTTATGAATTTGTGGTTTGCGATGAATGTTTATTCATTTTCTCATATCGGTTTATGCAAGTTCATGCAAATCCGCGTCTGCAGCATGTCGCATTCTTACAGCATTGCCGTAAAACGACATGTTGATGTATATTAACTACCACATAAACATGTTTTTCTACCGTTTAGGCACGCTCACTGCACGTATGGTGCATGCGTGCTGCCATGGTGGTTGCATCTTTTATGATGTTTTCCTACTTTTGTGCATATAATGACGGCGCGCTTTCCGCGTCTTCGATGAGACCGTACTATGCTGGCGATGGAGTGTCCGTCGTAATGATTCGCATTAAATATATATATATACATACAGAGAGTTTAGCCTCATGTTGGTATTATAGGATTAGGCTTTCCTGATATAGAATGTCTGATATCGTTGTCGGCTTGTTACAACTATGGGAAAATAAATATATATATGAGCCGTGGCGAAATTCGGACATTCTTTTTTTGTAATTATCTCATACGTGTTGTGTCCCGATGAAATATATACCGTATGGGCACGATTTTCCACCGTTTGAACCGGTCTGTTGCCGCTCCGGTAATTCTGCGCCTTCAGGCCGGTTGCGGACATGTCGCGCTTTGTGTAACTTTGCACAAGACAAACGTTTTGTTTTATGTGTCGCTGCGGGTTCACCCGAATGTACTTCGGTCACCACAGCATATATGGAAAAACAATCAATAATAAAATAAACAAACCACAAAATCAGATTTTATGAAAACATTAAAGTGTATTCTGTTCTCGGCGATGTGCTGTCTTTGCAGCGTCGGAGCGAGTGCGCAGAGTCTTGGTGACATTCTTGGTTCCTTAGGCGAAGGACTCACCGTGAGCGCCGTTCTCAAGAATCCCAACATGCAGTCGGCTGACATGAAAAACTTCTTTGCTTTTATCAATGCCGGCCACAGCAGTTTCAATGAAGGCAAATATGGTGATGCCGTCTCTCATTATTCCGAGGCAAGAAAGATTGTGAATGCCACCAACGACAAGATACTCCGGAAGGTTTATCTCAACTATGGTGTCAAGGCACAGCTGGACGAATGGTACAGCAACGCATACACTCAGTATAAGCTGCATAATCCTTCGCAGCCGGTGGAAAGCAGCGGTTCTGTCTCAGGTTTCTCCGGTGGAGGTTTCTATACAGCTCCGAGTACAGGAGGAACCACTACCACGCAGACCAAGACCGTGTGCCGTCTGTGCGGCGGAACTGGCCGTAAGATAAAGGAATTCTACAGTGCCGGTCAGCACAAGTGGTGCGCCACATGCAACCGGGAAGTTGGAACGGGACATCAGCACGTCACGTGCGACTTGTGCCATGGAACAGGATCATACTGACATGATTGACTTATGACAGAACCGTCATGTGTTGAACATGTGTTCTGTATAAGATACCTTAAAGCTGTTTTGTACAATATTATCATGGTATCCGGTGCATTTCAATGTATGCACCGGATTTTGTTTTTGTTATGAAGCGTTTCTGTCGTTTGCTGTCAGTCCGTGACCGTTGTGCCCATACGTGTTTCTTGTCCTCACAGCAGGCGGGTTTGTGAGGATATACAGTCGGTCTTCCGGCCATGACATGATGCAAATACAGACTGACCGGTATATGTCGCGAAAAATTATTTACCATGTGATTACTGTTTTTTACCGTCTGGACCACGATATGTTTTGTTTGGGCTCTATCCTTGATTTTCGCGGTTGTCGGCCTTTGTGTATTTGTGTAACTTTGTGTCATAAAAGGTTAAAAAATGGCGGTCGGGCAGATAACGAGTTCAGCTGCTTGTATCGTAATGGTTATTGATTGACAGAACTCATATTAAAAGAAAGAAAATGAGAAAATTTACTAAAGTTGTCGCAGCATTGTCTGTAACTACATTGATGTTCACAAGTTGTGCGTCTTACCAGAAGACAGCTCCGGTTATGGGTGTGGGTGATAATGTCATCGCCACTTATGTCGCAGCTGACCTGGACTATGCAAATGCCAAAAAGGTAGAGGGAACAGTAGAGACAAAGACTCTGTTTGGCTTTATCCAGCTCAACAAGAACGGCAATAAGACTCTTAAGAGTTCCAACCGTTACAGAGGATTGGGCAAGAGAGAAGCCCAGGCTCTTTATCGTGCAAAGGAAAGTTCTAATGTTGACATAATACTCGAACCGGAGTTCGACAAAGAGAAACACAGCTATTTCTTCGGATTGTATAAAACATCCGTGACAAAAGTGACAGGTTGGGGAGTTAATATAAAAGGTATAAAAGAAGATACTCGCAGATAGTTTGCTTTGTTTTCTTATTGCTGTTTGCATTTTCATAACAGTGGTAAAAAACGGCCCGGCTCCGGTTTTCGGAAGTCGGGCATTTTTGTTTTCTTGTGTCGTTGCCTTACGGTTTATGCGTGGACTGGCTGGTTCAGCTCTGTGGAATGCGGCTTTTCTTCCGGTGGTTTTACGTCTTTCGTGCCGTCAGATAATGTTTTCAATGTGTTATCCTCCGGCTTCTTTTTCTGCGGAATATGCCTGTCAGTGATACCGTTCTGGTATGTCCTTATCATGCTTTATACGGGCTTTTAATAAAAATAAACACTTTTTTGAATGTAAAAGCCTGAATTTGGAATCATATTTCAGATTCTTTTCAGAATTCGACAATAATTTCGCAGCATGAAACAATAATCAGAACTAACAACTAAAAATAATGTATATGAAAGGAAGATTCACTATTTTAACACTCATGATGGCGATGTTCATCATGGTATCGTGCGACAACAATGATTCTTTTGACGACGGTAAGCTGAGCGAGAAGCAGGTGCCTAAGGCTGTGCTGGCTGAGTTTGAGGAGAAATATCCCGACGCTACAAACGTCACATGGGCCAAGAAATATGATTCGTATGCCGTTGCAAGTTTCACAACAAGCGGACAGCAGACATCCGGCAAAGACCATACGGCATGGTTTGAATGGGGCACAGGTAAGTGGAACATGACCGAGGTGGAAATGCCATACAGCATGATTCCAGAAGCAGTGAAGACAGCATTCGAAGCCAGCGCTTATTCCAAGTCGCCGTGGGTGAGAGACAACGAGGTTGATTTCCTGCAGAGACCGGACAACACAGAAGCACTTTATGTGATAAACGTGGAGAAGAAGGAATCGGGCGTTGAGACAGAGATGGAACTCTATTACACCGCTGCCGGTGTGCTGGTGAAGGAAATTGCCGATGTGGACAAGGACAACGACTATCACGACTACCTGCCGCAGACACCGTCGGACGCCATCAACGCATGGCTCAATACAAACTATCCGGGTGCACGTATGGTGGACATGGAGCGCGAGCACAACTCCACAGAGATTGAGTTTGTGTGCAACGGACTGAAGTACGAAGCCGTATTCGATGCGTCAAACCAGTGGGTTTACACCAAGACCGACTTCGGCCGCAACTACGCCAGCCTCGTTCCTGAGGTGGTGATGACTGCTCTCACCGGCAAATACAGCACAAGCGAGTGGCGCGTTGAAGACGCCGAGGAGTTCGAGTCTGCCGCAAACCACTACTTCAGCTTCGAACTGGAGCGCCTGCAGAGTGCATGGGACGACGAGATAGATGTGTATATCAGCGTTGACGGAACATTCATCGAACGTCCGCAGAATCCGGAAATTCCCGGTGGCGAAGGTGGCAATGTGCCCGTGGCAGAAGACCTTCTGACCTTCATCCAGCAGCAGTACAGCGGTGCGGTGGTGATAGGCAAGGAGTATGACGACGGTCTGCTGGAGATAAAGATCAGCCACAACGGACTGATAAAGGAAGTGAAGTTCAACGGCCGCAACCAGTGGGTGAAGACCGAGTACGATCTTTACAACTACGAGGACCTGCCGCTGGCAGTGAGAACAACGCTCGAGGCTGACAAGGATTTCCAGAAAGTGAAGATGGAGATGGAGGCCACCGAAACACCTTCGGACACTGTTTACAAGATTGAGATAGAAACCGCACGCGCCGAAGTGCAGTACACCATAAACGCTGCGGGCACTCTCCTTCACAAGGAATACGACGACTGATAAATGTCCGCAAGTATCATGTTGCGCTACAACCGTTTGTCTGACGGTATATATCAGACAGTTTGATCGATACTGAGTTCACAATACCCGATCCGCCGGCATATGTCAATCGGCTCACAGCTGATACTGCCGGCGGATCTTTTTTATCTTTTTACGGGTTTTCAGATACATAAAAACAGTTGTCCCGTTTTCTCCGTTACGCCGTACGGACGGTTCTCTCACGTAATGACAAACTCACTTTGCCACAACCGGTAAATCATCACCGCAAGGCCGGGGCATTTTTCCCGGGTTCGTCTTCGCTCCTCTTGTCAGTGTTTTCAAAGAAAACTCAGGCGATGGACTTACAGTTTTTCTTGACTTTTTTTTGACAAAATAAAATTGCAAAAGAGAAGTAAGGATATGTTAAATCAGACCTTATAAAGCCCCTTTCAGCCCGTACCATATCGCCACATACTCTGTAGTGTAATCCGTAATGGTTCATTCGGCATTCCGATCATGCCCGTTTTAGCCTGTGGTTTCGGCTGTTTTAGGGTGTGATATTATGCATTTCAGGCCCTGAAACGGGCAATATCACATGCCGAAACGGTGCTTATTGCAAGATGAAAAAATGACTGTCGGATGTAAACCGCTGATGTTCAGTGTTTTGTGTGACCTTCTTATTTTTCGCGTATTTGCGTCCGACGGAGAGTCTGCCTGCAAAAACTCGCTTATTTTTTGGGGTAGAACTGAAAACTCTGACGAAAAAATCGCAAGACGCTTTAAATTTGAAAGTGCCCGGATTGCCTTGCTCTCAGCAGAAAGAAACAATGCTTATCGGGGATTGAAACTGCGGTTTTTCATCGAAATCAATTTCCCTTACATTTCTGCCGATTTCTGGTCAGACGGCAGATCCGGACATATATATCACGTCTTTGCATACAGCCGGTGTGTTATTATTCCTTTGGCTATATTTTCACTATATTTCTATAATATAGGATGCGGCTCGACATTGCCAATCCAAATAAACAAAAGTTTCTTTGTCTTGTCAGTGTGCTCGCCTTTCACTATATTTGCAATATCAATTTATTTTTTGTCTTAGAATATGCGTGTAAAACTGTTTTTCTTGCTTCTTATGTTTCTTCTGCCGTGCCGTTCGTGGTGTGGCGGTGTGTCGTCGTCGCTCGGTGAGCGCATCGATTCTTTGCTTTCAGGCAAGCGTATGACCGTCGGAGTGTCGGCCGAGTGCGGAAGTTTCAGTTATGTAAGGAACGCCCGGGTGCGCTTTCCGCTCATGAGCGTGTTCAAGGTGCACGTTGCCATGAAGGTGCTTTCCGACCTTGCTGCCAGCGGAACGAGCCTCGACACCATAGTGCATGTAGAAAGAGCAATGCTTCGTGAGAACACTTACAGTCCGCTGCGCGACGCCCGCCCCACGGGAGACGTGGATATCAGTGTGGCAGAACTAATGAGATATAGTGTGGCGGAGAGTGACAACAACGCATGCGACATACTCATCGCCATGGCCGGAGGAGTGCGGCAGATAGACCGCTACGTGCGTTCGCTCGGCGTGAAGGACTTCCGTCTGAAGCACGACGAGGACGGTATGCACCGCGACCTCACCAACTGTTATGACAACTGGAGCCGTCCCGAGGCCATGACGCATCTCATGAAACTGATATTCGAAAGCAATGCGCCGCTCTACGAACCCCTGCGTCGCATAATGGCAACCACCGTGACGGGTGCCGACAAGATACGTGCCGGTGTGCCTGACGGTATGCCCATAGCCCACAAGACGGGCAGTTCCGACCGCATAGATGGCATAAAGACCGGCGACAACGATGTGGCTGTGGTGCGCATGCCGTCGGGTCGCAACTGCTACATCACCGTTTTCATAAAGGATTCGGCCGAGAGCGACGCCGTCAATGCCTCTGTCATAGCCTCCGTGGCACGCGAGATTGTGGCCGAGGTGGAGGCACGCGGGCTCTAAGGGCGTTCATTTTCGCAAGCATAACCGCGCTGTGTCGCGGTTCGTGGCGGTGCTCCGCGCCAAGTGCCGCCTCACTTATATAAACCTGATAATCTGCTAATCAAAACAATAAAACCTTATGAACCTCAGAACACTTTTTCTCTCCGGCATGCTGGCTTTGAGTCTTACGGCCGGTGCCGACGGCTGGAAAGGTCGTCCCGTAGACTTCTCCCACGGCCGCATCGTGGTATCCGAAAACCATCGTTTCCTGCAACATGAGGACGGCACGCCCTTCTTCTATCTCGGCGACACTGCATGGGAACTGTTCCACCGCCTGTCGCGTGAGGAGGCCGACACCTATCTTTCCGACCGCGCGTCGAAAGGATTCACCGTCATACAGGCCGTTGCCATAGCCGAGCTCGACGGCCACACCGTGCCAAACGCATACGGACACCTGCCTCTCAACGACTTCGACCCGGCGTCGCCAGCCGTCGCCGACGGACCCGACAACGACTATTGGGACCATGTGGACCACATCGTGGCACGCGCAAACGCCCTCGGTATGTATGTGGGCATGCTGCCCACGTGGGGCCGCTACTGGCATGAAGGGGCGGGAGTGCGCGACAACCGTCCGCTGTTCGACGAGCGCAACGCCGAGATTTACGGCGAGTTTCTCGGACGAAGATATAAGGACAGCCGTGTGATTTGGATTCTCGGAGGCGACCGCAATGTGGACAACGACAGTCAGAAGGCCGTGATACGTGCCATGGCGCGCGGACTGCGGCGCGGTCATGGGGACACGCAGCTCATGACGTTCCACCCCATAGGCGGGCAGGGCTCGTCCACATGGTTTCACAACGACGACTGGCTGAGCTTCAACATGAGGCAGAACGGTCATAACTCCGACTACACCGGATGCTACAGCAATACGCTCGAGGACTATCGCCGCACGCCTGTGAAACCCGTCATCGACGGCGAACCGCTCTACGAGGACCATCCGCTATCGTTCGATGCCTCGCGTCTCGGCTATTCCATATCGTCGGATGTGCGCCGTCCTCTTTACTGGGACCTCTTCAACGGAGCATGCGGTCACACCTACGGACACCACTCCGTGTGGCAGATGTTCGACCCCGACAAGGGCCGCCACCCTATAAACAATCCGCTCTGCACGTGGCGGGAAGCCCTTGGCCGTCCCGGTTCTGGACAGATGATGCACGCCCGCCGGCTCATTGAGTCGCGCCCGTACTTCAGCCGCGTGCCCGATCCGTCGCTCATAGTCAGTGCCCGTGTGGCGCAGTCGGTGCCCGGTGAAGGCCGCTACCGCCTCGTTGCCACGCGCGACACAGCCGGAACATACGCCATGGTTTACGTGCCGTCGGGCCGACGTTTTGCCGTCAACACCTCACAGCTGCGTGGCAAGAGGTTGAAAGCATGGTGGTTCAATCCGCGTGACGGTAAGGCAACCGCCATCGGTACATTCGACAATGACGGCAATCCGTTGACCTTCGCGCCGCCCACCGACGGCGAACTGACCGACTGGGTGCTCGTGCTCGACGATGTCTCTTGCCACTATTCTGCGCCCGGAAGCCGTCGGTGGAAGGGCGACTGGAGCCGTTAGTGCTTTCCGTGATGTCGTTTCTCCCGATTGTCACGCCGGTTTGCTACGTGTCCGTCAGGACGTGTAGACATATTATTGTTGAGGCTTCGGATGCATAAATATGCAATCACGGAAGTAAAAAAATCTGACGGATAAGATTCTCAAAACAGAAAACGAAATACTGTCCAAGGCCACGGTGCGGAAAGCAAAAAAGGTTTTTCCGCAACCGTGTGCTGTCTGTCGCATAGTGGTCCGCACACCGCCTGCGTGCCAAACGGCCTTTTTCGCATCGCCGTACGGGCCATATCACACTATGAAATGTACCATATCATGGCACGAAACTGGCTTTATTGCAGTGCGGAACGGGCCGTTCCGCACCGTGTTCCATTGGTTTGTGAAATACAAAGATGAACAATCCGCTGATTATTAATGGAATATGCAAAGTTCCTAAAACTCGCGTATTCGCGACCGGAAGTACTCCAGCACGCTTCTGCGCAATTCTAACACACCTGACGTTATACAATTATTCATAAGTCGTATCTGTTTTTGCATAAATATACATATTCGTTCTTGTTCCGCCTTCTTTTACGGTCTATGTGCTTGCAAAGTGAAAGGAATGATATTTTGTAGATTTTATGGCATTTTTATTTTATAAATATTGTCTTATTTACTATATGTTATAAAATCAAGCTTTTTACTTACATATATTATATTTTTATAGCAAAATATATGTGTGATGTGATAATTTGTTACATCGTCTGAATTTTTTTGACGAAAGATTTTGTGTGTTTTATCATTCTGAAACAATTTTTCTATTTTTGCACGACAATAGAAATGATTTGAGAGAAATATATTTCATATAGATAGTTTTAGTGGTAAAAAGATAAATTTTTAATAACATGACAATGTCGGAAAGAACAGGATTGTATGACGCATCACACGAACACGATGCTTGCGGAGTGGGCATGATAGTGGATATTCACGGCAACAAGTCGCACGAACTGGTGGATTCGGCTCTCAAAGTGCTTGAGAACATGAAGCACCGTGGGGCCGAAGGTGCCGACAACAAGACCGGCGATGGTGCCGGAATAATGCTCCAGATACCGCATGAGTTCATTCTTTTGCAGGGTATTCCTGTGCCCGAGAAGGGCAAGTATGGTACGGGTCTGGTGTTCCTTCCGAAGGACGAGAAGGAACAGGCGGGCATGCTCAGCATAATGATAGAGGAGATTGAGCGCGAGGGACTCAACCTGATGCATCTCCGAAATGTGCCCGTCAACTCGTCGGTGTTGGGTAAGGACGCGCTGGCTACCGAACCGGACATCAAGCAGGTATTCATAACCGGTGTGACAGATGCCGCCAACATCGACCGCACGTTGTACATCATACGCAAACGCATAGAGCGCCGCATCAGGCATAAGGATTTCTACATCGTGTCGCTCTCGAGCAAGAACATAGTTTATAAGGGTATGCTGTCGTCGGTACAGGTGCGCGAATATTTCCCCGATCTCACACAACCGTATTTCACAAGTGGTCTGGCGGTGGTACATTCGCGCTTCAGCACCAACACGTTTCCTACGTGGAGCCTGGCCCAGCCGTTCCGTCTGCTGGCGCACAACGGTGAGATAAATACCATACGAGGCAACCGTGCGTGGATGGAAGCCCGCGAGAGTGTGCTCTCTACTCCGGCTTTGGGCGATGTCAGGGACATACGTCCTATCATACAGCCCGACATGAGCGACAGTGCTTCGCTTGACAATGTGCTGGAGTTTTTCGTCATGTCCGGACTCAGTCTGCCTCATGCCATGGCGATGCTTGTCCCAGAATCGTTCAACGACAAGAATCCTATCAGCGAAGACCTCAAGGCTTTCTATGAGTATCACTCCATATTGATGGAACCGTGGGACGGCCCTGCCGCGTTGCTGTTCAGCGACGGTCGCTACGCCGGAGGAATGCTTGACCGCAACGGTCTGCGCCCGGCACGTTATCTTATAACCCGCAACGACATGATGGTTGTGGCCAGTGAGGCCGGTGTAATCAGTTTCGAACCGGGCGACATAAAGGAGAAAGGACGCCTTCAGCCGGGCAAGATTCTGCTCGTGGATACACAGGAAGGCAAGATATACTACGATGGAGAGCTGAAAGACAGTCTGGCTTCGATGAAGCCCTACAGGCAGTGGCTCTCGGCCAACCGCATAGAACTCGACGCCCTGCGCAGCGGACGTAAGGCACCGAACAGTGTTGACGATTATGAACGTCGCCTGAGAGCGTTCGGCTATACACGCGAGGATGTAGAGCAGATCATACAGCCCATGAGTGCCAAAGGCTCCGAACCTACGGCCTCCATGGGTAACGACACTCCGCTGGCCGTGCTGTCCGACCGTCCGCAACTGCTCTTCAACTACTTCCGTCAGCAGTTCGCGCAGGTCACCAATCCGCCGATAGATCCTATCCGCGAAGAGTTGGTTATGTCGCTTACCGAATACATCGGTGCCGTGGGTATGAACATTCTTCTGCCCGACGAGTCACATTGCAAGATGGTGCGTCTGCCGCATCCCGTGCTCACCAACACACAACTCGACATTCTCTGCAACATTCGTTACAAGGGATTCAACACTGTGAAGCTGCCCATCGTCTTTGAAGCGTCGCGCGGAAAGGCTGCTCTGCACGCCGCACTCAACGATCTTTGCAAGCAGGCGGAGGCATCGGTGGACGAGGGTGTGAACTACATTATCCTCTCCGACCGTGATGTTGACGATACACATGCCGCCATACCGTCGCTTCTTGCCGTGAGTGCCGTGCATCATCATCTTATTTCTGTGCAGAAGCGTGTGCAGACAGCGCTCATCGTTGAGAGCGGAGAGATACGCGAGGTGATGCATGCTGCGCTGTTGTTGGGCTACGGAGCAAGTGCCATAAATCCGTATATGGCGTTCGCGGTGATAGACGATCTGGTGAAGCGCAACGAGATACAGCTTGACTATGGAACCGCCGAGAAGAATTATATCAAAGCTGTCTGCAAGGGCTTATACAAGATAATGAGCAAGATGGGCATCAGCACCATACGTTCATATCGTGGAGCAAAGATATTCGAGTCTATCGGATTGGGCGAAGAACTGTTGCGCGACTATTTTGGAACCACCATATCTACGGTCGGCGGAATAGGTCTGGAAGAGATTGCACGCGACTATACCGCCTTCCATGACGAGGGCTTCCGGCCAGCTGACGCGTCAGGTCTGTTGCCTCATGTGGGCCTTTTCTCCTATCGCAAGGACGGTGTGAAACACGCATGGAACCCTGTCACGATATCCACTTTGCAGCTTGCCACTCGTCTGGGAAGCTACAAGAAGTTCAAGGAATTCACGTCTCAGGTCGACGGGAAGGAGAGCGAGATATTCCTGCGCGACTTCTTCGACTTCAAGCGCAACCCTATTCCGATAGAAGAAGTGGAGCCGGTGGAGAACATCGTGCGCCATTTCGTGACGGGAGCAATGTCGTTCGGAGCCATCAGCAAGGAGGCTCACGAGGCTCTTGCGCTTGCAATGAACGAGCTGGGAGCACGCAGCAACACCGGTGAGGGTGGCGAGGACAGCAGCCGTTTCCATGATACGTTGGAAGGCATATCGCTCAACAGTAAGACAAAACAGGTGGCATCAGGACGTTTCGGTGTGACTGCCGAATATCTGGTGAACGCTGACGAGATACAGATCAAGGTGGCTCAGGGTGCCAAGCCTGGTGAAGGAGGACAGCTGCCGGGCTTCAAGGTGAACGAGGTTATTGCCCGAACGCGTAACTCCATTCCCGGAATATCACTTATTTCTCCGCCACCTCATCATGATATTTACTCAATAGAGGACCTCGCTCAGCTCATTTTCGACCTGAAGAATGTCAATCCTAAGGCACAGATAAGCGTCAAGCTGGTGGCAGAAAGCGGTGTAGGAACAATCGCTGCGGGCGTTGCCAAGGCAAAAGCCGACCTGATTGTCATCTCCGGAGCGGAAGGAGGAACAGGTGCTTCGCCTGCTTCGTCAATGAGATATGCCGGTATATCGCCGGAGATAGGACTAAGCGAGACACAACAGACGCTTGTTCTCAACGGACTGCGCGGACAGGTGCGCCTTCAGACTGACGGTCAGCTGAAGACCGGACGCGACATAATAAGCATGGCGCTGCTTGGTGCCGACGAGTTCGGATTCGGTACGACGGTGCTCATTGTGCTTGGTTGCGTGATGATGCGTAAGTGTCATACGAACATGTGTCCGGTGGGAGTGGCTACTCAGGACCCGAAACTGCGTGAGCATTTCCGTGGACATTACAAGTATGTCGTGAACTATTTCCGGTTCCTTGCACAGGAAGTGCGTGAGTATCTTGCGCAGATGGGATTCAGAAAACTCGACGACATAGTAGGTCGTGCCGACCTCATCGAGATAAGGAAAGACAAAGAGCACGGCAGATCATCGTTGCTTGACTTCGACCGTATGCTCCATATGGTGGACAACGGAGCGGCAATACATCATGTGAATGAGCAGAAGCACGACATTGACCATGTGAAGGATGTCGACATCATTGCTGCTGCACGCGACGCGATAGATAGCGGTAAGGAGGTATCGCTCGACTATGCCATCACGAATACCGACCGTTCTGTCGGTGCGATGCTGTCGGGTGTGGTTGCTGCCAAGTATGGTAACGACGGACTGCCAGATCAGTCTGTCAATGTAAGATTCAAAGGATCGGCCGGTCAGAGCTTCGGAGCGTTCCTCGCACACGGTATCAGTTTCCGTCTCGAAGGCGAGGCCAACGACTATCTTGGCAAGGGTTTGAGTGGTGGACTCATATCCGTTCAGCCGCCTATCAGGTCTAACTTCAAGGCTGAGGAGAATACCATCGCCGGCAACACACTGCTCTACGGTGCGACAAGCGGCCAGGTATATATCAACGGTTGCGTGGGCGAGAGATTCGCAGTGCGCAACTCCGGTGCCGTAGCCGTGGTGGAAGGCGTGGGCGACCACTGCTGTGAGTATATGACAGGCGGTCGTGTTGTAGTGCTCGGAAAGACCGGACGCAACTTCGCCGCTGGCATGAGCGGAGGCGTGGCATACGTCTGGGACCGTGAACACACGTTCGACTACTTCTGCAACATGGAGATGGTGGAACTGTCGCTGCTTGAGAATTCCACAGCCAGAAAGGAACTTCACGAACTCATACGCCAGCATTATCTGTACACAGGTTCGCCGTTGGCGCGTACGATGCTTGACGACTGGAACCGCTATGCCGATGAGTTCATACAGGTGACACCTATCGAGTACAAGCGCGTACTTGCCGAAGAGCAGATGCGTAAGCTGCAACAGAAGATAGCAGACGTACAGAGAGATTATTAAACATTAACAGAACTTTATCACAAACATATATATGGGAAATCCTAAAGCATTTCTTACCGTACCGCGACAGGAAGCCGGTTACCGTCCGGTGCACGACAGAATAAGCGACTATGGCGAGGTGGAACAGACGTTGAACACAAGTGAACGCAAACTGCAGGCATCACGTTGTATGGACTGCGGTGTGCCGTTCTGCCATTGGGCATGCCCGCTGGGCAATCGTCCTCCGGAGTTTCAGGACGCGCTGTACAAGGGAAAATGGAGAGAGGCTTACGAAATATTGAGTGCCACAAACGACTTTCCGGAGTTCACCGGACGCATATGTCCGGCACTCTGCGAGAAGAGTTGTGTGCTTAAACTGGCCATCGACGCGCCGGTGACTATACGTGAAGACGAGGCCGCTATAATCGAAGCGGCATTCAGGGAAGGCTATATACAGCCACAGAAATATGAGCGCAATGGCAAGAAGGTGGGTGTTGTGGGGGCTGGCCCGGCCGGACTGGCTGTCGCCAACCGTCTGAACGCCATGGGCTATGAGGTTACTGTGTTCGAGAAAGACGAATACATCGGCGGACTGTTACGCTTCGGAATACCTAACTTCAAGCTCAACAAATCGATCATCGACCGCCGTGTGGACATAATGAAGGCCGAAGGCGTGAAGTTCTGCGTCAGCACTCCGATTGACGTTCAAAACCTGCCTGAAGGCTTCGATGCATGGTGTCTTTGCACGGGAACGCCGCAGGCACGTGATCTGGACATACCGGGACGTGAGTTGAAAGGAATACATTTTGCTCTTGAGATGCTGTCGCAGCAGAACAGAGTGCTCGCCGGACAGACCTTCGACCGCGAACACCGCATCGACGCCAAGGGCAAGCGGGTGCTTGTTATAGGCGGCGGCGACACCGGTAGCGACTGCATCGGCACAAGCAACCGCCAGGGAGCAGTGTCGGTTACGCAGATAGAGATAATGCCGAAACCGCCTGTCGGCAACAATCCGGCTACTCCGTGGCCGCAGTGGCCGATAGTCTTGAAGACCAGCTCGAGCCATGAAGAGGGCTGCGAACGCCGCTGGTGCCTGAACTCCAACCGATTCATCGGCACGAAGAACGGCCATGTATGCGGTGTGGAAGTTGAGGAAGTGGAGTGGATTCCGTCGCCCGACGGCGGACGTCCTACTATGAAACCCACCGGAAAGAAAGAGACGATAAAGGCCGACCTGGTGCTTCTTGCCATGGGATTCCTCAAGCCGCAGCACTCCGAATATGCCGCCAACGTGTTTGTGGTGGGTGACGCTGCCACGGGAGCAAGCCTAGTTGTGCGCTGCATAGCAGGCGGACGGAAGGCTGCAAAGGACATAGACGCTTATCTTAAAAAACAATAGACCATGTGTGGAATAACTGCCATATTCAATATAAAGGATGATGTGAACGCTCTGCGGAGAAAGGCTCTCGACATGTCGAAGAAAATAAGACACCGCGGACCGGACTGGAGCGGCATTTATTGTGGCCGTTCTGCCATTCTGTGTCATGAACGGTTGTCGATTGTCGATCCGCAGAGCGGCAGACAGCCTCTGTTCTCTCCCGACGGCAAACAGATACTTGCCGTGAACGGCGAGATATACAATCATCGCGACATACGCGCCCGTTATGCCGGAAAATACGAGTTTCAGACCGGCAGCGACTGTGAGGCCATCCTGGCGCTTTATCGCGACAAGGGTGTGGACTTCATCGAGAAGCTGAGTGGTATATTCGCCTTCGCCCTCTATGACGAGGAAAAGGACGAGTTTCTTATAGCCCGCGACCCGATAGGAGTGATACCTCTTTATATCGGATACGACAACGATGGCCGCGTATATTGCGCCAGTGAACTGAAGGCTCTCGAAGGCTATTGCGACCGCTACGAGCCTTTCCTGCCGGGCCACTACTATTGGAGTCGCGAGGGAAAGATGAAACCTTGGTACAAGAGAGACTGGACATCGTATGACAACGTGAAGGACAACTACACTCCGGCCGCCACAAACGCCACTCATGTTGATAAAGGTGTGGATGCCTACAAAGTGCAGGTCGATGCCCTGCGCGATGCTCTCGACAATGCCGTACGCAGACAGCTGATGAGCGATGTGCCCTACGGCGTGCTGCTTTCGGGCGGTCTCGACAGTTCGGTCATCTCGGCAGTGGCAAAGAAATATGCCGCGCGCCGCATAGAGACAGACGGACGCAACAGTGCGTGGTGGCCGCAGCTGCACAGCTTTGCGGTGGGTCTGAAGGGCGCGCCCGACCTTATCAAGGCACGCGAGGTGGCCGAACACATCGGCACTGTGCACCATGAAATAAACTATACTATAGAAGAAGGACTCGACGCCGTGCGCGACGTGATATACTACATCGAGACATACGACGTAACGACGGTGCGTGCATCCACTCCCATGTATCTGCTCGCGCGTGTCATAAAGAGCATGGGCATAAAGATGGTGTTGAGCGGTGAGGGAGCCGACGAGGTGTTCGGCGGATACCTTTATTTCCATAAGGCGCCCGACGCCCGGGCCTTCCACGAGGAGACAGTGCGCAAGCTCTCCAAACTGTATATGTACGACTGCCTGCGCGCCAACAAGTCGCTGTCGGCATGGGGAGTGGAAGGCCGTGTGCCGTTTCTCGACAAGGAGTTTCTCGACGTGGCCATGCGGCTCAATCCTTCAGTTAAGATGTGCCCCGGAAAAACCATCGAGAAGAAGATCGTGAGAGACGCATTTGGAGACATGCTGCCCGAAAGTGTGGCTTGGCGGCAGAAGGAACAGTTCAGCGACGGAGTGGGATACAGCTGGATAGACACGCTGAAGGACATCACGTCGAAAGTTGTGACCGACGAACAGATGGCGCGCGCTGCCGAGCGTTTCCCGATAAACACTCCGATGAACAAGGAGGAATATTACTATCGCAGCATATTTGAGGAGTATTTCCCGAGCGAGAGTGCCGCACGCAGCGTGCCGAGTGTGCCGAGCGTGGCGTGCTCCACAGCCGAGGCTCTGGCATGGGACGCCTCGTTCGCCGGTTGCAATGAGCCGAGCGGAAGAGCTGTGAGCGGTGTGCATGAGGAGGCTTATTGAGGCCGAACCTCTGCATTTCGGTTGACAATAATTTGCAATACCGTGATAGCTGTCTGCCTTGTCTGTGGCTGTTGCCTGCCGTATGTGCCGGCACAGCTCAGACGGGGCGGACTTTTTTAATGGTCGTACTTATAGACTTTACGGATGTGGCTGGCGGCAATTACGGGTCTTCGCGCAAGGTCATGGTGCGGTGTTTGCGGCAAGAGCTTATGTCGGAGTGAGAGAGAAAACGGTTCTGCATAAATATGCAATTTGCTTAGCGCTGTGATGAATAAATATTCATCGTAACTCGAAAATACGCGCGTTTTTTCGTCCGGACATGCTTCCGGTTGCAAATACACGAGTTTTGAGTACTTCGTGCATCTCGCTGACAGTCAGAGTTTTGCACGTTTTTATGTTTCATTGACAATCGGAACGCGCTGCGAAATGGGCCGTTTTGCACTGCATTATAGCCTGTTTCGTGTCATGATACGGTACATTTCATGGTGTGATATGGCCTGTATTACAGTGCGAAAAAGGCCGTTTTGCACGCAGGTGGTGTGCGGACCACTCAGTGACGGACGGCATACGGATGCGGAAAAGCCTTTTTTGCGTTCCACACCATGCCCGTGGATGGTGTTCCGTTTTCTATTTTGAGAATTTTTTTTGTCAAAATTTTTTACTTCCAAAGCTGTATATTTATTCATTTTTCTGGCCAAACAGGCTCTCTCGTATGGATGCGCAGGATGGCGGAAATACGGTGTGGCAAGGCTGTGGTGTGCTTGTCCGGTGGCAAAAAAATAAGTCCGGACTGTCTCACGACTGTCCGGACCTGATTATCAAATAACTAACAATGAAGGAAATTATGTTTACCTAATAAATAACAACTCTCTGTATTTAGGCAATGTCCACATCTGATCATCAACGATTAGCTCCAGTTTGTCGATGTGATAACGTATCTGTTCGAGCATAGGAGCTATGGTGTCGTGGTATGCTACGGCCTTCTCGCGTTCGTTCTCAATTCTGTTGGCCACCTTGCGTGCCTCCACCATGTCGTCCACATGCTTCTTGATGTAGGCTGTGCGTTCGGATATCTCTCTGATGAGCGAGAGGTTTTCGGCCGACAGACTTGCGGCTTCCTCGGCGTCGAACAGGCCTTTCATCTTGTACACATTGTTGATGAGCACACTCTGATACTGTGTGGCGACGGGCACGATGTGGTTCATTGCCAGATCGCCGAGCACGCGTGCCTCTATCTGTATCTTCTTGGTGTAGGTCTCCCATTTCACTTCGTTGCGTGCCTCGAGCTCCACTTTTGTCATCACGCCTGTGGATGTGAACATCTTGATGCTGCTTTCCAACAGATAGTTGTCGAATATCACAGGGCAGCTTGTTTCGCAGTCGAGACCGCGGCGTGCGGCTTCTTCTTTCCACTCCTCGCTGTAACCGTTGCCGTCGAAACGTATTGGTTTGCATATCTTGATGTATTTTCGGAGCACCTGAAGAATGGCAGCCTCTTTAGAAGTGCCCTGTGCCATGATTGCATCTACATCGTGTTTGAAGTCGGCGAGCTGCTCGGCCATGGCCGTGTTGAGCGCAATCATGGCGCTTGCACAGTTGGCTTCGGAACCTACGGCGCGGAATTCGAATCGGTTACCGGTGAAGGCGAAGGGTGACGTACGGTTGCGGTCGGTGTTGTCTATGAGCAGTTCGGGTATCTGAGGTATGTCGAGCTTCATGCCGTGCTTGCCCATCAGGACACTCATGTCCTCGTCTGAGCTCACCTCGAGATGGTCGAGCACCTGGCTGAGTTGTGTGCCGAGGAATGAAGAAATGATTGCTGGCGGTGCCTCGTTGGCTCCCAGACGGTGAGCGTTTGTGGCACTCATGATGCTGGCTTTTATCAGTCCGTTGTGACGATATACGGCCATCAGTGTGTTTACTATGAATGTTATGAAGCGCAGGTTGTCCTCAGCGGTCTTTCCCGGAGCCATGAGGGCTGTGCCGTTGTCTGTTCCGAGCGACCAGTTATTGTGCTTTCCTGAGCCGTTTATGCCCTTGAACGGTTTCTCGTGGAGCAGCACTCTGAAGCCGTGGGCACGTGCCACCTTGCGCATAAGCGACATGATGAGCATGTTGTGGTCCACTGCCAGATTACATTCCTCGTATATCGGGGCAAGCTCAAACTGGTTGGGCGCCACCTCGTTGTGGCGTGTCTTCACCGGAATGCCGAGTTCGAGGGCCTGTATCTCCAGGTCTTTCATGAATGCAGCCACACGGATTGGAATTGCTCCGAAGTAGTGGTCTTCGAGCTGCTGGTTCTTCGATGCCTCGTGGCCCATGAGTGTGCGGCCTGTGAGCAGCAGGTCGGGGCGTGCTGCATAGAGCCCTTCGTCGACGAGGAAATACTCCTGCTCCCATCCGAGATAAGAGAAAACCTTCTTCACCGAAGGGTCGAAGTAGTGGCATACGTCCACTGCTGCCTTGTTGAGAGCGCGCAGAGCCTTGAGCAGCGGAGTCTTGTAGTCGAGCGACTCGCCTGTGTATGATATGAAGATAGTAGGTATGCACAGAGTGTCGTCAACCACGAACACCGGTGACGAAGGATCCCAAGCGCTGTATCCGCGAGCCTCAAACGTATTGCGTATGCCGCCGCTCGGGAACGACGATGCGTCGGGTTCCTGCTGCACAAGCAGTTTGCCGGAGAACTCCTCCATCATTCCGCCCTTGCCGTTGTGCTCCACAAAGGCGTCGTGTTTCTCAGCCGTGCCCTCCGTGAGTGGTTGGAACCAGTGTGTGTAATGGGTGGCTCCGAGCTCCATGGCCCAGCGCTTCATGCCTGCAGCCACCTGGTCGGCGATGCTTCTTTCGAGTGTTGCGCCGTTGTCTATAACATCGACAAGTTTTGCAAACACGTCACTCGAGAGATATTTGAACATCTTCTCACGGTTGAACACGTACTTTCCGAAATACTCGCTCGGTCTTTCGGTCGGTATGGCAAACTCTTTGGCTTTGGTCTGAAAAGCCTTTTCTACTACTCTGAATCTTAAACTCGACATAATTGTTGTTTTGTTTTTGGTTTTTATTGTTATTTATTTGACATTGTTGTTTCTGATGTTTCCTACAGATCGTATGCCGCTTCGCCGTGCTCATATATGTCGAGGCCTTCTTCCTCAACTCTTTTTACAACTCTTATTCCGCACACTGCGTCGACTATCTTGAATATGATGAATGTCATCACGGCGCTGAAGACAATCGATATTATGGTTGTTTCGGTCTGTATCCAAAGCTGGTGCCAGTCGCCGTAGAGAGCACCCTGCACACCGTCACTACCCGTTACGTATCTCGTGGCGAAGATACCTGTGAGCACCGAACCTATTATGCCGCCTATGCCGTGTACGCCGAATGCGTCGAGCGCATCGTCATATCCGAATCTGGGTTTCACCACGGCCACCATGCAGAAACATACTATTGAGGTTATGAATCCTATACATACGGCGCCGAGAATGTCTGTGGTGCCTGCCGCAGGAGTTATGGCCACAAGGCCTGCTACGGCTCCTGTACATGCTCCGACGGTGGTAGGCTTCTTATTGACAATCCAGTCCACGGTCATCCATGTCACTGCAGCCATACACGTTGCGATGTGTGTCACGAGGAAAGCGTTGGCTGCCAGTCCGTCGGCTGCCAGTCCGCTGCCGGCGTTGAAGCCGAACCATCCGAGCCATAATAGGGCAGTGCCGATGAATACGAACGGGATGTTGTGTGGTGTTATGGGCTTTCCGGGTCTGTAGTCGTTGCGACGTCCTACGAGCAACGCCATGACGAGGGCCGATATTCCGGCGTTGATGTGCACCACAGTACCGCCGGCAAAGTCGATAGCTCCCATCTCCATAAGAAATCCTCCGCCCCATACCCAGTGGGCCATAGGCAGATATACGAATATGCTCCACAGGATGGTGAAGACGAGAAAGCCGGAGAATCTGACGCGTTCGGCAAATGCTCCGAGGATGAGCGCCGGAGTTATGACGGCGAACATGCACTGGAACATGGCGAAAAGCAGTTCGGGTATGCCGCCTGTGGTCATGGTGTTGAGGTTTATTCCTTTGAGCATTGTCTTGTCAAAGCCTCCTATACCGTATTTGAAAAGACTGCCGTCGAATCCTGAACCGAATGCGAAACTGTAGCCGAAGGCAACCCATATCAGACTGATTACGGCAACTATGGTGAGGCTTTGCATTATGACGCTGAGCATGTTTTTCCTTCTTACGAGGCCGCCGTAGAAAAGGGCTATGCCCGGAATGGTCATAAGAAGAACCAGAATGGTGGCCATTATCATCCATGCAGTGTTTCCTGAATTAAGTGTTATTGTAGCTGACATCATATCGTTTGCTTCCTTTTTGTTTTTCCTTTCAATAGTTCTCTCTCCCGTTAGTTTCTATTTCTCATGCTCGGCGTTGTAAAGTGCTATGTCGCCCCTTTCTCCTGTGCGTATCCTTATGGCGTCTTCCACAGGAATGATGAATATCCGCCCGTCGCCTATCTCGCCCGTATATGCGGCTTTCATCACGGCTTCTACTGTCTTTTCCACGTTTTTCTCTCTCACGACAATCGATATGAGGATGCGCTCAATGGAGCTTGTGTCGTAAGCCACTCCGCGATAGATACGCGCTTCACGTGTTTTTCCCACACCTCTCACTTCGTAGTATGAGAACCATTCGATGTCCGCCTCGAGCAGTGCTTCCTTCACATCGTCAAACCTGGTACGGCGGATGATCGCTTCAATTTTCTTCATAATGATGTGTCTTTTAGTGTTATATCGTTTTGTTTGGATACATCTTTGCCGGATATCCGTAGGTATTGCAGACTGTGGCCTGTTGCGCAACGTATGACATCTGCTGCTGTGTCCGGTGCTGACGGAGGTCGTCTTTCACACTGGTATGCCTGTCTCTGTCTGCTATACGGCAATCCTCTGTTGACGTAATAAGAAGTCTTGAATGTGGGAAACAGGATTCTTTTCCTGATAATAATGTTGGTGACATTCCGCAGAAACCATAGGTCGGGTGACAGTGTTGTGTATGGTTGTGTGATATACCGGCGGCTGTTGATACTTCAGGTTGTTCCTGCGCATGGGCAACCTGTGTGGTTGCTATGAACGATAATAGCAGGATTATTGTGTTGTTATAAAAAATCTTCATCATACTCTAATCTTTTAAGTTATTATATGTGGTGGATTTTTCCTGAATGTATCTATGCCTTTTTGAAGCCTAAATGTCGTATATCCTGTCTTTTTGCTTCTGTATGGATGCAAAATTACTAATTAATGTAATGTAAAAGCGAATGGTGCTGACTTTTGAGAAAAATATTTTTGTGTTCTTACAGTATGGAAATTGTAAGGTTAAGAAATTATTATTTTGTAATAAAATAGGCGGTATTTTTGATAAATTGCAATTAAGACGTATAATGAAAATCTTTTTTATAATCTGCGGTTTGCACAATATTGTCTGATGATAAGATGCTTTTTGTCGCGTGAAAAGGGTGTTTTTGCTTTGCGGTTAGGGTGTTTTAAGGTTGTGTTATGGCTTTTGTTTGTTTTTCAGTGTGTGCAGGATATGCAGCCTTATGGGCATGGTGGCTATATAAAATATGCAGGATATCCTGTTTGGAGGAATATCCTGCATTTATAAGATTATAATAAATGTTTGAAAGCGCGGACTATTGTCCGGTTCCGATATATTCGGAATGTATGGCAGGTGGCAGTCCGCTTTCGGTAAATTCCCATATTTCTTCAGCTTTCCATAATGTTCTGTCGGTTGTTTCCAGGGGGCTTACTCCTGTTATGAGAGTGATGAAATCATTGTTCCCAATCTGTACGCAGTGGTCGGTTGTGCCTTGACCGGTAAGGTTTATGCCACTTACTCCGTCGGGAAGGATTGCGTAGCATGAAATAACATAGCCGCTCGAATATCCTGCGATGGCGCCGATGCCTGATTCGGTGCCGCTTACGCTTCCTGCGAAGGTTATGTGGGTGGAATAGCATCCGTAGATATAGGCTTTGCTGGTGTAGTTGTATCCGACGATGCCACCCATGGATTCGGAAACTATGCCATCGGTTCCGACAGTGGAAAATGCAGAATAGCACGCAACGACATCGCCTCTTGAGTTATATCCGACCACACCGCCCAGTCTGGCACTTTTGTCTGTTGAGTTGTGGGTCACCTTGATGTTGTTGGCCACGCACTGCGCTATCGTGCCGAATCCGTTCTCGCCTGCTATGCCGCCGGCCATCGATCCGGACACCGTTATTCCGTCTGTCGCACACTTGAGCAGGCGTCCGCTTGTGGTGATGCCGCCTTCCTCGGTGGTCTGTCCTACGATTCCTCCGGCACGGCTGTTTCTCTCACTTGATGAGATGATGCTGTTTCCGGTGACAGAACAGTATTCCACTTTGCCGTGACTTGTGCCGACTATGCCTCCGGCTGCGGTGGATGCGCTCACCTTTGTGTCCGAAACAAGACACTTGTTCACCTGCACACTGTTGTTGCCGGTGATAGCTCCGGCATACTGTCCGGTGATTTCTGAATTGTTTACTTTGCAGTTTTCTATTATTCCGAGGCTCGCTCCTGCCACGGTGCCCACGTAAGTCTTTCCGCTTACATTGGCATTGGTGAAGGTCACGTCGTATACTTTCGCACCGCCCGAAAGCCCTCCGAAGAAACCTGCATTGGCATCATTGCTTACGGTAAGATTTGATATGGTCTTGCCGTTGCCGTTGAAATCGCCTGCGAAACCGTTCTGCATGTCGCTTCCCAGCGGTGTCCATGTGACGCCGTTCATGTCGATATCGGCTTCAAGCACGGCTTTGCTGTTCAGACAGTCGGACTGTGCTCTCCAGCACTCCAGGCCTTCCGCATTGTAAATGTGATACACTCCGTCTATCTTGACAGCGCCGCATGTGGGCACCTGGAAGGATGTCGGCTTTATTGTTCCCAGGTTCAGAACACGTCCGGCGGTGAGAGTGGCCTTGCTCGAACCTTTGCGCTGGAACATCATTCCTTTGTCATTGTAGAGTTTCAGGGTGAGTCCGTTGCTGAGAGTTCCCGGCAATGCAATGATGTAATAGGTGTTGCCGGTGGTGAATTCGCCCGCCAGTTCTATTTCTTTCACAGCATTCGCATTGTCGGCTGTGACGGCCACGGGGTCGCTTGCTGCCACATCGGCCTTGACAGGACCGGCCAGCGCCTCTCCGTTGTTGCCGCTCAGACGTACGCTTCTTATGACTTCGCTTTCAGAGTCGAGTGTGAATTTCACCACAGCGCACACGTTTCTGAAATACAGGTTCCTGTTTGCGTCGGCTACGGCAACCGAGGGATTGAGTCCCTGCGCAAAGCTTCCGGCTCTTGGTTCCTGCACTCCGGGCAGGGTGGTGCTTATCTGTGTGCCGCTGATTGTCGCATCCTTGTCGTACGGATACAGGGCGTAGTAGTTGCCGTCTGACTCTGTAGCCTTGCCGGTGAAGGTGACGGCGGCTCCGCCTTGCGCTGTCGTGAACTCATTGTTCTGTCCCGTCGGGTCAAAAAGAGATATGGCGTCTCCTGCTTCCCACAGTATCTTGTTGCCTTCGGTCAGTATGCTGAAGGTCATGGCATTTGACCCTGCGGAAAACGACATCCATACTTTCTCCTGAGCAGGCCCTGCCTGCTGTTCGTCCTCAGAACATGAAACGAACAGAGTGGAAAGGCACACCAGGCATAGCAAGTGTATAAAAAGACATTTCCTTTTCATATAATTACCATTCATAATTGTCTTCTTCCTCATCAAGGTCTTCGTGTGTGGAAGAACCTTCCGGCTGCGGGCTGGCGCATAAAAACTGCATAGTTTCCATCTTTATTATATTGCATGCAGGCGCAACATAATATTTTTTTACGGTTTTCATAATTCTTTTGTGTTTATGTAAGTGACAATGTAATATGTTGCCATCGCTTTATAAGCTTGCGGGTGAACTATTACGGAGCAAATATACATATATTTTTATAATACAGCCTTTTGATTGTCATTTATTTTCAAACCATTGATTTTTTATGGTCCCGGCAGAAATTCGGTGAGGACTTGGTTTTATTAGTAAATCATTACTGAAGTCGGTAAACCGTCCTTACAGTTTGTGTCGGCACGAACCGCGCGGGCATCACGTGAAGGGAAATAAGTGTTGACGCAACTGTCTGAACATCGCCGCACGACATATACGGGTTTCCGATGATTCTCATAGCGCCCGATTCCGGCTTTTTAAAAGAAAACCCGGGCGGCGGACTTACAGTTTTTCTTGACTTTTTTTTGACAAAATAAATTCGGAAAATAGATGTAAATAAATGTTAAATCCATCGTATCAAAGCCTGTTTCGGCTTATACCGTCTTTTCATATATCCTGTACGGTAGTCAGGAACAATCCGTATGACGTTCCGGTTATGCCCGTTTCAGCCTCCGATATGGTCCGTATCATGGTGCGATATTGCGCATATCAGGCCCTGAAACAGGCCATATCGGAGGCTGAAACGGTGCATTTCGTACGATGAAAAAATTACTGTTGGATGTAAGTTGTTGGCATACAGATGTTTGCACAAGGTTTTTATTTTTCGCGAATTTACGTCCGAAGGAGAGTCAGCGCGCAAATTCGCGAAAAATAAACGGGGTAGAACAGAAAACTCAGACGGAAAAACCGCAACATGCTTACAATCTGAAAGAGCGCTTGCTGGGAGCATCCGGACAGAGACGGACAGCATTTATCCGGGACAGTAAAGGCAGGCTTACATAACGGTATCAATCCACATTGATTTTCTACCGGGGCTCTTTTTTGTCCGGTAGAACATTTTTACGGCATGAAGAAGCGTATGATGTACGCGGGAAAACCACTGTGCGGGTAGCTGACAGGCCGTTTACGTGAAACCGGTCGGGGACAGATGTAAATGAAAACCGAGGCATTTGCGGATGGGCGGATTGCAGATGCGTAAGGTGGTAAGCACTTTCACGTATAATAAAAAAAGACAGACCACAATCCGTTTCTGCTGTATATGCCGGATTGCGGTCTGCCGTTTATGAGACGTATGTGCCCCTCTGCTTATTTCTGAAGGGTGAGTGTGTAGTTCAGTTTTGAATCGATCGGTGCCATTTCTTTATCGAGCATCTGTATCTTACCGTCGAGTTTGCGGAAGTTCATTGTCTCTTTTCCGTCGAAGGATATGAGCTGTATGACGGTGGAATTCTTGTCAGCCTTGTCGCCTTTCAGTGTGTACTGTCTGCCGTAAACCTCATAGCTGCGGTCCTGGCCTTCCTCTGCTTCAAGATAATTGAGTGTGGCATGGAACACACCGTCGCCGCTGTGTTCCTGGTGGGATATGTTTACGGTGTATTCTATTCCCGGACACGAAGCGGCGGGAAGCGTACCTTTATAAACATCTGTCACAACTTTTCCGGCGTCAGGATTCTGTTTCAGGGAGTCGAGAACGTTGAATGGTTTCACTCCGTTCGGGTCTTCCGTCTTCACGTATGTCAGTCTGAATGTCTCGTTCTTGCCTAATATGAGAGTGTCAGCCGTATGTTTCACTATGTTGAATGTATCGTCAAACTCAATAGTCTGTCCGTTTCCGATGCTTTTTCCGCTCAGAACAATCTTTCCGTCGGCCTGTTGCCATTTCTCATAGAGCAATGTAGCCATGCCGATGGATGCGGCGCTGCCGTCCTCGTTTAGTGTCATTCCCTGTACGATGTGCGGACTTCCCGGCATTACTTCAATCCAGTTTCCTACTAAGTCTGCACCGTTGATTCCGCTTTTCGGGCCGCATGCAACCAGTGCGAGCATGGCGGCTGCTGACAAAATCTTGTTCATAATAGTTTTGGTTTGAGATGAATTGGTTTGTGAAACAGTTAATAAACTTCTGAATGAATACGTAGTCTTGTACTTGTCGCTTCGTTGTCTTCTGCTGTAACAGATATTTCTGCATGCGCGAATACAGCCGCAAATATGTCTATTGTTTCAATACGCAAATATGGATGTATTCTATTTCTTGGCGTCAGGACTTTGTGTCAGGGAATCAGGAACGTTGGCTGACTTAACCTCGTTTGGATCTTCTGTTTTCACGTAAGTTAGTTTGAATGTTTCGTTCTTACCTAATATTAGAGTGTCAGCTGTATGTTTCACTATGTTGAATGTATCGTTAAACTCTATGGTCTGTCCGTTTCCGATGCTTTTTCCGCTCAGGACTATTTTTCCGTCGGCCTGTTGCCATTTCTCATAGAGCAATGTAGCCATGCCGATGGATGCGGCGCTGCCGTCCTCGTTTAGTGTCATTCCCTGTACGATGTGCGGACTTCCCGGCATTACTTCAATCCAGTTTCCTACTAAGTCTGCACCGTTGATTCCGCTTTTCGGGCCGCATGCAACCAGTGCGAGCATGGCGGCTGCTGACAAAATCTTGTTCATAATAGTTTTGGTTTGAGATGAATTGGTTTGTGAAACAGTTAATAAACTTCTGAATGAATACGTAGTCTTGTACTTGTCGCTTCATTGTCTTCTGTTGTAACAGATATTTCTGCATGCGCGAATACAGCCGCAAATATATCGATTTTTTCAATACGCAAATATGGGTATATACTATTTTAATATGTTTTAGCACATTATGTCAAATCGGGTGTGGCGCAATTGTCATGATGCAGTGGCGCATACATGTGGCGGAGCGGGTCTTCTGGTGCAGTCGGAACATGTATGTGACGGTTGCACGTGGCCTTGGCCGTTATGTCCGGACAATGCGGTGGGGAAGTGAAAAGCAGAATGGTATGTCAGTGTAAAACACAGCCGGACCGGTGCAAAGTATGAATAATAGATGTATCTTTGCATGATGAAGGCTGCCGTATGCCGCTGCCGCGCCGGCCGGCACATGGCAACGTACGGCACGAAAGGCCGGCAACAACAGAAAAAGAGAAAATATGGAGAAGGAAATGACACACAGTTGCGTGGACTGCGGCACGCAGAACTGCAAGTACAAGAACCGCACTTATCCCGACTTCTGCCTCACCACCAATCTGAAAGAGGAAGACATGCAGTGGGCACTCGAACGTTACGACGAAGGACGCAACCGTGAAGTGATGGTTGCCAGTGCCGAAGTGGAGTATGAAGGTTACTGCCGATGGACACGTGTGCAGGAAATAATGGAGTTCGCCCGCAAGATAGGGGCTCACCGCATAGGCATTGCCAACTGCATAGGACTGATAAACGAGGCGCGCATCTTCGCCCGCATACTCCGGGCCAACGGCTTCGAGGCTTATTCGGTGATATGCAAGGTGGCCGGCAAGCCGAAGACATCGATGGGCATTCCGGCCGAGTGTGAGAGTATAGGTGCGGCGATGTGCAACCCCATACTGCAGGCGCGGCTGCTCAACGAAGCCCACACCGACCTCAATGTGGTGATTGGTCTTTGTGTGGGCCACGACAGTCTGTTCTACAAATACTCCGACGCTTACGTCACAACTCTTGTGACCAAGGACCGCGTGACGGGCAACAATCCGGCCGCCGCGCTCTATACGGCAGGTTCGTATTACAGGAAAAAGTTTTTCGGTGATAAGGAAAAATGAGCCGTGACCTTCGTGTTGGGCGACAATTATCGTCCCGCACGAAGGTCGCAGCGTTTACTTCAAAGCCTTGCCGTCGGAGAAAGCGTTGCCTGCTTTCTCGCCAAGGGCAATATAGTTGTGGTGTATCGGGTCGTAGGTGATGGGTCTCAGCTTGAATACATCAATCTTTCCGTCGTCGCCTATCACCGCCTCGTCGGCCGAGATGTTCACTATACGGCCCGTCATGTAGCAGCTCTCTTTGTCGTAGGTCAGCAGCTCGCACTCCAGCGTCATGGGCAGTTCGGCTATCAGTGGAGCGTTGACAAAGTCGGACTTAACGGCGTGGAAGCCTGCCTTTGCAAACTTGTCGGGCTCCTTGTTGCCCGAAACTATGCCCACGTAGTCGCACTGCGTCACGGTGTCGGCCGTGCCCATGCTTACCGTGAATGCCTTTGTGGCGAGAATGTTCTGTGTTGTCTTGTGCCCCTCCGACAGGCACAGACCTATTGTGTCGTCGGTGTTGATGCCTCCCCATGCGGCGTTCATCACGTTAGGGCGGCCTTCCTCGTCGTAAGCTGCTACGATGAATACGGGCATGGGATAGAGCCATGTCTTTGTTCCGAAGTTCTTTCTCATGATTTGTTCTGTTTTATTCTGATTGTTCTTTGCGCCCCGCCGCGTCCGGTTTTCTTCAGAAGGGTGGGCGGGTGTCGTTGTTTTGTTTATCCGTTATCGTGTTTTTGGTCGTTGCTCACGGCCACTTTTATCACACCGTCCAACCGGTTTTCAAACACACGGTAGGCCTCCTCTATCTGCGACAGGCCGAAGCGGTGGGTGATGAGCGGTGTGGTGTCTATCTTGCCCTCGGCTATGAGGCGCAGTATCTCCTCGCAGTCGCAGCCGTCAACGCCGCCTGTCTTGAACGTGAGATTCTTGCCGTACATGTCGGGCAGGGGCAGCGTCTGCGGACGGTCGTACAGAGCCACCACCGTCACAATGGCGTTGGGACGCGCGCATTGCCATGCAAGGCGGAACGTGTCGTCGGCCCCCGCCACCTCAATCACCACGTCGGCCCCGCCGTGACTGCTGTTCTTTCTGACAAACTCCAGGCAATCGTCCGGTCCGGTGACGAGCACGTCGGGATAGTGACTGCGCACGAATGCCGCACGCTCTTCCGACTTCTCACACACGATGATGCGCCGTGGTGTCTTCAGCATGACGCACAGCAGGGTGCAGATGCCCGTAGGTCCGGCACCGATTATGAGCACCGTGTCGTCCGGAGTTATCTCCGATATGCGCGCAGCCCAGAATCCTGTGGCGAGAATGTCGCCTGTGAAGAGAGCCTGTTCGTCGCTCACGCCGTCGGGTATGCGGTTCAGTCCCTGGTCAGCGTGCGGCACACGAACATACTCCGCCTGCCCTCCGTCGATGCGGCATCCCAGAGCCCAGCCTCCGTCGGGGTCCTCGCAGTTGTTCACATAGCCTTTGCGGCAGAAGAAACATTCGCCGCAGTATGTCTCCACGTTCACCGTTACGCGGTCGCCCGGTTTCACATTCTTTACCTCCCCGCCGGTCTTTTCCACTATGCCCACCATTTCGTGGCCCACGGTTATGCCCGGTACAGCCCGCGGCACACTGCCGTGTTTGATGTGCAGGTCGCTCGTGCAGATGCTTCCAAGCGTCACGCGCACAATGGCGTCGCGAGGATCTTTCAGTTCGGGCACGGGTTTCTCTCTCATTTCGAAGTGCCCTTTCTCGATGTAAGTATATGCCAACATGATATATTTCTCCTTTCTTTATGTATGCAATATTATAATGTCAGTGCGGTGGAATCATTCCACCACCTCTATGAGAAAGCTGACCGGGCGGAATCCGTCGTTGCACGATATCATGGCCGAATGTTTGTTTTTCATCCAACCGTCGTAGAAGTCGCCGCCTCCGTGAGCCAGAGCCATGACGAAGGGCGACATGCTCTGCCAGGCGCTCTCGCACAGTCCTTCGGGCTTCTGCCATCCTTCGGCTATGAACACCTGGCCTTCCTCCATGTCGCAGGCGTGCTCTATAGGGTTTTCATATCGCTCCATGAGGTCGCGGTGGCACACCTTTCTCATCACAGTTATTCTTATCCGTTTCATTGTCTTTTGCGTTGTTGGTTTATGATTCCTATGGCGCGCGGTGCAGACTATTGCAGTTCGCCTCTGCCATCGCCACGGCCGAGCCCGTCGTCGTAGGTCCATCCGCAGTCGTCGTGATATATCATCAGCCGGCTCATGCCGCCGTCCACCGTTATGTTCTCGCCGTTGATGAACGAGTTGCGCGGGTCGCACAGAAACTCAACTACACGTGCTATGTCGCCGGGTTCGCCCACACGGCCCGACGGATGCTGCGCCGTGTCGCCGTGACTGTATTGCGGTGCGTAGCTGTCGGAGTGCCATGCGCCTGTGTCTATCCATCCCGGAGCGATGGAGTTCACTCTCGCCACGCCCGCAAGGCTAACCGCCAACCCGTGTGTGAGTGTCGTTATGCCGCCCTTGGCTGCCGTGTAGCTTTCTGTGTCGGCCTGCGACTGGAACGCCCTTGTGGACGATATGTTGACTATGGAGCCGAGTCCCTGAAAATGATTCTTGAACAGACAGGCGAGCCAGTAGGGTGCTGCCACACCTACACGCTGCACATACATGAAGTCGTCGTAGGAGCATCCGCTCAGCACTCCGCCCTTCATCAGGCACGCGTTGTTGATGAGGCAGTGTATGCCTTCGGGGTGTTTGTCGAGCACCATGGCAGCGAACTTCTCCAGTTCATCCTTCTCTGCCACGTCGCCTGCATATCCGCAGACGTCCCATCCGCGGCTGCGCATCCTTGCGGTCTGTGCCTCGGTGGCGTCGCGGTCGGCGTCGATGAAAAACACTGTGTCGCCCTTCGATGCGAAAAGTTCGGTTATGCAGCGTCCGATGCCGTTGGCGCCGCCGGTCACAACTATTATTCTGTTCATATTGTTTCTATTTATTTTCCTCTATGTATTGTCGGTTTATTATATCGTATATGGTCTGATAGAAGTCGGGCGACGTCTCCTTCTCGAGAAAAGGAGAGTGTCCGCATTGCGACAGACGGTGGAGCCTGTGATCTGTATCTCGCGTGACGGTTCTCCACATTAATATGTCTTCGTTCTCCAAAGATAGCACATATTTGTCAATATGTGTCTGCCGGAAATGAAAAACCGGCTTTGGCGTACGATTATTTAACACGCACCTGCTGTCGTCCGTGGTGTTTATGCCGGCAGATAGTATCTTTGGACTGCGCATTTGTTTGCAAATTTCTGTTAACATCCGTTTGCATTCGGGGTGTGGAATTTAACATTCCGTTTTCCGGATTACAGGGGATTTTCCTACACCTGATGCTCTCCGGAAAGCCTGTTCAGGACATTCCACGAACCGTCACAGTGCTGACGGTCTTGCGAAAAAGCCCGTTTTGCACTCTGATATTAACTGTTTCAGGGCCTGATATGCACCATATCACCACCCCAAACGGCCCGTTTCGGAGTGCAATAAAGGCTGTTTTGCATGACGAAGAAAATACAGTTGGAATTTTATTGGTTGTAAGCATCTGTCTGACAGTGATTTATAGAGACTCTTCATTTTTGCGATTTTCCGAACAAAATCCTGTTGCAAATGATTTTACACGGATTTTGCGTGATTTTCACGATGAAAATTTAACGTTTCCGGCAGCGCTTTTTGTTTTTTTATATATCTGCGCGTTCAACATACAGGTCTGCGTGGATATGGTCTGACAGCGGCTTATGGAAGGGAAGCGGTGCACAATATTCCGTAATCATAAGACCGGATGCAGCTTGTCGCACGCATGCCACAGAGTGGCGACTGATGCAGGAGTCAATGGTGTTACGGGTGAGGAAAATCGGCTGACGAAGCGGTAAAATTGCTCCATTTTATGCTAATTAGTTAAATATTTGACTAATTTTGGGAAAAAAGATGTAATTTTGCACGCGCTAAAAGAATTATGGATAATGACAGAATAGAGGAAAGCCGTAATACATCCTCGCGTGATTGTATATTGCAGCTTATCCGTACGCGTATGGCTTCGCGCCAGGCCATGCAGAGATTATTGAGAAATACCGGCGCAGGGATAACGTTTGAGATGCTTCAGATAATGAGCTGTCTTTGGGACGAACAGGGGATAACACAACAGACTCTTGCCGCGCGCACATCGAAGGACAAAGCCTGTCTCACAGGGCTGATGCTCAATCTTGAGCGCAAGGGTTATGTGTGCCGGCGCGAGGATCCGGCCGACCGCCGCAACAAGCTCGTGTATCTCACAGAGGAGGGCGAGGCTTTCCACAGATGGATAGCGCCGCAGCTCAAGGCTTATTACAGCCGCATCGACCGTGTGTTCGGCGAGGACCGGCTGAAACAGGTAGAAACATTGTTAAAGGATTTACAGAATGCCATTGAGTCGTATTAACAACATCTTTTTGTCGCTTGGCGTCGCGTTGCTGGCGCATGGCGGCATATATGCCCAGAGCGACACTCTGCGTCTTGGTCTGCAGCAGCTTTTTGAGCGTGCGTCGGCCAGTCATCTGCAGGTGGCTGCCGACCGGATAAAGGAGCAGATGGCTGCCGACAGGGCTGCCACGGCACGCACTGCACGTCTGCCGGAGATTACGGCAGGGCTGCGCGGAGGATTTCTCGGACAGCCCATAGTGTGGAAGAACGGGCTTGACAATGCCACCAGACCGGAGTCGCCCGACTGGCAGCAGAATTACACCATAGACTTTACGCAGCCGGTATATCAGGGAGGAAAGATAAAGTATGCCATACGCAAGGCTGACATAGAGCAGGACATAGCAAAGTTGCAGACCGCTACGGACCTTTCGGACATCAGGCTCGGACTGCTGGAACAGTATCTCGAGCTTTTCAGTCTCTACAAGCAGCGGCAGGTGTTGTACCGTAAGATAGAGGAGTCTGAGCACAGACTCAAGGACATAAGGCGGCTGAAGGATGAGGGCGTGATAACAAACAACGACGTGCTGCGCAGTGAGATGCAGCTCACCAACGACCGTCTCGCACTGACAGAGAGCTGCAACAGCATACGCATAGTGTCACAGCGGCTCGACATACTGCTCGGTCTGGATGAGGGGCTGACGCTCATGCCCGATACGGCTTTGCTCGATGGTAATTACGCAGTGGAGGGATATGCCGACTATGTGGAGCGTGCCTGCATGTACAATCCGTCGCTGCGGCTTCTGCAAAAGGAGACGGAACTGGCTGAGAACAATGTACGTCTGACACGTGCCGACCAACTGCCGCGACTCTCGCTCACGGCATCAAACACGCTGGCGCGTCCGGTATCGCGTACGCTGGCCGACATGTATAACAACAGTTGGAACATCGGACTGTCCTTCTCTTTCTCACTTTCGTCGCTTTACAACAACCGTCACCGTATGGACGAGGCGCGCAGAAACGTGGGGCTCATGCGCAATGCCGAGGAGCAGCAACGGCAGAACGTACGCATGGCTGTGCAGACGGCGCTGCTCAGACACCGCGAAGCGGCCGGCCGGGTGGAGGCGCTGGAACTGTCGGTGAGGCAGGCTGAGGAGAACTACCGCATCATGCGCAACCGCTATATGAACCAGCTGGCCATACTCACCGACCTGCTCGATGCAGACAATCTCAGGCTGAATGCCGAGCTGCAACTTACCACTGCCCGTACGCGTGTGGTGTATACATATTATGAATTACAGCGGGCTGCAGGAACATTGTAGGCCGTAAGTCATCTGTTTTTAACAACACAATAAACGTATATGTCTCTTATTCATCTGAAATACAGGCGGCTGAAACGACAGAAACGCCGCAACATCATTCTGAACATAGTGTGTATTCTCATAGCGGGTTCGGGCATAGTCTGGACGATAAACTATTTCTGGAGATACATAAGCTACGAAATCACCAATGACGCGTTTGTCGATCAGTATGTGGCACCGGTGAATGTGCGTGTGGCCGGATATATACAGGAGGTGCGTTTCAAGGAACATCAGTTTGTGCACCGCGGCGACACGCTTGTGGTTCTGGACAACCGCGAGTATGTCATACGGCAGAAGGAGGCATGTGCGGCACTGCTCGACGCACGCGGTTCGCGCGATGTCCTTGCCTCTGGCATACGCACATCGCACACAAAGGTGGCCGAGCAGGACGCCAATCTGGCCGAGGCGAAGGCCAAACTTTGGCAGGCCGGACAGGACTACCGGCGCTATGAGAGGTTGCTTCGCGAGGAGTCTGTGCCCGAACAGCAGTTTGAACAGGTGAAGGCCGACTATGAGGCGGCGCGTGCACGATACGATGCACTGATGCGGCAGAAGGAGGCCGCCAGTTCGCAATATGACGAGACAAACAAGAAGAAAGTGAATGTGGAGGCGGGCATACTGCGTGCCGAAGCTGCGCTCGACCTGGCAAACCTCAATCTTTCATACACGGTGGTCACGGCTCCATACAGCGGATACATGGGCAGGCGCACTATAGAGCCGGGACAGTATGTAAGTGCCGGGCAGACTCTTTCGTACATAGTACGTCAGTCGGGCAAGTGGGTCACAGCCAATTACCGCGAGACACAGATAGCCAACATCTACATAGGACAGCCTGTGCGCATAAAGGTGGACGGTGTGCCTGGCCGTGTTTTCAAGGGCCACGTGACTGCCATATCAGAAGCTACGGGCTCGAAGTATTCGCTGGTGCCTACGGACAACTCGGCAGGAAACTTCGTGAAAGTGCAGCAGCGCATACCCGTGCGCATTGATTTCGATGATGTGGACGAGAAGAACATGAGCATGCTGCGTGCAGGAATGATGGTTGAAACAGAAGCAGAGAGAAAGAAATGAAGACTGCACGCGAACTCGACATTCCCGTACGCCGGTGGGTACCGGACATTATTGGCGTGGCTGCCGTCTTCATCATAATGCTCCCCATCGCCATGCTTAACGGCACTTACACGGGCAGCATGGTGGAGGTGTCGGGCACACTCGGTGTTTATACGGAGGATATCACCATAGGTTATTATGCCGCTTCGGCCGGTATGGCGGTGTCCTATCCCATCGTGCCGAAGATTCTTAATGCCTTTTCGTCCAAGTCGCTTTTGCTTGCCGACCTCACCATGCAGTTCTTTCTGAGCTGGTTTTGTGCGCGTCAGTCGGAAATAGGACTGCTCATTGCCGCCAGCTTCATCATTGGTTTTCTCAAAGGATTTCTCATGCTTTGGGTCATACGGCGCATAAAGTTCATATTCAGTCCCAAAGATGTGAGAAGCGAATTCTACGCTTACTTTTATCCTTTAGTGTTCGGCGGCGGCCAGTTGTCGATGGTCATAACGGCTCTGCTGGCTTATCATTACGACTGGAAGTACATGTATTATTTCATGATGCTGCTTCTGCTGCTTGCCATTATGACGGTGATACTGCTGTTCCGGCATGACCGTCCGTCACGTTCAGTACAATGGAAGGAGCTTCATCCGCGCGAGATGCTTATCATTTCCACCGGTCTGCTCATGCTGATATATGTGATAACTTATGGCAAGACTCTCGACTGGATGGCGTCAACACGCATTTGTGTTTATATTGTCGTGGCACCGCTGCTTGTGGCTTTGTTCTTATGGGAGCAGTTCCATTCACCCCGTCCGTATGTCAGTCTGAAGCCTTTGTTCCAGTGGAAGGCCATTCTCGGATATTTCTATATGATGCTTGTGATGTTCTTCAGTACGTCGACAAGTCTTCTTACAAGTTACATGACAACGATACTTCACGTTGACAATACGCATACTTACACACTCTACGTGTGGCTTTTGCCCGGTTATCTGCTTGGAGCGTTCATATGTTTCTGGTGGTTTCGCTGGCAACGGTGGCGCTTCCGTTTCTTCATAGCGGGTGGAATGGCGTGTTTTGCATTGTTCTTCGGAATGCTCTATTTCGGCATATCGCCCGACAGCACTTATGAGATGTTGTATCTGCCGATGTTCTTCCGCGGGCTTGGCATGCTCACACTTATCATAGCCTTTGCACTTTTTGCGGTGGAGGACCTGCATCCAAAGTATCTGTTGTCTAATGCTTTTTTTCTTATCACGTTCCGTTCTGTGCTTACTCCGGTCATTGCTTCTGCCTTTTACAGCAATGTGCTTTATCATCTTCAGCAGAAGTATATGGTGGAATTGTCGGAGAATATGACCGCAGCCGACCCGTTGGTGGATGTCCGTTGGCAGTCGGCATTCAACAGTGGGATTATGCAGGGACACGGAGTGGATGAGGCAACACAGCTTGCCACCAATACGCTTTACAGCGTGGTGCAGCAGCAGGGCACTCTGCTTGCTCTAAAACATATTCTCGGCTGGTTGTTTGCCGTAACGCTGGTGATAGCTGTTGTGTCACGTTTCATACCGTTCCATAAGACAGTGCGCGTACCAGTTGTACGTATGGGCGAGGATATGGTGTGATTGATGAGTTGGCACATACGTGCATACGGTTTTATTTCATGTTCATTCCAGAGTGTTCAATTAGTTGCGGCAACTTGACATGAGGATGTGGCGCCGGCGGCGGTAATACCATAGTCCGGTGATGTCGGCCAAAGCCCAGCCTATAGGCACAGACCACCATATGCCGGTGTATCCAACAGACGGTATGGCGGCAAGGGCGTATGCCAGTGCCACACGGGTGCCAAGCGACACAACGGTGAGCACCACCGACATCGAGGGCAGCGCCACTGCGCGGTAGAGTCCGTAGAGAAGGAACAGATAGCCAATGCCTACATAGAAGCTTCCTTCAATGCGCAGATATTCCACTCCGATGGCTATTATTTCGCTTTCGCCTTCAGGTACGAAGAGCGACATGAGCCACGGCGACAGCCAGAACACCAGAACAGACACCGTGAGGGCGAACAGCGTGGTAACGACAACGGCGCTGCGTATACCCCGTCTTATGCGGTCGGCACGTCCTGCTCCGAAGTTCTGTGCGATGAATGTGGAGAAGGCGTTACCGAAATCCTGCACTGGCATGTAGGCGAACGAATCAATCTTCACCGCCGCGGCGAATGCTGCCATGACCGCTGTGCCGAAACTGTTGACCAGACCCTGCACCATCAGTATGCCGAAATTCATCACCGACTGTTGCAGGCATGTGAGAAACGACCATGAAGCCACGCGTCTGAGTGATGCACCGTCGGCCTTGCAGTCGGAGCGAGTGAGGCTAAGTTCAGGGAAACTACGTTTGGTGTATATGTAAAGTCCGACAGCAGCTACGGTCTGTGCGGCCACAGTAGCAAGCGCAGCACCCTCTACGCCCATGCCCAAACCGAGTATAAGTGCAAGGTCAAGCGCGATGTTGAGCACCACGGATACTGCGAGAAACACAAGCGGAACAACCGAGTTGCCAATCGCGCGAAGCAGAAATGCGTAGAAATTATATACGCATACGGGCACCATTCCAAGAAAGACTATGAACAGATAGTCGTGTGTGAGCTGTTCAATCTCGGCCGGTGTCTGCATGATGCGGATTATAGGATCGAGAAAAACAAGTGACACAGCATTGAGCACAAGTGTCGTTGCGCCTATGATGAGCATGGAGGAGAACAGGCTGCGGCGCAAAGCCTTCAGGTCGCGGGCACCGTAGTGTATGGAGAAAAGGGCGCTGCAACCCATGCAGAGTCCTATAAACACGGATGTGATGAATACCATGAGAGCATACGACGAACCTACGGCTGCCAGTGCACGTGCACCAAGTACGCGGCCAACGATGAGTGTGTCGGCAATGTTGTAGCACTGTTGCAGCAGATTGCCGAGCATCAATGGCAGTGCAAAACGCAGCATGGTGACGGTGATGCCGCCCTCTGTTAGATTTCCTTTATTGTATAATTGACTCATGTCCTTGTTCCGAAAACAACATTCAAAATTACGCTTTGTGCGTCAATTACACAAATATCCATGATGTAATTATATGCATGTAATGAATGATTTTTGCATATTTATTTGCAAAATATACATAAAAGCATTACCTTTGCGGCCGCAAAATTCGATATCCAATGAACAATACATTATTCATAACACGCCGTTTACGTATTGATGCCGGTCTTTACAAAGGCACCGACATCAGTCAGACCGTGCATGTTCATTGGTTCAGCGGTTTTATCTGATTTTCCACTTTATTTTATTATATCAGGCTGTCATGCTACCCGTATGAGGCATGGGCCGAAGTGATGTTGTGTGTGGAATTTTTCCATCGCGCCGTCATCAGTGTTCTGTATGTGGAATTCTTAAAATCAAGACAATACAAATCATGTTCAGCATAGTAATGACCATGCTGGCCGGTGTGCTTATCGGCCATTTCCTGCGCAATGGAAAGAGAGTGGAGAAGATAGAGAAGAGCACGTCAATAACCATTTTCGTACTGCTCTTCGTGCTCGGCCTTTCAGTGGGCTCAAACAATGTTATAATCGATAACCTGGGACGTTTCGGCTGGCAGGCCGCAGTCATTGCCATGCTCGGAATGGGCGGAAGCATCATTGCCGCACGCATAGTGTTTCAGTTGTTTTTCAAGAAAGGAGAAGAGAAAAATGAAGAATAGTCTGTTCGTAATCGCGATTTTCGTTGCCGGTTGTATCGCCGGTGCATATTATGAAATAAAAACCGACATGCACAATATGTCGCTCTGCATACTCTACGCGCTTATGCTGCAGGTGGGCATTGGTATCGGCAGCAACAAGAGTCTGCGCGAAAGCCTGAGACATGTAAGTCCGAAGATACTGCTTGTACCTGTTGCCACCATCACGGGAACATTGCTGTTTTCGGCTGCTGCAAGTCTTTTGCTCAGTCAGTGGAGTGTGTTCGACTGTATGGCTGTGGGCAGCGGTTTCGCCTATTACTCGCTTTCGTCAATACTGATAACGCAGTTCAAGGAACCGTCGATAGGTCTGCAGCTTGCTACCGAGCTTGGTACGATAGCGTTGCTCAGTAATATCATACGCGAGATGATGTCGCTTGTGGGTGCTCCACTCATACGCCGTTACTTTGGAAAGCTGGCTCCCATATCGGCTGCGGGAGTAAATTCAATGGACGTTCTGCTGCCTTCCATCACCAGATGCTCGGGCAAGGAGGTCATGCCGATAGCCATTTTTCATGGCATTCTTGTCGATCTGAGTGTTCCGTTCTTTGTAAATCTGTTCTGCAGCCTGTAAAAAATCCGGCGCCTCCATGCAGACTTTTGCTGCGGAGACGCCGGAGCGCATTGGGTTTTGATTGTTTAGTAGTTTTCTTTTATTTTACGGTAGTCTGATGTTTTTAGCCGATGGTCACTTCACCGTCAGCCGTTACCTGGTCCTCCCATCCGCTTATTGAGCCACCCGAAACGGTTATTCCGTCGCGTCCGATGCTCAATGTGATGGTGCATTTCTTGCCTCCCTCCAGGGTCTCCTGCGGTGTGCCGAGCTTTTCGAGCAGCTCTTTCAGAGTCATGCCTTTCTCTTCTCCGTTCATGTTTATGGACAGTGTGATGTCGGCAGTGGCTTGTGGTACGAGGAAGAATGATGCTGCCGCTCCTTCAGATACGTAGTTGTCTTTTGTATCTTTCACCTTGCTTATCTCGCCTTTGGCGGCATCCACCACGCATGTTGTTCTGGCGTTGCATTTCAGTATGAGCCCTTTCAGATCTTCTTCTGTATATCCGCTGCCCGGTGTGAAGTTGATGTCGAGACGGTGGAGGGCATGTGTGAACGTGAGGTTCACGTCATCCTTCGTGCCTACGTTTACCGGCTGTGCTTTTGAAAGCAGCAGATCCTTATATGATGCAGTGGCTGTATTGAATTCGAAAGTGCCGTCGTCAGCAAGTGTCTGTTTCGGATAGCATGCGGCGAAAGTCACGTGTGTGGTGCCTTCTGGCAGGTTAAGACCACTCCATGTCAGCACGTCTGTGTCGAATACATAGTCGGTGCGTGTTATGCATTTTGTGCCGTCGCCGACAAAAAGCGACAGAACGTCTCCCTTGATGAAGTTGCCTTTGCCTTCGTTGTCGAGCTGTGGAGTGCGCTTCTGCGGTGCCACACTTGTCCTTATCTTTATAATGTCTCTCTTGCTTGAGTTGTCATCGTTATTGTCATTCGAACATGCTGTCAGTATAAGACCGCTCATAATGCACATGCACAGAGCACTGATGATACGTGAATAGCTTTTTTTCATAATCATTGTTTTTTATTGTTTGTTTTATTATTTCGTTGTTTCTTAAATAATTATTTTATGTGTGGGTATTTCGTCTTCCAGATGTCAAGACGAAGATCAGCAAGTACCAGCGAGTTGAACGCAATCTTTCTGGCAGAAATGTTGCCGTTGTCAGGCAGTTGTACCATGTATGCACACAGGTCTTTTATCTCTGGCAATGTGGATTTCTCGTAAACAACCTTATATCTCATTATTGATGCATGGTTGGGTTCATCTATTCCGTCGTTGTTGTCACAGAAATAAACGTATGCCACATCTCCGTTTTCATCGAATTCTGCTCCCCAGATAGTCATGGAGTGACGGCCTGTGTTTGTTCCGGCATAATCGAATGCCGAGAAACCTATTGCCTTATGATTTCTGAATGCATCCTTCATCCACAGGTTGAAGTTCTTCTTCGACATGTCTCTCGTTTCTGTAGCGATATCATCTCCTGTCTTGAATAAACTTCTGAAGAATCCTTTGAATTCGGGATTATTAGGGCTGAGATTTTGTCTGTTACCGTTAATAAACCAGTTGACACCTCCTTTGTCCCAACTTCCGGCGTCTCGGAATGATTTCTTGAAGAAATTGAATACGGCACTATGATCCAGATTGTCGGGTGTCATCTGCTTGTATTCTTCAGGACGACTCATGTCACTGTATTCCAGACCGTAATCTTGGTCGTATGCTTCTATGTATTTTTTGTTTTGTTCCAGCCACCAATGAATGAGGTTGGAAGAAGTGGCGGCCCAGCACATATTCCTGTCACTTACGAGGCTTTTGTTACAGTCGTACCAGCCACATCCTTCCTTCCAGGTAAAGAATTGCATTTCCAAGTTCATTGGCGGATACATGTTCTCGTACGCAAGGCGTAACCATTCTCCAGCCGGGAATTTAGTTTGTCCTACAGGATATGTGGTGATGTTTTCCCTGCCCGGGAAGTCGACACCTTTTACACCATATACCCACCGTGTCTGGTTGGCAAACTCGGTATCTACTCCGCCTTCATCCATTTTCAGTGTCAGATTGAGCGTTGTCTGTTTCCCTGCCTCAAATGTGCTGATGTCCGATTTCAGCATATATTTGGCCGACTTGCCACCGCTTTTGAAGCTTATGAGGCCTTCGCCGTCGTGAAACGCCTTGGCGTCCTGTGGCATGATGATGACAGAATACGAATTGTCGCCCGTCTTGTAAGGTTTTATCCATACGTATCCGGCAGCCTCGTCCGGGATTACACTGCCGTCGGCAACAGACATATTGCCCTGACCGAGAGATTTTATTTCTACGGTCAGGTCTTCAGGTATGGAACCTTTCAGATTGATTTTTATGCGGTGCATGGCATGTGCGAACTGCATGTCCGCAGCTACAGAACCTTCTTTTACGGTAGTTCTGGCGAAGAGAATGTCGGTTGCGTTGTGGTTGTCGGTTGTGCTCTGGTCGGCAGGTATGCTTATGGTTCTCATGTTTTCGCCCACGGCAGCCTGTGGCAAAATAGGATAAACGGCTGAGAGCAGCAGTTCTCCTGTGCCGTATTCGCTGCGCTTGAGTGCCGGCATCCACTGTGAACCGGAATACTGTAAAGTGGTATTGCTTGTGGTACCTGCGGTAGAAATGTTCATCTCTATGCGGTCGCCGGCCTCGAAGCTGCCTTTACCGTCTGTGTCGGCGGCTGCGTTCCTGAGTGTCCAGTCCGCACTGCGTGAGCATTTAAGGGCAATCATGCCTTCCTCGTTGCCATAAAACGAATCGTCAATGTCGCTGCACGAAGCCATAAACATCAGGCTTCCCGCGAAAATGGCAATAACTTTCTTGAAGTTTGTCGTCATTATTCCAATATTATTCTGATAAAAAATGAGTTGTCGGTTTACTTCCGTAATAATCAAAACAACAAACATTCATATAATACTTATGCGCATACCTGAATATTTGTGTTATTATATCATATATGTATATCCTGAAAACATATTCCCGATATTTACGGGCTGCAAAGATAATGCTTTTGCTTCACATTGCAAAGACTTGTGACGGAGTGGTGTTGTTTTGTAGAAAGACGATGAATTACAGTCCGTTGTCATAAAGATGTTTCATGATATTGAACATTTTTAATGTTGTGTGTTATTGAGGGAGACGTTATGGTTTTTTATAATGAAGATATGGTCTTGGAGGACAATTCGCGTAGCATGACATATTCTTCTTCTGTTTCGTGCAAGGTCATGAAGCCGAAGCGACAGTACAGACGTACGGCAGGATTAGCCTTCTGTACCGAAAGTGACACACTGTTAATGCCTTCATCGTGTAGCCTTTGCAGTATTGTCGATAGCAGTCGGCTGCCAATACCTTTGCCGCGATGTTCTTTTTTTACTGATATGGCGAGCGATGGTGTTTGGTCATCCACGTGTCCGTAGTCGTTCATTATGCGTGCCCACACAGCTCCTATAAGTCCGTCGGTGGTTTCGGCAACGAAACAGACATCGTGAGGTCTTTGTCCAAAGTCTTCTATATAAACACGGAGTTCAGGTATGTCTGTTACGCTTAGTGGTGGCGGTTCCACACCTTCGGGCAGAAAGATGGCGTCGTAGAGAAATCTGCGAAGGTGGTGATATTCGTCCTTGCGCATCGGTCGTATGGTGCAATATTGTGTTTTTGTCATTTCTCGCATGCTTTTTTCAGATCGGCAAGATATACAGTCTGCTGTTTCTTCAGATATGTTCCTGCAAACGGTCTCATCCACCATTTTCTTACGTGTACGCTTTCCGTGAATTCTATTTCCATACCGTATATTGTTTCGCGGAACACTCCTGTCCAGTGACCATTCAGATTATTGTTTTCAAAATACAGCTTGTAGCAGCTGTATGGTCTGGATACGATGACGGTGAAGTGTGTGGCATAGCCGTCTGTTGTGTATTCTGTGAAATTCTGTTCGTCATGTGTGACTATGTGGTTTATGCCACTGCGCCAACTGTGATGCTCTGGTGTAGTCACGGTGTTCCATACGTTACGTATGGAGGCACGTATTTCCGATTTTATCGTTACGGTTTGCATGACTTGTCTGTTATTTTTTTCTTGTCTGTGGATTTTAGTCTTTCTATCATTTGTCGCAGATTAGTGACGTTCTCCTCGTCGGACAGTGTGGGATCTTTTGTAAAGCGTTCGCAGGGCAGGAGAGTACATTCTCCACAGTTGTCCATGCCTTTCCGATTTACGCAACAGTCATAAACCTTGCATATTTTGTCACCGGTGTATTTAAGCCAGTGCACTTTTCCGCGTATGTTTCTGCATCCACTACATTTTGTTGGGAACATGTCGCAACGTACGCAGAGCGCTCCGCATGGTGAGGGCATGGCAAAATCGTCCTTCCATAACCACCAACTGCATTTGTGAAGGTTGGGTTTGGGAGTGTTGACGAAGTATTCTACAGCCCGATAAAGATAGAGTTGGCAGCGATCCACGATGCATCCGCGCAAGCGGCATTCTTCGCTATAAAGTTCTTCAGCGCTTTTACCTTTCAGCGATTCTATGGTGGTGTAGCCCATCGCTATGAGGTCCCGCTCGGTCTGTGGCCCTACGTTCGGTATTTTTCTCAGTTCGCTCATATATGGTGATTTTATTCCTTGGTTTCTTCAATGAGTGCGGAACTCCACTCCAACAGGTCGCGGCTCATGAGGTCGAACACATCACTATCGGTTATGGAACCTGCGTGGCGGGCATGGTTGAGAATCCTCCGGTCGGCAGGCGTGACTACTTCAGCAAGCCCAGACATGGAGGAAACGTAAGAGCCGGTCTGCATGAAGTGTTTCATGCGGACGGTGAAGCGTGCCGCCTTGTAGAGCCCGGCAAGCGCGTCAGAACTGCGTGCGTGCAGGAAGTTGTGCGAGCAGGCATGGTAAAGATTGCATGCTCCGATGCGTACGGCACGGCGTATGTCGTCGGCGGTGAACAGACTATGCAGACACTCGAGCGAGCCAATGACGGGTCGCGTGTCAAGATACAGTTGCAGGAGGTCGGACCGTTCCCAACCCATCAGTTCGTCTTCGCCTGCCACAAATCCGCAGATGAGGCTGCTACGGCTGTCGCTGTCGAGCATCCGGCGGTACGTGCGCAGGTCGTCGAACCCAACGTGGTCGAGTATCACCACCACATCGATGTCGCTCTCCGGTGTGGCTTCGCCGCGGCCGTAACTGCCTTGCAGCCCTAAGAAACGAAGCCTATCGCCGAACAGCAGGGTGAGCCTATCCTGAAAAGAGGCGATCCACAGGTTGATGTTGAAGTGTTCTTCGGCAGTCTTTATGCTTTCGCGCCATTGCCCGGCGGTGATCCTAAGGAAGTGCTCTGTGCGTATGTCGCCGAGTGGCGAGGGCTTTCCTGTCTCCGTATGATGAAACACAAATCCGCATTTTTCCATCACCCGTCTCGACCGGGTGTTGCCTTCGTAGTGGCCGCACCACACTGCGCGCAGCCCCAGTTCGTCGAAACAACGTCGCAGTATGCGCCTTACTGCTTCCGGCGTGAGTCCCTTTCCCCAGTAGGGCACGCCGAGCCAATAGCCTATCTCGGCTTCGCCGTCGCCCATCTGCGCACTGTGCAGGCCGTCGCCATACATTATGCCGATGCTGCCTATGGGCTCGCCTGTCTCTTTGAGTACCATGGCGTAGGTCTCCGGTGCCGACAGAACGGTGCGTATTATCTCGCGACTGTTGTCCACAGACGTGTGTGGCGGCCATCCGGCAACAGGTCCTACGGCCGGGTCAGAGGCATATTTGTAGAGCGCTGCGGCATCATCGTCGTGCCACGGACGCAGTATGAGTCTTTGGGTTTCCATAATGTTGTGAAATGAAAATACGGTTTTGTTGTTACAGGTGTAATATTCCGGTATGATGATTACGCCTTTTTCTTCTTTTTCTTTTCAGGATAGGGCAGAGCCTTCTCCAGCGTGCCCACCACCTTCAGCAGTTCCTCCCGGTGCTCCACATCCAGTATGTAGTGCTCCTTTGCGCCGTCGTAGGGCGTGCCACATTCGGCGTTTGCCATCATATCGGCCACTTCCGGCAGTTTCTTTATGTACGCTATGTCGTCGCAAACAAGCACTGCCGGTTTCTCATTGACATAAACCAGATATTCGCCGAACATCTTGCGGTGGCGCACATTGCCCAGCTCTGAGAGTTGTGAACATACAAATTCTACGAAGTCGATGGAGCTCGCCATAAAACGATGTGTTGTGAGTGTGTTTTGATAAGTGATAATAGTATAAGCAGATTTCAGACCTTATGTGGTTTAAGGCGGGTATATTGCCGGAATGCTGACACTTTATGCGCAGCATACGGACCGTTATACCGATTGTAAGCGCATAATGTGCTAATGTCTGTTACGCCACATACAGACAGCACGTGTGTCTGTCGGTATGTGGCATGATTGATGTTGTCATTTCAGTCCGAACAGGTCAACAAGTCCAACTTTGTTGAATTTGTAGAACATCTCGACAGACTCCGGAGTATCATTCTTGAGCAGCAAGAGCAACTCACGTGCAAACTCCAGATAACCGCTGCCGTTGGCCGTGACTATGTTTTTGTCTGCCACAGCCTGTTTGTTGATATATCCCGAAGTGTTGGTGTAGTTGTCTCCGCCCCATTGTATGAGTTGGTCGATGCCGTTACCGGTGTGTTTTACGTTGTTCAGGAAACCGTGTTGTGCCATGAAAGACGCAGCGTTGCATATGGCTCCTACGATGATGCCTTTGTCGAGTGCGGCTTTCACTATCGGTGCCACCTTGTCTGCCACGGCATAGTCGAGCCATCCGTATCCGCCTATCAGAACGAGCGCCGCGTAGGTTTCGGGCATGGTGTCGAACGAGTAATCGGGCAGTGTGCGGAATCCTCCGCATGAGCGCACAGCGTCGGTTGTAGGTGCAACCACCTTGTTGATGTATTTTGGTTCGGGACGCAATCCGCGTTCCTCACAGTTTATTGCCGATGCCAGAAAGGCCGGTTCGTGTTCTGCATAGTTGTCAAGCAGAACGTAGAGTATCTCATTATCCATTCTGATTAAGTTTATTGTTGTATGACTGTTTTGTCCGGTTGTTTCTGCTGTTATCAGGATTGCTTGATAACGGTAGTGCAAAGATAGTGAAAGGTGAGCGCAAAAGCAAATGAAGAAACTCAGTTTGTTCAAATTGGTTTTTGCCGAACCGCATCCTATCTTATACAAAGATAGGGAAACTCGCCCGATTTTGGATGGATTTAGGAAGAATAATGTAAACTATTGGGCTTTCAGGGAGATACGCAGCATTATTCCGCATTTGTAAATGTGTGCTTTGAAGCCGTTTTTTGAATAGTTAAGCGAAAAAATTGCTACCTATCCGTTGCCCATTCCAGTTGTATGGAGTTGTTTGAAAATCCTTTCTGCTCCGACCGTAAAGAACGCAGTTTCATCATTTTGGCTTAGCGAAGGTACTTATTTTTTTTGAGATATGAAAAATATAGGTTCCGGAAGTCAATGGTGATAGCTTTGTCGATGTCTGACGATATTTTACATGCCGATGATTAACTCTGTCTCTGTTAATTTTGCAAACAATGGAACAGATTATGAATCAGACAGATGTAAAGGTTTCGTTCTACCTTAAAAAGAGCGAGGCGGATGCCAAGGGAAGCTGTCCCGTGATGGCACGGCTTATTGTCGGCAAGCACTCTGAAACAGCATTCAGTGTCAAGTTTCGTGTGCCACAGTCATTGTGGTCATCCGGACGGGCGTGTGGAAAAAGTGTTGCGGCAAGAGACATAAACAACAGACTGGATGAAATACGTGCTGCCGCGCTCGGCATCTATGCGGAACAATCTGCAATCCGTGAGGATGTAACAGCAGAGGATGTAAAGCATCAACTTTTGGGTATGGCTTCGGAACAAGAAACCCTATTAAGCTATTTCAGACTTTTCATTAGAAATTTCGAGAAACGCGTTGGGATCAATCGTACGGAAAAGACATTGAGGGCTTACCGCAATTCCTACAATCATCTGGTACGTTTTTTACAGATGCAATATAAGCTGTCAGATATCCCTTTTGCCGCATTGGACCGTTCCTTCATTGAAAAATATGACTTGTACCTACGTACGGAATGTTGTCTGGCTTCAGGCACAATAGTCAATCTTACCGTCCAACTGAAAACAATTGTCGGAGAAGCTATTGCTGACGGTATAATAACAGTATTCCCGTTTGTCGGATATGAACCGGTACATCCGAAACCGGAACAGAAATATCTCACCTCCGAAGAATTGAATAGGATTATGACAACACCTCTCCATGATCAGATTCTTTATCATGTGAGAGATATGTTCCTGTTTTCCTGTTATACGGGTATTCCCTATAGCGACATGTGTCTGCTGACAAATGAAAATCTTTCTCTCGCGGAAGATGGTACCTGGTGGATCAGGAGTTCTCGCAAGAAAACCGGTGTGGATTTTGAAATACCGCTTATGGAACTGCCGTTCCATATTATTGAAAAATACCGCGATATGGCTCCTGAAGGAAAGCTTCTCCCCATGTATTCCAACAGTTCATTGAATCGTTATCTGAAACGCATCGCCGAAATTTGCGGTATAGGACGTAAGCTGGTCTTCCATGCAGCCCGTCATACCTATGCGACAGAAATTACACTTTCCCATGGCGTACCGCTTGAAACGGTCAGCAAGATGTTGGGGCACAGTCGTATTGAGACCACACAGCATTACGCAAAGGTGACAGACAATAAGATAGATACAGATACGAAAGCATTGGATAAAATAATTGCTGAGCGGTTTTCTGTAGTTATTTGACAATGGCAAAAAATAGGATTATGAAAAGAAATACTGACAATATGGAAATCAAACGTCGCAGTACATTTGCGATACTGTTTTATATAAACCGCACCAAAGTCCGTAAGGATGGAACGTGCCAGTTGCTGTGCAAGATAAGCATAGATGCCAAAAGGGAACAGATAGGAACGAAAGTATCCGTCAATCCGGCCATCTGGAATCCTGAAAAAGGACGGGCTGACGGCCGCAGTGAGAATGCCATTACCGTCAACCGGGCTATTGATGATCTGACCAAAGAAATCAAGGAGCATTACAGGCGGATTAAGAACAGTCTGGGATTTATTACGGCAGAGCAGGTAAAGAATGCCGTGATGGGAGTCGGTCAGAAACCGCTAACTCTGCTGGCTCTTTTCAGAGAGCATAACGAGGAGTTTAAGAAACGTATCGGTGTGGATCGTATAAAGGAGAGTTATGATTCCTACTTACGTTCATATAAGCACCTTTCGGCTTTCGTGCAGGAAAAACGCGGCGTAGAGGATGTACTGCTACGTAGTCTTGACCGTGTGTTCTACGATGACTTTGAACTTTTTCTCAGGACGGACAGGAATTTAAGCCCGAAGAGCGTGCATGAACATCTTTACAGGCTGAAGAAGATGACCATGCGGGCTGTCAGCCAGGGAACAATCCGCCGTGATCCGTATTGTCGCCTTCATCCTGAACTGCCCAAACGGAAAAGTCGTCATCTGAAGCTGGAAGATCTGAAGACGCTGTTTACAACACCTGTTGAGAAGCCACAGCTTCAGTTTGTAAGGGATATGTTCATCTTCTCCACTTTTACCGGACTTGCCTATACGGATTTGAAAAAATTGAGGGTAAATGATATTACCCAATCTGAAGACGGTTCATGGTGGATCCATATCCATCGCCAGAAAACAGGAACACTGTCTTCTGTCCGATTGCTGGATATTCCGTTGAAGATAATAGAGAAATATCGGGAACAGAGAAAGGATGACAAGGTTTTCAATCTGTATAGTCGTACGTATTTCATTATGCTCGCCCACCAGTTGGGTGAAGTTTACGGATTTGAACTTACATTTCATAAGGCACGACACAATTTCGGAACCCATATAACCCTTTCATTGGGTGTTCCAATCGAGACAGTCGGCAAAATGATGGGGCACATGCGTATTGAGACCACGCAGCTTTACGCCAAAGTGACTGACAGGAAAGTGGACGAGGACATGAAACGGCTGAAAGCAGCCGGAATGGATCGGATTCCTGGTCTGTATGAAGAAGATGTTATTGTCAGGAAACGAAGAAGGAGATTCGGATACCAATTGTCCGACAACAAAGAAACGACCTTGTAAAGAGGCCGTTTCTTTTACTTTTACTTCATACCCATCGCTGTTCTTCCCTGCATCTTTTATAAGCGTCATCAAGAACTTTTTGTATGTCTGACTCTTTGTAAAGGGCTTTTCCCTGCACAAGATAGTAAGGTATCACACCGAGGGTCCGGTATTCCTGCAAGGTACGCCGGCTTACTTTCAACAGCTTTGAAAGTTCCTCGTCCGTGAGGAAATAATCACCGTGAAATGCGGGCCTTGGAGCCGTCCGTATTGCGTCTATCATGCGCTCCATGTTTTCCAGCCCTTTGAAAATAGTATCAATCCGCTGGTCTTTTCTGTTTATAAGATCGTAACTCATGGCTTTCTTTTTTGTGGGTGATAACTTGATTCCAACAGGCTTTGTACATCTTCCGGTTTGTAGAAGAACTTGTTCTTGATCCGGGTGAAAGGCAACAGTCCTTTCTCGCGATATACCTGAAGTGTTTTCTTGGATATTCGGAGAACCCCGCATACCTCCTGATTGTCCATCCATTTTTTCAGTCCCGCGTCTTTGGTCTGACTACATAGACCGATGACTTTTTTCTCAATCAGGCTGAGGCGGACAACCAATTCGTCAAAGGTCTGTTTTTCCATACATATAATTTCCATACTGTCATTTTATTAGGATTGAAGACCGAGTTCCTTTTTTATTTTCGCAGGCAGCACCTTTCCCTTTTTGTTCAGGAAGTCCTGGACTTCCGAAGCTTTGTAATAGGTACGTCCGTCAATCATGTAGTATGTGACGAGCTTCTTCTGGCGGTAGCGTGCAAGGGTACGCTTGGTAACACCAAGGAGTTCGCACATATCCTGGTTGTCAAGCAGCTTGTCACCCTCAAGGGCGGCCGTCTGCCTGTTCATGCGGTTCAGTCTGTCATCTATCCTGTCAAACCGTTCCATTATCTGATGGAGCATCATCTGGAATGTCTCCCTGTCTATCTGTATCATAATGAATTCTGTTTTTAGTGTAATAATTCCATTTTTTACACCGTGTTGCGCAACAGGTTTCATTATGATATAGGCCAAAACATGGACCAATGCAGCAATACACACCCACATAAAAATATATCCCACTGGATTACAGTGAGATAAAAAATAGAAATTCAAAAAGACATGTTTGGGTAACGTTGCAGAAACATTGCAGTTGCGAGAAGCTATTGCAATGTTTTGCGATATATCAGGCGGCAAATACCGTTACGGAAACTTTTTGAGGAGTACAGATTCCAGGAGCAGGAATCAAGAAAATCAGATATTCGTATTCCATGGCCGGAAATTACAGGCAGCATATAGATGACAATTTCGTCGGGAAGGTGATATACAGACAGTCTGCGTAATATTTCCGTATCTTCACGTTCGGATATTATTGCCTGGAATATGGAATCAGAGGAAGTGGTATCCTTGAAACAGATAAGATCGACCATCGGGTAGTCAGGAGCTATGGAAAATGTGCCGTGCTGTTTCCAGAGAAGGAATCCGTTCCTGTCTTCTCTTATCCATTCCATCAGCCTGTCATCATCCGGGAAGTAACCGTCGATGGTCATTGCGAATACGATCTGAACTTTTGCCATACCTCTACCTGTTATAAATAAAAGCGTGAAACTCACACATTTTCAGGTAGGGGCTCTGGTAAGCCCATTGTAGATAATGCATGAGCTCACGCTATTTTTAGGCATAGCATAAGCTGCACGCAAAAGTCTCTACAATTTGAAATTTACCAGATTCCTACCTGAGACGTCTTGCGACTTATGTATAATAGGCGACAGCCGCTTTGCGGCGTCGTCATATTTTATTTCAAAATACAGACATGGCCAATAGACCAGTCTGTTACAAAATTAGTCATTTTGCCGGAATTACAGGCAATTCACTGCAAAAAATATTCATTTCAGCCCATATTTGTTCATCTTACGGTACAATGTAGCAGGATTGATGCCGAGCAGTTCTGCCGTTTTTTTCCGGTGGCCGCCTGTGGCTTTGAGAGCCTTGATGATGGACAGTTTTTCTTCTGTCATGCCATCATAATAGACAGAATTTGCAGATACGGTATTCGTATTGATGCTGATATCCATGCACTCCGGTTCAATGACCGGTTTTTCTGTCAGCAGCACGGCCCTTTTTATCTTGTTCTGCAACTCCCTGATGTTCCCCGGCCATTCGTAGGAAAGGAGAAGCTGCTGGGCTTCTATGGAAAATCCTTCAGTATCCCTTCTCAGTTTGGTGGAAGATTCTTTCCTGAAAAATTCCGCGAGTGGCAGAATGTCTTCGGGACACTGGCGTAATGGAGGTTGCGTTATCTCAAATTCTCCCAGTCTGTGATAAAGGTCTTCACGGAAGCGTCTTTCCGCTATGGCTTTGGGAATATCCTCGTTCGTGGCCGCAACTATTCTTACATCCGCATGTCTTTCCTTGCTGTCCCCTACAGGTATGTACGTGTTTTCCTGCAAGACTCTTAAAAGGACAGACTGTACGGAATAAGGCAGCGTCCCTATTTCATCCAGGAACAGTGTCCCTCCTTTTGCAAGGTCGAAATATCCCTGTCTGGCTGTATCAGCTCCGGTGAATGCCCCTTTTGCATGACCGAACAGAAGTGAAGCTGCGAGCTCCCCGGGAATGGCTCCGCAGTTTACCGCGACAAACGGAGCTTCATGCCTGTCGCTGTAGTTATGTATCATCCTCGCAACCGATTCCTTACCGGTACCGTTTTCCCCCAATATCAGTACCGACATATCGGATGGAGCGACCAGTTTTGCCTGTTTTTCACATTTTACGGCTTGTGCGCTTGTCCTTTTGAACAGATGCTTTTCACCGTTCCAGACAGCGGACATGTGCTTGAGGAATGTATCCACAAGTTCAAGGAGTTGTTCCCTGTGAACCGGTTTCACCAGATAGTCCTTTGCTCCGAGTTTGATCGCACGCACCGCGTCAGGATAGGAAGCGTATTCGGTCATCACCACAAATGGAATATGAATGTGTTCCCGGTTTATCCATTCAAGCAGTTCTATGCCATTTCCTTGAGGCAGTCTTACATCTGAAAGAATCAGGGCAATATTTTCGGCTTTCAGTACTCTTTTTGCCGCAGGTTCATCTATGGCGGTTGTGACAGCATAACCGCAACGTTCAAGCCAGTCCCTTTGCAGTTGGGACAAGGCTACGTTATCTTCAACTATCAGTATTTTCCTTTTCATTTTCCTGTCTGATTAAACTGTTTATCTCATTTTCTGCTGCCGAGACAAGTCTGTCAAGGCTGGCTGTTATTTTCAAGGTCCATTCTTTCATGACCTGATCTCCGGAGCTGTCATCGTGGACAAGGTTTCTGTATTCTTGCAATTCTTCTGCAATTCCGAGCATTTCCCACATGGGAAACATCCGGTGTATTATCTCCTTTATCCGCATTCTATCCTTATTTCTTATTGCTTCCACAAGTTCTTCCTTGTTCGCTTCGGATTCTTTTACAAGCATTGTCAATACCTTGCGTTTGTTTCCGGAATCCGATATGAGCGGCCTGAAATCTATTGATTGTGATTCAGGCTTGTTCATCTTTTCCATAATAGAGGACAGGAACAGAAGCAGTTCCGGGCTTGAAAAAGGCTTATGGATACATCCGGTGAAACCAGCCTTGATGAAATTCTCCTTCTCTTCATCTCCTCTTGCAGTCATGGCAGCTATCGGAATGCTTCGTGAACTGCCAATATTGGAGTTGCGCAGCAGATTGAGCAGGCTGAAGCCGTTGGTTCCCGGCATTTGTATATCTGTAAGTATCAGATCATAATCCTCTTTTCTCAAAAGACAGACCACTTCTTTTACATTTTGGCAGGCATGACAACTGACTCCATTCCTTTCCAGGATGTCGCGTGTTATTTCCATCTGGACAGGATCGTCTTCCACGACTATGATACGGTGTGGAAGTCTTTTTGCCGGATCTGGAAGCGTTGTGCATTTTTCCTCAATTGTTTCTGATGTTTCTTTCAGCGGAATGCTCACCTTGAATGTACTGCCTTCTCTGATTTTGCTTTCCACTGAGATATTTCCTTTCAGTAAGGTTACGAGTCCTTTTGTAATGGAGAGGCCAAGTCCGAAACCTTCAGGACAAATCTCTACTGCTGCCCTTTCAAATGGAGAAAATATGCGTTTTAAGGTTTCTTCGCTCATGCCGATACCTGTATCCCTGACTGTTACTGTCAGAATATCGTTTCTGAATATGGCAAAGAATCCAATAGAACCGGATTCTGTAAATTTTATGGCATTGGACAGCAGGTTGCTGATTATCTGCTCTATGCGGTCCGCATCGCCGGTAACGGTAATGTCGGTTCCGATAAAGTCTCCGGATAGCATTATTCCCTTGTCATTGGCTATGCGTCCATATTCTTTTTCGATGTCTGAAAGGAAGGTATTCAAGCGGAATGGAATTTCATTTAGAGTTTCCTTGGCCTCATTCAGGCGTGACAGGTCCAGAAGGCTGTTTACCAGTCGCATGATATGTCCAGTAGAGCTCAGGATGTTGTTCAGATAGGAATTTCGTCGTTTTCTGTCTTTGGTATCCATTGCCAGTTCTGCACTTCCCCGGATGGCATTCAGGGGTCCCCGAATGTCATGAGAGAGCGTGATGATAATCTTTTTGCGTATCTCCAGCATTTTACGGTTATGCAGGTCTGAGTCCTCAAGTTCTTTTCTCTTGCGGTGTTTTCTGTGTATATCCCTGGTTATGAATATGGATAGGAACAAGGCGCACAATAAGGCTGCTGATGATATGATACATATTGTGTCGAATGCTTCTTCCCTAAGTTCAGAAACCCTTTGATGCCGTTCTGCAGTACGCTCCAGGGCGTCTTTTTCCAATTCATTGATCAGTCTGGAGATGTTCCGGTTGAGAATATGGTTCTTATGCTCAAGAGAGTCCGCGAGTGATTCAAAAAGCTGGTTTTGCTTTTCCAGTACCTCGTACATTTCATCCCCGAACTTTCGGATGTTATGGGCGTTATCGGTTTGTCTGTTTTTTTGCTGTACTGATGTTTCTGTTTCCTTCTGTTTCCTTTTCCGGGAAAAAAGGCGGCTCAGAAAATTTTTCTTTTCAGGTTTCGGCGGTTCCGTATGTAATATTGTAGCGGAAGAAGTCATTTTTCTTTCCAGTACCGGAAGTTGACTTGAGAGGATACTGTCCATCTGTGTGAGTACGGAAGGGATATTCTTCAAAGAACGGATATGGTCATGCTTTTGATTGAGCAGGAACTCGACTGTATCAATGCGTGCCTGCTGAAGGGAGTCGGTATATACTTTTCTCAGTTCATCAAGCATGAAGAAGACCCTGTTCTCTTTTTCATTGTACTCTTTTTGGTCCGATATGTCACGCAGATATGCCGATTCGTTGTCCAGAAAGAGTGAAACAAGCGCTTTGAATGTCCTGCTGGTCAGTTCCCGTTGTGCAAGCATTGCGTTCTCTTCCGCTTCTGCTTCCGCAAAAACCTTTTTTTCATGCCATAAAGCAGCGATGATTCCTATAACCAGCAGTGCCAGGATAGTGTAACCGGCAAATATTTTTATTAGCAGGGAACCCGAAGGTTTTATTGGATTTTCTTTTTTCGTTTCCATAACCTTGTATCGTGATTTTTACAAAGTTACGGAGGTGACGATGAAGTGATGTTCTGATTACTAACGGATTTTTTCTGATTTTTATCGGACTGTGTCGGCAAGCAGTTCTTTTCTTAACTGCAAGGGTGTTTTGTTAAAATTCCGTTTGCAATAGTCGGAGAAGGTTGACTCTGACTTGAAGCCGTTGTTTTCCGCTACCCGATATAACGGTATCGCTGGATTTTTCAGCATTCCTGCTATTCTCTTTTTCTTCCTTTCACGCAGCCATTGTGATACGTTCATGCCGAATTCACGCTTGAACCGTTCCCGGAATACGGTATTCGACATGTGGCATTTTTTCGCGAGCTCCTCTCCGGTCATATTTGCTGTAACCCGCAAAAGGACTGTTTCTCTGAAACCTGCTCCCTTGAAATCCGGGATATATTTTTCTGCAAGACGGAAATCGGATTCGGTCATGAAAGAATCGTTTGTTTTCATGTGCCGTTTGAATTCGCTGATGACATTTCCGGCCATAAGGTTATACAGGAAGTTCAGGTGCGGATATTCTTCTTCCGGGCTTATTGCATGAAGAATTTTAGCGCAAACCAACAGGCCGTGGGCATTACGGTTTTTGTATTGGTGCATGTAGGTGTCAATTACGTAACCGAGCACTCTGTTGTCCCGACAGAAACTTGCCAGTATGTATAGCGCGGTTTCAGTCTTGTTTTCAAACGAAGGGGCCGACTGTAGTTTTCTCAGTTTTTCTGTCAGCCATATCATGGCCGGTATGTTCTCGGACAAAGGTTTCAGGATGGTCCAAGTCCGTGGAATACGGATATCTGTCTGCCGGACAGCTTCGGCAAGTTCGAGTACCCATGCCTCCCATTGTGTCCGGAATGAGTCGTGCTTAAGAGATTCTATAAGTATGTATTCCATGATTCGTAAGTTTCTGTGCAAAATTATAATTTCCTGTATGACAGAACAAATAATGGTTACCGAAACTTTTTGATTCTGTGCACTTTTCGTTAAATTTGCAAACGGCAGATGCCGTTGTTTTCTTAAAAGTATTATTATGGAATGGTTTGAAAAGGTCAAAGAATTCATAACCGGTTTCCCGCAGTTGCTTCAGACAAGCCCGAGGTACGGTTATCTGATAGTGGCGGCAATACTGCTGCTGTGGCTTTTGGGTATAATCTGCGGATGGAAGTGGACCTATACACGTCCGGGTAGCTGGGGCGGGAATTTCTGGCTGGATACACTCGGACCAAAGGCTTTCCGTTTCTGGCTGGGGGTGATCCTTGCCGTCGGGATAGGACTGGCTTTGTTTCTGTTCTCTATTTCCGGCAAGTAGCCGAACATTCTTTCCTCAGATGAAATCTGTAAATATAAAAAAGAGATTGAGTATGAAAACAATTCCAATTATGACCTTCTTCCTGTGTACGGCGATGTATGCCCAGGCACAGCTTAACATCGTTCCCAAGAGCGATGGACTGAAAGAGTACACGGTGACAAATGCCCTTCCCTATGACAGCCTGACGAACGTGGAGAAGCGGAGTTTCGCTTCCCTTCCGGGACAGACCCTGTACATGCACGGGGCGAGAAATGACGGGGACGGTTACTGGGATGCCTTCTACACATCCAACTTCCTTGCCGGGGATGACCGGACGGTGTACAAGGCGGTCAATATCAGTTCGACCCCCGCTAAAGAGGTGGTCGGAAAATATTACGAGGTGGTGAAGGTCTGGACCAAGACAGACTACCTGTCGGCAGGATGCTGCCTGCTGCTTCGTGAGAAAGAAAGCGGCGAAGAGATGTATTATAACCCATTCAAGTATCCGCTGAGCATGACCTGTTTAGGGTATTATGAGAAACTGAAACGATTTGTCGGGCAGACATTCCTGTCACTTGCCAAGCGTGTGGAGACCGAGGACGGTCAGGTCATCACCCCAGCTGAAGGTGCGGAGTACCGTTGTGTGGACGTCGGCCTGAAGATGAACAGTGACGGGGCGTTTCTGCTGATGGAAGGTGCTGACGGTGTCCGTGTGGAAGCATTTCCTATAGGCGGTGACGAGGTGTACGAGTTTGTAAGCACGGCACGTATTGCTCAACTGGAAAAACTGTACGGCAAGAAATACGGGAAGCTGATTGCCTTCCGCAAGGTCGATACCGGCATGACGAGGGAAATGGTCATCGCCGCATGGGGTGAACCATACCACAAATCGGAAGTCAAAAAGGAAGGCAGGACTCTGGAGACTTTGCGCTTTTCCGACGACCGCTGTGTGGAACTGCTTGACGGGAAAGTACAGTATGTGCACGTCTATTGAATGGAGGCGCATCTTTGCCTGTAAAGTCCCAGGCGAGAGTTGCGTTTATCGTTTATTAACAGACAAAAGTATCAAAAAATCAGGGAAAAATACCTATCTTGCGTAACTCTATTTAATAGAGGAAACATTGTCCAAAACAGTAATTAAAAAAGAATTGATATGGACATATACCAGAACAAGCCCAGAATCAAACTTACGCCGACCGTCAGGTATGGCAGGAAGTTTATTGAGGCAGCCTTTGATGATGACAGCCTGCGGATACCTTTGTCTAAAGAGGAAGGCATTCAACTTGTGGGCGGTAAAGCCTATTTGCCGGAAGAGCATTTTGTGCTTGCGGAGTTCTTTGACCGTTATGTAAAGATGGCTTTTATCGACTATTCCTCCATCAGGGAACTGGGGCCCAGGAAACAGGAAGACAGCCGTCCGCCTCTTCCGGAAGGTTATCTGGAGAAATTGGAGCAGGTGCGGTATAGCGGACATACTGTCAGGGTTTATACATCCTATTTCCGGGATTTCCAGCAACATTTCAAAGGTCGTGATATCGGGACGATCACTTCCGGTGAGATAAATGACTATCTGCTTTACCTTATTCACGAGAAAAACATATCCTCTTGTCAGCAGAACCAGAGAATCAATGCCATCAAGTTTTATTATGAGAAGGTACTCGGGCAGGAACGCCGATGCTACAAAGTGAACCGTGCAAAACGGGAAAAGACACTGCCCGACGTGTTAAGCAAGGAAGAGATAAAAAAGATACTTGATGTGACAGCGAAAGACCTGCGCTTCTTCTGTGTGTTTTCCATACTTTATTCCGCCGGGTTGAGAATCAGTGAACTTTTGAATTTGAAACCCGGAGACATCAGTGAGTCACGTTTCATGATCCGGGTGCGACAGGGAAAAGGCAGGAAAGACCGCTATACCCTGCTGTCCAAACCATTGATGAAGAAGTTGGCAGAATACAATCGTCTGTACAGACCGAAAGTGTGGTTCTTTGAACGCAGGCCGGGAGAGCCTTTCACGGAAAGCATCATATCTAAACGCTTGAAGGCTGCCGCACTTGAAGCCGGTATAACGAAACGTATTTATCCTCACCTGTTACGTCATTCCTTTGCCACGCATCTACTGGAGCAAGGCACTGACATTAAGATTGTAAAGGAGCTTATGGGACATAACAACATTAAGACAACGGAAAGATATGTACATATAGCTGATACATTCAAAAGCAATATCAAAAGCCCGTTGGATGACCTGTTGACAGAAGAGGAATAGATATGATACTTAGGAAAAATAACAGCCAAATCGGCTGATAGCATAACATTACCGATAATTATTAAAACATAAAATTATGAACGAACAATATGCAAAATGTATTCCTTTTGATAATAAAGTAAAGGGAAGAATTGGAGGGAATCCTCCACAGATAGTAGAGAACAGTATTCCTGACGGATATTTGTTTTATGCAACATTGGTGCATCCTGAAAAAGAAAATAGGATGCTATCTATTTTTATACATGGTGATTTTGACACATTACTGGAGAATAACATTTATCCTTCAATAGCAGTGAAAGTTATTGAACATGAATATTCGGACATGAGTAATAATTCTGAAAAATGTATCAAAGAGCTATCTGTTAATTCTATTAGTAATTATTATTACTCACAAGACAGTGACTTTCAATTTATAAAAATTGGAGGGGAACCACGATTTATTCAACCCAAATATTATTATTTCAAGAAATTGGAAGAAGACGGGTATTCATTCTTTTTGCAGATTGATGAAGAAGGCTATAGAGACGGGATGAATTATATATTTATGTATGGTGCCCTATATTTATACAAGCACAACATTACAGGCGAAATAATCGCTGGTTTCTGGCAATGTTCATAAACTTATCGGTAACAAGTGGCTTAACCTCCCCTGAAAAGGTCGGTTAGCCACCAAACATTATCATTATGATCAAATTGAATGAGCTACTAAAAGATTTGACCGCAGAAATGTGGAAAATTAAAAATAATACTAATCAGATAGAAATGCAGGAGTTGTTGGATTTCTACAAGACTTATCATAGTTATGCAAATTTGGCAACCGATATATTAAATGCCAAAATATTAAGCCATTGTAAAGAAGGTTCCTCTCACATGGAAAAACTGATTATTGAAACATTCCAAAATATCAATGGATATAAATATGATAGACTTTTGATTGATTCTTTATTGGAATTAGACAATGAACTATCATTTGAATATTTACGAAACATTCTTTCATTTGAGGATATAAATAATAAAAGTAAATTTATTGATGATTTTAATCATCATCCTCTATTTGAAAAGGTCATGGCGTTGATAGAAAATAATGATAACAAGCGGCTTAACCTCCCCGAAAAGGTCGGTTAGCCACCAAACATTATAGTCTATTTATGTTTACAACATTATATAAAATAATAGAGGGTAAAGGACTACATTACAAGGAAATGTGGTTTGATGACACCAAAGATGCTGTTATCATACATTGGGGTAAAGTTGGTTTTGTCGGTAAAACTGAGGAATATTCAATGACAATTGAAGAAGCAAAAGATTATCTGAAAAAAATCATTCTGCTTTGGAAAGAAGAAGGATATTACGAGTTCCCCGACGAAGAACTTATTGAAATTATCATCCAATTTCCATTAAAAAGTGAACAAGGAAACAAGCGAGATAAATGGTTAGGCGAAAAATGCTCTGAATATGTTCAAGCCCATTTGGGATGGAGAGGATTAGGTTATTCAGAAGGTCCAGATATAAGAAACAAGAAACTTAATATATTTTGCGTTGTTGTTGATGAAGATAAGGCTGTTTCTTCGATTAAGACCTGTTTGAAAACGTATCGTTTGGATTTGACTCATGCAATTATTGCGGCAAGACGATGGAATGAAGATGGAGAGTTTAGAGTTAAATATTCGCATAAGCCAGTCAAAGAATTTTTATTAATTTAATAGACTATAATACGCACCTCAATCGCCACAAATGGCGATTAGCTGCCAAACATTATACACGTCATGAGCCAAATGATACTATTCACATATAAAAAGCCTAATAATCTATTCTTTGGGATAGAAAATAATTTGTATTTTAAAGAATATGCAAAAGTTCTTTTTCATACAAATTGTACTGATGGGATATATACTATTCCCAATTTTGATAGTCTGTGTGTCTGTGCGCAGAAAAGTATAGGTAATGGAATATCTATCAACCAAACAGAATTATTCAAAGTTCTTCAATGGATTCAAAATGAAGAAATATATATGTGGTATGGAGCAGAGTGTGATGATTTGGATTGTATTGAAAATTTTGAAACATTAATCAATGCAATAAGTAATGGATTATTAACTTCCTCAGGGGAACTATATATCCATTATAAGGAATCTAATAAAAATAACGTGTATAACAAGTGTATCAATCGCTCTTGAAAGGGCGACTATCCTTCAAACATTATCTGCTTATAGCCTAAAAAAGAATGTATTAGAATGAAAATCGTACTGACAATATTGATAGGTATGTTTCTCTTTTCTGCCCCTTTTGTATCTTCGCATATTGAGACAAATAATTATCTGCATTTAAGCATCGTTTGTGGCTCAAACAAGAATGGTTATATTGATATTGACAGAGGTAATCAAAAGGTAAAATATTATTTCCCTTATAGATTTGGTAAAGGCGGTAAGGGAATGACAGACTTAAGTAATGTAGTGTTTAGCTACAGGAAAGAAACTTTAATAATGGTCTATAAAACAACCTCAGAAACTATTTCCAAGATTAGATGTAATAGAGATGAATTTGAGGTAATTAATTCATTTTTGAAAACTATAAATAAGCAGATAATAGACAGCAAACCGACTGAATAAGCGGAACGCTGCCAAACATTAGTCGCTTGAAAAATAAAAAAGGAAAATGAGTAAGATAATGATATGGGTCGGTCAATTCAATTCCGAAGCTGACTTTGAGAAATATATGGATCAAACAGAATTCTACAAATGGTGGTCTAAGTATGATGAAGACAATAAGGAACTTCGTTGCCAGTTCTGTAAGGAGCTTGGTGTAATGAGCTATGATGAAGATTTTCTTATTATGAAATTCACATCTGATGGCTTGGCTGGATTGCTTAACCTTATTCCTGCTGATACCCAAAAGATAAGTCTGTCGATGGCTGATAAAAATATTGCTATGGCAAATGCTGTTGTCTGCTATAATTGTCGTGAAGGTATATCTCCTAAGAAGGCAGAGAATACCACAACCATGACTTATCTTGGTACGTTTGAGTTTGAACTGTCGCCTGAAGGAATGCAAGGGTCTAATGCCGGATTAGAATATATGATTTGGATTGGCACGACCGATAAAAGCCGGGAAGAGTTTATGGAGTATTTCAATCAAGATGAATACATGAAAGAAATACGTGATTACGATGAAAGTCGTACAAAGAAACGCCCAAATCCTGACCATCGCTGCCAGTTCTGTAAGGACATAGGGATTAAGTTCTATTACCCGGAATTTTTGAAAGTGGAAGTTTTGGATCATCTTGAGAATCCATTTGAAATGGTAAAAAGGATGATTAACAATCAATTTGTGCCTGATTGGGTAATTGAACTCTACATCAAGGAAGAACATGTATCAGCATCGAATTGTATAGTCTGCTATATTCCTAATGGATTTAAAGATAAAAAGAAAAATCAGAATATCTATATAAAGAAAAAAAGTTACGGTGATTCTGATGTTCCCAAAAAACATATAGAGGAATTAGAAGATTACAACGGCATTAAATATCTTGAATGGTTTAAAGCCGAAGGATAATTATAATAGTATAGATTAGGTCGTCTATCTGCCATATATAGTAATGATGATAAAAATATGAGCAGCTAATAGTTGAGTTGAAAAAAGAACAAATTTTGCGACTAACAAGCGGCTTAACCTCCCCCTGAAAGGGTCGGTTAGCCACCGAACATTAGCAATAATATAGTCTGTTTTTAAGGAATTATAATATGGGAGTCTTTTTAAGTATAACTTATGAATCAAGATATGCAGGAGATTTTGAGAATAATGTAAAACAAAATAAAGTTTTAGATTATATAATTGACAATCTTAATAATATGATATGGCAAGAGGAAATATGTGCTAAATTACGTGAAGTAGAAAAGCAATCTGATGCATTATTCATAATTTTAAGATTATTTTCCTATGATGATATTGAGGAAGGTAACTTAAAGTCATATACAAGATATAAAAAATCAGAAGAAAAACTTGTTATTGACATAATGTTTACCATAGAAGATTATAAAGATTTTCCGGAAGATGTAATGAGACAAAAATTATGCGATGATATATTTGATTATATTAGCATAATGTTGAAAAAATACAAAGATCGTTTCCATGATTTTGATGCAATTGCTTTTATTCCATTGCTCAAAGAACGAATATCACAGATTAAAAATCAGGTATTTGAAGATAATTTTTATGAAACAGAGTCTTTTGCAATGCTTAAACAAGCCGAGGAAATAAAAAATCAAACTATATAATAAGGGTATATTGATAACAAGCGAATGAACAGCCCTAACGGTCAGCTATTCGCAAGCCATTAGTGTTTTGTCCATAATAAAAAATGAGAAAGCAGAAATGTAAAGAGCAAGAATGCCTACGGCGATATTATTTCTTCGACTATCTGTTCTGGTTGGGAGAAATAACATGGGAGAATTATCACAAGGTCAATTTCAAACAGCCCAGAGGAAGTGATATGTTGTGGGCCTGTATCACGCTTTTTATATTCATGCCGGCTCTGACCATAGCCGGTCATTTCCTTGATGACTTGGCATTCGAGGTGTTTGGAGTCATTCTTGTAATCGTGTTTTCCGTTTCTGTCATCATGACAGACCGCTTGTTCGGCAAAATATACCCGCCTTCCCGGCGGAAAGCGGTCATGCAGCATTATGCGGGCTGTAAGTTCAGTCCTTTCCGACGTAATTTGTTCTTTTTCTCCCTTTATTTGCTGATTATTCCCGCAATGGTTTTATTAGGAACTGCTCTGAAATGGATAACCGAAATACTGAAATGACAAATAAAAGAAACATCCTTGGCCGATTTTTCCGCATATTGGTGATGCTGCATAAAATTCCTTATGCGCATTTCACGGAATGGAACAATAAGAGGAAGCGAAAGGCATTTGCCGCAGGAATATACTTCCTGAGCATCATCCCGGAATTTGTCCTGCTGGCCGGCATATTCCTGGCAGCAAGGGGACAAGACGGGTACGTGCATCTGGTAAACGTGCCGCAAAAGATTATCGTTTATGGTCTGGTTGGCCTGGCGGTGCTGCTGTCGGCCATCCCTTGGGATTTTTTGACGACAAGAAGATATGCAAGGAAGTCCGTCAGGAACTTCGTGAGCGTCCCCGTTACTGGAAACGGACGTTAGCGGTCTATTGGGCGGTTATCGTAGCAATAGTGGTAGTTGTGAACATGGCGTTTCCCACGGCCTCGGAGAATACAGTTCCTGCGGAGAAAGAGCAGGTCGAAGTACCACAAAGTTACAGGGATTATCTTTCACTGCATTTCAAGATAGGAGCCCGTCAGGAAGCACCCAATGAAGCCTTGCAGCGTCAGATCGACCAAGACGAACGCACGACCCGATACGGGCAACCGGTCTATGCGATGCAGGTACGGGCAACAAAGGGGGATATGGACGGAGGGTTCCGTGCAAGGTTGTTGAACCATGCCACCATTGATGAAATCAGGGACGGCACACGGAAGTTTGCCGAATGCACATGGGGCAAGGGATATACGTCTGACAGCATAAGGATACTACTGACGGTATGGTATGAAATGAAGAAAGTTGAACTTTGTCCAGTGGACAGTCTGGAATGGACTGAAGATACGAGGTTCTGAGTACAGATTTACCTTGATTTCTTCCACATTATTGCATGACAATCAGTCGATTTCGTTACTTTTGTCCTATATAAATGGAATGTTTCTGCGATATATATGTTTGGTATTACTGAATGGAATATGGAGAAAAGAAGGCATAAATATAATCAGGAAAGGAAGGAAGCATACAAGCAAAAGCCCTTCATCAAACCTCCCCGAATCTCATTCTGGGACAATATCTTCTATTGGTCATGGTATTCGACCAAACATGGCCTGCCGCACCGTACCTTTGCGACTGTTACTGTTATACAGTATGTCTATGTCGTGCTGTTCACGGCTGTCATACTCAACTGTCTTGACAGTCAGACTGCATGGCATCTGTATATTCTCCACAAGTCAAAGGGGATATTGGGCTATATCCTTGTTCCGTTTGTCATATTGATTCTGGTAAACGGACGAATCTACAAGGAAAGCCGCTATGAAAGGTTGAAAGCGGAGTTTGACCGGATGGAAAATTCAGAGAAGAAAAGGCGCAGAACAATATTTTGGATTTTTATAGGTATCACCCTGCTTGGCGGATATGCGGCATACAGGCTGTTCTGCCGTTTCAACATGCAGTTCCTGCTGCCTTGACATTAACAAAAACAGATTATCAAATGAAAACAACCCGTATCATGAACAAGATTATCATTTATCTGAGTGCCGTATTGCTGCTGTGCAGTTGCGGCAGTGTAAGACATTATGCAGCGTTTCAATATGACAACGGAGACGACTATGTAAGTGAAGGACTGTACCGCATAGTGGACCGGAAAGGACGTATCGGTTACGCTGACGAGACAGGCAAGACCGTCATCCGTCCCCGCTTTGCCTTCGGCTATCCATTCGAGGGTGGCAAGGCGAAAGTCACCGATTCGGGGGAACGGAAAGAGGTGGCAGGCTCCGGTGGCGAGCACTGGTATTGGGAAAGTGATGACTGGTACTACATTGACCATAGCGGAAACAGGATTGAATAGATGTAATCGGGGCATGATATTGTCACACCCCGATAGGATTCACTTTCATGGTGGAGAGGTTCAGGTACAGCCCGTGATACTCGATTATACCGTTGCGGAACATTTTCCACAGGATGTTGCAGCCGAGCTGTGCCAATGTGGAGTTGATGAACAGGTCCTGCTTTTCCAGGGCCTCCGCCAGCGAACAGCTCGGTCCGGAATCTTTTTCCTTCACTCTCGCGTATTTGACATATCGTGTGATCACCTTCAGTGATTCCACCGTTTCGTACAGCTTGGATGCCGGTTGTTTGATTTTCTTCGGTACGGTTCCGAGGATGACCTGTCCCGTATCCTGTGTGTTGCCGAAGTCCATCCAGTACAGGGGGGTCTCGTGGCTTCTGTATTCTGAAACCGGCACGGCTTTCAGTATGTTCCACAGGTCGAGACGGGACTTTATGTTGTCCGTGCATGTAATCGTTATGTTGGCCAGATTGTCCCGTCTGGCGTCCTTCAGAGCTGCCGGATAGATGTCCGGTACCGCCTTCCAGTCGTTACCGAAGAAGTTGTTTATGCGTGTGACAAGACACTGTGCCTTGTTCAGGCCGATGTCCGAGGGGCTGAAGAGCTGTCTCCCGATATTGGCTTCCGTCACAATGTCGGAATCATACACAGTTATGAACAGCCCGGGGTGTCCGAGTCCCCTTAGTGCCGTGTCAAGCCTGGCCAGGCAGGTAAGCACCTGCGAGCCTGTTCCTCCCG
>ENA-UONW01000103-UONW01000103.1-human-gut-metagenome-genome-assembly--contig:-CS52-NODE-103-length-128020-cov-123.775571_pt1 | contig 128020 bp, 126 predicted proteins | sample MGYA00242463_ERZ724010 | MGnify/ENA metagenome assembly ERZ724010
ATACGCCAGGCGGTTCTACCCCAGGTGGTTCAAACACCGGTCAGACCGGCAGCGATGGTCAAGGCTCTGAATCAGGCGGCGGTACTACCGGCAAGGACGATACTGGCGACGGCCTTGAATAGTCAAAGGATAGACTGGCTAGGGTGCTAGCCCCCTAGCCCAGCCTATCCACCCACAAAAAAGTCAACATTCAACACTCAACATTCAACATTCAAAAAAATGAAAGCGAACACTTGGAAAACAATTCTTCAGATAGCCATCAGCATACTGACCGCTATCGCTACTACGCTCGGAGTAACGAGCTGCATGGGATAAAGAACATGGAGTCCACCTTATTATAATAAGGAGACTCAACCATAAAAATAGACCGCTCACCTCAGAGAATAATCATGAGGAGAGCGGTCTTTTTCGTTCCTGCCGAGAAAGTAGGTCATGAAGGGTCAAAGTCATTAAGGGTCATTAAGGATTTCGGGTTATTCAGATGTTTACAACTATCCATTTACCACTTTTTCTACCGCCTTCACGTTTCAAGATTCCCTTGGCTTGAAGAGCAGCAATATCTCTTTCAATAGTACGTGTCGTTACAGTTTTCTTTCCCGACATTCTCTGCGCCAATTCCGGAATCGTTATTGCCGGATGAAGTTTAACAACTGAAATGATATTCTGCTGACGTTCAGAAAGTTCAATCAGTTTTTCTTTCCCGACATTTTTTAAGTTTTTCCCGACATTTATCACGACATCATCATCCATAGATCTTTCATACTGTTCTATCTCAGCCTTAAGATTTTTGATATGTTCTTGAAGCATGAAAGACTGGAATGGTAACATCGACTCTTCTTCTCGAGATGCATTAAGAGCTTCAATATAAGCTGCCTTATCATCAGTCATTACCTTTGTCGGAACAAGATTAAATTCAAACTGAAGGTGATTCATGATGAGACGCGACATTCTGCCATTTCCATCCACCCAAGGATGGATGCTGACAAGGATGTTATGAGCATCGAAGCTCAACAAATATGTATCCATTTCACTCGGGTTTTCAAGAAGCAATTCACGCCTGCGGTTTATCTCATTGCAGAAATCAGCCAACCTTGCAGGAACCTTCAGAAAGTTCATATAGGAACGTCCACCAGCTCCCGCTGTGACACCTAATAGACGGAGGTCACCTTTAGAAGAATCGAATTCCCCCTGAAGCGTGCTATAAACGCTGCCGGTATTCTTCATCACCAATGCAGACAATTGCTTAAGCATTTCTACAGAAAAAGGTTTGTGCTCCTTCGCCCATCGAATGGATTGCTCATAGGCATGCTTCAAATCAAGATTCATCAACTGCTCTACCAAGGGTTTACCTTTAGCAGAAATACCTTCATCAAAGAGCAATTGATTCTCTATTTCCGTCACAGTAGAACCTTCTATGGCAGTAGAGTGTGTAATGATGGAATACAGATAGAACTTATCGTAATCTATCTGCTGCGAAATACCAAGACTTCTATATTTGTCTAGTACAGCCTGTAATTCTAACACATACTTTTCCATTTTGCAACTTCTATTTTTAAGGCACAAAGATAGGTAAATTATATTAGAATCACGAATGATTATGAAGAAAAATGCAAATTACTCTGCATTTTACTAAGATTATATCTACCATACCTTACGCCTTTTTGTTTTAAGAGGTCATGAAGTGTCAAATTCATTATCGGCCATTTTCATTTTCCAATACCTAAATCCGGTCATTAAGGTCACGGTCATTAAGGTCATTAAGGATTTCAGATTATCAAAATATCCCTCTATCTTATAAAATAAGGTTAAATCAAGTTCGCCCTGCCAACAAAATCCATCCATATAATCACTTTTCTGAATATTTTTTTGTATTTTTGCAGATATATTGTCTAATATGGGAGTTGAGCATGGCTTATCCTCCTAGATTACAGGCGCATCATTATCAAATGATTAGAGCATGAAGAAGATATTATTCCTACACGGATTCTTCGCCACGGGCAGCTGTCCGATGGCGAGAGCCTTGAAAGAGGCGTTTGAGGGGACGGCGGTGGTGCTGACTCCCGACCTCCCATTGCACCCCAAGGAGGCACTGAAGGAGATTCGCTCCATCATCGACCGGGAACAGCCCGACTTGCTTCTGGGCAACAGCTGCGGCTCTTTCCTCGCCCAGATGCTGGCTCCTGTGGTGGGCATTCCTGCCCTGCTCGGCAATCCGTATTTCATGATGACGGAGTTTCTGAAGGAGCGCATCGGCGAGCATGAATACAAGGCACCGAGAAGGGACGGAAATCAGCAACTTGTGATTGACGAGGCGCTGATTGAGGAGTTTGCGGAGCTGGAAGCCCGCAGTTCGACCATTGCAACCCCTATTATAAGGATCGTGTGTGGGGACTTTTTGGTGAGCAGGACACCCTGGCTCACTTCTCCCCTCTCTTCCTGAAGTATTACAACCAAGCCTTCCATTTCCCTGGCGGTCATACGCCTACTGAACAGGAGGTAAAGACCTGGTACGCTCCCCTTGCCCAGAAAATGCTGATGGAGTTTTCAGCAAAGGAAGAAAGATATTTCCAGCACTTTAAGGGCGGCAAATACAAATTCATCCATTCTGCCTTCGACTCCGAGACTCAGGAGCGCATGGTGGTTTATCAGGCTCTCTATGGAGACCAAGCCTATTGGGTAAGACCGGAAAAGATGTTCTTCGGGAAAGTTACGAGGGACGGCAGAACTTTTAATCGTTTCACAGAAATAGATAAATAATTATGGAGACATTCAATAATGTAATAAACAGTGGCCAGCTTGTTCTGGTCGATTTCTTTGCTACCTGGTGCCAACCTTGCAAGGCGATGCACCCCATTCTGGAACAGGTGAAGAGTGTGTTGGGCGACCGTATCCGAATCATCAAGGTGGATGTGGACAAGTACGGCGTAACAGCAAGCCAATACCGCATCCAATCCGTGCCTACGCTGATGCTCTTCCGAAACGGAGAAGTATTGTGGCGCACAAGCGGTGTGGTAGATAAAGCCGAACTGCTGGCTACGCTTGATCCTTTCTTGATATAAAAGATGAAAAGAATAATCTTATGCGCATAATAGGAAACTTACTTTGGTGGCTCTTCGGAGGTCTCGAAGCTGCCATCGGTTATTTCACCGGAAGTCTGGCTCTTGCATGTACCATCATCGGCATTCCTTGGGGAAAACAGCATTTCAAGATGGCCGGTCTTTCGCTCGCACCATTCGGCAAGGATGTGGAGTTGGGATTTTAAAGTGATAAGAAGAAGTTGAAGGAAATATGGCAATGACAATTGATACAACAAACCTCTGTTCGCATCTTCAAAAAAAGTTGTTTGAACCTGAGGGCGTATATTATCCTATCTGGCAAGCCATGCAGAACGATGAGGAGTTGACTGCCGTGGTTCGCTCACGACAGCTTCATATTTATCGTAATGGTAAAAAGATTCTCATTCTCGCTGGCAAGGCTCAGCCGAAGATTATCAGAGAGGATAAACTGAACGAATTGATTAAGAAAATAATATAAATGATTAAGAAAGAAGAAGTTATATCTTTTGTATGGCAGCATATTCTGCTGCTCGTTTCGCTCTATGTAATGACTTTCGGAGTCGCAGCATGTGTGCGAAGTCAGTTAGGTTCAAGCGTTATTTCCACCATCCCTTACGTGATGGCTTCGGCAGGTAAGATGCTTGATTACATCCCAGGATGGACTATCGGCGGCTACACCATCATGATGAATGCGATCTTCGTGGTGCTGCAGATTCTGATTCTGAGAAGAAACTTCGAGTGGGTGCAACTCTTCCAGCTCGCTATCGGCTTTATCTTCGGAATGTTCATAGACCTCAATATGGTGCTTACACAGTGGATGGTTTCAGAAAATATCCTGGTCAATGCCCTTGTGCAGATTGCCGGTTGCACCATCCTCGGTTTCGGAATCGCCATGGAGGTGAAATGCGGCTCAGTAACCATGCCTGGCGAGGGCATTTCCATTGCCATTCACAAGGTTACCGGCTGGCCTTTCCCTAAAGCCAAGATTCGGGTGGACATCACGCTCGTGGTCTTGGCCGTCTTGTTCTGTTTCCTGCTTCTCGGTTCATGGAAATGGGAGATCGTGGGCATCGGAACGCTCTTCGCCATGGTCTATGTAGGTGTTACAGTTCGCCTATTCAACAAACATCTTGCATGGTTCGACCGCCTGCTCCACTATCGTCCAGGTTGCCGAAGATATGTTTACGGACTGGCACGATACATAAGAAGACAGATGTAACGTCAAGATCATTTAAGTTCAACGGATAAAAATAGAAGAACATGAATTTTCCAGAAATATATTCAGCAACAGGCATGATGGAGCTGATTCAGAAAATCGGCTTCCTCCCTCTCCTTGATAGCGGCGTTGAAGGATTCTCTGCCGAAGACATCGTGGCGGAAGACTGCGGTTACGTAAGACTTCCTGAAGGCGGTTGGGACTGGCCGCTATGGAAATGGAAGGGCGAAATTGTGCAGGAAATGCCGTATATGTACGGAAAGTTCTTTAACAAGAAAGCAGGATTCATCAGCCAGGAATGGTGGCCGGACTTCTGCAACTACAGAAGAAGCAAATACCCCCGTCCGGATGAAGAATCGATAGAAGGAGCCATTCTCAGTACACTTCAATCTACCGGCAGTCTCATCACGAGAGAACTTCGGGCATCCTGCGGTTTCACGGGCAAGGGAATGAGAAGCAAGTTTGACGGTTATCTCACCCGACTGGAAATGGCGACTTACATCGTGACCGAGGATTTCATCTATCCTCGTAACAAGCACAATCACGAATATGGCTGGGGATGGTCGCTGCTCAATACACCCGAAGACCTCTATGGCAGGGAGGCTTGCCAATGCAACCGCACTCCCGAAGAGTCTTATCAGAGGATTTTCGAGCATCTGAAAGAAATCCTGCCTGATGCTTCGGATAAACAGATTATTAAATTAATTGGATGAAAATGACTTCACTTCAAGAAAGACTGTTCGCCATGCAGGATAAGCAGTATGCTGCTTTTCAGGCCAAACTAACACCGGGAGTGTCTGTGGAGAGTTTCATAGGCATTCGTGTGCCCGTGCTTCGCAAGTTCGCAAAAGAGTTTACAAAGGAGGCTGAATGCAAAGATTTCCTTCATCAGCTTCCTCACGAATACTACGATGAAACATGCTTCACGGTCTCATTATTTCCGAGGTAAATACTCGAAATTGAACATTTCTCTTTAAACTTTCTAGCACGATTTGCGTCTAATTCTTAGATGATGGCGTTTAAGCACCCATCGCTTTTTAGGTATTATAAAATTTTAATTTGTAGCTTATGAAAAGAATTTTTCGAATATTGATGATTGCCATTTGCTGCATGATTTCATGCAATATGGTGGCGAATGCGGGCAACGACAAGCCTATCTCTGTAAATGCACTTCCAGCCAAGGGCGCATTCTATACAGGCAAGTACACCAACCACTTCAAACATGTTCTTGGCATCAGCCAGGAACAGGTCGATGCACGTATGGATTCGCTCTGGCAACACTTCTTCACCCCAGGCGACTTCTCGCGTTTTGCTCAGGCCGACCAGAGCACGGTTTATTACGAGGTGAACGACTCTATGGCCTTCGTCTATGATGTGGGCAGCGATGATGTGCGTACCGAGGGAATGTCCTACGGCATGATGATCTGCCTGCAGCTCGACAAACCAAAGCAGTTCGACCGACTCTGGCGTTGGGCCAAGACCTACATGCGCTATCCCGATTCATCGCCCTGGAGCGGTTATTTCTGCTGGCAATGCAAGGCCGACGGCACACCCTTCGGACACTCGAACGCAAGCGACGGCGAGGTTTATTTCGCTACCGCACTCTTCATGGCAGCCCACCGATGGAACAACCCTCAATATGAGGATGATGCGTTGGATATTCTCCACCAAACAATGACCAAACCCTGCACCGAGGGTGTCTGGAACCTCTACGATTCGGCCACCCACGTCATCACCTTCGTGCCTACTGACGATGCTCACCTCTACACCGACCCATCTTACCAGCTTCCGGCCTTCACCGAACTGTGGTCGCGTTGGGACAAGGAGCGTGCAGACTTCTGGAAGGAGGCTTCGGTGGCAGCACGTCGCCAGCTTCGTATAGCATCCCACCCTGTCACCGGACTTTATCCCGACTACAGCACCTACGATGGTGAGCCTTTTCGCAGCCCATATTGTGGCTATGATTCGCGCCGTTTTCAGTATGACGCCATACGTTGCCCCATGAATGTCGGCATGGATTATTATCTCTTCGGAGCCGACCGTGAGCTACAGAGCGAAACCATGCTGCGCCTGCTCACCTTCTTCAGAGATGAAGGCTTTGAGCACGGTCAGTTTGAGGTCGATGGCTCTAATCCTACCGGCAACTATACCATCGGCATGACCGGTGCTAATGCTGTAGGCGCTATCGCCTTGCACGACGAGAAACTGAAGCGTCAATACCTGCAGATGCTCTGGGACGCCCGTCCACCTAAGGGTCAATGGCGCTATTATGAAGGCATGGTCTATATGCTCTCAATGCTCCATGTATCGGGCAATTTTAGAATCTATTAGCAGACAGACATTTCTCTCTACTTAGAATAATGAAACAGCAGAAGAGAGCCCAGCGAGAAGATACTTCTACATATTACGTTTGGATAGGTGGCTCATGTGATTATGGTCATAAAGAGCGGGCTGGTGGTGCTGCCGTTGTAATTGAACATAACGGAAGCATCATCAGCCGTGATGTAATCAGCGACCACAACTCTGTCGGAGTCAAAATCGTACAATATCACAAAAGCCCATTGCTGATAGAAACCCACGATAGGGCTACAGAAGCAATGGCTAAGACAAGGAAGGAGTTTCATCAGAAAAACAAATGAATGTTTAGGGGCGTTTTCCGGTCATGAAGGTCACGGTCATTAAGGTCATTAAGGATTTCGGTTTTTCAAAATATCCCTCAACATCCCTCTATCTTATAAAATAAGGTTAAATCAAGTTTGTGCAGCCAACAAAATCCATCCATATAATCACTTTTCTGAATATTTTTTTGTATTTTTGCAGATATATTGCGCTGATATGGAGTTGAGCATAGCTTATCCTCCTAGATTACAGGCGCATCATTATCAAATGATTTGAGCATGAAGAAGATATTATTCCTACACGGATTCTTCGCTACGACGGCAGAACTTTCAATCGTTTCACGGAAATAGATAAATAATTATGGAGACATTTAATAATGTAATAAACAGTGGCCAGCTTGTTCTGGTCGATTTCTTTGCCACCTGGTGCCAACCTTGCAAGGCGATGCACCCCATTCTGGAGCAGGTAAAGAGTGTATTGGGCGACCGCATCCGAATCATCAAGGTGGATGTAGATAAGTACGGCGTAACTGCAAGCCAATACCGCATCCAATCCGTGCCTACGCTGATGCTCTTCCGAAACGGAGAAGTATTGTGGCGCACAAGCGGTGTGGTAGATAAAGCCGAACTGCTGACTACGCTTGATCCTTTCTTGAAATAAAAAGGTGCACGAATGTATACTTATCTTCTTCGACTGGCTTGGGTAAGCACACAAAGTAAATAGACAGCAAAACATTGATATAATCTGATGGAAACAGAAAGAATTTTACTTCGCTATTGGCAGGAATCTGATGCAGAGGCACTCTTCAAGTACGCCTCCGACCCTGATGTTGGACCACATGCAGGATGGCCTGCACATGAGTCTGTAGAGGAAAGTCGGGAGATAATCCGGACATTCTTCCATAATGACACGACATGGGCGATTGTGTTGAAAGAGACTGGCGAGGCTATCGGCTGCATCGGCTACTACACCCATGAAACCAGCAACATCCCTATCGGAGAAAACGACTGCGAGGTGGGCTATTGGGTAGGAAAGCCTTATTGGAACAAGGGAATCTGCACCGAAGCCTTGAAGCTGATGCTCGACTACTGCATCAACGAGAAGCATTTTGAAAACATCTGGGCAGACCATTTCACAGGCAATCCTGCATCGGGAAGAGTCATGGAGAAATGCTGTTTCGCCGAAACAGGTATGTTGAATAAATGTAGCCAGCTCGTAGGTGGCGACAAGGATATGGTTAAAGTATTTAAGTACAAAGGATTAAAAAATGAGAAAGAAATCAAGAGCAATGGATAGTGACTGGGCATTGGAAGTAATGCACAAGGCTCCGTATATAACTGTAAGTTTCATTGACGAAGAAGGCAAGCCTTATGGTTTACCCCTGTCACTCGTATCAGATGATGATGTGAATTGGTATTTTCATGGTGCCTTGGAAGGCAAAAAACTGGAGGCAATCAAGGCTCATCCTGAGGTTTGCCTTTCGGCCGTAACCCGTTGTGCGCCTACGGTTGGTCCGAAGGACGGCAGTTTCACCCTGCAGTTCAAATCAGCCATTGCATTCGGCAAGGCTGAAATCGTGACCGAGGATGCAGAGAAAATTCATGGTCTTAGACTAATCTGTGAGCGTTTCCTTCCTCAACACATGGATGCTTTCGACCAGAGCATCGCCCGTTCCCTATCACGTACGGCTGTAGTTCGCATCACACTTACTGAGCCACCAACCGGCAAGCGCAAGCAGTATGATAAAGAAGGCGTGGAAATGAAATATGGAAGAATGGAATAAAGAGGCAATTGCTCCTTCTATGTTGCATTATAAAACAAAGAATTTATGACTTCACTTCAAGAAAGACTGTTCGCCATGCAGGATAAGCAGTATGCTGCTTTCCAAGCCAAACTGACACCGGGAGTGCCTATGAAAAGTTTCATAGGCATTCGTGTGCCCGTGCTTCGCAAGTTCACAAAAGAATTTACAAAGGAGACAGAATGCGAGGAATTTCTTCATCAGCTTCCTCACGAATACTACGATGAGAATATGCTTCACGGTCTCCTCATATCTGAAGTGAAGGACTACGAGGAATGCATCCGTCTTACAGACAACTTCCTGCCATGCGTGGACAACTGGGCAGTTTGCGACATCATGTCTCCGAAGGTATTTGCCAAACACAAGAAGGAACTGTTGGCGAAGATTAAGACTTGGAGTAAATCGTCACACGTTTATACTTGTCGCTTTGGAATAGATGCACTTATGTCTCATTACCTGGATAAAGACTTCAAGGCAGAATATCTTGAAATTCCAGCCTCTGTAAGGAGCGAAGAGTATTACGTAAAGATGATGGTAGCCTGGTTCTTCGCCACTGCCCTTGCCAAGCAATGGGACCAGACGATTCCCTACATCGAGCAACGCCGCCTTGCTCCATGGACGCACAACAAGACTATCCAGAAGGCCATCGAGAGCTACAGAATCACGCCCGAGCAGAAGGAATATCTGCGGACATTGAAGATAAAATAATTATGACACAAGATACATCTACATATTACGTTTGGATAGGTGGCTCATGTGATTATGGCCATAAAGAGCGAGCTGGTGGTGCTGCCGTTGTGATTGAGCATAACGGCAACATCATCAGCCGTGATGTAATCAGCGACCTACACACCACGGAATTCCGCATGATGCTAACCCTCATGATCAAGGTAATGCAGGAAATACCGGAAGGTTCCGACATTTTCTTCCTGACCAACGCTGCCTATATTCAGAACTTTGACAAGACTCCAACGGCTAAATCAGCCAATCCAGATTTGATCATACAATGCATCGAGGAAAAGAAAAGGCACAACTCAGTCGGAGTCAAAATCGTGCAATATCACAAGAGCCCATTGCTGATAGAGACCCACGATAGGGCTACGGAAGCAATGGCTAAGACAAGGAAGGAATTTCATCAGAAAAACAAATAAATGTTTAGGGCCATTTTCCGGTCATTAAGGTCATGGTCATTTCCGGTCATTAAGGATTTCAACTACTCTATTCTTGTAACACATTAGCGCTTTTTGATAACATATTTGTAACACACATGGATGATTTCTCAATACGTCAAATTCATAACATATTGGCTAACAGCTATTTACGAAAAGAGTACATAAAAGAGGAATAAGTGATAAAATATATTTAAAAACAAAAAAAGAACAACAGAGATAAGTACCTATGAATAAGCAACTTACTACCATTGTTCTCTCACGCTATTTTTGTACAAATAAGTTTCATTTTGCTTATTATAGTGATTCCGTTGGGGTTCGAACCCAAGACCCACAGCTTAGAAGGCTGTTGCTCTAATCCAACTGAGCTACGGAACCAACACTTTTCAAAACGCAAACTAGCTAACCAATATAGCAATCAGCCACTTTTCTTATTTGCGGCTGCAAAGGTACATATATTTTTTGAATACACCAAACTTTTTCTCACTTTTTTCTTTTTTTATGCTTAAATATCGCAAAAAATAACTACCTTTGCATCCGTTAGGAGCAAGAAACAGCATTCTGCCCCCGAAAGAGAAGAGATTTTTATAACGCATATTCAAACATAAAACATACGCAAATGAAAAAGTTAATCTTTTCAGTAGCCCTGCTCTCAGCAGCACTCTCTGCCAGCGCAGAAGAACATCCGCTCTGGATGCGCTACCCAGCCATCTCGCCTGATGGCACTACCATCGCCTTCGCTTATAAAGGCGACCTCTACAGTGTTTCTGTCAACGGCGGTGAAGCACGACAGCTCACAACCCATGCAGCCTTCGATTCGCATCCTGTATGGAGCCCTGACAGCAAGAAAATTGCCTTCCAGTCTAACCGCGAAGGAAGTCTCGACATCTTCGTAATCGATGCAAAGGGCGGTGCTCCTACCCGACTCACCACCAACAGCGGCAGCGAAACACCTATCGCCTTTGCAGACAACGACCATGTGCTCTACTCTGCCAGTCTGCAGCCTACAGCCCAGAGCATCATCTTCGGCGACAACACATTTCCACAAGTATATAAGGTAAGCACCAAGGGCGGAAGACCGGAACTCTTCTCTACCCTCACCATGGAGAATATCAGCATCGCCAAGAACGGCGACATTCTCTACCACGACAAAAAGGGATACGAAGACCCTTGGCGCAAACACCAGAAATCACCTATCGCACGCGACATCTGGCTGAAGAGTAACGGAAAGTTTGCCAAGCAGACTACCTTTGCCGGCGAAGACCGCTCGCCAGTATGGACATCAGACGAGAAATCTTTCTTCTATCTGAGCGAGCAGGACGGCACATTCAATATCTACCGCCGCAGCCTCAACAGTTCAAGCGACAAGCAGATTACCCACCACAAAGGCAATCCGGTAAGATTCCTCACTGCATCCAGCGCCGACCTGCTCTGCTACGGATATGATGGCGAAATCTACACCGTGAAAGAAGGTGGAGAGCCTCAGAAGGTAAACATCTCCATTACAACAGATAATGACGCTCCAAGCCTCGTACGTCAGATTAAAAGCTGGGGAGCTACAGAGATTTCCGTTTCGCCAGACGCCAAGGAAGTGGCTTTCGTGATGCATGGCGACGTATACGTAACTTCTGTAGAATACACCACTACCAAGCGCATTACCGACACACCGCAGCAGGAGCGCGACCTGAGTTTCTCACCAGACGGCAGAGCCCTGGTCTATGCAGCCGAGCGCAATGGCGTATGGCAGATTTACCAGTCTAAGATCAAGAACGAGAAAGAGAAGAACTTCACCTACGCTACCGACATCGAGGAAGAGCAGCTGGTGAAAACAGGCATTACATCGCAGTATCCTCAATACTCTCCTGACGGCAAGGAAGTGGCTTTCTTCGAAGACCGCGCTGCACTCCGCATCGTCAATCTGAAATCGAAGAAAATCCGCACCGTGCTCGATGGCAAATACGTCTACTCTTACAGCGATGGAGACATCGCTTTCGAATGGTCACCAGACAGCAAATGGCTCCTTTCAACCTATATCGGCAACGGTGGCTGGAACAACCAGGATATTGCGCTGGTAAAGGCTGACGGCAAAGAGGTTCACAACCTGACCAATTCCGGCTACAGCGACAGCAACGGCAAATGGGTGCTCGACGGCAAGGCAATGCTCTTCCAGAGCGACAGAGCCGGCTACCGCAGTCATGGAAGCTGGGGAGCAGAAGACGATGCCTACATCATGTTCTTCGACCTGGACGCCTACAACCGCTTCAACATGAGCAAGGAAGAGATAGAACTGGCTGACGCCAACAAGGACGAAAAGGAGAAGAAGGAAGACGAAAAGAAGGAAGAGGCTAAAAAGAAGGCTGATGAAAAGCAGAAGAAGACAGGAAAGATAGAGGTGGAAAAAGTGAAGCCACTGGAGCTGGACATCGAAAACTGCCGCGACAGAATCGTACGCCTCACCGCAAACTCTTCGCACATGGGCGATGCTGTGCTCTCTAAAGACGGCGACAAGCTCTACTACCAGGCAGCCTTCGAGGATGATTACGACCTCTGGCAGCACGACCTGAAGGACGGCTCTACCAAGCTCGTGATGAAGGGCGTAGGCCAGGGCAACCTGCAGACCGACAAGGATGTGAAGAACCTCTTTATCTGCAACGGAAGCAGCATCAAGAAGGTGGATCTGAGCGGATTCAGCACCAAGGACATCAGCTTTGAGGCTAACTTCAACTATAAGCCAGCCGAGGAGCGACAGTATCTCTTCGACCACATATGGCGACAGGTGAAAGACAAGTTCTATGACCCTAAGATTCATGGTGTTGACTGGGAAGGTTACCGCAAGACCTATGAGAAGTTTCTGCCTTACATCAACAACAATTTCGACTTCCAGGAGATGTTGAGCGAAATGCTTGGTGAGCTGAACGCTTCGCATACAGGAGCTCGCTACTACGCTTCGAACAGCGCGCTTACCACCGCCAACCTGGGAGTATTCTTCGACCCTCAGTACCAGGGCGACGGCCTGAAGATTCAGGAGATTATCAAGCGTGGTCCTTTCGATGTGAAGAATACGGGCGTAACAGCCGGCAGCATCATCGAGAGCATCGACGGCGAGGAGATTAAAGCCGGAATGGACTACTTCCCATTGCTCGACGGAAAGGTTGGCAAGAATGTAAGACTCGGCATCAGAAACGCCAAGGGCAAGAAGATGGAGGTTACGGTGAAGGCTATCTCTCAGGGCAACCTCAACAACCTGCTCTACAAGCGATGGGTAGACCGCAACCGCGCTTTCGTTGACAGCATTTCGGGCGGACGTATCGCTTATGTTCACGTTAAGGCGATGAATTCGGAGAGTTTCCGCACCGTTTACAGCGAACTCCTGAGCGACAAGAACCGCAACAGAGACGCAGTAATCGTAGACGAACGACATAATGGCGGTGGCTGGTTGCACGATGATCTATGCACCCTGCTCAACGGCAAGCAGTATCAGGAGTTTGTACCTCACGGCAAGGTAGTTGGCCGCGATCCGTTCAACAAATGGGTGAAGCCATCTTGCGTCATGATCTGCGAGAACGATTACAGCAATGGCCATGGCTTCCCATGGGTTTACAAGGAACTCGGAATCGGCAAGCTGATCGGTGCTCCTGTAGCAGGAACCATGACAGCCGTATGGTGGGAAACGCTGATGGACAACACGCTGGTATTCGGTATTCCTCAGGTAGGCTGCCGCGACATGCGTGGCGTGTTCGGCGAGAACACCCAGCTGAACCCAGACATCGAGGTTTACAACAGTCCGGAAGATTTCATCAATGGCCATGATACCCAGCTCGAAAGAGCCGTAAAGGAAATGATGAAGAAATAAACAGAACGCCCTGCAAGGGTCCAGAAGCCAAACCGCTTCTGTCCTTTGCAGGGCGATTTGTTTTTGTATTTGACAACATTATTTATTAAACCTTATTAACCCACATTATCGGTAAAAACCCTTTCATCATGACATAAAACCCTCTAAATCTTTACTTTTTTTCTTGAAAAGGGCGAAAAAGCAAGTGAAAAAGCCATAAAATAAAAAAAAATGAGTATCTTTGCAGAAGATAAAAAACAAGATTATGGGATTATTCGGATTATTCAGCAACAAAAAGAAGGAAACTCTCGATAAGGGACTTGAAAAAACCAAGGAGAGTGTGTTTGGCAAACTGGCGCGCGCCGTTGCCGGAAAGTCTACCGTCGATGATGATGTGCTCGACGATCTCGAAGAGGTACTCATCACTTCAGACGTAGGTGTAGAAACCACGGTCAAGATTATCCGCCGCATCGAAGAACGTGTGGCCCGCGATAAATATGTTTCAACCAGCGAGCTCAACCGCATTCTGCGCGAGGAAATCGCCATTCTCCTCTCCGAGAATCACAGCGATGACCTGGCAGACTGGGAACTTCCTGCCGACCATAAGCCTTACGTTATCCTCGTAGTAGGCGTAAACGGCGTGGGTAAGACAACCACCATCGGCAAGCTGGCTTACCAGTTTAAGAAGGCTGGCAAGAAGGTTGTTCTGGGAGCTGCCGACACCTTCCGTGCCGCTGCCGTAGAGCAGATTTGCATCTGGGGCGAGCGCGTGGGCGTGCCTGTAGTGAAACAGCAGATGGGAAGCGACCCGGCAAGCGTGGCTTTCGACACCCTGCAGAGCGCCAAGGCAAACGGCGCCGACGTGGTGCTCATCGATACGGCAGGCCGACTGCACAACAAGGTGAACCTGATGAATGAGCTCAAGAAAATAAAGGAAGTGATGAAGAAGGTAATGCCTGAAGCACCAGACGAGGTAATGCTCGTGCTCGACGGAAGTACCGGACAGAATGCATTCGAGCAGGCTAAGCAGTTCTCTGCCGTTACCAACATCTCCTCGCTCGCCATCACCAAGCTCGACGGAACCGCTAAGGGCGGCGTTGTCATCGGCATCAGCGACCAGCTCAAGGTGCCTGTAAAATACATCGGACTGGGCGAAGGTATGGAAGATCTGCAGCTCTTCAACAAGACAGAATTCGTAGACTCGCTCTTTAAAAATTAGAAAATGAAGAAAAATCAGATAGATATTATTACCCTGGGCTGCTCGAAGAATCTCGTAGACAGCGAGTTGCTGATGAAGCAGTTTGAGGCAAACGGCTACCATTGCGTTCACGATTCCAAGCGTCCTCAGGGCGAGATAGCCGTCATCAATACGTGCGGATTCATCGAGGATGCAAAGCAGGAAAGCATCGACACCATCCTGGAGTTTATCCAGGCTAAGGAAGAAGGCCGACTCAGAAAGCTCTACGTAATGGGCTGCCTCTCGCAGCGCTACCAGAAGGAACTGGAAGAAGAAATGCCCGAAGTGGATAAGTTCTACGGCAAATTCAACTACAAGCAGCTCCTGCAGGAACTCGGCAAGGCGGAAGTTTCATCCTGCAACGGCCAGCGTCATCTCACCACTCCGCGCCATTATGCCTACATCAAGATAGCTGAGGGCTGCAACCGCCACTGTGCCTACTGCGCCATTCCTATCATCACCGGCAAACACGTTTCCCGTCCGAAGGAAGAGATTCTGCAGGAGGTGCGCGAACTGGTGGCAGAAGGCGTGAAGGAGTTTCAGATTATCGCTCAGGAACTCACCTACTACGGCGTAGATATTGACGGCAAGCATCATATTACCGAACTCATCAGCGAGATGGCTGATATTCCGGGCGTGAAATGGATTCGCCTGCATTATGCTTATCCGAACCAGTTCCCTATGGATCTTCTGGACGTGATGCGCGAGAAGCCAAACGTATGCAAATATCTCGACATTGCCCTCCAGCACATCAGCGACCACATGCTCACCAGTATGCATCGCCACGTAACGAAGCAGGAAACCATCAATCTGCTGAAGGCCATCCGCGAACGCGTGCCAGGCATTCACATCCGCACTACGCTGATGGTTGGTTTCCCAGGCGAGACAGATGAGGATTTCCACGAGCTCCTCGACTTCGTACGCGAACAGAGATTTGAGCGCATGGGCGCCTTTGCCTACTCTGAGGAAGAAGGAACCTACAGCGCCACCCACTACGAAGACAACGTGCCGGCCGAGGTAAAGCAGCGCCGGCTGGACGAACTGATGATTCTGCAGCAAGACATCAGCTCTGAGATTGAGGCTGATAAGGTGGGCAAAACCATGACCGTTATCATCGACCGCAAGGAAGGCGATTACTACATCGGACGAACAGAGTTCTGCTCTCCGGAAGTAGACCCTGAAGTTCTGATCCGTGCCGATGAGAAGCGTCTGCGCGTGGGTTGTTTCTATCAGGTAGAAATTACTGCAAGCGAGGAATTTGACCTCTATGGCAAGGTGGTGAAATAATCATTCTCTCCCCCATAGCCTGGAGTTTTAGAAATTTTGACTACATATTAAATAAATATGAACAATAAGGAATACATCGCTGAACTGGCTCAGCAAACCGGCTATTCGCAGGAAGACACCCAAAAGTTGGTGCGCAAGGCGATAGACGCTATGATTGCCGAGTTTGAGGATGGAGAAGCAGTCTCTATCCCCAATTTTGGCACCTTCGAAGTGAAGAAGCGCATGGAGCGAGTGGTGGTTAATCCTACTACCAAGAAGCGCCAGCTGGTGCCGCCTAAGTTGGTGTTGGGTTTCCGACCGGTTGCTTCGGTCAAGGAAAAACTAAAGAATGGAGGGGATGAGCAATGAGCAAATTCAGTTTAAATACACTCGGAAAACTGCTTGCTGATAAGAGCGGGCTGAGCCAGGTGGAAGCAGAACTCTTCATCCGGAAGATGTTTGATGTGTGCAACCAGGGACTCGATGCCGACAAGCAGGTGAAGATAAAATGGCTGGGTACCTTTAAGGTACAGGCCACGAAAGACCGTGAAAGCATCAATGTGAACACGGGCGAGCGCTTCACCATTGAAGGCAGAGACAAACTCACCTTTACGCCTGACAACATCCTGAAAGAAATCGTGAACAAGCCATTCGCCCAATTTGAAACGGTGGTGGTAAATGACGGCGTAGATTTCGATGAAATAGATGAGAAGTTTGGAGAAGAACAGACAGATGATGCTCCTGCACAAGTAATCGATTTTCTGGACGAAGAAAAAACTGCAACTCCAAATCCGGAGGTTGTCGTAATCGGATCTGAAAAGGAAAAGGAAAAGGAAAAAGAAGCCGAAGACGAACTGGCAAAGCAAATTGCTATTGAACAAGCCAAACTGGAAAGATTAAAACAAGCCCAACTGGAGCAGGAAAGAATACAGAAAGAAAAGCTTGAAAAAGAAAAGCAAGAGCAGGAAAAACTGGAACAGGAAAGACTTGAACAGGAAAGACTTGAGCAGGAAAGACTTGAGCAGGAGAAGCTTGAATTAGCCCAGCAACAGCAAGCCCTGAAAGCAGTTGTTGAACCTGCAGTACCTGCATCAGATGAATCTGAAGAAGAAAAGGAGGAAGAAGAATCTTCCAATTCTCATCATATTGTTATTCCTCGCTATCTGGTCGTTGCTGTCTGTCTCATCGTAGTAGCCTTGATTGGCGGAATGGGATGGTTTGCCTTCAACTATGGTCAGATGACTGCCCAGCGCGATCATCTAGCCATGCAGCTAAACCAGTATCATCAGGCTCCAGCCAAGAAAGTCCCAGCCAAACCAGCTGCCGCCCCACTCTCTCAGGAACAGAAACTCCGCCAGAAAGCGATGGAAGATAGTATCCGTATGGCTAAAACTGCAGAAGCAGTAAAACTGGCTGAAAATTCGGATGAGGAAAGTGCTAACGCTGAAAAAGCTAAGCAGACTGAAGCAAAAGCTAAGGCTGAAGCGAAAGAAAAGGCTAAAGATAAAGACGAAGAAAAGGCTGCTTCGAAAATAGCATCATCCCAGTATGATAAGGATGCTCGCGTACGCACGGGAGCTTACCGAATCATAGGAGTTGCCCAGACCGTTACGGTTGGCGCCGGTCAGACCCTCGAACAGATCAGCACCCGCTATTTAGGTTCCGGTATGGAATGCTACGTAGAAGCCCTGAATGGTAAAAACACCGTAAAGGCCGGACAGAAAATCAAGATTCCGAAACTGGAATTGAAGAAGAAAAAGAAATAAAATACTAAACAAACAAAAAATCGCCCTGTAAGAGCAAATGTAATTTTGCACTTACAGGGCGACATTGTTTTATGTTATCATTACTTGCCCAACACTTCATCAAGCAAAGTGTAGAAAGCAGGATCCTCACCAACAATAGTCTTGATAATCTTACCGTTAGCATCAATCACAATCTTTGTAGGGAAGCCCTGAACAGCGTAATCGCTGAGAACCTTGCTGTCCTTCGGATTGTAAACATGAATCCATGGCAACTGGTGCTTCTCAACAGCAGCCTTCCACTTAGCCTCTGTATCATTACAATCTACACCAAGAATTTCAAACTTGCCCTTGTACTTCTCGTAATACTCCTTCATCTTAGGCATTCCCTTGATGCACCATCCGCACCATGAACCCCAGAAATCGAGAACTACAATCTTGCCGCGAAGACTGGAAAGCTTGAAATCATTTCCCTTAATATCCTTCAGCGTGAAGTCAGGAGCCTCAACACCGGCAGCCTGCACCTTCTTTGCCTTCTCCTCAGCCTCAGCACGCTTCTTAGCCATATCAATCATTGGCTGGTAGAAAGCCTTCATTCTGCCGTTCTTCACATTCTCAGAGAGCAAGCCCAGCAGTTTCTCCATCTTGCTGACATCATCGAACTGCTCTATGATAGTAGCACAAGCCTCATAATCAGGATGCTGTTTTACGAAATCGAAAATCTTATCGTCCTTTGCCTTTTGCAGGGCAGGAGCCTTCTGCTCATATTCTGCCATGATGGTCTGCTGGGTCTCACCATTCTTGATTCTCTGGTTCAGGGAAGCTTCGTAATCTCTCAACTCCTTATTAGCATTCTCCAGCAGAACATCTACTTCATGATACTGCTGATAGAACTTAGAACCCGAAATATCGAAGCGGGTCTTTGCATCGCCCTTAACTTCAGCCTTCTCGCCAGGAACACAAGGCAGGTTGAACATAAACTGACCTGCACCACGATAAGCTTCAGGTGAGAGGAAAACGTATCCGGCTGCCTTATCAAGGTTTGCAGAATAGGTAAACTTGCCATTCTTCACCAAAACCGTATCCATCTTAACATTTCTGCCCTTGTAAACAAGTACAGAATCGGAATTGAAATTCTTCAAATCCACCTTCAACTGGAAGTTGCTCTTCTGAGCCATCGCAACGGTTGATGCAAGCATCAGAGCCGCAGATAAAATCGCTGTTTTCATTTTTCTTTTATTATATTTATTCTGATTACACCTTATTATATAGGGAGCGAAGAACGCCTGGTTCGTCGTCATCCTTATTCTTCATACTCAGTAGTATCCTCAATACCCGCCTCGGCCAAAGCCTCCTTGCGCTCTACGCAGGTTCCGCATTTGCCACAATGCTTCTCTCCGCCCTTATAGCAGCTCCAGGTTTCAGCATAGTCAATGCCCAACTTCTTACCTATCTCCGCAATCTGCCCTTTGGTAATATTCGTATAAGGAGCCACCACGCGCACATCGACGAACGTTCCTGCTTCAGCAGCCTCATCTATCGCCTTGATAAACTCCGGACGGCAGTCTGGGTAAATCGTATGATCGCCACCATGGTTAGCAATGAAAACTTTCTTCAGATTATTACTCTCAGCAATGCCGATGGCAATGCTCAGCATGATTCCATTACGGAAAGGAACCACCGTACTCTTCATATTATCAGCAGCATAATGCCCCTCAGGAATCGCATCGGCACCTTCAAGAAGAGAACTCTTGAAATACTGATGCATGAAAGCCAAATCAATCGTAATATGCTTGATTCCCAAACGCTCACAATGCATCTTGGCGAAAGGAATTTCACGCTCGTTATGATTACTTCCATAGTTAAAACTAATGCCGAGTGCAATCTCGTCTTTCTTGTCGTAGAGCAGCGTGATGCTATCCATGCCGCCGCTCACAATGATTACTGAATCCTTCATTTACTTTGAACTTTGAATTTTGAACTTTGAACTGTTTGATTACTTTTGCTTCACCCGAACAGACAGCGGAATGCTTCTTCCACCTTCCTAACGGGATGAATTTCTATCTTATATTTCTTATGGTCGAAACCATGATTGTTGTACTTCGGAATGATGATGTGCTGGAATCCCAGTTTTTCAGCCTCAGCAATACGCTGTTCGATGCGGCTCACCGGACGGACTTCACCGCTCAGACCTACCTCGCCTGCCATACACCAACCTTGCTCGATAGGCGTGTCAACATTGCTGCTCAATACGGCTGCCAACACACTCAAGTCCATGGCAGGATCGGTTACTCTCAATCCACCGGCAATATTCAGGAACACGTCCTTCTGCATCAGCTTGAACCCCACACGTTTCTCTAGAACCGCAAGAAGCATATTCAAACGGCGCTGGTCAAAACCCGTTGCCGAACGCTGCGGAGTTCCATAGGCTGCTGTTGAAACCAAAGCCTGCGTCTCTACCAGGAACGGACGGACACCCTCGATGGCTGCGCTGATGGCAACACCCGAAAGTCCGTCATGATCTTCGGTAAGAAGCAGTTCCGACGGATTGCTCACCTGTCGGAGTCCGCCTTGCATCATCTCATAGATTCCCAACTCAGAAGTACTTCCGAATCGGTTTTTGATGCTTCTCAAGATGCGGTACATGTAATGCTGGTCGCCCTCAAACTGAATCACCGTATCAACGATGTGCTCCAGAATCTTTGGTCCGGCAAGCGTTCCCTCCTTATTAATATGTCCTATCAGAATAACCGGAATGCCACTCGTCTTGGCAAATCGGAGCAGGGAGGCTGCACACTCGCGAACTTGGGAAACAGAACCCGGCGAACTGTCTACTTCTTCCGTAGCAATAGTTTGGATAGAATCTATAACTATCAGCTGTGGAGCCACTTCCTGAATATGGCTGAAGATTTTCTCCAACTGCGTTTCGCAGAGAACCGTAATATGATCAAAGGCTCCTTCTGATGAAAGAGAAGCCGTTTTCAGAGTGTCCGCAGAAGAGCCATCTCTGAGCATCACCTGTCCTTTAGCCAACCGGTCGGCACGGAGTTTAATCTGATGGGCACTCTCCTCTCCGCTCACATACAGGATGCGGCGGTCAGTCATGTTCAGAATAGTCTGCAAGGTGAGCGTACTCTTACCGATTCCCGGTTCACCGCCCAGGAGCGTAATGCTGCCAGGGACCATTCCGCCACCCAGCACACGGTTCAGCTCTTCGTCCCTCATATCGATGCGCGGTTCATCAATCGCAGAAATATCGCGAAGCTTCATCGGCGCAGCGTCATGCTCGCTGTGCTGCCCGCCAAACATCGTGGCAGCCCCACCATGACGCATGGTCATTCCGGCATTCTTCGCAGCCTGCGATCCGGAATCAGCAGCAATACGAATTTCCTTAAATGTATTCCATTGTCCGCAGCTAGGACATTTGCCCATCCATTTGGCACTTTCCTGTCCGCAATTGCTGCACACAAAAGCAATCTTATCTTTCGCCATTTTATCTCATTTATATGTAATAACGTTTTAACTGCGCACAAAGGTACTATTTATTATCGAAAAATCCAAAAAAAAAGTAATTTGTTAAGAATATATTTCATTTCTCTCCATTTTGTTTAACAAATCAGGCAGAAGGAAGCGCAAAACACGAATTTTGCAAACCCGATATAGCAAACAGACGATTTCATCTACTAAAAATCATAAAAACCGCTACTATATTTTGCTGATTCAAATATAATTTGTATCTTTGCCTTCGGTTTTTGAAACCAGCAGAAAGGTTTAGAACAATAAATTAGTACATAAACTAAATAAAATTTAGGTAAAATGAAAATTGAAGATTTTAACTTTGCCGGTCACAAGGCAATCGTGCGCGTTGACTTCAACGTGCCATTGGATGAAAATGGTAATGTAACAGACGACACTCGTATCCGCGGTGCCCTTCCTACATTGAAGAAGGTACTTGCAGACGGCGGTGCGCTCATCATGATGAGCCACATGGGTAAGCCAAAGGGCAAGGTTAAACCAGAGCTTTCTCTCTCTCAGATTGTTAAGAACGTATCAGACGCTCTCGGCGTAGACGTTAAGTTCGCTAAGGACTGCGGTAACGCTGATGCTGAGGCAGCTGCCTTGAAGCCAGGTGAGGCTCTCTTGCTCGAGAACCTTCGTTTCTATCCAGAAGAGGAAGGCAAGCCAGTTGGCGTTGAGAAGGGTACTCCAGAATTCGATGCTGCTAAGGCTGAGATGAAGGAGCGTCAGAAGAAGTTCGCTGCCAAGTTGGCTTCTTACGCTGACGTATATGTAATGGACGCATTCGGTACAGCTCACCGCAAGCACGCTTCTACAGCTGTCATCGCTGATTCTTTCGACAAGGATCACAAGATGCTCGGCTTCTTGATGGAGAAGGAAGTTAAGGCTGTTGACGCAGTTCTCGGCAACATCAAGCGCCCATTCACAGCTATCATGGGTGGTTCTAAGGTTTCTACTAAGATCGGTATCATCGAGAACCTGTTGACTAAGGTTGACAACCTGATTCTCTGCGGTGGTATGACTTATACATTCTCTAAGGCTCTCGGCGGCAAGATCGGTATGTCTATCTGCGAGGATGACAAGCTCGACGTTGCTCTCGACGTAATCAAGAAGGCTAAGGAGAATGGTGTAAACCTCGTACTCGGCACAGACTCTATCTGCGGTGACGACTTCAAGAACGACTGCAATACTCAGGTTTGCCCATCTAACAACATCCCTGACGGTTGGGAGGGTATGGACGCAGGTCCTGAGACTCGCAAGGCTTTCGCAGCTGCCATCAAGGGTGCCAAGACTATCCTCTGGAACGGTCCTGCAGGTGTATTCGAGTTCGACAACTTCGCTGGTGGTTCTAAGGCTATTGCTGACGCAATCGCTGAGGCTACTAAGGAAGGTGCTTTCTCACTCATCGGTGGTGGTGACTCTGTAGCTTGTATCAACAAGTTCGGTTTGGCTGATCAGGTATCTTACATCTCTACAGGTGGTGGTGCTCTCCTCGAGGCTATCGAGGGTAAGGTATTGCCAGGTGTAGCAGCTATCGAGAAGTAATCTCATGTCAAAAAGAAAGCCATTTGCAAAAAGGGCTTGATTTTTTACAAGAAAAAATAGGTTGGAGGGCATCCTATGTGATGTCCTCCAATTTTCAGTTTTAATTGAATCCCTAATAATCTACAGATTCTCTCTATAAACAGAACTGTATCTTTCATTTAAAACAAGCAACAGAAAACATAAATTCTAAAATAATTTGGTAAACTACAGGAATATAATTTTCTGATTTTAAAACGAATACATGGATTGGATTGTTAATCTCTTCACCAATACCGAGTCGGTGGCTCACATAGCCCTACTCTACGCTATCGTGATAGCTATTGGTGTTTACCTCGGAAAGCTAAAGATTGGCGGCATTTCGTTAGGCGTCACCTTCGTTCTCTTCGCAGGTATTTTGGCTGGCCACGTTGGCTTCACCGGTCCAAAGGAAATTCTCACTTTCGTGCAAGACTTCGGCTTGATCCTCTTCGTCTTCATGATTGGTCTCCAGGTAGGACCTGGCTTCTTCGAGAGTTTCAAGAAAGGTGGTGTTACGCTCAACATGCTTTCGGCTAGCGCAATTCTGCTCAACATCCTCGTGATGTTTGGTTGCTATTATCTCTTCTTTGATACGAGCAACCCTAACAACCTGCCTATGATGGTAGGTACTCTCTATGGTGCGGTTACCAATACTCCGGGTCTTGGTGCTGCCAACGAGGCTTTGCTCAGCGTCTTCCCTAATGGCGCTCCAAGTATAGCCAACGGTTATGCTTGTGCTTATCCTCTTGGTGTAGTGGGCATCATTGGTGCTACTATCCTTATCAAGTACATCTGTAAGATTAATACTGCTGATGAGGAAGAACAGCTTAACGAAGAAGATGCTGCCAACCCACACGCTAAGGCCCATAACATGCACTTACGCGTGGAAAATGCTTATATTACAGGCAGAACGCTGAGAGAAGTTTCAGAATTCTTGAACCGTGACATTGTATGTTCACGACTGCTCCACAATGGCGAGGTGAGCATTCCTAACAGCAAGACTAAGTTTGAGGTTGGAGACGAATTGCTCGTTGTATGTGCAGAGGCTGATGCTGAAGCCATCAAGGCTTTTATCGGACCAGAGGTTGAAGCTGAATGGGACCGCGAGAAGGATGAAGTACAGCATTTTGTTTCTCGCCGTATTATCGTTACCCGTCCGGAAATGAACGGTAAGACCTTGGGTAAGATGCACTTCTCCAGCGTATACGGCGTTAACGTAACCCGTATTTCCCGTCAGGGAATGGACATTTTTGCAGGCAGAAACCACCACTTCCACGTAGGTGATAAGATTCTGGTTGTAGGTCCTGAAGAGAATGTGAACCGTGTGGCTGAAATCATGGGTAACTCTGTAAAGCGCCTCGATGCGCCTAACATTGCCACTATCTTCGTAGGCATTATGGTAGGTATTATCTTCGGTTCTCTCCCATTTGCCATTCCGGGAATGCCGGTGCCTTTGAAGTTGGGTATTGCCGGAGGTCCGCTGATCATCGCCATCCTCATCGGCCGTTTCGGCTATCGCATGAAACTGGTAACTTATACGACGACTTCGGCTAATATGATGCTGCGAGAAATAGGACTTGTACTCTTCCTGGCGAGTGTGGGAATCAAGGCTGGAGCCGGATTCTGGGACACAGTAGTACAGGGTGACGGTTTGAAATATGTGGGATGCGGTTTCCTCATCACCGTTATTCCTATCCTCATCATCGGTACAATTGCCCGCCTGAAGTTTAAGTTCAACTACTTCACCATCATGGGTATGCTCGCCGGTACTTACACAGACCCTCCTGCATTGGCTTATGCAAATGCTTCTTGCTCTAAGGAGGCTCCAGCTGTAGGTTACTCTACAGTTTATCCTTTGAGCATGTTCCTCCGTATCTTTACAGCCCAGATTGTGGTGCTGTTCTTCTGCGGAGCGTAAGACTTACAAAAGTTAACAAAACAACTGGAAATAGTTATAAATTATAAAAGAGGTGCACAATGACTAAAAATTGTGCACCTTTTTTGTTGTCTTTTCAGAAATTCTTCGTACCTTTGAGCACAAGAAACAAACCTAATGAATCTTCTAGGAACAGCTATCGTTCCTATATGATGCAGATTTTTTCGAAATATGAAACAATAACCCTATAAACGTTAGTAAGCGTATGAAGAAATTGGGATTTCTGATAACCATGCTAGTCATCACGTCCTTGCCCGCTTGGAGTCAAGGAGCCAAAAGTATCCGTATTACGGAGGTGATGACTGACAACCGTACCAATCTTGTAGATGAGTACGGGCAGCACAAACCATGGGTGGAATTGAGCAATTCCTCCTTTACCACGTATAATGTACGCGGTATGTTCCTAACCACCGACCGAAGGGTTCTCGACAAGAAAATGTCGCCTGAAGCTCGCCGACAGCTGATGTGTCCATTGCCTAACAATGAACCACGAACCACACTGGGAGGCAAGAAGAGCATCGTTATCTTCGACAGCAGTTCCTGGTACCAGGATGGCAGGAACGGACAACATTGGAAGGCAAAGAATTCTTCCAACTCGGGACCTTTTCATCTCAATCTTATTCTACAGGAAAAGATGCCCAACTGGATAGCACTCTATGACGGAAATGCCGTTGACCTGATAGACTCCGTAAGCGTGCCAGTGTTGGCTGCCGATGAGAGTTTTGAACTGAGTAAGGACTTCAAGACATGGGAGAAAGCCATTGCCGGATCAGTAACTCCAGGCTATCTGCCTCAAAACACAGGTTTGAGTAAAGCCCAGCAATTGAAGAAAAGCGACCCATACGGAATAGGAATCGCCGTACTTTCAATGGGAATCGTATTTGCCTGCCTTGCTCTCCTCTTCATCGTGTTCTGGGTTTTCGGAGCCTACATGAAACACAAACAGCGCATCGCCCGTGCTACTGAGAAGCACGCCACCTTATTATATAAGACAGGAAAGAAGACCATCGAGGTTACTCAAGACCTCAGTCATAAGACCAACGTGATTCTGAAAGATGGTTTAGAAACCAAGGGTATTGATAAGGAGATTTACATGGCAGTCATCTCCCTTGCACTACAGGAATATCTGGAAGATGTTCATGATGTAGAATCCGGCATTATCACCATCAAGCCAAAACAGACCAGATGGAATACTCCGAAATTCAACAACAACAATAACAACGTTAAAATATAGAAACTATGGCAAAGTACGAATATAAAGTTAAAGGCGTAGATTACGTCGTTGAAATACAGGATATTGAAGGCAATATCGCCAATGTAACCGTGAATGGAATTCCATTCGAAGTGGAAATGAAACAGCCGGTTAAGAGCAGTAAGCAGAAAGTAAAGTTAAGTGATGGACAAAACAACATTTCTGCCAGCTCTGTTGCAAGCGCAGGTTCTGCTGCAGGTTCCAGTTCTGCAGCAAGTTCTGATTCTGCTTCATCAAGCAAACAGGCAACTCCTGCTGCAGGCAAACCAGTTGTTGCCCCTCTGCCTGGCACTATCAACGAAATCAAGGTGAAAGTCGGTGACAAGGTGAACACAGGCGATACTGTTGTCGTTCTCGAAGCCATGAAGATGCAGAACAACATCGATGCAGAAACTTCGGGAACCATTACCAGCATCAACGTGAACAAGGGAGACGCAGTAATGGAAGGAGACACGCTTGTGACAATCGCTTAATAAGCTGTTTAGACAAAAAGCTAATGATTACTCTTCCAATCAAAAGACTAATCATAAAGTTCAATGTTCAACTTTCAAAGTTCAAAGTAAATCAATGTCTAACTTTCAAAGTTCAAAGTAAATTATGGATTTCATCATACAAAACTTCAATGAGTTTCTTACCTTTACGGGCTTTGCCAACGCCTCGGCAGGAAACCTCATCATGATTCTGGTGGGAGCACTCTTTATCTGGCTCGCCATCAAGAAAGATTTTGAGCCGCTGCTCCTGGTTCCTATCGGATTGGGAATCATTCTTGGCAACATTCCATTCCGTGCCGATGCAGGACTCGAAATAGGTTTATACGAAGACAACTCCGTTCTGAACATCTTCTACCAGGGAGTGAAACAGGGCTGGTACCCGCCACTCGTATTCCTGGGCATTGGAGCCATGACCGACTTCTCTGCGCTCATTTCCAACCCAAAGCTCATCCTGATTGGAGCCGCTGCCCAATTTGGAATCTTCGGCGCCTACATGATTGCACTGGCTCTGGGATTCGAACCTAACCAGGCAGCTGGCATTGCCATTATCGGAGGAGCAGACGGACCAACCGCCATCTTCCTGAGCAGCAAACTGAGTCCGAACCTCATGGGAGCCATTGCTGTTTGCGCCTACTCTTACATGGCACTGGTGCCTGTAATCCAGCCACCTTTGATGCGACTGCTTACAACCAAGAAAGAGCGCGTCATCAAGATGAAACCGGCACGTCAGGTTTCACAGACCGAAAAGATTCTCTTCCCTATCATCGGTCTGCTTCTCACCACCTTCATCGTTCCATCCGGTTTGCCATTATTAGGAATGCTGTTCTTCGGAAATCTTCTGAAAGAGAGTGGAAAGACAACCCGACTCGCCAAGACAGCAAGCAGCAGTTTGAATGATATTGTCGTTATCCTCCTCGGCCTGACCGTAGGCTGTTCTACCCAGGCTTCAGAGTTTCTGACATTAAACACCATCAAAATCTTTGCTCTCGGTGCTCTTGCTTTCATTATCGCATCGGCAAGCGGAATCTTATTCGTCAAGCTGATGAATCTCTTCTTGCCAAAAGGCAAGAAACTGAACCCACTTATCGGAAACGCCGGAGTGAGTGCCGTACCAATGAGTGCACGCATCTCCAACAACCTGGGTCTGGAATACGACCGCCACAACTTCCTTCTCATGCACGCCATGGGACCAAACGTTGCGGGAGTCATCGGTTCTGCCGTTGCAGCCGGAGCTTTGCTGGGATTCTTCAATTAAAAGTTGAGCCACCAAGCTATCCCTCCAGGATAAGCACATAAAAAATAGAATCGCCCTGAAAGGACAAAAGCATCTTACATTCAATGCTTTCCCTTTCAGGGCGACTTTTTTATTTTTTTTTTAGCTCTTAACCCGCATTCTCATTTTTCCTTCAAAGGAAATGATAACCTCAACCTGATAACTCAAACTGCTGTCAGGCATTGCCAGAACAGCAAGATAATGAATGCCAGATTCATCTATCTTATTGAATACGATGTCGCTCAATATAGACTGGTCCAAGAAAGAAGCAGGAACCTGCTTATCGAAATCCTTCTTATGAAAATCACGAGAGAACAGACAGTTGGCACCATGATAAACATGCAAGTTCACAATATTATCATAATAAACATTGTCTACCTCAACACCATCATCATTATAAGAACTCTTGTAGACCTTATAACTTGTTGGGTTAACCTGTACGTAGAGATGATATTTCTCATCGCCCCTTACAACCACCGTATCTCGTTTAATCAGCGTATTCTGATTCAGCGCCACGGAAACATGGTTGTGGATGAACTGCTGCAAATAAGACTTATCTTCCGTCTTCACCAGCTTAACAACATCCCCATTCTGCACCTTAAACTGGAAAATATGCTCAGCCTGTTTTACGATCGGATATTTTGCAATATTAGCACCCTTCATTACAAGCGTATCGCCAGCAATGTAGAAATAGACAGGCTGACTGGTTGAATCAGGATAATAAATCGTATCGCCTTTTACGCGGAACGCCACATCATCCTCATCGTCATCGTTCAGCCAAATGCCTTGCAACATCTTCTTAGCCGCAGTATCTTCCTTCACTTCCTGTTGCTTTTCGGCCTTCTGCCCACAAGCAACAAGAGTCAAGATACAACTGAGCAGCCATAAATTAACTATCTTTTTCATGATGAGTTCTTTAAATAAATTAATCGGTAAAAGCTGATACCAATTCTACTCGAAATAATCAGCCTCTTCGAAAGACTTTGCCTTGGTTCTGTCTTTTTCTGACGTAAGCACCTCAACTCCTTCAATAGGCCATTTTATTCCGATAGTAGGATCATCCCAATGAATACTGGCTTCGTAATCAGGAGCATAAACATTATCTACTTTATAAGTAAAGATGGCTTCGTCACTCAGTACCAGGAAACCATGGGCAAAACCGCGAGGAATGAAAAACTGACGTTTGTTCTCTCCACTCAGTTCAACCATAACATATTTACCGAAAGTCTTACTGCCCTTTCTCAAGTCAACAGCTACATCCAGCACGCGGCCTTTGATGACACGCACCAACTTAGCCTGCGAGAATTCACCTTTCTGATAGTGCAAACCTCTGAGCACACCACGAGCCGACATAGATTCATTGTCTTGCACAAACTCCACATGCCCTCCAACGTGAGCATCAAAGTCAGCCTGCTTCCATGCTTCAAAGAAATAGCCGCGAGCATCTTCAAATACCCGAGGTTCTATCAGCCAGACTCCTTCAATTTCTGTCTCTGTATATTTCATTGATTTATACCTTATTTATTTTAGGCACAAAGGTAATACTTTTTCTCGAAACGACAAAACAAATTAGACTTTTTATGATTTCATCGAAAATTTTCTCTATTTTCTGTTGGTCATTTCCGAAAAAATCACTACCTTTGCAAACGTGAATAGACTAGAAAGACATATAGAGATCCTACTTTTGAGCAACGATTGCGTGATTGTCCCAGGATTTGGTGGCTTCATGGCTCATCATGTAGATGCGCGTTACGATGGCAGAGACAGCATGTTTTTGCCACCGCTGAGAACTATTGGATTTAACCCACAGCTCCAGATGAACGATTCTCTCCTTGCACTTTCGTATGTTGAAGCATACGACATCAGCTATCCGGAAGCTTTGAACCGCATTGCTGATGAAGTGACAGAGATGCGTCAGACTCTGGAGAATTCAGGAAAATTTGAACTGAATGATATTGGCACCATCATATTGAACGAAGACGGAAATTATACCTTCGAACCATGCGAGGCGGGCATTCTTACTCCTGAGTTGTATGGTTTGGGTGGCTTAAACATGCTCCCACTCGCGCAGATTTCTGCAGAAGAGGTTCAGAAGGCTGAAGATTCTGCTGCTTCAATCATTGAAATGCCAGCAAAGACAGTAGAAAACAATCGTACAGAAAGCGAAGTCAAGAATCAGGATAGTAACCAGAAGATGGAGAGTGGACTCTCTGTCAACAATTCTGTGTTCGTTAACGAAGAAGAAGAATCAAATGCCGAATTTATCAGCATCAAGAAGAGCTGGTTGCGCAATATTGCAGCAGCCTGCATTGCTCTCATTGCATTCTTCACCTATTCTTCTCCATTGGGAACCCCAACCGTTCAGAAGAGCCAAATCGACACAGGTATGTTGAACCGCATCATGCCTAAGGAGATCAATAAAGTTGCGCAACCTCAAGAACTGGTACTTAGTACAGAATCACAGGCAGAAGAGAGCATTCCTGCCAAGTCTGTCAACATGGCTCAGGACAACGAATTGCAAACAGCTTCTTCTTACTACAGCATCGTTTTGGCAAGTCGTGTTACCAAGCGTAATGCTGCCTGCTATGCTGAACTCCTCCAGAACAAAGGATTCAAGGAAGCTAGGGTGTTGATTACGGATAATAATGTGAAAGTTATATACGGAACATACTCTACCGAGGGCGAAGCTTATACTGCTCTCAACCGTTTACACAACTATGATGCTTTTACTGACGGCTGGATTACGAAAGTGAAAGAATAGTTGATAGTTAAGAGTTTTTAGCTAGAACAAAGAGCAAGGAGTATCGGAAACTTCTACAACACATTATTATAATAAAGACAGAAAAGTAAGAAAAAGAATATGAAAAGAGTACGTTGTCCTAAATGCGATAATTTTATCACCTTCGATGAGACCAAGTATCAGGCAGGTCAGAGTCTCGTTTTCGTTTGTCCTAATTGCAATAAGCAGTTTGGCATCCGAATGGGAGTTTCCAAGCTCCGCGAAACCCGCAAGGAGGAAAAACTTGATGAGAATGCCAACGAGAAGGGATACGGTTCTATCGTTGTCATCGAGAACGTATTCGCTTACAAACAGGTCATCCCGCTCCAGTTAGGCGACAACATCATCGGCCGCTACATGAAGAACAGCGGAATCAACTGTCCTATCGAAACCGTAGACCCAAGCGTTGACATGAACCATTGCGTAATCAACGTTAGCCGCGACAAGAAAGGCAAATTGAAATATGTACTCCGTGATGGACCAAGTTATACAGGAACTTTCGTTGACAATGAGATTCTGGGCGACAGAGAACGCCGCGTTATCGAAGACGGAACCCTGTTCACCATTGGAGCAACTTCTATCATTCTCCGCACAGCAGACAGTGAAGAAGAAAACTAAGAAGTTTCGATTATCAAAATAAACACTTCAAAAGGAGCAATTAGATGTTGGTTTACATCTAATTGCTCCTTTTTCACTTAACGAAAACGTAAAATCCCGCCATATTTCTAACTTTCTGAAAGAAATCTACTATATTTCGTAATCTTTTTGCTTTTATTTTCTTTAAATTAAAAGAAAATGTGTACCTTTGCATCGAAAAATAAGAAATAGAAATGAATTACGTTAGGTTATGGATGTAGCAATCGTAAAATATAATGCCGGAAATATCTATTCCGTAGTCAACGCCATGAAGCGTTTAGGCATCGAACCTGTACTTACAGATGATGCAGAAATGCTCCAGAAGGCTGACCGCGTTCTCTTCCCAGGACAAGGCCAGGCAAGAGAAGCAATGGAATATCTGAAGGCTCATCAGCTTGATCAAGTAATCAAGAACTTGAAGCAACCCGTCCTGGGCATTTGTGTAGGACAGCAGCTCTTGTGCCGCCATTCGGAAGAAGGTGACGTAGATTGCATCGGAATCTTTGATGTAGATGTAAAGCGATTCCAGCCTCAGAAACACGAAGACAAGGTGCCTGCTATGGGCTGGAATGAAATCTATGATTTGAAGACTGACCTTTATAAGGGGTTCGGAAACAGAATGGATTCTGACTCAGACAAGTCTACCGCTGATGCGCTGCTTCATCCCTACTCCTATTTCGTACATAGTTATTATGTGCCACTCTGCGAGGAGACCATTGCCAAGGCAGAATACATTCTTCCTTATAGCGCATCGCTCCACAAAGACAATTTCTATACCTGCCAGTTCCATCCGGAAAAGAGCGGAAAGGTGGGAGAACAGATTTTAAAGAACTTTTTAGAGATAAAATAAAAGAGGAAATACTAATATGATAGAATTAATTCCAGCTATCGACTTGATAAATGGCCAGTGTGTTCGTCTTACAAAAGGCGATTACGACCAGAAGAAGGTTTACAATGACAATCCTGCCGAGGTTGCAAAACAGTTTGAGCAGATGGGCTTCAAACGCCTTCATGTAGTAGACCTTGATGGAGCCAAGTCAAAGCACATCGTAAATGATGCGGTGTTGAAGGCCATAACCACAGAAACCTCTCTCGTGGTTGATTTCGGTGGCGGAATCAAGACCGAAGAAGATATTGAGAAAGCTTTTGCTGCGGGAGCAAGCATGGTTACAGTGGGCAGCATTGCCGTCACCAATCCTGATCTCTTCATGCAATGGCTGGACAAGTATGGAGCTGACCGCCTGATTCTGGGAGCCGACGTAAGAAACGGAAAGATTTCTATCAACGGATGGAAAGAAGATTCTTCTGAAGACCTCCTTCCTTTCCTGAAAAAGTACATCGATAAAGGAGTACGCTATGTTCTCTGCACAGAAATCAGCAAAGACGGAACGCTGCAGGGACCTGCCATAGAACTCTACAAAGAAGTAATGGCTGCCTATCCTCAACTGCATCTTATCGCCTCAGGCGGAGTAAGTTGCAACGAAGACATCGAAGCATTGGAAACTGCAGGAATTCCTGCCGTAGTATTTGGAAAAGCTTTCTACGAAGGGAAAATCGATGTTAAGAAACTAGTTAATAGTTAAATAGTTGACAGTCAAAAAGTTTATAGTTAGGAGTTAAGTAATCATAAAGTTCAAAGTTCAATGGTCAAAGTTCAAAGTAACAAAGGATTAGCTAAACGAATCGTTCCTTGTCTTGATGTAAAGAACGGCGAGACGGTAAAGGGAACCAATTTCGTAAACCTTCGCAGCGCTGGTGACCCGGTAGAACTGGGAAAAGCTTATAGCGATGCTGGAGCCGATGAGCTCGTATTCCTCGATATTACAGCGAGTTTCGAAGAGCGCAAAACCTTTACGGATATGGTAACCCGTGTGGCTGCCGAAATCAACATCCCATTTACTGTGGGAGGTGGAATCAATGAACTCAAAGATGTTGACCGCCTGCTCAACGCAGGAGCTGACAAGGTTAGCATCAACAGTGCTGCCATCCGACATCCGGAGCTCATCGATGAAATTGCCAACCATTATGGCTCACAGGTTTGCGTATGCGCCATTGATGCACGTCTCGATTCTGACGGCTGGCACTGTTATGTAAAAGGCGGAAGAGAACGGGTGGAACTAGGATTGTTTGACTGGGCTAAGGAAGTAGCCGACCGGGGTGCCGGTGAAATTCTCTTTACCAGTATGGATCATGACGGTGTGAAACAGGGATTCGCAAACGAGGCCCTCGCCCGTCTTGCTGAAGAAGTAAGCATTCCTATCATCGCCTCAGGAGGTGCTGGAAAGATGGAGCATTTCCGCGATGCTTTCACCCAAGGCAAGGCAGATGCTGCACTGGCAGCCAGCGTGTTCCACTTTGGCGAGATTGCCATTCCTGACCTCAAGAAATACCTGAGAGAAGAAGGAATCAACGTGAGAATATAGAACACGGGGAATATAATAATGTAAGAAAATAAAAACAAGATAAAATGGAAATAGATTTCGAAAAATTAGGCGGACTGGTTCCTGCCATCATCCAAGACGCAGTTACAAAGAACGTCTTGATGCTTGGCTTCATGAATCAGGAAGCATACGATAAGACAATAGCAACCAAAAAGGTAACATTCTGGAGCCGTTCACGCAACTGCCTCTGGACAAAAGGTGAAACATCAGGCAACTTCCTGAACCTTGTAAGCATTCAGAACGACTGCGATAACGACACCTTGCTGGTTAAGGTTCACCCAGATGGTCCAACCTGCCACAAAGGTACAGACACCTGCTGGGCAGAAGAGAATACGCTCAACCCAATCCTCTTCCTCTCAGAGCTTCAGGACTTCATCAACAAGCGCCATGAAGAAATGCCAGAGGGAAGCTACACTACCAGCCTCTTCAAGAAAGGCGTTAACAAAATGGCACAAAAGGTTGGAGAAGAAGCTGTTGAAACCATTATCGAAGCCACAAACGGCAACAACGAGAAACTCGTTTACGAGAGTTCAGACCTTCTCTATCACCTCATCGTACTGCTCACAAGCAAAGGCTTGAGAATAGAAGATGTTGTAAAAGAACTTCAGATGCGTCACGATCCGGAATGGGATAAGAAACGCCGCGTTGCCAAGAGCAAGGGCGAAATGAAATAACAAACCAACATTAAGGAGAAAAAAATAGAAGATGTTAATAGATTATCAGAACGTCAGCATATATCAGGCCGACAAGTGCGTGCTCCAAAACATCAATTTTCATATTGACGAAGGAGAATTCGCCTACCTTATTGGAAAAGTCGGCTCTGGTAAAAGTTCGCTATTAAAGACACTTTATTGCGAACTAGACCTTGTAGAAGGCGAAACCGAGAAGGCTGAAATTCTCGGCAGAGACCTCAAAACTATCAGGCGAAAGGAGATTCCGGCTCTGCGTAAGGAATTGGGAATCATCTTTCAGGATTTCCAGCTGCTACACGACCGCACCGTTCGCAAGAACTTTGAATTCGTACTCAAGGCAACAGGCTGGAAAAACAAAAAAGACAGAGAAAAGCGTATCGAAGAGGTGCTCAACGAAGTAGGCATGATTGATAAAATCGACAAAATGCCTCATGAGCTCTCAGGTGGTGAGCAGCAGCGTGTAGCCATCGCCCGCGCCATTCTCAATAATCCTAAGATCATCATCGCCGATGAGCCTACAGGCAATCTCGACCCAGAGACAGCCAGCAACATCGTGAGTCTGCTGAAAGACATCACCAAACAAGGCACAGCTGTTGTGATGACAACCCATAACATCCCGATGCTCGACAAATTCCCAGGCATCGTTTACCGCTGTAAGGAAGGTGTGCTCTACGACGTAACCAACGAGTACAACCACATCGACCTCACAGAGGATGGAGAAGATAATTAAGTGAAATAATTAAATAAAATTACGACTATGAAGGTAATGAAATTCGGAGGTACTTCTGTAGGCTCACCAGAGCGCATGAAGGGAGTAGCCTCTTTGGTTACAGAATCAGGTGAACCAACTTTCATCGTATTGTCTGCGATGAGCGGTACAACAAACTCTCTCGTTGAGATCTCTGACTATCTTTACAAGAAGAATCCAGAGGGCGCCAACGAGGTAATCAACAACTTGGAGAAAAAATACATGCAGCATGTAGAAGAACTCTACTCTACCGAGGAGATGAAAAATACGACTCGTGAGTTCTTGCAGGGCGAATTCAACTATCTCCGCTCATTCACCAAAGACCTCTTCACTTCTTTCGAGGAGAAGAGCATCGTGGCTCAGGGCGAGATGATGAGCACCAACATGGTTGTAAACTACTTGAAGGAACAGGGTGTAAAGGCCGTATTGCTCAGCGCATTAGACTTTATGCGAACTGACAAGAACGCAGAACCGGATCCTCAGTACATCAAGGAGAAGTTGGCTGCTATCATGGAGCAGAACCAGGGCTATCAGATTTACATCACTCAGGGATTCATCTGCCGCAACGCATACGGCGAGGTTGACAATCTGCAGCGTGGCGGTAGCGACTACACCGCATCTCTTATCGGTGCAGCTCTCCCAGCTGAAGAGATTCAGATCTGGACCGATATCGACGGAATGCACAACAACGACCCTCGTGTCGTAGAGCACACTGAAGCTGTCCGCCAGTTGAACTTCGAGGAGGCTGCTGAGTTGGCTTACTTCGGTGCCAAGATTCTCCACCCTACCTGTGTTCAGCCAGCTAAGTATGCAGGCATCCCTGTACGCTTGAAGAACACCATGGATCCTAAGGCCGACGGTACAATCATCGACAATGTCATCGTACGCGGCAAGATCAAGGCTGTTGCTGCCAAGGACAACATCACAGCCATCAAGATCAAGAGTAGCCGCATGTTGCTCGCTACAGGTTTCCTACGCAAGGTATTCGAAATCTTCGAGAGCTATCAGACTCCAATTGATATGATTGCCACTTCTGAGGTGGGTGTCAGCATGAGTATTGATAATGATTCTCATCTTAACGACATCGTAAACGAACTGAAGAAATATGGTACAGTAACCGTAGATTCAGATATGTGTATTATCTGCGTTGTAGGTGATTTGGACTGGAGCAACGTTGGCTTCGAGACCATCGCTACCGATGCGATGAAGAACATTCCTGTACGCATGATTTCTTATGGTGGTTCTAACTACAACATCTCATTCCTCATCAGAGAGAAAGATAAGAAGCAGGCATTGCAGAACTTGAGCAACGTATTGTTCGAGAAGAAGTAATGCAAATGAAAACGAAGAGTGAAAAGTGAAGAATTCGTATGTAATGCTTCCTGTCCACTCTTCGTTGGATATTCTGATTTACTATAAATTGGATATTCTGATTTAACTATAATAAGGTATTAATTTAAGATTAAGTGAAATGAAAGGTACATTTCCGATAGATAAGTTTCAGGAGATACAGACTCCGTTCTACTATTACGACACCAATGTGTTGCGCCAGACATTGAAAACCATCAATGAAGAGGCTGGCAAGCACGAGGGATTTGAAGTGCACTATGCCGTAAAGGCAAATGCCAACCCTAAGGTGCTCAATATCATCTGTCAGGCTGGTTTAGGAGCCGACTGTGTGAGCGGAGGAGAAATTCAGGCAGCCATCAAAGCCGGTTTCCCTGCCAGTAAGATTGTTTACGCTGGTGTAGGCAAAAGCGATTGGGAAATCAACCTCGGATTGGAGAAAGGCATCTTCTGCTTCAATGTAGAAAGCATTCCGGAGTTGGAAATCATCAACGAGCTGGCTGAAAAACAGAATAAGATTGCGCAGGTTTGTTTCCGCATCAATCCGGATGTCGGCGCCCATACGCACGCTAACATCACAACAGGACTGGCAGAAAACAAGTTCGGAATTGCCATGCGCGACATGGAAGCCGTAATCGAAGAGGCTGCCAAGATGAAGAACATCCAGTTCCTCGGACTGCACTTCCACATCGGAAGCCAGATTCTCGATATGGGTGATTTCGAGGCACTCTGCAACCGTATCAACGAACTTCAGAACCAGCTTGAAGCGCATCACATCGTTGTGAAGAACATCAATGTGGGAGGCGGATTGGGCATTGACTATAATCATCCAAACCGACAGCCAATCCCTAATTTCAAGGATTATTTCGATACATACGCAAAGAAACTGAAGTTGCGCGATGGTCAGAAGCTTCACTTCGAGTTGGGCCGAGCTGTAGTGGGTCAGATGGGTTCTCTCATCACCAAGACACTCTACATCAAGCAGGGCACAGCCAAGCAGTTTGCCATTGTGGATGCAGGAATGACCGACCTCATCCGTCCAGCACTCTATCAGGCTTACCATAAGATTGAGAACATCTCAAGCGATGAACCTGTAGAAACTTACGACGTAGTAGGTCCTATCTGCGAATCAAGCGATGTCTTCGGCAAGGCTGTCGACATCAACAAAGCCCATCGCGGCGACCTCATCGCCCTCCGCTCAGCCGGAGCCTATGGTGAGATCATGGCGAGCCAGTATAACTGTCGCCAGTTGCCAAAGGGTTATATTACAGAAGACTTTTAATATAGTTGAAAGTTAAAAGTTAAGAGTTTATAGGATTCTCCTTTCTCTAGCTTTCTATATTACGAGAAAAATAAAATGATGATCATTAGTACAACTACTATAATAGCAGGCGCAGTGGTGGTTTTATTGGCGGTTCTCGGATCGCTGATGAATCCATTTCTGCGCTCGTTGCGCTTTCAAAAAACAGAAACGGCAGAGAATCAGCCTCCTGTCAGTATACTCATTACCGCACACGATAATCTTGCTGAATTGGAGAGGAATCTCCCTATGTTCCTGCGTCAGCAGTACGCTGCCGACTATCAGGTAATCGTAGTCTGCCAGAGCACAGATGGCGAGACGCAGGATTTTCTGAAGCGAACAGCAGCCGAGAACCCTCATCTGTATTATACTTACATTCCTGAGAGTTCACGCTACATGAGCCGCAAGAAATTGCAGATTACACTGGGTGTGAAGGCAGCCAAACATGAATGGATTATTCTGACAGAACCTAATTGCCGCCCAAGCAACGACAAGTGGCTGCAAACCATGGTCCGTCAATGTCAGGACCCAAACCATCTGGTATTGGGATATGTAGCCCTTGATGAGGAAACCAAGAGCGTACGCCGTTTCGACAGCATCCGCAAGGCTTACTATGTTTTGCGCCGTGCCCAGCAGACCTACGGCTATCGCAGCCACATGCCAAACGTAGCGTTCCGCAAGAGCGACTTCATGAAGGAACAGGGCTATCAGGGCAACCTGGAATATGTTCGCGGCGAATACGATTTTCTCGTCAACAAGTATGCCCATTATGGCGATACTGCTACAGAACTGGATTGCGATGCATGGCTCATCCGCGAAGCACCATCGAACAAGAGCTGGCACAATGCCCACCTCTATCTGCAGGCTTCACGCAAGAGTTTGGAAAGAGCCGGTTCCATGCGAACCCTCATGTTCTTTGACCATCTCATGCCACATCTCAGCCTGATAGCAACACTGGCTGTTGCAGCCTACTCTATCCTCATGAAGAATTGGATTCTTACAGGATGCGCAGGTTTCAGTTTCCTCCTGCTGTTCATCGTGAGAATGCTGATAGCCAACAAGGCCATCAAACACTTTGATGACGGAATAGCGATGTTCAAACTGCCATTCTTCGAATATGGAATTATCTGGAGAAATCTGGCTACCAAATTGCGCTATTGGCGGGCTGACAAAAACGATTTCACTTCTCATAAACTCTAAACAGGGTAAAAAGGAAGTAACAGTCTATCAGAATAATAACAGTTAAAAATAACCGACAGAACGATGAAAGTATATTTGTTCATTTCCAACCATAAGAAGTTGCTGAAGATGTATCTTCCATACATCGAAGCCCTGAATAAGCAGCTCGACATCACCAACAGTCTGGTTGATGCCGACATTGTGTTGATTATAGGAGCATGGACATGGCAGGGAGCCCAGATAGCAAAGAAAGCAAAGCTGATGGACATTCCCTACATCGTTTGTCCACTAGGCGATATTTCTGAGAGAAACTGCAAGAACCCTTACTTGAAGCGTTCACTGCAACAGTCTATGTATCAGAAAGCCATGTACGCAAAAGCCAACCTCATAGTAGCTACTACCCCTATGGAGAAAAGCTATCTCGAAAAGAAGGGTTGGAACAAGCGCATCGCCCTGATTCGCTATGCAGGCTACAGTCATCTTACCACCACAGAAGCCATGATACAAAACTGGCAGGAGACGGATGAGGAGACGCTGGCAGCCTTCGAACAGCAAAAGGCAGAAACCATCGCTGTCCAGACCAAACAGGCTATCATCGCACAGATCATGCAGATAAAAAGCCGCATGCCGCATCAGAATATTCCGCAAAAATATCTTGACGATTTGCACACTCTGCTCTATGCTGATGATTATGATGAGGATGCTATCAAGCAAGAACTGGCAGAGAAGAAACTCTCTTCCTATGCCGCCTCCGTTTTCCAGACCATGACAGATAAAACAGGACTCACAGAAGGCTTCATGCCGATTCCTGCCAAAAAGGGCAGAAAGAGTAAAGAGATTCTGAAGTTTGTGAAATAAAAAAGATTCTGAAGTTTGTGAAATAAGAAGAAATGAACTTAGATAGAATAGAACAGCAGGCTGGTCATCTGCCAGCTTACCAGATAGCCGACTCTGTCAATGAAGCATTGATGGAGTCGGCTAACCTTGTTATTACAGCTCCTCCTGGAGCCGGTAAATCTACCCTCCTCCCGCTCACCATTCTGCGGGGCATGAGTGATCAGGCATTGGAAGGCTTCATCCATAATCATCTTAAAAGTCAGGGTAAGATTCTGATGCTCGAACCGCGCCGCCTGGCTGCTCGCCAGATAGCCGAACGGATGGCACAGATTCTGGGAGAACCCGTGGGAAAAACCATCGGCTATCGGGTAAGATTCGAAAGCAAGGTTTCGGATGATACACGCATCGAAGTCCTTACCGAGGGCATTCTCACCCGAATGCTGGTCAATGATGCTACACTCGAAGGCGTTTCGTGCCTCATCTTTGATGAGTTTCATGAGCGCAGCATCAATTCCGATCTGGCGTTAGCGCTGGCCCGGCAAACACAGGAAATCATCCGCCCCGACCTGAAGCTCATTATCATGTCAGCAACAATCGATGCTTCTATCATCTGTCAGGCACTTCAGGCTCCGCTTATCGAGAGTGAAGGCAGAATGTTTCCGATAGAAACCATTTATGCAGACCACGAAATAGACAGATATCAGGTAGCGCAGGAAATGGCAGCCACTATCTGTCAGGCTTTCAGAAACCAGGAAGGTGACATTCTTGCCTTTCTGCCGGGACAGGGAGAAATCATGAAATGCGAAGAACTGCTTAGTTCTTCCTTACCTTCAGCGGAAATCTATCCACTCTATGGCAACCTCTCGCCAGAAAAGCAACGGCTCGCCATCGCTCCTTCCAAACCGGGCGAACGGAAAATCGTACTGGCCACTCCTATCGCCGAAACTTCTCTCACCATCGAAGGAGTAAGAATCGTTGTGGATTCCGGACTCTGCCGAAAACTGGTTTATGATGCCCGTACAGGCTTGAGCCATCTCGAAACCGTTCGTATCAGTCAGGACATGGCTACGCAACGAAGGGGGCGTGCGGGCAGAATAACATCAGGCGTATGTTACCGGCTTTGGACACAGCCCTCTGAACATCTGATGCCTGAACAACGGCTGCCCGAAATACTGGATGCAGATCTCTCTTCCATGGTTCTCGACATTGCTGCTTTCGGCGAAAACAAGCCGGAACTGCTTCCTTGGCTTACCCCTCCTCCTAGGGGCAACCTCGCCATGGCCCAGCAACTTCTTAAGTCGCTCAACGCCCTCACTTCTGATCATGATGCTCACGCTCTCAGTGGCAGCATCACCGCAGAAGGCAGCAGAATGGCTCAACTTCCTTGTCATCCGCGCATTGCCAAGATGATGATCAGCAGCGGTTCTCCTTCAATCCAAGCCCTTGCCTGCGACATTGCTGCTCTGCTGGAAGAGAAAGGCCCGATGGGCGAAAATGAGGATTCTGACATGACGCTCCGGCTTTCACTCCTCCGCTCCGCGCGCAGCAAGAAGAATCTGGGACGTTGGAACCGTATCGCTCAGATTGCCCAGGAATACAGGAAGATGCTGCGTATCAGGGAAGACAACGAGCCTATTGATGCAGAGGAAGTGGGCCATCTCATCGCCCTAGCCTACCCTGAGCGCATCGCTCATGCTACCGACCATGCGGGCAACTTCAAGATGTCGAATGGCAACACGATTTTCATCGACCCGTGCGACAGCATGGCAGCAAACGAATGGCTTGCCATCGCATCACTCAACCTCGCTTCAACCTCATCATCCAGTTCTGGGCAGGGACGGAAAGGAAGGGTATTTCTCTCAGCCCCCGTCAACTGGAAGAACTTGCCGGCACAAACCTGCGAGAATATTTCATGGGACAGCAAAGCGCTGGCAGTAAAGATGCAGCAGGAAACACGGATAGGAGCACTCGTCATAGACAGCAAGCCGATACAGAATGCCAGCCGAGAGACTGTTTCTAATATTATCTGCGAAGCTGCCAGAAAAGACGGACTCAGCATGTTCGATTGGAACGAATCGGTTCATCGTCTGCAACAGCGCGTGGCGCAAGTATCTGAGTGGCATCCAGAACTGGAGATTCCCGACCTGTCAACAGAGCATCTCCTGAAAACAGCCCAAGCGTGGCTCCCTTTCTATCTCGAAGAAGGTGGTAAGATGAAGACTTCTGTTACTGAGCTGAAGAAACTCAACCTGTGCGAAATCCTTTGGAACATCCTTCCTTATGAGCTTCAGCAGGAGATAGACCGCCTTGCTCCCACCCACATCCGTGTGCCATCGGGCAGCAACATCCGCATCGATTATCGCCTGGGGGCCGAAGCCCCGGTTCTGAGTGTGCGGCTTCAGGAGTGTTTCGGAATGACATCAACACCCACTGTCGATGCTGGCAAACAGCCTCTTCTGCTTGAGTTGTTATCTCCCGGTTTCAAGCCCGTTCAGCTTACTCAGGATCTCGCAAGTTTTTGGCAAGGCACTTATTTCGAAGTCCGCAAGGAACTGAAGCGCCGATACCCTAAACATTTCTGGCCGGAGAATCCGTTAGAGAGCCAGGCCGTGAGAGGTGTCAAACGATGATAAGAAGAAGAAGCAAACGCTAAGAAGATTCGTAAGAGACGATGAAAGAAGCTTCAAGTAGTATTGTAAAAGGCCAAAAGCTGTTTTCTTGACCTTAGAAAAGAAAAAGAAGAAAAAAAGGTCGCTCCCCTATCTGGGTAGCGACCTTTATCTTTATATTTGAATTTTGATGTAATCTAAATTCAACGATGCATCATCTGCAAGGAAATTAATCCTTGAAGAAATCCTTAACAGCCTCGTTTGGTACCATCTTCTCATCGAAAACGTATGCACCAGTCTTAGGGCTCTTAACCATCTTGATAACCTTTGTATATGCGCGACCATCCATGTTACCTTCGTGGAGGGTAGCGACCGCTTTCTTTGCCATAGTCTATTTAAATTGATAAAATTATTAAACTTGTAAGCTAAGCTTACTTAATCTCCTTGTGAAGAGTCATCTTCTTAAGGATTGGGTTGTACTTCATCAACTCAAGACGCTCAGGAGTGTTCTTACGATTCTTTGTAGTCACGTAACGGCTTGTACCTGGCATACCACTGTTCTTGTGTTCAGTGCACTCGAGGATAACCTGTACTCTATTACCTTTTGCTTTCTTTGCCATGATATTTATTCTCCTATAACTTTAATGTCCTTCCAATCTACGTAGCCCTTCTTTACTGCCTGATTCAAAGCAGCATCGAGACCTACCTTATTAATAAGACGAAGACCAGCAGCACTGATCTTGAGGCTGATCCAGCAACCCTCTTCTACATAGTAGAATTTCTTGCTGAAGAGGTTAACATCAAAGCTTCTCTTTGTACGGTGCTTTGAGTGAGACACATTGCAACCTAACTGTGCCTTCTTACCTGTAATTTGACAAATCTTAGACATTTCTATCTTTAATTTTGTAATTCGTTAATTGATACCTATTCCAAACAGAGTGCAAAATTACAAAATAATTTGGTAATAACAAAATAATCCCTAAAAGAACGCTGTCTTTTAAGGATTATTAATATTTGATAGCCTTAAATTAGCAATTTAAGCCTCTTTTTTAAGTTCTTCAGCATGTTCTTTCAAGAATTCGAGCATGCCTTTAAGCGCTGTATTTGTGGCAATTGCAAGGTTGATGTCGCGTCCGAAATCTTCGGTGAGTTTTACCACGCGAACATCGTTCTTATCGCCATAACCTACATAGATTGTACCCACAGGAATGGCTGGAGTTCCACCCGTTGGACCAGCCACACCCGTTGCTGAAATAGCGAAGTCTACATTCAGGGTCTTGATTGTGCCGAGCACCATCTCCCTAGCCACTTCCTCGCAAACGGCAGTCTGCTCCTCCAGAACCTCATGGCTCACGCCCAAAAGATTCTCCTTTACCTCGTTGGTGTAGCTTACTACACCACCCTTGAAGTAATTGCTGGCACCTGGCAAAGAAATCAGCGCCTCGGCGATACGACCGCCTGTGCAGCTCTCTGCTGTGCCTACTGTCTTGTCACTATTGTAGAGCATCTCCTGGATGCCCTTGCTCAATATCTTTGTTTCAAATTCCATCTTGTTTTGTTAATTACTTAAATGTTACTTTACTATAGGCTGGCAAGTCGATGGTTGCAAACTCACCATCACGATACTTGAAGGTTCCCACGCAGCCTATCATCGCCGCATTATCGGTAGTATAGCTGAACTTTGGGATGTAGATAGTCCAGCCGAAGCGCTTGGCATGGTCGCGGAAAGCGTTGCGCAAACCATTATTGGCACTCACACCTCCAGCTACAGCCACATGCTTGATGCCGGTCTGCTTGACAGCCATGCGGAGTTTTTTCATCAGAATATCAACGATGGTAAACTCTATGCTGGCAGCCAGATCGTACTTGTTCTTCTCAACAAAATCAGGATCAGCAGCCACCCATTTGCGCAAGCTGTAGAGGAAACTGGTCTTGAAGCCTGAGAAACTGTAGTTCAAACCCGGAATATGAGGCTCAGAGAAACTGAAAGCCTTCGGATTGCCCTGGCGTGCATACTTATCTACGACAGGACCACCAGGATAGCCCCACTCCAGTACCTTGGCGCACTTGTCAATAGCCTCGCCTGCCGCATCATCGATGGTCTGTCCCAGCACTTCCATGTCGTTGTAGGCATTCACCTTTACAATCTGCGAATTTCCACCGCTCACGAGAAGACAGATGAACGGGAATGGAGGTGCACTCTGGTCATCATCGTTTTCCTTGATGAAATGAGCCATCACATGACCCTGCAGATGGTTTACATCAATCATCGGAATATTGAGCGAACGGGCGAAACCCTTGGCAAAACTTACACCCACAAGGAGCGAACCCATCAGACCCGGACCACGGGTGAAGGCTACGGCAGAAAGATCTTCCTTCTTGATGCCGGCACGCGCGATGGCCTGGTCAACGACAGGAACCACATTCTGCTGGTGGGCACGGGAAGCCAACTCCGGAACAACACCGCCATAAGCTTTGTGAACCTCCTGAGAGGCGGTTACATTGCTCAGCAGCACACCATTCTTGAGCACTGCAGCAGAGGTATCGTCGCAGCTGCTCTCTATACCTAATATATATATATCCTTCATTTCTTAACATTTAACGTTAATATGTCAAAATCTCCACACCTGTCTCTGTCATCACAAGCGTGTGCTCCCACTGCGCAGATGGTTTCTCATCACCGGTGATTACTTCCCAACCGTACGGATCGTCGGCATCGAGGAATACCTGCCAGGTGCCCATGTTGATCATTGGCTCGATGGTGAACACCATGCCCGGAACGAGCAGCATGCCCGTGCCTCTATGACCATAGTGAAGAACCTCAGGCTCTTCATGGAACTGGCAACCTACGCCATGACCGCAAAGATCGCGAACCACACCATAACCATACTTCTTGCAATGCTTCTCGATAGCATGACCGATATCACCTACGAACGAGTATGGCTTGGCAACCTCCATACCGATTTCCAGGCATTCCTTGGCTACGCGAACCAGCTGCTCCTTTTCAGGAGTAGTCTTGCCGCCAACGATGAACATACGGCTGGCGTCAGCGTAATAGCCATCTACGATGGTTGTCATGTCCACATTGATGATATCGCCCTCTTCGAGCACATCCTCTTCCTTAGGAATACCATGGCAAACCACTTCGTTGATAGAGGTACAAACGCTCTTAGGATAGCCTTCGTAGTTGAGGCATGCAGGAATGGCATTATGATCCTTACAATACTGCATGCAGAGATCATCAATCTCCTGGGTGTTGATTCCCGGACGGATCATCTCGGCTACCGCATCAAGACAACCGGTGTTTACGACACCACTCTTGCGGATGCCTTCTATCTGTTCTGGAGTTTTAATCAAGTCACGGGTAGGAACAAGTTTACCCTTGTTTTCCCAAAACATTACCTGCTTGTCGAGCTCTGTAAGAGGCTGACCTGGCAAGCAATGCCATCTTTTCTTCTTAATCATTGTATTATGTATTTAATATTTGCGACTGCAAAAGTACATTTTTTATTGCAGAGCACAAAATAAAATGGCAATTATTTGCATTTTAGTGCAAATAATCACCACAAATAATTACTTCAAATGCTCATAAATCTTATCGCACCAGTCTTCGCCATTCTGTGGACAATAAGTAAACAGTCCCAGTTCAGAGGCTGCACAGCAGTTACGGGGACCATCATCAATAAACAGACACTCCTCTGGCATGATCTTCTCCTGAGAAAGGACATAACGGAAGAAATTCTCATCCGGCTTCATATACTTTACTTCATAAGAACGGTACATCGCATCGAAATAATCGCCGATAGGATGACCGTCGGCAGAGAATGCCTCGCTGTCTACCCAGGCTGATACATAAGGGTTGGTATTGCTGAGCAAGATTACACGGTAGCCCTGCTTCTTAAGATTGCGGAGAGTAACCAGATTGCGTTCTGGAATTTCCTTCATGTAGCCCAGCCAGCAATGCTGCAGTTCCTCGAAGGTTACCTCGCGGCCAATCTTCTTGCACACTTCCCGACGGTATTCCTCCTCGGAAATCTTGCCCTCTTCCAGCTGACCGTTTAAGCCAACCTGTTTATAAGGGTCCATCTTCTCCGCAAACTCCTTCATACCCAACTCAATGAAACGTTTGCCTGCCTCATTCTCGTCGAGGGTGATGATGACACCACCCATATCAAAAATCACAGTTTTAATCATATAATTATCCTAAAAACGTTGTATTCTTTATCTTGTCAGAACAGCTCCAGCTTGTTCTTTCTTGCCTCTGAGAGCGAGGCTATCTTAGCCTGCTCTTCATGATAGTTCTGGCGAAGTTTCTCGTAGCGTTCCTTCAGTTCCGCCTCAAACTTAGGACATTCAGTCTCGTTGAGGAAGCGGGCACAGATTCCGGCATTGAGCGATGCGTCCTTCACCCAGATGACCGGTCCGTCATATTCAGGCGCAATCTTCAGAGCCACATGCAGTTCGCTCGTCGTTGCCCCACCTACCATGATAGGAATGCGCAAACCAGCTTTCTGCATTTCCCGGGCCACATGAACCATTTCTTCAAGCGAAGGGGTGATAAGTCCGCTCAAACCGATTGCATCTACCTTTTCATCGATAGCTTTCTGTACAATCTGTTCGGCTGGAACCATCACACCTAAGTCGATGATTTCGTAATTGTTACATGACATAACCACGCAGACGATGTTCTTTCCGATATCATGAACATCGCCCTTCACGGTTGCCATCAGAATCTTGCCGGCAGTTGTTGCTCCACCCTGTTTTTCTGCCTCGATATGAGGCTGAAGGATAGAAACTGCCGATTTCATCGTGCGAGCCGTCTTGACAACCTGCGGCAAGAACATTTCGCCTTTTCCAAAAAGTTCGCCTACCAGGTTCATGCCGTCCATCAGAGGACCCTCAATTACGTTTACTGCATGAGGATATTTGGCAAGTGCTTCGTCAATATCCTGCTGCAGGAAATCGGTGATTCCCTTGCGCAGCGCATACTTCAGACGTTCTTCCACACTCTCCTTTCGCCATTCAGGAGCAGCCGGTTTCTTGGGAGCAACACCGCCTGCCTTAGCTGCAGCCTTGGCAGCATCAGCCTGGGCTTTTATCTCTGCCGCAAGCTCGATAAGTTCATCAGCTGCACCTTTTCTCCTATTCAGCACCACATCCTCAATGAGCTGAAGCTGTTCTTCAGGAATTTTATTGTAATCCATTCTGGCTTTGGCATTTACAATACCAAAGTCCATACCTACCTGCTGGGCATGATGCAGGAAAACACAATGGATAGCCTCACGGATGTAAGTATTGCCACGGAATGAGAACGAGAGGTTACTGACACCTCCGCTGACATGTGCACCAGGCAGATTCTGATGAATCCACTCCGTTGCACGGATGAACTCAACGGCATAATTATCATGCTCTTCCATACCGGTAGCTATGGCAAGTACGTTCGGGTCGAAGATGATATCGAGCGGATTCATGCCCAACTTGTCTACCAGAAGATGATAAGCACGTTCTGCTATCTCGATGCGGCGCTCGAAAGTGGTAGCCTGACCAACCTCATCAAAACACATCACAACAACGGCTGCACCATAGCGCAACACATCGCGGGCATGAGAAAGGAATACTTCCTCACCCTCCTTCAAACTGATGGAATTGACAATACACTTGCCCTGGCAGCACTTCAAGCCAGCCACGATGACGTCCCATTTGGAAGAGTCGATCATCACCGGAACCTTCGCAATGTCTGGTTCGGCTGCAATCATATTCAGGAAGTTAACCATCTCGGCTTTCGCATCGAGCAAACCATCGTCCATATTCACGTCAACGACAGCCGCTCCATCAGCCACTTGCTTTCTGGCAATACCGATGGCTTCTTCATAATTCTTTTCGTTAATCAAACGCAGGAACTTCCTGCTACCAGCTACGTTACAGCGTTCGCCCACATTGACAAACCGGCTGGCGTCAACCGGCAAATGTACGGAATCATCGACCTGCAGAAGGTCTAATCCCGAGAGCCACATATACTTAGGTTTCTCCACCACTTGATGCGGCTTCTTACCCTCAGCTATACGGGCGTAATGCGCGATGAATTCAGGACTTGTACCGCAGCATCCGCCAATGATGTTCACGATACCTTCATCGATGAATTCGGCTATTTGCGGAGCCATCGATTCGGCAGTCTCGTCATATTCGCCCATCTCGTTAGGCAAACCGGCATTAGGATGCGCACTAATATAATAAGGTGCAACCTGAGCCATGTGTTCGATGAAAGGCTTCATCTGAGGAGCACCAAAGGCGCAGTTCATGCCGACAGAGAAGATAGGATAAGGAGAAAGCGAAGCAAGGAAAGCATCTACGGTCTGACCGCTGAGCGTTCTGCCCGCCAGATCACTCACCGTAAGACTGATCATGACAGGCAACTCTACTCCATGTTTCTTCATCATGGTGAGCGCTGCATCTATCATCGCCTTGCAGTTGAGTGTATCAAAGATGGTTTCGATGAGAATCACGTCAGCACCGCCTTCGATAAGTCCGTCCACCTGTTCGCATACATCGGTGAAAAGCTCATCGTAGGTAATCTCGCGGGCGGCAGGATTGCTGACGTCCGGACTCATGGAGCAAGTCTTGTTGGTTGGTCCCACATCTCCTGCAACGAAGCGTGGTTTATCAGGCGTAGAAAACTTATCGCATTCGATACGTGCCAGTCGGGCACCCTCGAATGCCATTTCGCGGGCGCAGTTCTCCAGGTGATAATCAGCCTGCGAAATGCGCTGGCACGAAAAAGTATTCGCTGTAATAATATCGGCGCCAGCCTCCAGGTAGCGTCGGTAAATATCAGATATCACATCAGGACGAGTAATGTTGAGCATGTCGTTGTTGCCTTTCATCATACCCGGCAAATCGCGGAACCGCTCTCCTCTGAAGTCTTCTTCTGTAAGATTATACTTCTGAATCTCAGTACCCATGGCACCATCGAGAATCAGAATTTTCTCCTTTACAATCTCTCTTAAATTCTTCATTGTCTAAAAGTGCTTGATTGCTCTATCCATCTCTCTTCTGTCTTCCTTTTCTTTCAGAGTCTGGCGCTTGTCATACTCCTTCTTTCCCTTACAGAGGGCTATATCCACCTTGGCTCTACCGTGATTATCGATAAAGATGAGGGTTGGAACAATGGTGAAACCAGGCTGCTTGCTGTCCTCTTCAAGACGGCGCAATTCGCGCTTGGTGAGAAGAAGCTTGCGGTCGCGACGAGCCTCATGATTGCTGAAAGAACCATAAAAATAAGGAGAGATGTTCATTCCCTTGACCCAAAGTTCGCCCTGATAGAAATCGCAATAACAATCTACCAGCGAAGCCTTTCCGCCACGGATTGACTTAATCTCTGTTCCCGTAAGCACAATGCCTGCGGTATAAGTATCAACGAAGAAGTACTCGAACGAAGCCTTCTTGTTGCGTATCTGTATCGGACTCTTCTTACGGAGTTCCTGTTCTTGCTTGTTCATATATATATAATAATGTATTATAAGTTTATAGTTTGACAATTTCGCAGAAATTGTCGATATGATCATCGATGTAGAAGGCAACCTTGCTGGTCCACTCTTCTTCGTTCTCAACGAACTCATCGTCAAAATCATCAAACTCAGGAAATTTTTCGTAGAGCGCCATAAACTCCTCATCGGTCAGATCGCGCTCAATCTCCTCATGGTTTGTTTTATACAGGAAATGACTCTTCTTGATGAGTTTGGCGAGTTCTGTCAATCCCCAGTTTTTAAACGCCTTGTCGGTAGGGTTCTTCCAGAGGAAAGCACCGTAACCGTTATGTATGAGCTGAACCATTCCGCCATCCATCATCTCCTCATGCAGGATATCCCAAGCCAGAAGAGTAATCTGGTCGCTGTTGAGCTGCGCCATGGTTTCGGCAGTCAGTTCGCCACCAATCGCTTCGCGGATGGCATCCACGAAAGCCTTTACAAATTCATCCATGCCTGCCTCGGCAGCCTGCTGAAGTTTGGCATCGTTTATCTTTACTTCGATCATAATCTACAAAATTGCAATTTTCAGTTTGCAAAGATACATGAAATTGTGCATAAACCCAAGAAAAAATCTAAATATTAGGTTAAAGAGTTAAAAAGAATACCCAATTTTAGGTATTTTCCGGATTTTTTTTGTACTTTTGTGCTCGGAATTGAGGTGATGGCACCGATGTTTCAGCAAAACAATATGAATTAAGTACAGAACTTTATACTTATAATATTCATTAATATAAAATTTAGCGAATATGATCTATTCTAAAGAAGTAGACAACATGTGCGTTGTCGCTAAGGGTCCTAACCACGGACCAGCTCCAATTCCTGAAGAGGGAAAATGGATTCAGGCAAAAGAGATCAAAGACATCTCTGGTTATACTCACGGTGTGGGTTGGTGTGCTCCTCAGCAGGGTGCTTGCAAGCTCTCTTTGAACATCAAGGAAGGCGTTATTCAGGAGGCTCTTGTTGAGACTATCGGTTGTACTGGTATGACTCACTCAGCTGCTATGGCTTCTGAGATTCTCCCAGGCAAGACTATTCTTGAGGCTTTGAACACTGACCTCGTATGCGATGCTATCAATACAGCTATGCGCGAGCTCTTCCTCCAGATTGTTTACGGTCGTAGCCAGAGCGCTTTCTCTGAGGGCGGTCTCGTTATCGGTGCAGGTCTTGAGGACTTGGGTAAGGGTCTTCGTTCACAGACTGGTACTCTCTATGGTACTGTAGCTAAGGGTACACGTTACCTCGAGTTGACAGAGGGTTACATCACAAAGCAGTTCCTCGATAAGGACAGCCAGGTTTGTGGTTATGAGTATGTTCACCTCGGCAAGATGATGGAAGCTATCAAGAACGGTATGGACGCTAACGAGGCTGTCAAGAAGTTCACAGGTAGCTACGGTCGTACAACTGCTGAGCAGGGTGTTGTTAAAGCTATTGATCCACGTAAAGAATAATAAGGAGATACAGATATGATTAGAAAAGTAAGTTACGAAAGTCAGGAACGTCGCGAGAAGCAGGTTCTTGCTGCTCTTAATGCTAACGGTATCAAGAGCTTGGAAGAGGCTAATCAAATCTGCGAGGACGCAGGTGTTGACCCTTATCAGATGTGTGAAGATACTCAGCGTATCTGCTTCGAGAACGCTAAGTGGGCGTATGTAGCTGGTGCTGCTATCGCTATCAAGAAAGGTGTTAAGACTGCTGCTGATGCAGCTGAGGCTATCGGTATCGGTTTGCAGGCTTTCTGCATCCCTGGTTCTGTAGCTGACGACCGTAAGGTTGGTCTTGGTCACGGTAACTTGGCTGCTCGTTTGCTCCGTGAGGAGACTCAGTGCTTCGCTTTCTTGGCTGGTCACGAGTCTTTCGCTGCTGCTGAGGGTGCTATCAAGATTGCTGAGATGGCAAACAAGGTTCGCAAGAACCCATTGCGCGTTATCTTGAACGGTCTTGGTAAGGATGCTGCTCAGATTATCAGCCGCATCAACGGTTTCACATACGTACAGACAAAGTTCGACTACTATACAGGTGAGTTGAAGGTTGTTAACCGTATCGCTTACAGCGACGGTCCACGTGCTAAGGTTAACTGCTATGGCGCTGACGACGTTCGCGAGGGTGTTGCTATCAACTGGAGCGAGGATGTAGACGTATCAATCACTGGTAACTCTACAAACCCTACACGTTTCCAGCACCCAGTAGCTGGTACATACAAGAAGGAGCGTATTGCTGCTGGTAAGCCATACTTCTCTGTAGCTTCTGGTGGTGGTACAGGTCGTACTTTGCACCCAGATAACATGGCTGCAGGTCCTGCTTCTTACGGTATGACTGATACTATGGGTCGTATGCACTCAGACGCTCAGTTCGCAGGTTCTTCTTCAGTTCCTGCTCACGTAGAGATGATGGGCTTCCTCGGTATGGGTAATAACCCTATGGTAGGTGCTACTGTTGCTATCGCTGTAGCTATCGACCTCGCTATCAACAAGAAGTAATTTCTTAGAGATACAAAACATATAAAAGCCTTGAGAATCAGCTGATTCTCAAGGCTTTTTCTTATTTATCCTACTGGAATAATCTTATATCTTACTGGAATAAAAAATTATCTCCGAGAGATATTTTTTTATCTTTCGGAGATATTCTTCTATCTTTCGGAGAAAATAATTTATCCTACAGTATTTCTATTCTTATCTAACCAGTTTTCTAATTTTCCTAAAACTAAACGATGTACTCATGAGTACAATGATTACGCCAATCAACCAGTAAAGCCAAGCACGGTAACTGATCATGAAAACCAGGAACAACACCAGGAGCAGAATCAGAAGCTGAAAAATACTGAATCTGAAACCAAGAGCGGATAACCGATAACCATAAACGGCCCTGCTGAAAGCCAATACTGCTAAGGTCTCTATGGCATAAGCAACGGCAATCCCCCCTCCTACTCCTCTCAATCCATCTAACTGATAACCAGCTATTTCACAGATTATCAGCAAGATAACACAAAAACTTTCCTGAATGAGAAAAAGTCTGGAATCTCCCCTTGACAACGGGAGATATTCTATTGGAAGATAAACCGCCTTGAACAACATGGCAACAGCAGCAAGCTGAGTCATCTGAAGCATCCCCATAAACTGGGCATTGTATAATATCGGAATAATGAGAGGCAGACCTAAAATGATAGCTGCAACGATAGGCCCCAGCAACAGGACATTCATTTCAAGCTGGCGGTTCACACAGAGATTGCGCTCTTTAACAGACTCCTCGTTTTTTCTGGAACCCGAAATGCCGGAGAGACGGGGATAAAAATCCTGATCCATGACCGAGAACACCATTCCCGCATAAACAAAGACAATCGTTATACCGGCATTGAAAAGTCCGACAACTTCCAGATCGCCTTGTTGGTTCAAAAAGGCACGAATCAGAAATTCGCATCCGCTATTCATCAAACCCGAAAGTACAAATGCCCCGCCAAGTCGCAAAAGTGGGAAACCTGCAACTAGCGTCATTTTTCGCATATTTACGCCCCACCCTACAACTCGTCGGGAATATCGAAAATTCACAGCCCATTGCATAAATGCCAAAATGAACAGAACGGGCAGAATACCTCTCTCACCAAATATCCAATAAACCGGAACCGAAACCAAAAGCAGAAGAATAGCCAGAAGACTTGCCTGCATCGCCAACGCACGCAACTGTCCGGTAGCTTTCAGAATGGCAGTTTCACCTCCAGCCAGAATCGTGAAGAAAATGGTTGGTGCCAGGAGAATGAAATGTAGCGTATGATTGCCCCAGGAAAAAGTAAACCCATTGAGTAACGGACCCAGAAGGACACAGACGATGGCTCCGAAAAATGCAGCAAGCAGACTATAGGTGCGGACAAGAAGAACCGCCCCGGCGATATCAGCCTTTTCGGACTGCGATTCATCTGCAGCATGTTCCTTTTCAGAAATAAATTTAACACCACTTGTAGGAATGCCGAAATTACACGCAGAACTGAGAACAGAAATCGTTGAGCTGAAAAGAGACAGCAGTCCCATTCCAGAAGGTCCGAGGAAGAGCGCCGTAAATTTATTGCGCAAAACTCCTACAAGAATTCCCAATCCTTGCACACTGCCAAACAATCCTGTATATTTCAGAATATGCGAATAACTGTTTTCCTTTTTATCACCCATAATCAAAAGAAACAAAAAAAAGGTTGGATTTCCCGAAAGAGAAATTCAACCTTTATACTTTAAAATCTCAAAAGAAGATTCTGTCGAAGATTAAGCCTCAGCTGGAGCCTCCTCTGCAGGAGCTTCCTCAGCAGCCTTAGCCTCTGCCTCAGCAGCAGCTGCAGCAGCCTTCTTATCAGCTACCTTCTTAGCGATTGCTTCGTTCATCTTCTTTTCAGCCTCGAGCTCCTTAGCAGCAGCTTCCTTCTTTGCCTTAGCATCGCCCTCGCGAACAGCAGAAATCTTAGCGTCCTTGCTATTCTTCCAAGCGTCGAAACGCTTCTGAGCCTCAGCATCGTCGAATGCGCCCTTCTTAACGCCACCCTTGAGGTGCTTCATCAAGTAAACGCCCTCGCCCTTGAGGATGTTGCGAACTGTGTCTGTTGGCTGTGCACCTGTCTCTACCCAGTAGAGTGCGCGCTCGAAATTCAAATCTACAGTAGCTGGATTGGTATTAGGGTTGAAAGTACCAATCTTCTCAGTAAATTTACCATCACGTGGTGCTCTAACGTCAGCGATTACGATGCTGTAGAAAGCATAGCTTTTACGACCGCCGCGCTGCAATCTGATTTTTGTTGCCATTTTTAAATCTTAATTTTAATTTAATTTATAATGAGGTTTGAATTTTATGCTGCCATCTCGTGACAGCGAGTGCAAAATTACTACTTTTATTTGAATTGAGCAAACTTTTATCGATATTCAAATGCTTTTTTAGCATTTTTTATCTGATTCGGTCTGCTGCTCTCAAGAGTTTGATGTCATCGTTCACACCTTTCATTGCCATCCATTCGAATATGATTGCTACCAAAGGAAGGCAAGCGGCAAACTGAAACTTCATCGTTCCTTCTGCTTCAGGAACAGGAATCAAGCCCATGAACATCACGATATAATCTACATACCATAAACCTGCAAAAAGCATGGCAAGTGAACAGAGTGATTTCTGAAGCTTCAGATTCTTGTACAAAAAGATGTTTACCAATGCGATAATGGCTGAAACGGCGAGCAGAAGGAACAGAGGAACGCAAGTAGTTGAAATCTGCATTCCTGCCTCCCCTACCACTCCGAGGTTATAAACCATAGTGTCTCCTCCCATCGTCTTAGCTGCGATGCTGGCGATAGGAAGGAAAAGACAGATAGCAATGGCGATGACAGCAAAGAGCAGAAATAATGTCTGTTTACGCTGTATCATATAGCTCAGGAATATTAAATTTCGCTCTCGTGAACCATTGGTGCAGATGTCTTGGTAGGATCGCGCCAATAAATATTATTCTCAATAAACTCTTCTGTAGCGAGCAAAGTTGGCTTTGGCAACTTCTCGTAGTAGCGAGAGATTTCAATCTGTTCGCGGTTCTCAAAAACTTCCTCCAAAGAATCGTTATAAGAAGCAAACTCCTGAAGTTTCTTGCTCAACTCCTGCTTGATTTCGATAGAAATCTGATTAGCGCGCTTTGCAATGATAGCTACGCTCTCGTAGATATTATGGGTATCATCGCAGAGATCCATAATGTTGCGAGTTACTGTGTTTACTGGTGCCTTTGATTTTTTGAAATCCATAATTATAGTACTATTATTATTATATTGTTTTTACCTTATTATATATATATGCTTTTTTTTAATTGGCATTATTGCCAAGCTGGTCGAGAGCTGACTCCGGATGCTCTTTCTCGTACTGCTTGCACTTCCCAATATACTTCTCGGCAAGTGCACGGTCCTTTGAATCAGGATATTCGTTGATAAAGCCATAACACTCATCCTCAGCATCCTGATAACGCTCCAGCTGCTTTTTCTCGACACTCATCTTTGCCAGTTCGTATTTACCTTTCATGATGAGCGATGCAAACTCCTCGCGTCGGTTGCTGTAAGGATAATCCTTAAGCGCATTCTGTGCAGTTACGATACAAGCCTCATAATTGTTGCCTCCGCTGGTACAGTTGCCGAAATAGGTGCCCATATCAAAATAGAGCTTGGCACTCTTATACTCCTTTTCAACCAAGAGGTCCTGAAGAGCAAAAAGGCGGTTTGTAGCCTGCTGCTTGAGTCGGGCATCCGGATAAAGATCCAGAAACTCCTGGAAGGCTGCGATGGCTGTAATCGTGGTACTCTGGTCAAGACGAGGCTCTGGAGCATTCTGATACAGACTCTCTCCCACAAAGTACTTTGCATTTTCAGCAAACTTACCTTTAGGATAAGAAGAGTAATACTTCTTGAAATACTCTGCAGCAGTCTCATAATCCTTCATACCATACTCGGCCATAGCCAGCATGTACAAACATTCCTCACCCTCGGTAGAACCTTTCTTCATCGTTACCAGTTCCTGCAGAAGAGGAATGGCACGGGAATACTTGCCCTGGGCATAGCTCTGCTTGGCGTACTCATACTTATAAGTATAATCGCCTGATTTCAATACCTGGTTATATTCGTGGGCACAACTCGACAAGAGCAATGCAACACACGATGCAATAAGAGTCAATTTTTTCATAATTCTCATTTTGAACTGCAAAGTTACTCATAATTTACTTATTATCAAAAGAAAAGATACATTTTTTCGTAAAAAATTAATCTTTATAACGATTAATGGCGTTTTTTTTGTAATTTTGCACCTTGAAACAGAACTTTTGAGAAGAAATCAGGAAGAAAATGGATTTTAAGATTACATCAAAATATAAGCCAACTGGCGACCAGCCGCAAGCCATCAGGCAACTCACAGAGGGGGTGCTTGAAGGAGACCCTGCACAGGTGTTGTTGGGTGTAACCGGCTCGGGTAAAACCTTTACGGTGGCAAACGTGATTGCCAACGTGGGGAAGCCTACGCTCATCTTGAGCCACAACAAGACTCTTGCCGCCCAACTGTATCAGGAGATGAAGGGTTTCTTCCCTGAGAACGCTGTAGAATATTATGTTTCATACTACGACTATTATCAGCCGGAAGCTTATCTGCCAACGACTGATACATATATAGAAAAAGACCTCGCCATCAATGATGAAATAGACAAGTTGCGACTCGGTGCTGTTTCTGCCCTTCTCTCGGGCAGAAAGGATGTCATCGTTGTCTCATCCGTATCGTGCATCTATGGTATGGGCGGACCTGTGGCGATGCAGGAGAACATCATCAAGATTCATCGCGGGCAGCGACTCGACAGAAATGAATTTCTGAGGAAACTCGTTGATGCACTTTACGTTAGAAATGACATAGAACTGCAACGTGGCAACTTTAGAGTGAAAGGCGAAACGGTTGACATCTTTATGGCTTACAGCGATCATGTTTTGCGCGTAACATGGTGGGACGATGAGATTGACAGTATCGAAGAAGTGGATTCGCTCACCTATCACCGCCTTGCCTCGTTCGAAGATTACGAGATTTATCCAGCCAACCTTTTCGTAACAACAAAAGAACAGCAGGAAAGTGCCATTCGCAGAATTCAGGACGACCTGGTTAAACAGGTAGAATTCTTCAAGAGTATTGGAGATGGAATCAAGGCACAGCGCATCAAGGAACGCGTAGAATATGATATGGAAATGATCAAGGAATTAGGCCACTGTTCGGGCATCGAGAACTATTCCCGCTATTTTGATGGCAGACACGAAGGCGAACGCCCGTATTGCCTGCTCGATTTCTTCCCTAAAGATTTCCTGCTTGTGGTTGACGAGAGCCATGTGAGCATCCCGCAGATTGGCGCCATGTATGGAGGCGACCGGGCACGAAAGAAGAACCTGGTAGAATATGGTTTCCGCTTACCTGCTGCCTTCGACAACCGTCCGCTGAAGTTCGAGGAATTTCACGATCTCATTCCGCAGGCCATCTACGTAAGTGCAACTCCGGCAGACTATGAATTGAGAGAAGCCGAAGGCGTGGTTGTAGAACAGTTGATTCGTCCTACAGGACTCCTGGACCCGGAAATCGAAGTCCGTCCAAGTGAGAATCAGATAGATGATCTTCTGGACGAAATATTAACAAGAACACACCGCAACGAGCGAGTTCTGATTACGACTCTTACAAAGCGCATGGCAGAAGAACTCACTGAGTTCCTGCTCAACCACAACGTAAAGGCTGCCTATATCCACAGTGATGTGGCAACCTTAGACCGAGTAAAGATCATGAACGATCTCCGTGCAGGAGTATACGATGTACTGGTGGGTGTCAACCTGTTACGAGAAGGACTCGACTTGCCGGAAGTTTCGCTCGTAGCTATTCTCGATGCAGACAAGGAAGGTTTCCTGCGCAGTCACCGTTCTCTGACCCAGACGGCAGGCCGTGCTGCCCGAAACGTGAACGGAAAGGTAATCATGTATGCAGACAACATCACAGACAGCATGCAGAAAACGATAGATGAAACTGCCCGCCGCCGAAGCATCCAGTTGAAATACAATGCCGACCATGGCATTACACCAAAACAGATTGTGAAGGCAATAACCTCAGCTCTGCCTACTAGCAAGGAAGAGGGAGCAAAGATTGTTCCGATGGGAGCCGAGGGTTCTAAGCCTCGCGTCTACGTGGAACCGGAAAGTGCAGCCTTCGTTGCCGACCCTATTGTTCGCAGTATGAGCAAGGAAGAATTGGAGAAGAGCATTGCCAATACTACGGCATTGATGAAGCAAGCTGCCAAAGATCTCGACTTCATGCAAGCTGCCCAATATCGCGATGAAATCATCCGATTGCAGAAGGAATTGGAAGAAAAGGGATAAATTCAAAAGAAATAACCATCAAAAAGAGGGTGTATCATAAATTAATGATTCACCCTCTTTTTATTTACCCAGCAGTTATTCATCTGTATGTCAGTTATCTGCTATTCAAACGACAGCTTTTTCAGACGGGAACGTAACTGCTCAGCCTCGCTCTTTCTGATAGAAAGTTTGATGCTGCAAGTATTATCGAAAGTCTGATCCAGGATACGCGGATTCATATCTTTGACTATCCTCATCACATCATTCATCATCGGATAAGTAAAATCATAGGTTACTATTTCCTCTATCTGTTGCGTAACCTCCTCACAATGAGCCAAAGCATCAATGGCAGCTTCACGATAAGCAACAATGAGTCCGCTGGTTCCCAATTTCACTCCTCCGAAATATCGGATGACGACAATTAAAATATCTGTCAATTCTGATTTCGTGATTTGGCCGAGGATTGGTTTTCCGGCAGTAGAAGAAGGTTCGCCATCATCATTGGCACGGAACTCTGTCCGTTCAGGACCTAGCATATATGCATAACAACAATGTCGGGCATCGTAATATTTCTTACGGTACCCGGCAACAATTTCCTTCACCTCGTCAACAGTTGTAACATGGTGAGCAAAGGCGAGAAACTTACTCCTTTTCTCGGTGTAATATCCCTCGCCTATCGTATCTGATATAGTCTTAAATTCGTCTATCATTAATCCAACTTGTGAATAATCAAACCGCTACGCAACTTAGGTTCAAACCATGTTGCCTTAGGTGGCATAATCTTACCACTGTCAGCGATGTCCATAATCTGCTGCATAGTAACCGGATGCAAAGCAAGTGCCATCTTCATCTCGCCGCTATCCACACGACGTTTCAACTCACCGAGACCGCGAAGACCACCTACAAAGTCGATGCGCTTATCAGAACGTAAATCCTTGATACCCAGAATTTCATCAAGAATCAGACGAGATGAAATATCCACATCGAGCACGCCGATAGGATCTGCATCGTCGTAGGTTCCTGGCTTGGCAAACAAACCATACCATTTACCATCCAGATAGAGGAGGAAAGAATGGAGAGCAGCTGGTTTCAGAATATCCAAGCCAAACTGACTGATAGCATCATCAATAGCCATCTTTTCATAGCAAGGAATGCCCTCTTCATCACCAGATACATTCACATTGATTGCATCAATATCTATCACTTCGAAGTTCTTTGTCAAAGCATCGAGGAACTGATCAGAAGTCAGGCCATTCAAATCCTTCACAACTCGGTTATAATCGAGAATCGTAAGCTGACTTGCCTGGAAACAAACTGCCATAAAGTAGTTATATTCCTCCTTACCTGTATGATTAGGATTCTGCTTAGCTTTTTCTGCACCTACCAGAGCTGCTGCTGCAGAACGGTGATGACCGTCAGCAATATAAAGGCTAGGCATCTTAGCAAATTCCGCTGTAATTGTGGCAATATCCTGATCATCACTTACAACCCAGAACTGATGACGGAAACCATCAATTGGAGCAATGAAATCATATTCAGGTGTTGTTGCTGCATAACGCATCAGAAGTCCGTTAAGCACCTCATTATCAGGATAAGCGAAAAATACTGGTTCGATATTGGCATTGCATACACGCACATGCTTCATACGGTCTTCTTCCTTATCGCGGCGTGTTAACTCATGTTTCTTGATGACACCCGTCATATAGTCGTTTACATACGCACCTACAACAAGACCATACTGAGTCTTGCCATTCATAGTCTGTGCATAGATATAATACTGTTCCTTATCATCCTGTTTCAACCAGCCATTCTCCTGGAACTTTCTGAAGTTCTCTGCAGCGCTTTCATACACTCGTGGATCGTACTCAGAAGTTCCTGGTTCGAAATTGATTTCAGGTTTAATAATATGATAAAGGCTCTTCTCGTTATCGCCTGCCTCGGCACGTGCTTCCTCAGAATTGAGAACATCGTAAGGACGAGACTCAACTTGCTCAACGAGATTTTTAGGAGGTCTTACTCCCTTAAAAGGTTTTACTATTGCCATAATATTTCGTTTAAATTGACTAGTTTAATAAAAACATGAAAAGCCCATCAAGAGTGCTTCTGTGAAAAAGCACCCTTCATGAGCTATATGTATGGGGAGAATAATTACTTATTTACCTGGAATTTAGTGCATCCATCCTTAAAGAACGCATTAATCTGCTTAGCTGCAGCAATACCGGCATTGATATTTGCTTCTGCAGTCTGTGCACCCATTTTCTTAGGAGTTGAGAAGTATCGACCCTCGAACTTGGCAAAGTCTGCATCAGCATCAGGCTTGATATCAGTGATGAACTTCAAGTCCTCACGCTCAGCAAGAAGTTTCAGGAGCTCAGGCTCATTGATAACCTCCTTACGCGCTGTATTGATGAGGATGGCGCCCTTAGGCAACTGGTTTACAGTCTTGTAGTCGATGCTCTTGATAGTCTCTGGAGTAGCAGGGATATGAAGAGAAACGATGTCACAAGTCTGGAACAACTCATCCTGTGACTTTACAGCATGCACACCGGCAGCCTCGATAACATCAGCTGGGCAGAATGCATCGTAAGCAGCTACTTCCATACCAAATCCCTTGGCGATGCGAGCCACATTTCGACCAACATTACCGAAAGCAAGAATACCCAGTTTCTTACCCTTCAACTCGCTGCCAGCCTTGCCGTTGTAGAAATTACGTACAGTAAAGACCAACAAGCCGAATACCAACTCAGCTACTGCGTTAGAGTTCTGACCAGGAGTATTCTCAGCCACTACATTATGAGCAGTAGCAGCAGCAAGGTCGATGTTATCATAACCTGCACCAGCACGAACGATAATCTTCAGGTTCTTTGCTGCATCGAGCACCTCGGCATCAGCCTTGTCAGAGCGGATAATCATCGCGTCCACATCCTTCACTGCATCGAGAAGCTGAGCTTTCTCTGTATATTTTTCGAGCAGCGCCAATTCGTTGCCTGCTCCCTCTATTTCTTTCTTAATGCCTTCCACAGCAGCCGCTGCGAATGGCTTTTCTGTTGCAACTAATACTTTCATACAAATTCAAAAATTAATGTTGTGCTTCAAAATCCTGCATGGCCTTGACGAGTGCCTGAACACCCTCCATGGTCTGTGCATTGTAGCAGCTGGCACGGAAACCACCCACTGAGCGGTGACCCTTGATACCTACCATGCCACGCTCTGTAGCGAAGTCGAGGAATGGCTTCTCCAACTCCTTGTACTCATCGTTCATCACGAAGCAAATGTTCATCAAAGAACGGGAAGTCTCTTCCACTGTACCCTTGAAGAGTTTGTTGCGGTCGATTTCAGCATAAAGAACTTCAGCACGTTCGTGAGCACGCTTATCAGCTGCCTCAACACCACCGTTAGCCTTCAACCAGCGGAGATTCTCCATCAAGGTATAGATAGGAACAACAGGAGGAGTATTGAACATACTGCCCTTCTCAACGTGAGTACGATAATCGAGCATTGTAGGAAGCTCGCGAGGAGCCTTGCCGAGCATATCGTCCTTAACGATGATAACGGTAACACCTGCCATAGAAAGATTCTTCTGAGCACCTGCATAGATGGCAGTATACTTAGAAACATCTACTGGACGGCTCATGATATCTGAAGACATATCAGAAATCAATGGTACGTTTACGTCTGGATCTACACGGAGTTCGGTACCATATATAGTATTGTTGCTTGTCAAATGCAAGTAATCACAATCGGCTGGTACAGTGTTAGGAACCTGTGGATAGAAAGTGAAATTGGCGTCGGACGATGATGCGATCTCCACGACCTCACCAAAATGCTTTGCCTCTTTCATTGCCTTCTTAGCCCAAGTGCCAGAATTAATGTAGGCAGCCTTCTTGATGAGGAAGTTTGCTGGAATCTGCATAAACTGCAATGACGCACCACCACCAAGGAAGATTACGGAATAACCCTCAGGAATGTCAAGAAGCTCCTTGAATAAGGAGACTGCCTCATCAACTACTGGCTGGAAATCCTTAGCACGGTGGCTGATTTCCATCAATGAAAGACCTGAACCATTAAAATCCAAAATCTGCTTTGCTGTGTTCTCAATCACTTCGCGTGGAAGCATTGATGGACCTGCGTTAAAATTGTACTTCTTCATCTTTGTATAATTATTTAAGTTTTATACGATATAATCCTGTTAGCAGGAAAAATTAGTGCACAATACACCCATATAGGATACATAGTAAACCTTTGGATTGTATTTACGACTGCGAAATTACACTTTTTATTTGAAACTACCAAACTTTTCTGCACATTTTTAGCGTTTTGCGCAGATTTCTTTCATTTTGTTAGTCATTTTAGTATAATAACTGCATATTTATGTCTATTTTTACATTTATTATACATTAGCAAGCAACAGAGAAAAGATAATAGCAGTTTGTCAACTACCTTACCTCTTCCACTATCGTTTTGACGCCTTTTATCTTTTCGCCCTTTACATTATTCAGTACGCTGCGCAACTTCGTTCGGGAAATGGCAGCATAAGCATAACGGTCATTGACATCAATCTTTCCGATTTCAGCCGACTGCAGCCCACCCTTCTTGCAAAGGAAGCCTAAGATGTCACCCTTGCTGATTTTATTCTTTTTGCCTTTACCTATATATATAGTAGCCATCTTAGGTTTGGCTGGCGCAGGAAGCAGATCAGCAACAGGCATCTCATAATTCTCAATCTCCGCATCCACATATTCCGGAATATGCTCTTCAGGACCTAACAGGAAGAAAGCCTTTCCCTGGGCTTCCCATCTTGCCGTACGTCCTACACGATGAATATAACCATCTTCGCTCTCCGGCATGTGATAATGGATGATATTATCTATATCTGGAATATCAAGTCCGCGCGAAGCCAGATCCGTACTCACCAGGATATTGGCACTACCGTTGCTGAAACGATAGAGAGAAGCCTCGCGTTCCTTCTGTTCCAATCCACCATGGAAGAAAGAGGTTGAAAATCCCTGCTCCACCAAATATTTATTGGTGCGCTCCACACTGTCGCGATAATTGAGGAATACAATGGTACTCTGATCGCCTAAACTGCGTAGCAAAAGTGCCAGGCTCTCCAGTTTATCCTTTACCGGACTTTCCACCTTATATATATGTACACGGTCAGGAACCTGATCTTCATCCACACGGTAATCTATCTTTTCTACCCTACCCATGTGTACGAAATGAGGAATTTCCTCTGCCTCGGTAGCAGAAAGCAGGAAATGTCGACGCAAGCCAGGCAAAGACTTGATCAGTCGGCTCATTTCGTCCAGGAAACCCATCTCCAGACACTTGTCAAACTCATCAATAATCAGGTATTTGATGTGATATGGAGAAAGATTTCCCTTATCCAGATGATCATTGAGACGACCTGGAGTTCCAAATACAATCTGAGGACGAACCTGTTTCATCACGCGATGCTCATCCATCGTAGCACGACCACCATAGCATGCCATTGCACGCAAACCGCTGCCCATATTCTTCAATACGTTAGCCGACTGCAAAGCGAGTTCTCTACCAGGAGTTACCACCACCGCCTGTGCCTCGTCATCAGTAGCATCTATAAGTTGGGTAAGAGGCAAAAGATAAGCCAGTGTCTTGCCACTACCTGTTGGCGAAAGTATCACCACATCCTTGTTCCCGTGCAAGATTGCCTGCATGGAATCCTGCTGCATATCATTGAGCTCAATGCCCAGTTTATCTAAAATTCTGTCTATCATAAATTTCTAATAATCAATTTCTAAAGAGAAGTATTCTTTAATTAAAGAGAAGTTTTCATAAATTTCTCATCATGAGGCTTTATTTCTTTTTCTGATTGAGCAGTTTGTCAATCTCATCAAACTCCTTACCCATGTTCAGGTTCAGATAGATGGTATATAGTGGCAAAGCCCACTGGTCCTGCATATCAGGCGCCATCGTTCTGTACTTCTGCAGATAAGGCATCGCACTCTTGTAAAGTCCGTCTATCTCCTGATGAGTTTTGCGGAATTGCTGCGAATTCTTATCCATTTCAACCGCCTGATTGAAATAAGCCAAACCCATATTATAATAAGCACCAGATAACGAATCATTCACGGCAAGTGCCTTTTTGCTCACTTCGATGCATTGCTTGAAATCACCCATATTCAGGAGAATGGTTCCCTTGGTAAAGAGATAGATATCATTGTCGGGAGCTATCGCCAGCGCCTTATCTGCTACGGCGAGTGCAGAATCGAGTTGGTTTTCCTGCGAATAATACTCTACCAGACGCGGGAAGAAGAACGGGAATTTCGGATCCCGCTCAAAACCTTCCTTCAAGGTCGAGAGATAGCGCGCAGTATCCTTCTCCAGTTTGTAAGTCTCAGCCAGATACTGTAACATATAGTTATAATGAGCCGTATCTTTCAGCGCCTCATAAGAATGATGAAGCGTAGCTTTGGTATCTTTCATCTTATATCCGGCATATACAGCCCAATAAGCTGCCGAAGAAAGATATTTGTCTTTCTGGGCATACTTATAAGATTGGAACATCGGTGCAGTACTGCACTCTATGTACTGGTCAAAGAACTGATAAGCCTCCTTGTATTTCTGCTTCCTGATAAACCAGGTTCCTCCGTTATAGAGGTTCGGACGTATCCTGTTCAAATATTCAGAATGAGACTTGCGGAAATCAAACTCACATTTTCCTTTCTTGTTAGGAATCATCTCAACGGAATCAAGTCCTTGGGCTATAACGAAGAGCTGTCGGGTTTCATTGAAGAGTTGGGCTGTATCATACGCCTGTTTGAGGTAGAGTTTCTCATTACCCTGTTCATACTGCTTCTTCACAGCATCGAAGAGAATATTCCAAATTTTCTTGTTATTCCGGTTGGCAGAATCCGTCAGGAGTTTGCGCATACTGAATTCGGCCTTCGCCAAATCCTTGCCAGCCTTTACCAGATCTTTGGCTGCAGAAATCTCTTTCTTCTGTGCCTGCAGCCCTAATGGCGCCAACAGGAGAAAAACTATCTGTAAGACCCATAAGTTTCTGAATATCTGTATTTTCATATTAATCTCCTAAATTAAAACTTTCATTTGTTTCCATACTCATAATAATACCAGTAGGTATTTCCATAAGTATCCCGAAGAGCATTCTGCTTTTCTGTCTCATTAGCATATTTGTGATCCATCTGCTGGAAATCCTCAAAGTCTGTATCCATCACATTATCGTGATAAACGATACTTGGATTACTGCGGCGATGCGTATAAAGAACCAACGCTTCCTTATAATGAACAGGCAGTTTGCCCGAAGTTACTTTGTAATGTTTCTGCACCTCTGCTACGAACTTGTCTAGTTGCTTGTCCAACAAGAGTGCACAAAGCTGATAGTCAACAGGCAGACGATACTTGAGATGATGTTTAACCATCCATGCCGAAGGTTTCTGCATCCATTTTGGCGCCTTCCACATCATAGCCTTCACGGTTACGCTATCCGGCATCATCGCCTTACTTCCACCTACCAGCGGATAAGTAAAGAGACGGCTGCCCAGCTCGCCTGTTTCGTTGAGACAGGCTATACGGAGCATCGTCAGCGAAGAATCTGTTTTCAGAGATTTTTCACCTACTTCCAAAGCTTTTTCATACTGTTTTTCTTTCATCAGATGTTCCATGCGCATACGTTCATGAAACAGCCGATCATTGCTAGCAACAAAGTTGACAAGCAATATTATCACCAGCATCTGGAGCAGATTCACCCACATATAGCGGGAGAACCAGCCGTTACTGTGAGGCTCTGTTTCTATCGGCTCCAACTGGCGGGCTATCCATATTAATCCGCCCCATAGAATCAGACAGAGTGGCAGGATAATCCACCACGCCCCCAGCGAATGATAACGGTCGATATCAACGGGGATATCGGTAATCATCGTCAGGATGAGAAACGAAGGGAAATAAGTAAGCCCGTGGAAACGGCGTTTCACACGGGTTACCGCGTACACTCCCACTTGCAGCAGATAGAGTACGAGCGTGATAAGCAGTGGAGCCAGCGTGTAACTGTAGTTGGTCAAACCGCCTGAGAAAACATGCTGAGCCACTGCCAGTACGTCTGCCTGGTAAAATGCCAGGTAGACGTAGGTAAATGTGATAAAGATGATAGCACAGGCGATTTGCATCTTCGCAGTACTACTCCTTTTATTTTTCATAAATCAATCTATTAATTTTTCTTCAGCACCAAAGCTGTACGAGCTGGCAGATAAAGTTTCAGCCACTCCTTACGGTCTTTCACATAAAGTGGATCGTAATTAGTCAGATGCGTCATCGTGTCATCATTCAAGCCATTACCGCCGAAATTCTTGCTGTCAGAATCAAGCACTACGCTGTAGGAACCGGTTGGAACCAGAAAGCCATAGTCGGTGAAAGAGCGGGTTGGCGAGAAGTTAAACACGAAGAGCAGATCGCCACGCATAAAGGCGAGAACCTGATCGCCATCATTATGCCAGATTTCTACAACTGGTGTCTTGTTAAAATTCTTTTCGCTTGTAATCGTCTTGAGCATTTCTCGGTCGAAATCTCCAAGATAGTGGTAGCAGAGTTCATGATTATCTACCAGATTCCACTGCCTGCGGGCGTATTTATGGCTCCAGCCATTACCCTCGCGAGGGAAATCAATCCACTCTGGGTGACCGAACTCATTACCCATGAAGTTGAGATAACCGCCATTGATTGTAGAGGCGGTAACCAGACGGATCATCTTATGCAGAGCAATACCACGATGAGCCATTTCGTTTTCATCGCCCTTCTTGAAATGCCAGTACATATCGGCATCAATCAGACGGAAGATGATGGTTTTATCGCCCACCAATGCCTGGTCATGACTCTCACAATAAGAGATGGTTTTCTCATCCGAACGGCGGTTCTTTACCTCCCAGAAGATGCTGGATGGTTTCCAGTCTTCATCCTTCAGTTCCTTGATGGTCTTGATCCAATAATCTGGAATATTCATCGCCATGCGATAGTCAAAGCCATAACCGCCATCCTCAAACTTGGCTGCCAGTCCCGGCATTCCGCTCACCTCTTCGGCAATCGTAATGGCATGCTTGTTAACCTCATGAATCAGACAGTTGGCAAGGGTAAGATAGCAGATGGCATTATCATCCTCATGACCATTGAAATAATCTCCGTAGTTGCAGAATGCCTCACCCAAACCATGACTGTAATAGAGCATGGATGTTACACCGTCAAAACGGAATCCGTCGAAATGGAACTCATTAAGCCAGTACTTGCAGTTGCTCAGCAGGAAGTGGATGACTTCATCCTTTCCATAGTCGAAGCAGAGACTGTCCCAAGCCGGATGCTCATGACGGTCGCCAGGATAGAAATACTGGTTAGGATCGCCAGCGAGATTACCCAGTCCTTCAACCTCATTCTTTACGGCATGAGAGTGAACGATGTCCATGATGACGGCAATACCATTCTGGTGAGCTGTATCAATGAGATCCTTCAACTCTTCAGGAGTTCCAAAGCGGCTACTTGCAGCAAAGAAACTGCTTACATGATAGCCGAAGGAGCCATAATACGGATGCTCCTGGATAGCCATAATCTGAATGCAGTTGTAACCATCCTTGATGATACGTGGCAACACATTCTCCTTAAATTCTGTGTAAGTGCCAACCTTCTCAGCATCCTGTGCCATACCGATATGGCATTCATAGATGAGCAGAGGTGCCACATTTGGTCTGAAGGTTTTCTTCTTCCATTTATATGGTTCCGGATTCCAAACCTGAGCAGAGAAAATCTTGGTCTGGTCGTCCTGTACTACGCGCTGTGCCCATGCTGGAATACGCTCGCCTTCACCACCTTCCCAATGAACTTTCATCTTGAAGAGATCGCCATGTTTCATCGCTTTCTCCGGAAGTTTGAGTTCCCAGTTACCGGTATTCTTTATTCTTTTGGCACGATACTTTTCGGTTTCCTGCCAGTTGTTGAAGTCACCTATCAGATAGATGTCTGTAGCATTAGGTGCCCACTCACGGAACACCCATCCACGGGCAGTCTTATGCAGTCCGAAATACTCGTATCCATTGGCAAAATCGCTCAATGTCTGTTTGCCGTTATTAGTCAGCTGACCGAGTTTCCAGAGTGCATGGTCGTGTCGGCCCTTGATGGCATCCTCATAGTCTGCCAGATATGGGTCGTTCTTCACGAGTCCGATATGCTTTACCACAGCCTTCGCTGCCTTTTTTGCAACTGGTTTCTTTGCAGTTGCCTTTTTAGTTGCAGCCTTCTGGGCTGTAGTTTTCTTTTCTGTTGCCATATATCATGATTTTAGATGGTTACTCTATATTATTCTTTAATTTTATCTTGAAGATTTCTTCTTTAATTCTTAATCTTGAAGATAGCCTTGTGGATATCACCACTACCGATGCATGGCTGATGACCATCTTGTGGCCAGAAGATAGCAAACTGACCTGGCTTGCAGGTAACGAGCGTCTGCGCTTTCACACCAGGATACTTGGTTACATCCTTAGCCTCGTTATATTCCACTTCAGGAAGATCAGCAAGAGGAGTATAGCCATAAGTCTCCTCGTTGTCAAGAGGAATCTGAATATCAATCATCTTGCGATGTGTTTCAAGAACAGCATCTTCCTCGCTTTTTCCGTGAGCTGTCGTTATATTAACAAAGAGGTTACTCTCCTTGATAAAATGCTTACCGTCCTCCAATTTAGAGAGGTCATTATCTTTGATAAACTTCACTACATCAGCGAAGAGCGGATTGAGAGAAACATATTTCTCCAGATTGTCTAAAGTATCTACTACCATAATTCTAGTTTAAGCTTTGAGATTTGAACATTTACTTTTAACTTTGAGATTTGAAAACAGAACATTGAACATTCAATATTCAACATTATAATATGTTCTTTTTCTCATTATTTAAAATATAAAGGTTCTCTATCTCGTTATTTATAATTTCTTTGTATTTTTCTAATTTTCTGAAGAGATTAGTCTTCAAATCGTTTGCCGTTTTCGTAGGCTCCCTTGGCTGTAACCTGTCCGTTGCGGTCTTTTTCTACAAATCTTCCGTCACGCACATCGTTACGATAGGTTCCTTCGAAACGCTTACCGTTTTTATCTTCTTCTATGCAAGGTCCCTGGCGCTTACCTTTGTGATAGGCACCCTTGAATCTTCTACCATCAGCATAATGAATCACGACATTACCATCAACCAGACCGTTCTTGAACTCACCTTCAAACACGTCGCCGTTCTTCTTGGTCAGTTTGCCCCTGCCGTTCTGCAGATCATCCCTCCAGTCGCCTACATAGATATCGCCATTCTTCCAGATGAAGGTACCCTGACCGGTACGCAGGCCATCCTTAAACTGTCCGTTATACTTGGCACCCTTTGCAGAGCGGAAGATGCCTATACCCGTGCGTTCTCCCTGCACATAATCGCCTTCATAAATGTCGCCATTATGAAATTTATAGATACCCTTTCCGTCCTGGATATCATCCTTCCAGTCGCCGATATACACATCGCCATCAGCATATTTGAAAGTACCTTTTCCTGAGCGCTGGTTGTCTAGCCACTGACCGTCATAAGTAGTTCCGTCTCCCCAGTTGAAGAAGCCGTTTCCATTCTTCATATCGTTCATCCACTGGCCTTTATACTGTGCGCCATTGGCATAAGTATAAACGCCGCGTCCCTGACGCTTGTCCTTATACCAGTCGCCGTCATATTTATCACCATTATAATAGAACATGACGCCATGACCATGCTGGTAATCGCGGAACCAGAGGCCTACATATTTGTTGTTGTTTTGGAAATAGTAGGTGCCTTTACCATGCTGCTGGTCCTGCATCCACTGTCCCTCATACTTTTCGCCATCACTGAAGGTATAAACACCATAACCTTCGCGCTTACCTTTCATATAAGAGCCTTCGTAGGTATCCCCATTCTTATAGATGGTAGTACCTTTTCCCTGCGGCTTTCCGCTCACCATTTCGCCTTTAAACTGACCTCCGTCACGGGTGATGCAAGAGCCTAGCGAAATCTTCTGGGCTGAGGCATCAACCGATGCCATAGCCAAAGCCAAGGCAAGGAAAAAACACTTGCTCCGACAGGACAATTTGGTATGTTGTTTCTTATTGTATTTCATATTCTACAGTTATAGTCTGACTTATCAATCTCCAAAATTACGGTTTTTTCCTCAAATAGCCAAATAGATTAAACAAATTTAAGGTAAAATCATGAAAATAGATTTTTATCTGAAAAAATCTGCAGCTTGATACAATAAACAAACACAATTTTCGTTTTTACGAAAATCGAGAATAAAATCACTAAAACAGTAAAATTATGATTTTAAATTGCGCCATCATAGATGAAGATCCGGAAGCTTTGCAACTCCTGGAACAGTATATAGAGAAAACTCCGACCCTGCATTTGATCGGAGCCTACAAAAGTGCGATAGATGCTGTAGACGGCATCCATCACAACCATCTCGACATACTTTTTCTCGCCATCCACATGCAGCAGATCAGTGGTCTGGAATTTGCAAAGGTTGTACCCAAGAACGTGAAGATTGTCTTCACCACCGCATTCAAGGAGTATGCCATCGAAGCCTACAAAGTGAATGCATTCGACTATCTGCTCAAGCCCATCACATACGATGACTTTATGGGATCATGCCAGAAAGTCTTCGAAAGCTACATGCAGGACGATAACTACAACCCTATCAAGCGCGACGGTTTTCTGGTGGTAAAACGAGATTACAAATGCGTAAGAATCCCGATAGATGATATTCTGTTTGTTGACTGCGACAAAGACTACATCCGTTTCCATCTTGAGGGCAGGCCTAACATCAGAATCCTGGGCAACCTCAAACAGTTGGAAGAAAGGCTGCCAAGAGAGAAATTCAAGCGTGTACACCGTTCGTTCCTTGCCAACATGACAAAGTTTGATACGGTAGACCAGCAGCACATTACCTATGGCGACCAGAGTATTCCGATATCAGAAACCTACTTTGAATTTATCAAGAAATATCTGGAAGACCATTCTCTATGATGGTCTTCCAAATCATTTTATCCTACCTTTCTTATAATATCTGCAAGGGTGATGATACCAGGATAGAAGCTCCATGTGCCAACAGAAAATCGTGATCTCTGAATCCCCAAAGAACAGAGATACAAGGCATTCCGCTGTTCTTTGCCGTCATCACATCCACGTCGCTGTCGCCGATATATACCGCCCTGTCTCTATTCGCATGCAGTTGGCGCAAGGCTTCGTTTACGGTATCAGGAGCCGGTTTTTTCTTGATATTCTCCCGCTCTCCTATCGCCACATCTACCAGGTCGCCGAAGAAATGGCGGCAGATTTCCTGGGTAGCTGCATAAAATTTGTTGCTTACCACCGCAATGTTCTTTCCCCTATTCTTCAGTTCCTCCAGCATCTCCATCACGTCCGGATAAGGTTTCGTATTATCCATATTGTGCACCATATAATGCTGGCGGAAATCCTGCAGGGTTTTCTCAAACTTCTCATTCTCCAATCCTCCCGGCACGGCACGTTCCATCAGTTTCTTCACCCCGTTTCCTACAAACATGCGTACCTCCTCCAGCGTACGTTCAGGCATCCCGTTCAGCTTCAGCGCATAATTGCAGCTTGCAGCCAGGTCGTGGAGAGAAGATATCAGGGTTCCGTCAAGATCGAAGATATAGGTATCGAAATTGAACTGGGCATGAACCGGAACCCTCTTGATGCGGAACTCACCGCCGTGTAGCACATAAACATCCTGATGGTATACACGGATTTCACCCTGAGGAGTTCCCTGTCCACCAGCCTGTTCATTACCAGAAATGCCAAAGATTCTGTTATCCCCAAATTCCCATCTCTTCAGTTTCTGGGTCTGTGCATCAATCACCACATATTTATATTCTATCGGCTCATCGATAGCCTGCACATTCACAGATATTTCCCAGTCCTTACCATGATTGTTCTGCATCTTCAGAAAATGAGCCGGATTCCATTTGCCCAGCGTAGGATGATTTCCCAACAGAGCTACAGCCTCACCCTCATAGAGTTTCGGGGCATGAATCTTGAAGATGATAGTACGGTCGAAGAGAGGCAGACGCGCTGGCTTGACATCAGTAAACTTTACCTGCTGCAATACGAAGGCACTTTTTTCCACGTAAGGATTATCCTCCTCCAGCCAATAGTCCTGAAAATAGAAATTCTTACTCTCATCAAAAACATATTGGCGGGCAGAAGCGAGCGATTCCCTACGCAGCACCTTTCCCTCAGCATCTTTCACGCAGTAGCAGTAAGCCACAGCTACGAAAGGATGATGGCGGTTCTGCCTTGACGCCATTTCCACCTCCCAGAGATAACCGTCCCGGGTGGTCATCGGCAAGTCCATCGTATCTTGATAGCCGTCAGCGGCGGCAAAAGTTAATTCTACATGCAGGGCATGACCCCACTTGGCAGCATACGCTATCGAAAACTTCATTTTCATAATCCTTTTATAATAATGTGCCCGAAAGCACCGATACACATGTTGATTCTCAATGTCAAGTGCAAAGGTAACAAAAAAGCAGACACAACGGATAAAGAAAGATGACAATTAACCTATTTTAAATTCCTATACTTTGCTATTTCCTATTTTTACTGTACTTTTGCACCCGAAAAATAACAAACAAGAAGAATATGAAAAAGAAAAAATCATTTTCTAAGCTCTATCTGTATGGTGCTATAGGCTGCATCGCAGTCATCGCCATCGTGGGCTACATCTACTGTTTCTCTTCCTTCTCGAAGAGCAGCAAGACCGAGTATGTTTACATCGACAGCGATGATAACATCGACTCTGTATACAACAAGCTCCGCCCATTTGCCAAGAGCATTCCGTTCCAGGCATTCAAGACCCTGACCCTCCATTCCGGCTATGCTGATCATATCCGCACCGGCAGATACGCCATTGCTCCGGGCGATGGTGCCCTCAAGACATGGCGCCACATGAAGAACGGTTTGCAGGAACCGGTTAGCCTTACCATCCCTTCGGTCCGCACGCTCGACAAACTCTCTGATGAGATTGGCAAGAAGATGATGTTTGGCAGCAACGACCTCTACCATGCCCTGCGCGACGAGAGCGTCTGTCAGAAATATGGTTACGATACTGCCACCATCGCCTGCATGTTCGTACCTAACACCTACGATCTCTACTGGAACATCTCGGTAGATAAATTTCTGGAGCGCATGAAGAAAGAAAGCGACAAGTTCTGGAACTTTGAGCGTACCGAAAAGGCAAAGGCTATGAAGCTGACACCGGTGGAGATCATCACCCTTGCCAGCATCGTGGACGAAGAAACAGCCAACAACGGCGAGAAACCGATGATAGCCGGCATGTATTATAACCGCCTGATGCTTCGCAATGCCGAATATCCAGAGGGAATGCCGTTGCAGGCCGATCCTACCATCAAATATGCATGGCAGCGATTCGACCTCAAGCGCATCTACAACAACCTCCTGTCTATCAAGAGCCCATACAATACCTACAAGAACCCAGGCTTGCCACCGGGGCCTATCCGTATTCCGAGCGTAGCAGGTATCGATGCCGTCCTCAACCATGTGCATCACGATTACCTCTACATGTGTGCCAAGGAGGATTTCAGCGGCACTCATAATTTTGCCCGCACTTACGATGAGCACCTGCAGAATGCAGCCAAATATTCTAAGGCACTCAACGAAAGAGGTATCAAGTAAGATAAGGAAATAAGAAAGGTAAAAATGAGTCAGAAAACTTGCAAAACGTTAGTGATTTTACAAGTTTTCTGACTTTTTATTTGGTAGTCTAACAAAATAGTTGTAAATTTGCAGCCGAAAACTTACCAATTTAAAATAAGGAATAAATACATGAACAGAACGATTATTACAGTAGTGGGCAAGGATACCGTTGGTATCATCGCCAAGGTATGTACCTATTTGGCAGAGAACAGTATCAACATCTTGGATATCTCTCAGACCATCGTACAGGAGTATTTCAACATGATGATGATCGTAGACATGGGCAAGATGCAGAAAACTTTCGAGGAAGTAGCCGATGAACTCACCAATGTTGGTAAGGCTATGGGCGTGCAGATCAAATGCCAGCGCGAGGAAATTTTCAATATGATGCACAGAATTTAAAAAGCAAACAATATGATCAATATATCTGAGGTTATCGAAACCAATAAGATGATAGAGCAGGAGAATTTCGATGTGCGTACCATCACCATGGGTATCAACCTTTTGGATTGCGCATCTACCGATCTCGATGAGCTCTGTCAGAACATTCATAATAAGATTACACGTCTGGCAAAGAACCTGGTGAAGACCGGCGAAGAAATCTCCAAGGAGTTTGGTGTGCCTATCGTCAACAAGCGTATCTCCATCACTCCTATCTCGCTGGTAGGCGGTTCTGCCTGCAAGACTACCGACGATTACGTGAAGATTGCCAAGACCCTCGACCAGTGTGCCAAGGAGCTCGGTGTCAACTTCCTGGGCGGCTATTCTGCCATCGTAAGCAAGGGTATGAGCAAGAGCGATGAGCTCCTTATCCGTTCTATCCCTCAGGCGATGGCACAGACCGATTTCGTCTGCAGCTCAGTCAATGTGGGTTCTACCAAGACCGGTATCAACATGGACGCCGTCCGACTGATGGGCGAAATCGTAAAGGATACAGCCGAGGCAACCAAGGACAGAGGTTCTCTGGGTTGCGCCAAACTCGTTGTTCTCTGCAATGCGCCAGACGACAATCCGTTCATGGCTGGTGCCTTCCATGGTGTTTCTGAGGCCGATGCGGTAGTGAGTGTCGGTGTCAGCGGTCCTGGCGTTGTAAAGTATGCATTGGAGAAGGTAAAGGGCGAAAGCTTCGAGGTTCTTTGCGAAACCATCAAGCGCACCGCCTTCAAGATTACCCGTGTAGGTCAGTTGGTAGCCAAGGAGGCTTCACGACGTCTGAACGTACCTTTCGGCATCATCGACCTTTCATTGGCTCCTACCCCAGCTATCGGTGATAGTGTAGCCGATATTCTCGAGCTCATCGGTCTTGAGCATGCCGGTGCTCCTGGTACCACAGCAGCTCTTGCACTCCTGAACGACCAGGTTAAGAAGGGCGGTATCATGGCTTCTTCTTATGTAGGTGGTTTGAGCGGTGCCTTCATCCCTGTCAGCGAAGACCAGGGTATGATCAACGCTGTAGAGGCTGGTGCGCTGACCATCGAGAAGCTTGAGGCGATGACTTGTGTCTGCTCAGTAGGTTTGGATATGATTGCCATCCCTGGCGATACTCCAGCCACCACAATTTCCGGTGTCATTGCCGACGAGGCTGCCATCGGTATGGTTAACCAGAAGACTACTGCCGTACGTATCATCCCAGTTGTGGGCATGAAGGTAGGCGACAATGTAGATTTTGGCGGTTTGCTCGGTCATGCTCCAATCATGCCTGTAAACCCATTCAGTTGCGAGGCATTCGTAAACCGTGCCGGTCGTATTCCGGCTCCAATCCACAGTTTCAAGAATTAAACTGTTTTGATTCAAAATACCAATCCCCCATCCTGCTTTCTCAAGCGGGCTGGGGGATTTTTTCATTGTATAATCACTTATCTATCTTCTAAAGCGGTTCATCATGGCAAAACATAGGTGGATAGATACTCAGAAACATCAACTACAGATATTTAAATCCAATCCTTAAATAAGACGGAAGCTCCCCCAAAAGTCAAAAGAATCGGGAAAAAGAAAAATAAAGGGTGAGACTTCTCCCACCCTTTATCTGATATTATAAAAAAAGTTTGTCTAAAGTAAATTACAAACGTTTAAAGTTTTTTCAGCTCTTCTTTCCATGCAGAATAAGCCTCGAGATAAGCAGAACGGTTAGCCTCATCAGGATCTATGACTGCAAGTTTCTTCAATGAAGCAAAAGCCTCATTATGATCCTTATAGATACCGGCACCAATACCAGCACCCTTAGCAGCACCTGCACTACCATCTGTCTCATAAAGTTCGATAGTAGCACCACTCACACCCGCCAAGGTATCTCGGAACAACGGACTGAGGAACATATTAGCCTTACCTGCATGAATATTCTTAATATCCATACCCATCTGCTGCATGATTTCCATTCCATAGCAGAAACTGAAGACGATACCCTCTTGTGCTGCACGAACAATATGAGCACGATTATGCTTATTAAAGCTGATACCACGAATAGAACAACCAACTTCCTTATTCTCTAATACACGCTCAGCTCCATTACCAAATGGGATAATCTTAACACCATCACTACCTATTGGCACAGAAGCAGCAAGATCATTCATATCCGCATAGCTTACATCTGGAGTGATATTTCGATGAACCCACGCATTCAAGATACCAGTTCCATTGATACACAACAATACACCAAGACGGTCAAGGTCTGTAGTATAATTAGCATGAGCAAAAGTATTGACACGGCTCTTTGGATCATAGTTAACATCACCCAATACACCATATACAACTCCTGATGTACCTGCAGTACTTGCAATTTCACCCGGATTGAACACATTCAGACTCACAGCATTATTTGGCTGGTCACCCGCACGATAAGATATTGGTGTACCATCTTTCAGACCAAGTTCTTCAGCTGCCGCTTTACTTACTACACTCTGTACAGAGAAAGTAGGAACAATATCAGCCAGAATGCTTTCATCGAAGCCAAAGTAATCAAGCAGGAATTTAGCAGGCTTTTTCTGGTTGAAGTCCCACATCATACCTTCAGAGAGACCACTGATAGTAGTCTTAACTTCACCTGAAAGTTTCATTGCCAGATAATCACCAGGAAGCATAATCTTATCAATCTTATCAAACAGTTCCGGTTCATTATCCTTTACCCAAGCAAGTTTAGATGCAGTAAAGTTTCCAGGAGAATTGAGCAGATTACGCAAGCAGAAGTCCTCACCTAAATCATGAAAAGCCTTCTCGCCATAAGGTACGGCACGAGAGTCGCACCAGATGATACTAGGACGCAAAACTTGCTGATTCTTATCAACACAAACCAAGCCATGCATCTGGTACGAGATACCAATTGCAAGGATATCTTCACCCTTGGCACCAGATTCTGCCATGATTTTCTTAAGCGCCAACTTAGCATTATCCCACCACATCTGAGGATCCTGCTCTGCCCAACCAGTCTTTACAGCCATAATGGGTGCTTCATGATCCGGATAGAATGCAGAAGCTACGATTTCTCCATTGTCAACATCAGTAAGCGAAGCCTTTACAGAACTTGAGCCTACGTCAAAACCTAATAAATATCTACTAGCCATAGTTTATTCGTTTATATGTTTATTGTTTAACTTTTATCAGTTATTATAAAGTCTACATATATTATACGAACATACTACAACATTCCCCTCATAAAAAAAATAATTTAGAACATATTCTCATCAAAAAGACTTTGAGGAGCACTATCGTCAGCCTTGTCCTCCCCTTCATTACTATTTTCTAATACAGAAGAAGAAAAATTAAGCATCAGTTGCTGTACGGCCTTTGAATCAAAATTAACATGATATACACCATACCCCTTACCTTTTTCTATAAGCGATTGTGGGTCTTTAGCGCATCTGGCGAGATATTGTGTAACATAGCTATGAACATCCTTGTAATTCAGAGGTGTAAAAATCGAATTACAGGAATTATATACATGACGAGCTATTTTTTCTACTTTCAACCCTTTTGCACCCGCAGCCAAAAGAACATTGAATATCTCCTGATCAAGTTTCATATAATAATCATAACATTCGTCCTCTTTCAAGAGAGAAGACAGAAAAAGAAAAAACCGCGGTTACTCACTTACAAGCAACCGCGGCTCTTTGAAAAATAAACCTTATTTAAGCGAGAGCAACCTTGTTGTCCTCATCCTTAATCTTACCCTCTTTGAAGAGCCAACCGATACCAAGGATTACATCCTCTGTACTGATCTTAGCAGCCTTAGCAATTTCTGCTACTGTGAGAGCCTTTTCTGAAGCTGCCAATGCCTGATATACATCACCAGCTCTAAAACCTGCGTTCTCTGCGTTCAAGTAAAGAACGTCCTTCTTTGCTGCAGGAGCCTTCTTTGCTACTGGAGCCTTCTTTGCTGCTGGCTTCTTTGCAGCAGTCTTAGTTGTCGCTTTCTTTTCTACCATGTTTTAAGAATTTTATGATTCTATTGAGCCTCATTTCGTCAGCTCAACCTTAATATCTGCTGCAAATTTATAACTTTTATTTCGAAATAGTGTTAGAAAAATAGAAAAAACTACTACTTATAAACAAAAGTGCTGCATTTCTTGATTTACGTCAAGAAGCGCAGCACTTTATTTACTAAAAATCAATTACTTATTATAAATCATTGAATTTTTCTCAAGGCATTTTACGCATACTCTTTTATGGAGTGAATACCTTCGTTTCTCTATTTTTATTCAGCCTTCAAATCAAGTTTGATTTCCAATTCATCCAACTGCTTAGGGTCAAGTTCAGAAGGAGCATCGAGCATAACATCTCGACCAGAGTTGTTCTTTGGGAAAGCGATACAATCACGAATACTGTCGAGACCAGCCAAAATGCTGACAAAACGGTCTAAACCGAAAGCAAGACCTGCGTGAGGTGGTGCACCATACTTGAAAGCATTCATCAAGAAACCAAACTGTGCCTCAGCACGCTCTGGAGTAAAGCCGAGAACCTCGAACATCTTCTCCTGCAGCTGAGTATCGTGAATACGGAGAGAACCTCCACCTACTTCAATACCATTGCAAACAAAGTCGTATGCCTTGGCACGAACCTGCTCAGGATGCTCATCGAGCAATGGGATATCATCAGGATTTGGCATAGTGAATGGATGGTGCGTAGCCATCAGGCGCTGCTCCTCATCGCTCCACTCAAAGAGAGGGAAGTCGATAATCCAAAGACACTTGAATACATTCTTATCACGAAGACCAAGACGGTCACCCATTTCCAAACGCAAAGAGCAAAGCTGAATACGTGTCTTGTTAGCATTATCACCGCTCAAAATCAAAACGAGGTCACCATCCTTGGCTCCCATTACGGTCTTGATTTCTGCAAGTTCCTCTGGAGAATAGAACTTATCTATGCTACTCTTTACAGTACCATCAGCATTATACTTGATATATACCAATCCTTTGGCACCGACCTGAGGACGCTTAACAAAATCAGTCAATTCGTTCAACTGCTTACGGCTATAATCAGCACAACCTGGAACACAGATACCGCCAATATACTTAGCCTCATCGAATACAGAGAAATTACCCTTACCTGTGAAAGCATCTTTCAACTCAACAAATTCCATACCGAAGCGCAAGTCTGGCTTATCACTACCGAAACGGCGCATAGCATCGTGCCAGGTCATCTGCTCCAACTTAGGAAGTTCTACACCACGAATCTCCTTAAACAAATGGCGAGCCATTTCCTCGAAAAGGTTGATGACATCATCCTGATCAACAAAACTCATTTCACAGTCAATCTGTGTAAACTCTGGCTGACGGTCAGCACGAAGATCCTCATCACGGAAGCACTTGGCAATCTGGAAATAGCGGTCGAAGCCAGCAACCATCAAGAGCTGCTTTAAAGTCTGAGGACTCTGTGGAAGAGCGTAGAACTGACCTGGATTCATACGGGAAGGAACAACAAAGTCGCGGGCTCCCTCTGGTGTACTACCAATAAGAATTGGAGTTTCAACCTCCATGAAGTTCTGTGCATCGAGGAAGTTACGAATCAAGATGCACATACGATGACGCAACTCCAGATTTTTGCGCACTACAGGACGACGCAAATCAAGATAACGATACTTCATACGGATATCATCACCACCATCAGTATTATCTTCGATAGTGAAAGGAGGGGTCTGACTCTGAGAGAGGACATTGAGTTCCTTCACCAGGATTTCGATGTCACCAGTATCCATTTTAGGATTCTTGCTCTGTCGTTCACTTACTACACCCTTTATTTGAATGCAGAATTCACGACCTAGCTTGTTAGCTGCATCACACAAGTCTTTGTTATCAGCCTCATTGAAGACCAACTGTGTGATACCATAACGGTCGCGCAAATCGACGAATGTCATACCACCCATCTTTCTTGAGCGCTGTACCCAACCGGCAAGTGTCACTTCCTTGCCGGCATCAGAGAGACGTAACTCTCCACACGTATTACTTCTGTACATACCTTATTATATTATATTATTATTTTCCAAAGTGCAAAAGTACAACAAATAACGGAAAGGACAAAATAAAATCGCGAAAATATTATTAAAAATATCTTCGCGACCCTATTAATGTGACCAAAAGTCACATAAATACATATTAAATAGTTTTATCTCTACTTTTTTAGAGATTTATTTCTTCATCCGCCTGAATGCCTGCCGATGGAACCGTTCCTCTGCCTTGATGACACTGAACACCTTATTAGGTGGCAAGATGGTCATAAATCTAGAATGATACTCTTGCTGCAACTGTTTCAGCTGAATATCCAACTCATCCTGTCTTCTGATAGCTTCGGCACATGCCTCATTATCATTCGGATTCACATGACGGAATCGGCGCATTTCATCGAATATCATACGCATCTTCTTACCCATCTGTCTATATACCGGGAAGAATTTAGCAGCTTCTCTCGGCGTAAGACAGGCATTAGTCGTAATAAACTGTTCTAGTTCAGCCTGAAACCTTTTAGGATCAAATCCATCATGATGTTTTCTACCCTGAGGCTGTGAAGCAAGTGAAACCAGGCTAATCATCAGCATAGCTAAAAGCGCAAGAAACCTATGTTGCATTATCTTTCTCATACCTTATCTTTTTTTAAATCTTTATCTGTAGACAAAAAGAAATACCAACCATTAATTTTCTGCAATCAGCGATGCATAGATAGTTTCATTATCCATCATCGTATAATCGGCCATCTCATTAAAAGTAGCATCCTCATTATTATTCACAGCAGCTTTCTGAACCATATGGTCCACATGTGCCATAGCAGGCTTACTGCTTCCCGTATATTTCAGCGCCAGTACCGAACCACCTCCCATCACAGCCAAAACAGCAACAGCTGCCGCAATCTTTCGAATCGGCATACGCTGCCATAAGCTAGGCTGCATGTGAATGATGCGGGGTTCCTGCTCCGGCAAATTTGCCATCACCCTATCCGTCAGCTGGTCGAAATAACCAGCCGGCACCTGGAAATGGTTTTTCTTACCAAAACGGCTATTCAATATATTGTCTTCTTTTAACATATTCCTCATTCCTTTCTTTTATACTTTATTAAATAGACGAAAACTAACCGAAAAGGTTTAATCCTTACGATTGAAAAAATCGGTTATTTTTTTCACAGCAAGATGATAGGATGCCTTCAAAGCTCCTTCACTTGTTGACAGTACCTTACTCATCTCTGAATATTTCATATTATCATAATATTTTAGAGTGAAAACTGTGCGCTGAACATCGGGCAGTTGGGCTACAGCCTCTTGCAGTTCTGCCTGAATCTGGTCTCCATCAAAATAATCGTCTGCCAGAAGACGAGAAGCCAAGCCCGGCTCGTCTTCGGTACTGACATTTACCATCTGCTTCTTGCGTCTCAAGAAATCAAGCGCTTCGTTAATTGCTATACGGTAAAGCCATGTTGAGAGCGAAGACTTTCCCTGAAACGAATCCAGATTGGTCCAAGCCTTAACAAAGGCATTCTGCAACACATCATCAGCATCATCATGATCTAAAACAATATGGCGAACCTTCCAATACAACGGCTCGCTATACTGACTTACCAGTACAGCAAAGCCTTCGCGTTGGGTCTTAGGATCCCTAATCATCGCCAAGAGTTCTTTATCGTTTATCATTGCTTTTACAAATGTGTTGTTTATAGATATTTTCTCAACATATCGAATATTACCGCATCAAATCCATACACATCAGAATATTCAGCTATTCTGCCTCCTGCTAACGGATAGAGTGTATAATAGGTTATGAAGAGAGGAACTTGAGGATTAACCTTTACGTTATTCACAACAAGTTTTTTATTGGCTAGCGAATCTGCTGTCATCGAATAGTATATCTTTTCCTTCAGTTTCTCGTTTTTGTCAGCCAATAGAAAGACAGCGAAATCGTACGGTTTTTCTATTCTGATACATCCATGCGATACACCTCTATCCTCTTGTCCAAACACGCCCTTACTGTTAGTATCATGCAGGAAGACCGAGAAATTATTATCAAAACGGAAGATGATTCTTCCCAGAGCATTCCCCTTTCCGCCCCGCTGGGCGATGCCATAAGCACCAGAAATAAGCATAGATCGAGTTACTCTGTTTAAGTCAACCTCCTTACCTGTTGCCACTTCCCTTACATAGTAGTTACGCGCGCGAAAGTAGCCATGATTCCCCACCCGGTGTATCATATCATGGAGAACGATACTACGGGGAACAAACCATTGAGGATTCAACTCCATACGTTTGATATGACTGTTCAATATCGGGGTTTTGGTTTTACTGGCTCCACATCCTATGCGCATCGAGAGCGTATCCTGATGATCAATAGCCATCAGATGGAACGATGGTATATTGACAACCACATATTTTTCGTGTTGCCAGGGATTATCATACTGTCTCCAGCGGCAACGTTCCATGTTGCAGAGAATTTTGATTCTCATCGCCTTGCCCAGTCCTCCAGTCTTCAATTTTTCCAGCAGTTGATAATAGAAAGGATTCTTAGGCTGTACTTCTTTCAGGAAGGAAGCCACCGAGTCGCATCTAACCATTTGCATAGCCTTCTGATAGAACGCATCATCTGCATGAGCCATTTTTACATCAAACAGACCTCTGAACCTAACGGGTCTCTTGCTACTATCATAAGGATTGGGAGCAAGAGTATCTAAACGATTGAAAACAAAACTAGGATTCATAAATCCAAAATTCTGCCCCATCGTATATCTGAAGTAAGCTTTGGTCAAGCGATACTCCAGTCGGGCTATCACTTGATTTATCTGATTATCAGCTGAATCTAGATTTAAATCTCGTAACCTGTCAATATCTCGGGCTATAGCATCCACATAGAACCGACGTTTATCAAATCCCATATCCGCTACGGAACGCAGGCAAGTCACCAGGGAGTCAGCCTGACTATTTACCCCATGACGTGTAATCCAAAGCAGATTACCTTCATTCTGATAATAGCGACGGGTATGCAAATCAGCAGCATGTCGGTCTTTATCATTTCGCATGATGCTGTCTATCAGATTCCTTACCGCCCTCGAATTGATAGCATAGGCAGAAGAACGTAAGTCCTGATAATCATCTAACGATAATTGGAAATTGCTGTTTGGCACCCTGTTGTGGCAAGAACAGAACATCAAACAGCAAGAAATGATAAGTAACGAAAAATGAAAGACTTTCACTTTCTGATTAAAGTTAAACGGCATTCTAAGGCCTCTGTGGTACTATTAATGCTTTACGCAAATTTTGCGCGTAAAGGTATTCCCCACCTTTACAATATAGATACCATCAGCCAATGGCAAGTTTACGCGCTTGTCATTACCTTCTATGCGGAAGGTCTTGATAGTAACACCTGCCACATTATATATTCTCACCACTTGCCCGCTAGCGCCTGTGATATGCATCACGCCCCCAGCATAGTTCAAGTTGATATCTGCCACATCAAGGTCTGCCCATTCTATGTTTCCCTCGTTGGCCATGGCATCCGAAGGAACAGAAAGTGCTAACATTGCAATTGTTAATATTGAAAGTAAAGTCCGTTTCATATATTTTCAAGTTTCGTTAAACCAATAGTTCTTTCTGCAAAGATATATAAAAAAAAGGAAACTTACCGTCTTCCCGACGATAAGTTTCCCAAAAATTAGCTTTTTTAACCTTTCAGAGGAAAAAAGAAGCCAATTCACATTATTTTCTAAAACAACCAACACTTTACATGATGCCATCAGCGCGAAGTTTCTGCTGCCATTTCCAAGCAGAAGCCAACACATCTTCAAGCTTAGCCTCAGCCTTCCAGCCGAGTACCTTGTTCGCCTTGGTGCAATCACCCCAAATTTTCTCAATATCGCCCTCTCTTCGTGGACCATACTTCCAATTCAGTTTCACACCTGTAGCTTTTTCAAAAGTCTCAACAATTTCGAGAGTTGAGTTTCCATTACCTGTACCGATATTGAAATATTCGATAGGCTCAGTCTCCTTATCAAGAACACGTGCCATAGCAGCTACATGCGCCTTAGCCAAGTCTACAACATAAATATAGTCGCGGATACAGGTTCCATCAGGAGTATCATAATCATTACCAAAGATAGTGAGTTCCTTGCGGATACCCATAGCTGTCTGAGTAACGTATGGAATCAGATTGTTTGGCACACCATTTGGCAACTCACCAATCTCAGCAGAAGGATGTGCACCTATAGGATTGAAATATCTCAATACAATGCTCTTGATGGCTACACCACTATGGATATAATCAGCTATGATCTGCTCATTAATCTCCTTAGTATTGCCATAAGGTGAAGTAGCCTTCTGATGAGGAGCCTCTTCTGTTACAGGCAAATTCTCAGGCTTCGGCTGACCATAAACGGTACAAGAAGAAGAGAAGATGATACCCTTTACCTGATACTTTGGCATAAGTTCCAGGAGATTGATGAGCGATACAATATTGTTGCGATAATACATCAATGGTTTCTGTACACTCTCGCCTACTGCCTTGCTTGCAGCAAAGTGAATGATACCCTTAATATCAGGATATTTCTGGAATACAGCCTCAGTAGCAGCCTTGTCGCGCAAGTCAACCTGTTCAAAAGCAGGGCGGATACCAGTAATCTTTTCGATACCATCGAGTACTTCAATCTTTGAGTTTGAGAGATCATCTACGATAACAACATTGTAGCCTGCCTGCTGCAACTCTACTGTAGTATGGCTACCTATGAAGCCTGTACCACCAGTAACAAGAATAGTTTGTTTCATAATCAAATATAGTTAGTTTGAAGAATTATTATATTTCTTCTGCAAAAGTACTGCAAAAATCTGAAAAAGCAGAAAGATTTTTCAAAAAAAATACTTTTTTCCTTTGTTTTATCTATTATTTATACTATCTTTGCAAAAGATAAATAGTAAAAAGGCTCTAAGAAAATGGAAAAAAACATGAAACATTATAATATAGAACAAGACATGAGATATTTGCAGTTGCTCTCTCAGTCGTTCCCTACTATAGCAGAGGCGAGCACCGAGATTATCAACCTGCAAGCCATCCTCAACCTGCCAAAGGGTACCGAGCATTTCCTTGCCGACATCCATGGTGAGTATGAGGCCTTCCTGCATGTACTGAAAAATGCATCAGGAAATATCAAGCGTAAGGTGAACGAACTCTTTGGCAATACCCTTCGCGAACAGGAGAAGCGAGAACTCTGCTCTCTTATTTACTATCCTGAGCAGAAACTGGAACTCGTCAAGCAGAACGAACCCGACATCAACGACTGGTATCACATCACCCTGCACCAGTTGGTGGCTGTATGCCGTGATGTTTCCAGCAAATATACCCGAAGCAAGGTGCGCAAATCGCTGCCATGCGATTTCTCGTATATTATCCAGGAGCTTTTGCACGAGCACACCGAAGATCATGACAAGACAGCCTATGTCAATGTTATTGTTGATACGATTATCAGCACAGGCAGAGCCGATGATTTCATCATCGCTATAGCCAACGTCATCCAGCGCCTGGCTATCGACCAGCTCCATATTCTGGGCGATATCTACGATAGAGGTCCAGGAGCCCACATCATCTTGGACAAGATGCGCCGCTACCATAGTTGGGACATCCAGTGGGGTAATCACGATGTACTATGGATGGGAGCAGCTGCCGGCAATGATGCCTGCATCTGTAATGTGATCCGTCTCTCCCTGCGATACGCCAACCTCTCGACATTGGAAGAAGGCTATGGCATCAACCTCGTACCACTCGCTACTTTTGCGATGGAAACCTACAAGGATGATGATTGCAAAGAATTTCTGCCTAAGCTCAGCGGAGGTGCAGCAGCAATGGATGAAAAGACTCAGCGGCTCACCTCTCAGATGCACAAGGCTATAGCTGTCATCCAGTTTAAATTAGAGAGCCAGCTTTTCAAGAAGCATCCGGAATGGAAGATGAAAGACCGTTGTCTTTTTGACCATATCGATTACAGGAAAGGCAAGGTAGAGATTGACGGAAAAGAGTATGACATGACCTCATGCCACTTCCCTACCATCAATCCGGACAATCCAGACAAGCTATCTGAAGAAGAGAAAATTCTGATTCAGAAACTGCATCATTCGTTTATGGTCTGCGAGAAGCTGCACAAGCATATCAACGTTATGCTGCAGCATGGTTGCATGTACGCTATCTTCAACAACAACCTGCTTTTCCATGCTTCCTGTCCGCTCAACGAAGATGGTTCATTAAAAGAGGTAGAAATATATCCTGGCAAGAAATTCAGCGGCAGAGCCCTGATGCATCATACGGGCATGCAGATACGCACAGCTTTCCAATCTGATTCTGATCCGAATGAAAAGGAATATGCCATCGATTATTTCATCTACCTATGGTGCGGTCCTGACAGTCCGCTCTTCGACAAGAGTAAGATGGCCACCTTCGAGCGCTATTTCATTACCGATAAGGAGACTCATAAAGAAGAGAAGGGATACTACTTCCTGTTGCGCGATAACGAACAGGTTATCGACCATATTATGGATGAGTTTGGGGTAACCGGTCCTAACCGCCATATCATCAATGGGCACGTGCCCGTTCGCACAACCAAGGGTGAGAACCCTATCAAAGCAAACGGCAAGCTGATGGTTATCGATGGAGGTTTCTCTAAAGCCTACCACAACGAGACTGGCATTGCCGGCTACACCTTAGTATACCACTCCCGCGGATTTCAGCTGGTCCAGCACGAGCCATTTACGAGTATGGAAGATGCCATCAAGCAAGGTACCGACATCAAGAGTACCACACAGATTGTAGAAATGTCGAACCGCCGAATGCTGGTAGCCGACACAGATATAGGTTGCGAACTCCGTAAGCAGATAGAAGACCTGAAGGAGCTTCTCTATGCTTACCGACATGGTTTCATCAAGGAATCAGAAAGGAAGAAATAAGAAACCGAGCATACTACAAAAAAAGCCCCCGGTGCTACATGCATCGAGGGCTTTTTTCAGAATTTTCTGAACCGCAATCTCAGGGTTTTACTCTTCAGTTGCATCTTACCTCCGGTCATTACCTCCTTGGCAAAATGCTCATTCAGATGATTGATGCCACAGCTACGCAAAGAATCATTCATTTCTGTTAAAAGTACATCGCCTCCATAATCTTCATGCCATTTATTACGATAAACAGATGTAATCAGCAAACTGTCGGAGGTTTGCTCAAAACGCAGATAAAATCCTCTACCAGCCTCAAAGCGATCATAATCAGCAACCTGAATCAGCTTATACTGGCAGCCCCAGAACACGCGTTTATCTGCAAAGTTACAAGTACCCCCTGTAGCTAAAGTATCTACCTGCTCCAGATGCCAGAAACCATCCAAATCACCATTCTGGCTTGTTTCTACCTCACATGAGCTTAGAGTGAGCATCATAACAGCAAGGTAAAGCACCCCTATTATCTTTTTCATATTTTCTATCTTATCGATTATTATTTTCTTTTCGTCAGCAAACCTCTTTTGCTGATGGTTATCTGCATACCGGCATTATGCCCCAGCATCTTTTCGCTACCGAAATCCATCGCATAGCCTGCCTTCAACTGCCATTGATGCGGGAAATCGTAATGGGCCTCTACCAGAAAGCTTACATTATGATGCTTTTTTGTAAACGGGTTGCTATATGTACCCCAACCTTTCTGATAGGTGCCTAAAATACGATAGCCCAACCGCTGTGTAGGCTGACCATCAAAGCCCAGATGATAAGCTATGAAACGGTTGTTTCTGATATCTATATATCCGTCGTTATTATAAATAGGCGAACGGTAGAGTGGATTTCCTATCACCTGGCCCCAATGCTGCCATCCAGGATAGATGCTGTGGTTATAATAATCATCAGTACCCGCTATATGGTCTGCGATACCCGATGTACGGTCATGATTGTACGGACCACTCTGATATTTGGTATAGAGATACTCCAGCACCACATTTTTCAGCCAGCGCGAATACTTCAGATTCAGTTCGAAGCCCAGCATGATGTCCTTCAGCGAATACATGAAGAAACGGCGTTTTACTTTCTTATTCCAGTCTGCGCCCTCACCATATCCATTATAGTCGAGGAGAAACATCTGGCTGTGATCTTCGAAATAATGATCGGCATAGATGGCAGCTTTCCAACTGTCAGTGTCATAATTGATACGCATCAGCCAACTGCCCAACTGGTTGCCGGCAACATTGGCATAAGCCCCTTCACCTGCATCAGAGCCCGTTGCCGACAGCGCATGCCAGAAACCTTTCAGATTTTTCTCGGTAGGAATCTGTACCATACCGTCACCTATTGGACGATATGCATTGCCGCCAAACTGAGCAACCATTTCCAAGCCCATTTCTATGCTGAGCGGACAGAAAGCATTCTCGTTTCCGATACGCAAGAAACCTGCTTTGCTGTGATAGAGCATGTGGTCACAATATTTAGTCTGCCGTTTCGTAAAATCATGCTGCCAGCCATCATCCGTAGTCATACCATAAGCCAGATGACCTTTCAGTTGCAGCCAGCCTCTACCAAACGGAAGCGTCCAATATTCAGGAAGCGCCAGACGAACCTGAGGTATCGGACGGGCATTGATACCCAGACACTGGCTACCACTGGAGAGCGACTGATTTTTCAGCTCCATCGGATATTCCTTGGCACCTGCAGTCAGCACACCATAAAGCCAGCGGGCCTCCACATAAGCCTGCTGCACCACTACATGGCTGGTATAGTTTACCGGTACTGCCACATCTACTCCATATCCTACAGCCCAGCGGCGGGCAGAATCTGCAGAAAGCGGACGAACCAGACTACCTCTGAGATAGCCGTTATTCTTCTCTAAAGAACTTAATCCATGTTTGTTTGCGTTAAGCCACAATGGGGTTTTACCTTTCGAAAACGACCCTTGCATCTCAACACCATATTGTATATCTTCCCGAAGATCTATCTTCTCCGTACCATCCTCCTCTTGCCACATATACTGTGCCATAGATGGGGCTGCCAGACTGCAAAGGGCAAAACATACACCTACCTTTATCTTATTCATAATTAAATCTATACTTTCAAGATAAAAACGTAATTATCTCTATTATATTGTATATATTCAGAAAAATAAAAAAAAGAGCAACACTTGCCTCTCATTTTTTGAGAACAAGCATTGCTCTTTTAATTAAATTATCGTTTTATCCGAAGTTATCGTACATGATGCTCTCAGGATCTACTCCCAGAGAATCCAGATAATCTGTTACTGTCTTGATCAGCATTGGAGGTCCGCAGAGATAGTACTCGCAATCCTCTGGTGCCTCATGATCCTTCAAGTAGGTATCACGGATGCAGTTAACAGCAAATCCCTCGTAGTACTTCACGCCCTGAGCATCTGCCACTGGGTCCTTGCGGTCCAATGAAAGATGGAAGTGGAAGTTAGGGAATTCCTTCTCAAGCTCCCAGAAGTCCTCCAGGAAGAATGCCTCACCCAATGCACGAGCTCCGTAGAAGAAGTGAAGCTCACGGTCGGTGGTGTGCAAAGTCTTGGTCATGTGCATGATCTGAGCACGCAATGGAGCCATACCGGCACCACCACCAATCCAGATCATCTCCTTGCCCGAGGTGAAGTTAGGATGGAAGTCGCCGTAAGGACCACTCATCATTACCTTGTCGCCTGGCTTCAATGAGAAGATGTAAGAAGAAGCGATACCTGTTGGTACGTTCTGGAATCCTACCTGTGGACGTGGCAGGAATGGAGTTGTGGCGATACGCACGGTCAGGGTGATGATGTCACCCTCGTCAGGATAGTTCGCCATAGAGTAAGCACGAACGGTAGGCTCTGGATTGTGAGCCTTCAAGGAAAGAATGTTGAACTTCTTCCATGCTCCGATGTACTCCTCGCCAATGAGATCCTTGTCGAAGTCCTTGTCATAATCGATGCAGTCGTATGCAGGAATCTTGATCTGAGCGTAAGAACCCGGAACGAAGTCCATGTGCTCGCCTGGAGGCAGAGCCACCTTGAACTCCTTGATGAATGATGAAACGTTCTTGTTGGAGATAACCTCGCACTCCCACTCTTTCACGCCCATCACGCTCTCAGGCACCTTGATCTTCAGGTCGCCCTTCACCTTGCACTGGCATCCCAGACGCCAGTGGTCCTTAATCTGCTTGCGGGTGAAGTGAGGCTTCTCAGAATCGAGAATCTCGCCGCCGCCCTCGAGCACCTGAACCTTACACTGGCCACAGCTTGCCTTACCGCCGCAGGCAGAAGGCAGGAAGATGCCGTTCTCATTCAGCGTAGTCATCAAACTGCTGCCCTGAGGCACGTTGATGGTCTTGTCGCCATTGATTTCGATATTTACATTTCCGCTAGGGCTCAGATACTTCTTAGCCACGAGCAGGATGATAACCAGCAGGAGAATCACCACGAGGAAAACTCCGATACTAGCCAATATAAATGATGTATTACCCATATCTATAGTCCTCCTATTTTAGATTTTCAAGCCTGAGAAGCAAAGCATAGCCATTGCCATGAGGCCTACTGTGATAAATGTGATGCCGAGTCCCTGCAGTGGCTTTGGCACGTCGCAATACTGCATCTTCTCGCGGATGGCTCCCATCAGAACGATGGCGAGAGTCCAACCCAGTCCGGAACCTACGGCATAAACGATGCTATCCCATACAGAGGTGATAGCCTGAGTATTGGTAGGCTCCATCAGGATGCGCTGCTGCATGAAGAGCGATGCACCCATGATGGCACAGTTTACGGCAATCAATGGCAGGAAGATACCCAGCGCTGCATAGAGCGATGGTGAGAACTTCTCTACAATCATCTCTACCAGCTGCACGATACCGGCGATGACGGCGATGAAGAGGATGAAGCTCAGGTAAGTGAGGTCAACACCCAGGATTCCATCGGCGCTGAGCACCTTGGTCTGCAACAGGTAATCTACAGGCACGGTGATGAGCAACACGAAGGTTACTGCCAAACCCAGGCCCAAAGAGGTCTTCACGTTCTTGGATACTGCCAAGTATGAACACATACCCAGGAAGTAGGCGAAGATCATGTTATCGACGAAAATCGAACGGAAAAACAAACTTATTGCGTGCTCCATCTTACTTCTCCTCCTTATAAATATAGGCACGATGTACCCAGATTACACATCCAACGAGAATCAATGCCATGGCTGGCATGGTCATCATACCGTTGTTAACATATCCAAAGTCGTAAGCTCCCTCCGGTATCAGCTGGAAACCGAGCAATGAGCCGCGGCCCAGGAACTCACGAACAGCACCCATAATCACGAGGATGAGGGCGTAACCCAAACCATTACCTATACCATCGAGGAATGAAGGCCAAGGCTTGTTCATCATGGCGAACGCCTCCAAGCGACCCATCAGGATACAGTTGGTGATGATCAGACCCACATACACAGAGAGCTGCACGCTCACGTCGTAGGCGAAAGCCTTCAGCACCTGGCTCACGATGGTAACCAGGGCAGCAACTACCACCAGCTGGACGATGATACGGATGCGCTGAGGGATGGTGTTGCGGATGATGGAAATAATCACGTTAGAGAATGCCGTGATGATAGTAACGGCAAGTCCCATCACAATGGCTGGCTTCAGCTGGGAAGTAACAGCCAGGGCACTACAGATACCAAGCACCTGGACGAGGATAGGGTTGTCGCCGTTCAGTGGCTTGATGAATGCCTCCTTATTTTGTTTACTAAATAATGCCATAATTTCACTTAATTATTTAATGAATTTAGCAAGACCTTCCTTGAGCATTGCATCCACACCGTTGGATGTCAATGTAGCACCGGTAACGGCATCCACATTGTTAGGGTCGCTGGCAGGAGCGTCTTTCTCTACGCCCAGAGCGATGCCCTCTACTCCATCCTTGTGAATCTTCTTGCCCTGGAACTTCTGCTGCCACTTCAAGTTGTCCTTGATTTCAGCACCGAGTCCGGCTGTCTCGCCTTCGTGGTTGAAATATACGCCATAGATGGTGTTGTTGTCAGCATCCACGGCGATGAAGCCTGAAATGCCGCCCCAGAGACCCCTACCCTTTACAGAGTAAACGGTCTTCTTCTGACCATCAATCTCGCACTCGTAATACTTCATGCCGTCTTTCTCCTTCTCGTCCTTCACCACCTCTTTATATTTGGCAGCCGCAGTAGCGTTGTCAAGGTCGCGCAGGTTCAGGGAGTTCAGAATCTGCTTCTGAGTATCAAGAGCCACGTTGGCATCCTGTGTTGCCTTCAGCGAAGAAGACACGAACGCGAGCAGGAATGCCACGATTACCACGATGATAACCGAATAGATAATAGTATAGCTATTTGAATTTGTCTTCATATCTACATTCCTCCTACATTATTTAATAGCACGTTTAGCACGGCGAGAGATGTTGCTCTGAACTACACAGTAGTCGATGAGTGGAGCAAACATGTTGCCGAAGAAGATTGCGAGCATCATACCCTCTGGATAACCTGGGTTCATCACACGTACGATAACGGCGATGGCACCGATGAAGAATCCGTAGAAGTACTTACCCTTCTCTGTACGGGCAGAGGTTACAGGGTCGGTAGCCATGAATACGGCACCGAAGCAGAAACCACCGAGAACGATGTGCTCATACCAGGCAATAGGTGTCATGCCGAGAGCCTGGAAGATAAGCGCCATCACGATGCCGCCTGCGAATACTGAGCCCATGGTCTTCCATGATGCGATGCCTGTCCAGAGAAGGATGATGGCACCGATGGCGATGGCGATGACTGAAGTCTCACCGATACAGCCAGGAATGAAACCGAGGATAGAATCGCAGAGACTAGCTGAAGGCATACTGCCCTGAGCCAGCTGACCGAGAGGAGTAGCAGCTGTGAAGCCATCAGGCAGGGTGTTACCCAGACCGAAGATAGCATCCTTAGCCACCCAGACCTTATCACCACTCATAGCCAGTGGATATGAGAAGAAGAGGAACATACGGGCACCCACAGCCACATTGAAGATGTTCATACCTGTGCCACCGAAGATCTCCTTGCAGAAGATAACTGCGAAGGCGCACGCCAGAGCGAGCATCCACAGCGGTGTAGAGATAGGAATGATCAATGGGATGATGATACCGCTGACGAGGTAACCCTCCTGGATTTCCTCGTGCTTCCACTGAGCCCAGGCAAACTCGATGCCGAGACCCACGATGTAGCTAACCAGCAACTTAGGGAGGACAGCCAGGAATCCGAAGCCGAAGACCTCGATGAAGCTGGCAGCATCCAGTGTACCTGCAGCCTTGAAATTCTGGTATCCCACATTATACATACCGAAGAGCAAAGCAGGAATCAGGGCGATTACCACAAAGCTCATGATGCGCTTCGAGTCGATGGAATCGTGGATGCTGGCTCCGCTCTTCGCTGTCGTATTAGGCACGTACAGGAAGCTCTCAAAACCGTCAAACACGCTCTCGAAGGCATGCAGCTTACCTCCCTTCTGGAAGTTAGGCTTTATCTTATTGAGATAATTTCTTAATGCACTCATTATTTAAATAATTAATAGTACTAAAACTAAGCGTTCTCCTTGCGCAGGGTATTCAAGCCCTCGCGTACAATCTTCTGCAATTCGAGCTTAGATGAATCCACGAACTCAGCCACAGCAAAATCTTCAGGACTTACCTCGTAGATACCGAGCTGCTCCTGCTTGTCGATATCGCCGGTGATGATTGCCTTGATGAGATACTCACCATAGATGTCCATCGGGAGCACCTTGTCATACTCGCCGCTCATGATCATGTGGCGCTCGCCACCCTTCACACGGGCATCGAGATTATACTCCTTCTTCTTGCCGAAGAGCCAGGAGAGATATGAACGCGATGTAGAGAACTGATCGGTACGTGGAAGAATCCAACCCAGCATCTCGTCGTTGTCATCACCCTCTGGGATGGCTGTAATCTCTGATGTATGACCACCTACGAAATCTTCTGTGGTTGTCTTTACACCGGTAAGAGGATTACCATTGATAAGTCGCACATGGTCAGTAGCTTTCAGCTGATTGGCTACAAAACTGCTTAAAGGTGTACCTACCAAAACTTCAGCATAGCCAGGAGTCTTGATTTCACTACCAGCCACAGCTACAGTCTTGTGCAAATCAACCTTACCTGTCAGGAAGAGTCTTCCGAAGAAGATAACCGATGCTGGATCTACTGTCCAAACCACCTCGCCCTTGTTAACCGGGTCGATGTTGTTCACCTGTACGCCTACATTACCTGCTGGGCAAGGACCGTCGAATACATTGAGTTCTACGTTCTTAGCCTCGCCGAGCGCATTGCTGTGCTGGTCAACGCCAACACCAAGATAAGTTTTCGCAATCTTGCTCAAGGCTGTCAAACCCGTCTGGAAAGCCTCTTCGTTGCCTTCGAGTTCTACCTCAAAGTCGGCTGCGAGCGGCATGTCGCGGAGGGCAGAAACGAAAATTGCCTTAGGCTTGGTGTCGGGAGTTGTGGACACAGCATAAGGCAACTGGTTGATGTATCCGAAGAGACCAGCCTCAAGCAGCGCCTGCTTGACAGCCTCACCGTCTAACGCATCAACGTTTTTCTTACCAAAATCCGTAGAGGTCTGTACTGCGTCGGCCTTCACCTTCACGCAGAGCACCTTTCGGCGCTCACCTCTCTCAATGGCGGTTACTTCTCCGCTCACTGGCGAGGCAAACTTCACCTCCGGGCAAGCCTTGTTCACAAACAAGGCATCTCCGGCATTGACATAATCGCCCTCGCGTACCACTACCTTAGGAGTCACACCCACGAAAGCCGCAGGAACCAGCGCATACTCGCCAGCCTGAGCCACCTGGAGCGTTACATCCTTGGAAGCCTTACCCGTAAGGTTAATGTCCAAGCCTTTACGTAACTTAATTACATTTGCCATAACTACATTAAAAAATATTAAATATAAATTTACTAATCACTTCAAGATATATGCGTCAGCGCCCTCATCAAGACGCTATACTGGCCATCTGCCATAAAACATATATTTTATCTACTTCTATGCTGAAATTTCTAACGTGCTGCAAAAATAGTGAAAAAAAGTGATATAAAAAAGAAAAATTGTGTGAATTATTCGATTTTATGCCGATTTTTCAGTAATTTTGTCGCAAAATTCAAATTAGTAACATTTTTGTAAACTAGAGAAAGCAACTCTGAAACATTTAAAACATATCATCAATAGCATTATATGGACGCTGGCTGCTGTCTATTTCTTGCTTGTCGTACTGTTGCACGTGCCACCAGTACAGGCCTTCATCGGCTCTGAAGTAGCCGGTGCACTGGCTCAGAAATTCGGCACTCAGGTAAGTATCGGAAAGGTGAACCTGGGCTTCTTCAACCGCATTATCATAGATGACGTGATGATGCTCGACCAGAAGGGCGACAGCATGATCTGTGCTTCGCGCGTATCGGCAAAGCTCGATTTCCTGCCTTTGAAGGATGGCAAGATTTCGGTTTCATCTGCCCAGCTCTTCGGGCTCAATGCCAACATCTACAAGCAGGATGCCAAGAGCCCGATGAACATCCAGTTCGTGCTCGATTCGCTGGCTTCGAAAGATACCACCCGCCATACTCCGCTCGACCTGCACATCGGAAGCCTGATTATCCGCCATGGTGCTGTTGCCTACAACCAGCGCGATATTGCGCCTAAGCCGGGCGTCTTTTCGCCGCAGCATCTAGGCATCACCGACCTCTCTGCCCACATTATTCTGGGCCATCTCACCGACAAGGATATCCATCTGGCTGTCAAGAAGATAGCGCTGAAAGATAAATCAGGACTTCAACTCAGAAATCTGAGATTCAAACTCGATGCCGACCAGCAGCAAGCCCAGCTCAGAGACTTCAGCATCGAGCTTCCTCATTCGCAATTGCAGTTTGATGACCTGCGCGCTACCTACCGCATCGAGAACAAGCATATCGTAAAGCCTACACTCCAGTTTCAGGGCGGCATCAAGCCATCCGTCATCACGCTTGCCGATATAGCCTGCTTCGTACCTGAACTCCGCAAGTTCAAGGATGCCCTGCAGCTTCATCTCCAGTTTTCGGGCACCAGTACATCTGCCCGCATCCATAACCTCGAATTCAAGACTCAGAGCGGCAGTCTGCTGCTCAGGGCCAACGGCCGTGTGAGCGATTGGGACCGCCTTCTGCGCTGGAAGGCAAACATCTCAGCCCTCAAGATATCAGGCGATGGCATCGGAGAGGTTTCCAGAAATCTGGGCAAACGCATCAGCATTCCGAAAGAAGTGCTGCGCCTGGGCGACATATATTATATAGGTGAAGTATATGGTGCTGGCAAGAAGGCAGGCACCCGCGGCCAGCTGAAGACCGGCGTGGGCGAAGTAGCCATCAAGGCCGAAAAGGCTGGCTCCGAGCTCAAGGCTAGCATCAACACCCAGGGCATCAACCTGGGCCGAATCCTCGACAACGGGCAGTTCGGCATCCTGGCAGCATCGCTTTCGGCTCACGGCAACAAGCAGCATTTCTATGCCAAGGGCAGCATTCCGCGCTTCGATTTCAACAAGTACAGCTACCGCAACATTCAGATAGACGGCAGCTATAACCGGGGATTGCTCGAGGGACTCGCATCCATCGCCGACCCTAACGCCAACATCCAGGTAGAAGGCTCCTACTCCATCCCGCGCAAACAGTATGCAGCTACTGCCCATGTACAGCATCTGCTGCCAACCATTCTGGGACTGAAGGTAGCCGACAAGACCTACAGCCTCGATGACATCACCGTAAGCGCCAAGAACCAGGGCAAGGACAGCTATTTCGACCTCGAAGCCCCGTTCGCCAGCATCCATGTTAACGGAGAGTACGATTACGCTACCCTCACCAAGAGTTTCACCAACCTGGTAGCCAGCAAACTGCCTACCCTTCCGGGCATCGGCAAGGTAGACAGGAGTGCGAAGAACCATTTCACCTTCCAGGCAGAAATCACCTCTACCGAGATACTGCAGCGCATGCTGGGCATTCCGCTGAAGATAGAGCAGCCCGTCTTTGCCGATGGATTCATGAACGATGCCGAGAAAACCGTCAACATCTATGCCAGCGTGCCTGACTTCAGCTATGACGCAAAAGACTATCATGGAGCCAAAGTGCGACTGCATACCATCAACGATTCGCTCAAGATAGATGCGCAGATCAGGCAGGGCAAATGGGGAGATAACGGACCGGGCATCCACGTAAAGGCAGCCGCTGCCGACAACCAGCTCTTCGCCAAGCTCTTCTACAACAACCATTCGGCTAAGCTCCCTATCCAGGGCATCATCGATACGAGGGCGCAGTTCTTCAAGAACGAAAATCATGTTTCTACCGCCCACGTAACCATACACCCGTCTGAAATCAGAATCGACGGCACGCCGTGGGAGGTTCATCCTGCCGACATCATCTACAGCAAGAACCGCCTGTTGGTAGACCATTTCGCCGTGAGCCACGACCAGCAGCACGTCATCGTTTCCGGTCTTGCTACACCCGAGAAAACCGATTCTATCGTAGCCGACCTGAAGGATGTGGATGTGGCATACGTGCTGAACCTCGTCAATTTCCATTCGGTAGATTTCACCGGCAAGGCTTCGGGCAAGGCTATCATCAAGAGCCTCTTCAACGACCCTGATGCCTACGCCCAGCTAGACGTGAAGGAGTTTACCTTCGAAAACGGACCGCTCGGTGTGCTCCATGCTGGTGTCAACTTCAATAAGGAGCTCGAACAGATTGATATTCACGCAGTTGCCGACGATGGTCCTGAACACCAGACGCTCATCAACGGATACGTCTCGCCTAAGCGCAACTATATCGACCTGGGTATCGATGCCCAGGGCACAAGCATGAAATTCCTCGAGAATTTCTGCGGCAGTTTCATGAATCAGGTAGAAGCCTGGGGCGATGGCCATCTCAATGTGGTGGGCGATTTGAAAAACATCAATCTCGTGGGCGATATTACCGCTCACGGCAAGATGCACCTCAAGCAGCTCAACACCGATTATACCTTCGATGCGCTCCGTGCCCACGCTATCCCAGATGATATCCTCATAGAGAATGATACCATCTTCGACCGCAACCGCAACATAGCCATCCTGAGCGGAGGCATCCACCACAAGCACCTCACCAGGCTGAGCTATGACCTCGATATCAAGGCGCACAACTTCCTGGGCTTCGATACCCGCGAGTTTGGCGACAACACCTTCTATGGCACCATCTATGCCACGGGCGAGGTAGGCATCCACGGCAAGAGCGGCGAAACCGTCATCGATATCAACGCCGAACCCGAACCGGGCAGCATCTTTGTATATAATGTGGCAAGTCCGGACGCCATCAGCGACAAGAGCTTTATCCACTGGCATGAGATTGTGCCGGATATCATGGACAGCCTGAACGGGGCTCCAACCACGAAACAGAGAGAGGATGACATCGATTTCGAATCGGATATGCGCATCAACTTCCTCGTAAACACCAACCAGAACCTCACGCTCAAGCTGATTATGGACGAGCAGTCGGGCGATTACATCACCCTGAACGGAGATGGCGTAATTCGCGCCAACTACTTCAACAAGGGCTCGTTCGACATGTTTGGCAACTATGTGGTAGACCACGGCACCTACAAGCTCACCATCCAGAATCTCATCAAGAAGGAGTTCGAGTTTATGCCGGGCGGCACCATCGCCTTCGGTGGCAACCCATACAACGCCCCACTCAACCTGCGGGCTAAATATACCGTAAACGGAGTGCCGCTGAGCGACCTGCGCATAGGCCGTTCGTTCTCGGGCAACAACATCCGCGTAGACTGCCTGATGGACATCACCGGCACGCCTCAATCGCCTAAGGTAGATTTCTCGATGGACCTGCCTACGGTTAACAGCGATGCGAAGCAGATGATCTACTCTATCATCAATTCGCAGGAAGAGATGAACCAGCAGGTGCTCTATCTCTTGGGCATCGGCCGGTTCTACGCCCAGACCAACAACAACCAGGTGAGCGAGGACGGCGAACAGCAGAGTCAGACTTCGCTGGCGATGCAGAGCCTGCTGAGCGGCACCATCTCGCAGCAGCTGAACACCGTACTTTCCAACGTGGTGAAGAGCAACAACTGGAATTTCGGTGCCAACATATCTACGGGTGATGAAGGTTTCAACAATGCCGAATATGAGGGCATTCTGAGTGGCAAGCTGCTCAACAACCGGTTACTCTTCAATGGCCAGTTCGGTTATCGTGACAATCCGAATGCCACGCAGAGTTTCATCGGTGATTTTGACCTCCGCTACCTCATCTTCCCTAACGGCAACCTCGCCATACGCATGTACAATCAGACCAACGACCGCTATTTTACGCGCAACAGTCTGAACACGCAGGGTCTCGGCCTCATCATGAAGAAAGACTTCAACGGCTGGCGCGATTTCTTCGGCATCAAAAAGAAGAAGAAGAAAAAGAAATAAAAGCCAAAAAGAGGGTGTGTCATAACCAGATGACTCACCCTCTTTTTTATTTTCAGATAACCGTCGCCTAATATGAGTCCAGTTAAGATTGTGTACAAACTCGTACACTTTTCCAAAATCAGGAAACAGAATATAGAAATTCCGATAATGTTAGAGATTGTTGAATGTTGAGTGGTCTATATGCCACGATGAAAAGGTGGCGTATAGACCCTTGATTATATGGTGATATTTGTAATCTACATCTCCGCTTTCTGTTTTTTATGAATTGCTCTGATTCTTAATGATATCTAAAGGCAGCTGGGTAGCCTTGGCAACCTGTTCAGCTGAAAGTCCCATTGCCAGCATATTCTTAGCTATTAAGCAAATTCCCCCATCCTGCTTTTGATGGCAGGATGGGGGAATTCTTATCTGTTACCTCTAAGATAATATCTTATTTCAATTTTTCTATCTGTTCCTGGGTAAGACCGGAATACTTCATAATCAGATTGATGTCAACGCCATCAGCAAGCATGTTCCTGGCAATATCAAGGCTTCGCTGGTTCATACCTTCAGCTCTACCTTTTTCCATACCTTCCTTCATACCAATTTCCTTACCCTCAGCTATGCCTTCACGCTTAGCGGTGTCTACGGAATTCTTGATGTCGCGATATGCCATCTTGCTGGTCTCGTACTCCCTCATTTCCTGCGGAGTAAACTTGGCAATCTCGGCTTCCTCGAAGAGACGGTCGAAGACCTTGTCGCACAGCTCCTTCGGGCGCTGGGTAAGTTTATAGAGATTCTTCAGTGCATAGAGCCACTTCTCGTAGAGCGTATCCAGTTCTTCCAGGGGTTTGTTGAACTTGGAAATCTCTACATAAATATATTCGAGTTTGTCGTAAAATACTTTGTGGGTAGCTGTGTCGCACAACTGCACATGATGGCGGATTTTCTCCTTGTCGAAAGCATCCTCGTTCATGCTGAAGTTGAGCAGGGCAACGGTATAGACATGATTGAGTCTGAAATCCCATTCACTCCCCTTTGGTGCCTGTTCACGGATAGGAAAGGTTGAGTAGAAAAGGGCGCGATCCTTGAAATACGTCTGGTAGGCATTCTGCATTTCAACGATGAACTTCTCGCCGTTTTCGCCCTCGCAATATACATCAAAGATGGCTCTGCGGTCGGTATAGACATCTCCCACATGCTCCGGGTTCAGATACGATACGTCCTTCACAACCTGTTTGCCATTAAACAAGCTGTTGAGGAAGCAAATGAGCAAATCCTTGTTCATCGCTGTTCCAAAAATTCGCTTGAAGCCGAAGTCGGTCAGCAAGCTGATGTATCTTTCTTCTACCTGTTTCATACGCATTATGTTTTTATTTTCTTCTGCAAAGATTATGCCAGCGAGCGCAATGAAAGCTTGCTTTCTGATTGCCGAGCGCCGCTAATCTTATGCAAAGATACGCTGAATATTTGTAACTTCCAAATTTTTAGGGCTGTTTTTTTCATTGAGGAGTGGAAAGTCTTTTTACTTCTCCCTTCACCTCCCTTCACCACCCTTCACCCTTAACTCATTGACCCACAAAATATTAAACAAAAAGGTGAAGGGTGAAGGGTTGAAAACTCTTTTATATATATACGCGTGAAGGGTAAGGGTAAAAACCGAAAAAAAGACCCTAGGGTCAAAAATCGCAAAATCCATAAAATAAAGAATATAATATAGAGTTTAAAATATACCCTTCACCCTTCACCTCGTCATTTTTCCGCTTTTTCTTCTACCAGGCAATACAAAACCAAACATCATCTTCATCTTCAAAATACCCCCAGAAAGGGGCACCGATTTGCTGCGTTAAAAAGTTTAACCTAGGTTATTCTTTGTAAAAAGCGAGCTCTATAGAGCTCTCCGCCTATGTAAAACATTTTGTATACCTTCGCAACAAATTAACAACAAAGAATAAAACAATGAAAGATTTGCAGAAATTTATGACAGAACTTGAAGATGAAGTCAGATTTAAGCTGGCTATCGCAAAGACATGTGGCGTATCACCAACTATGATTCGTAAAGAAACTGGTGGAAAGTCCAATATCGATAAGAGGATTGAAAACATGACGCTCATACCAGAGTACATATTCGCTATGGATAGAGCCATCAAAACCATTCTCATGAAAAAAGATGATGATGATGCCTTCGAAGGTAAAACCTGGGTTCATGAAGAAAATGTCCATCATAAAACAAGATTCCAGTATTATTGCGATGAAGTGGGCATATGGGAACAGAACAAAGGTTCGGTATACTGGAGCGAACATAACAGAGCGTGGAGCTACTGGAGAGAAACCCTTTCCTACAAGAAAATAACTAAAAAACTTGGGAAATTATTAAAAGATTCAAACTCATAAAATCCAAAAAGAAATGAAAAAGATTAAACCCACAAACGAGACCGGAAAGAACCCGGAAACAGAAGAGGAGAAAGAGGCCTTGCCCTCATTTTTCACTAACCTGTTTTCCTCTGCCAGCAACCCGCTCCCTAACAGAGCGGTGCTGGAGTACAACATCATGCATTCGGCACCGGTAAAAGCCAATACCGAAGGCTACAGGGCGATGATGAAGGTGGACAAGAGAACGGCAGAGGACATCAAGCATAGGCTGCCCTGCATCACTCCCAGCGTGCAGCTCAAAGGTAATGCCAAGAAGCTGACCGACTTCAGGAAGGAAACCTTCTGGCTGATGCTCGATTATGATGACGTGCCCCCCGAAGACATCGCGGCTCTTAAGAAAAAAGCCCTGAAACAGCGCTTCACCATGGTCTTCTACATCACCGTCTCGGGCAAGGGATTCCGCATCCTGCTCAGATATATGCGCCCTGAAGGATGCAATCTCACTGCCACCGAACTCCACCAGCTCGCCATACAGAAAGCCATGAGCATCTACGACAAACTGCTGGGTATCAGCTGCGACAAACAATGCCAGGACATGGTGAGAAGCTGCGGACTGGCTTACGACCCCGAGGCTTACTTCAACTGGAATGCCGAAGTTCTCCCCATCAGCCGGGAGGAGGTAGAGGAATTCGAAAAAGCCACAAAGCAACAGGAGGAACAGAACAGGAAAAGGCAGACGGAGGCGGAAAAACCCAGAAAGAAAAGCCCTCGCAAACAGGAAGACGAGGCGCCACCCAAAACGCTCACCACCGAAGAGATTCTGCAGTATGTAGACAAACTGGCGGAGAGCTGGGAAGAGCGGTTTGAGGAGCATCATCACAACAGCTACGTAGTGAGATACGCCACATTCTGCCTCTGTTTCGGAGCCGAAAAGGAGGAGGCTGTGAAACACATGGCAGATAAGTTTGGCGGCGAATATGCCGATACCGAGCGGGTGGCACGGGAGATTTACAAGCACACCGAGCGGCTGGGAACCTGGAAGATAAGACAGCAGGGAGATGATGAGCAGAAACGCTATACCAGCATGAGAGCACTGCTGGGCTGGCTGGGAGCCCGATATGAAATGCACCACAACACGCTGAGCAACCAGTATGAAGTGCGCGCCATCAACACCGGAGAGAAGCTCTATCTCGACTGGACCGAAGTGGATACCCGGGTGAGCAATTCCCTGTTCGTGAAGATGGAACTGGAGAACATCTGCACCACCCAGAAAAAGCTGGATACGGTGATAAGAAGTAACTTCAGTCCCGAATTCAACCCCATGGAGGAATATCTGAAGAGTCTGCCGAAATGGGACCGGAGGACTGACTATATCGCTGAATTAGCCCATCGGGTAACCGTGATGCAGACCGGCGGTTACCGCCATACGGAGGAGGATTTTGCCTATGCCTTCAAGAAATGGCTGGTCAACATGGTAGTTTGCTGGGTTCGGCCCGATGTCACCAACCAGTCTATCATGGTTTTCGTAGGCAAGGGCGGCATCTTCAAGACCACGTTTTTCGACCATCTTCTGCCGCCCCATCTGCGCAAGTATTTCGCCAACGATTCTACGGGCGACTACAAGAACAAGGATTTCCTGCAGATGTGTGCCAGTAAGGCGATAGTGTGTCTCGATGAGTTCAGTTGTCTGCGCGGCAAGAACCTGGATTCCTTCAAGAGCAACATCACGAAGCGCAACATCAGCATGCGAATCCCTTATGCCGAGTGGGACTGCATCTTGCAGAACAATGCGGGGTTCTGCGCCACGAGCAATGAGGTTCATATCATCGATGATGACGAGAACCGCCGTTTCCTCATCTGGCGCATCGAGAAGATCAAGAGTCCCATCGACTTCCCCTTCAATTACGAGGGCATCTACTCCCAGGCTGTGGCACTGGCTCAGGAGGTGATAGAGAAGCGCCGGAGGGGTGAGCCCTGCGACTGGGTTTACTGGTTTACGAAGGAGGAGAACGAGGAGATTCAGCGCCACAATCTTTATTTCCGAGTGAACAATTACATAGCCGAGCGCATCAACAAGTTCTACCGTGTTCCTGATGCCGATACGCCGTCCGAGTTCTGCAAGTTTGTTACGGCGAGTGATGTGATGGAGCGCATCTGCACGAACCCCGCCTTCCGCCAGTCGATGTCGAACAAGGATATTTCGATGTTCATGGAGGCGCTGGGGTTCAAGAAGATTCACCGCAAGACGGGCAACGGCTGGAAGGTGATAGAGATGCGTCCTGACGAGATAGAGAACAACCAGAAGATGGATGGCAGCGAGAATATTCCGCCCGAAGATCTCCCATTTTAGGAAATTCTGCTTCGGAGATATTTTTTTATCTTTCGGAGATATTTCCGTATCTTTCGGAGGGATTTTCTTATTATTCAAAAACGAACAAATTATGATAGAAGACAGAAGTTACGGGAAGGCGGAGCTCGCCATGCTCTACTTTCCCACCGCTACCCCCAGGGTAGCGCTCAACCGGCTGGTGAGATGGATCAACCGGTGCCCCGAGCTCAAGCAGAGCCTCTGTTCGGGCTACGCCGGCAAGTTTTCCCACTTCTACACCCGGCAACAAGTGGCAGAAATCATCGAATTTCTGGATGAACCATAAAAAATCACCCTGGAAGGGAATACATACAACACACTATGCATATCCCTTCCAGGGTGAGTTAATAAAACTACAATCACAGCAATAAAACTATTAATTTTACGTTCTTTTCAAAGAAAGGGGTTGTGCAATAGTGGCTTAAAGGCTAAAAGCACTACCTTTGTAAATAATATCAAAACAGAGTATAATGGAAGAAAACAATATAACAGTAGATAAAGCTGTCCAAACCATAAAAGGGGCAATTTTGCGAGCTCAAGCACAGGCGAGCCAGTCAAGTAATGCCATACAGTTGTCTTTATATTATGGTATAGGGCGTTATGTGTCTATCAATTTACAGCAAGCACATTGGGGCGCAAAAGCTCTTGATACTATTAGTGAGAGATTGCAGCCAAGTCACGAGAACCTATTTGTCCAACCATTACAGTATCTGACAGTTGGACAAAAAACAAGCCTAATTGAGATGTAATTAGCGGAATTGATAATTTTAATATAGACTTTATCGAATCCCAATTCATACAAATTAATGGGTGGCATTATACCATCGTGTATATATTTTTGGATTTGAAAGTCTATTACTACTAGGATCAGAAGTAGTAATACCAGAATAATGATTAATGGGCAATATTCCTTTAAAAGCAGAATAGTATTGTGGAGTATGACATTTGAATAATATTGTTTTCCTCAATTGATTTGAAAATTCATCAAGAAGCACACTATCATTACAAATCTTATTAATATAGTCTTCAAAATCAAAGAAAATAGTCGGAGTATATCCATCCATTACCTGGATACTATTTGCTGATATATTATTATTTTGATTTTCGATATTAATTTTTTTCACAATATTTGCCAATTGTTCTAATTCTTGACAATTCGTAACGGCTGCTGTACCATATGGATATGTATATTGACTATAAAACTCATAAAATGCTTGAATAACTCCCTCATAATCAACATTTCCTATAAGATATTTCCCACATTCATGATATGGGAATCCATATGCCATTACTTCAGTGGGACTAGCTATTAAATATTTCGTGACATCTTTTAAATCATATGCAACCTCGATTGAAGACATATAGCAATCATCAAATAGTATATATTCCATAGTAATTCCGGACTCTAAAATTGCTTGAGCCAAGACAGACGTTTCTATTTGATATTCCTGTGTTAATCCACCGAAATATCTTGTCATTGGGCCATTACTTACATTATAATGAAATATCTCTTGAGTTTCATTGGATTTTGTATGAATTACTGGCAACCATCCCATTCCATGGCAGCCGATAATTAATCCATATTTCTTTCCAGGCGCATATTCTTTTATGGCCTTCAATATATTAGAAATACCCTCTTGCGAAGTAAATCTTTGATTGTCATAAGTTCTAATATTCTCAACGATACAACTTCCATTATCATACTTTAATTCCATGAGATCCGCAGTATTTGGCGTTGTAGCTAAACAGACCATGACTCGTGCATTTTGTGAGCCTCTTTCTTCTATACTTTTAGAAAAATCTTTTATGTTTTGTTGAAAATAAGGTAACAAATTTGAACTCCAAGGGAAAAACATTATGACTGTTTGTTCATTTTCTTCCTTTGGAGCAACAATTTCTTCTTCACTCGAACATGAAATCACGATAGTCAGTGAGGCCAACGTGATAAATATGAATATTATATGTAATAATTTATTTTTACTTATGTTCATTGCTTAACACATTTTTTATTCCAAATTTAGTGATTTTTTTGCCAACAATAGCTATTTTGTGCTATTTTTTACGATATTTTTCATCTTATTCGTCTATATTAACTTAAACTGACTCGTATCGTTTTAAACGAATCATTTTGAATTGCCTAACAACAAAGCCTCAAATTGCCTCAATCCAAGGAATATTCGTCTCGTAACCCATATCAAAATCAATTTCTATTTTCATTGAAGTATTAATAGTTTTTGAGTATCTATTTGTTCTCCTGTCGTTATAATTTATGTTGTATATCCAACTTACAAAATGCCCCATTGAGTCCACAAATCTTACGGGAAGCAGGCGGATTCTGTCAGTGCAAAGGTAATGTTTTTATTTCAATCCGGTATCACGGCAGAGGTGATTTTTGGTTGTTTATGCAAGAATAATTCGGAATATGTAAAATAAACGGTAAAATATCTGTTGTATTGGCGATTGGACTTACCGTGCAACGAGTTAAGCGATTACTAAAAGTACAATCACAGCAATAAAACTATTAATTTTACGTTCTTTTCAAAGAAAGGGGTTGTGCAATAGTGGCTTAAAGGCTAAAAGCACTACCTTTGAATGCTGTTAAATATGGTAATGTTCAAAGTCACAATTTGTGATCTCAAAAATAAAGATAGAAATATGGCAGATAATATAGAACATCAAGATAAAGGAGAACTGGTCGCAAATTGTGACCAGTTACAAAATGATGAAGTCATAGTTACCACTCCTTTAGAAAGTCGAATAATGTCTATTCGTGGAAATCAAATTATGATAGACAGAGACTTGGCTGAACTTTATGGAGTGGAAACCAGGGTGTTAAATCAAGCTGTAAAACGTAATATGGAGAGATTTCCTGAACGTTTTCGTTTTCAACTGACTAAGGAAGAAATGAATGAACTGGTCACAAATTGTGACCGGTTCAATAGTTTGAAGCACTCAACAGTTCGTTCATATGCTTTCACGGAGCAGGGAGTGGCTATGCTCTCCACTGTTCTTAGAAGTGAAACCGCAATTCGTGTAAGCATACGAATTATGGATGCATTTGTTGCAATGAGACGTTTCATGGTGACAAATGCAGAAGTTTTCCAACGTCTTTCAACAATGGAGTACCATCAACTGGAAATGCAGCAACATCAGCAAGAAACAGACAAACGCATAGACGAGGTATTTCGCAGATTGGATGAGGGCAATGCAAAGCCGAAACAAGGTGTGTTCTACAATGGTCAAATTTATGATGCCTATACTTTCGTGTCCGACTTGATTAAGAGTGCAAAGAAGCGTATTGTCCTTATCGACAACTATGTTGACGAGACTGTACTGACATTGCTCGATAAAAGAGACAATAACGTGTCTGCAATCATCTACACTCAGCAGATAAGCCGTCAGTTCCAACTCGACATAGACCGTCATAATGCTCAATATGCACCGATTGATGTTGAAACATTCCGTTTGTCACATGACCGCTTCCTTTGTATAGACGATGATGTGTATCATATAGGAGCATCCATTAAGGACTTGGGCAAAAAGTGGTTTGGTTTCTCCAAGATGGAGATACTTACACCAGATGAATTGGTAGAAAGGATCAACAGGGGATAAGAAAAAATCAGAGTTTCTATTGAGTATGGAAGAACTTTTCAGATATTATTTGAGGAATATTATTATTCTTCGTATCGGTACAGGCTTACGCTATCTATGGCTACGCTTTGTAAGGCATCGCAAGATTTCTTACCGAACCCTTTATGAAGGTAGTAAATCGAAGAAAACATCAGAATTATCTAATTTTGAGAATGAAATGTCAAATCGGGCATGGGGATGTGTTTTTATTCTTTTTGTGATATTCTTAATTATATTTTTACGCAGATTTTTATAATAGACATACAAAAAAAATGATTATGCAACAGACATTGTTTATCGTAATACTAGCCGTTGCCATTGCTTTCGTTTTGGCGTACAGGTGGAAGAAAAAGGCAGAAAACAAAATGGACAATATGAGCCTTAATTATAAAAGCAAGCAGCAAATATTCTTTCTAACAAAAGCTGATATAGTCAAGATGAAGACTGTTGTTGAAAGAAAAATTCCTATAAAATATGCCCTAATTGGAGCATTTAAACAGGAGACGATAAGAATAGAAAACACCATATCAAATTTTTCTATATGAATTCACTATGTTTATGTGTAAAAGAATAAAATTTTGGCTTTGCAAACTTCTCTATTCCCATAGAAAAAAGTCTTGTTGCATTTCCTTTTCATCAAAAGGTTTCAAGGTGATAACTCTCTATCGGATTTTTGAGGGATGCCAAGTAGAAGATAAACCAATTATCTTTCTTCCTGCTACAGCATCCGAGGAAGAATTGGCCAATGCGATATTTTTCTGTTTGGGTAAAAGTAGTATGGTCATACCGCTTCGGTATTTTTTTTACCGAGGTGTTATGATAATATTGCTGTTACTGATATTAGGGTGTTCTGATTCTAATAAGGTAGCCAAAGAAACAAATGTAAGCATTGATGTCATTAATAAGGTAGGACACTACTGTCCAATAAAATAGGGCAATTCGATCTTTGAAATAGTTGATTTATAGTCTTTTATGCCGTATTTTGCAATGAAACGGACTTGATTTTGTAACTTTGTAGCCAAAAATAATTGGCTACTATGTTTCAAGACAAATACGTTTTCGCTCAACTTACTGCATTTCTGAATAGAACTCAGTTCAACAACTACGTACGCAAGTATGATGGCAACCGCTATGTGAAGCACTTCACTTGCTGGAACCAACTTCTTGCTATGATGTTCGGTCAACTGAGCAATCGTGAGAGTTTACGTGACTTGATAGTTGCATTGGAAGCTCATCGAGCTAAGCAATATCATTTGGGTCTTGGACGCAATACTATCGTAAAGGCAACTCTTGCTTATGCTAATCAGACTCGTGATTACAGAATTTTCGAAGACTTTGCATTCTATATGATGAAGGAAGCTTGCGAAAAGCGAGAAACCAACATCTTGAATATACCAGGCAAGAAGTATGCTTTTGATTCGACAACAATTCCGTTGTGTCTTGCAACTTTTCCATGGGCAAAGTTCAGAAGTAAGAAAGGAGGAGTCAAAGCACATGTCTTATATGACATAGAAGCCCAAGTTCCAGCTTTCTATACTGTGACCACAGCATCAAAGCATGATTCCACAGCAATGTCTTCAATTCCGTATGAACCAAATAGTTACTACATTTTCGATAGGGCTTATGATACTTTCAAGGAACTTTATAAGATTCATCTTACAGGTTCCTATTATGTAGTCAGAGCCAAAACGAACTTGAAGTACAAAACGGTAAAATGGAAGCGAAGAATGCCAAAGAATGTACTAACTGATGCAGAAGTAAAACTGACAGGATATCTTTCCGAAAAGAAGTATCCTGAATCATTCAGATTCATTCGATACTACGATGAAGAAGATGATCGTGAGTTTACTTTTCTGACGAATGCAAAGCATCTTTCGGCGTTGGATGTCGCAAATCTATATAAAAAAAGATGGTTGGTTGAGCTATTTTTCAAATGGCTAAAGCAGCATCTTAAGATAAAGAGATTCTGGGGCACAACGGAGAATGCTGTACGCATACAGATTAGTGTTGCCATTATCACTTATTGTCTCGTGGCTATTGTTCACCATGATATGCAATTGAAACGCTCAACATATGAAGTTTTGCAGATTCTAAGCATTTCATTGACGGACAAAACCCACCTAAGAGATCTATTTGATAAGACTATTTTCAACGATGTCAAAGAACTCGAATATCCCCTTTTTAAGGGACTATTTGATTAATTAATTAACGTGTCCAATTTTTATTGGACACTAATGATAAGGTAGGATTTAAGAGTGTATTTGCAAAAAATGGCATATTTGTTAAACTTGTACCTGCAGAAGATAACTCCTATTCACTTCAGGTAAGTATTACAAATTATATTGATACTCTTGATTACTATTTAAATAGCAAGACAAAGCAACAGTCAGTACCAAAAATTTTATTTGGCACTGATTATGTATTTTTCCTTACGGGTTCTTCAAGCTACAGGTATATAACATTGTCATATTTAGATAAGCGATTTAATAAAATTATAACTCATAAATATACAACAAGCAGAGATGTGTCATCGGATATCGATGGAGCTATTTTTTTCAAAGAAGGATACTACTATTGGTATGATTTAAAAAAACATGTGCTTCATTGTATGCGTTCTAATTTAAATATGAGCTCATTTAATGAAGCTATTTTGTTTAGTGGTGATAGTATTTTAATAAAAGAAGGATGTGAAATAAAAAAATACAAAGAGAGAGATTTTTCTCAAAAAAGCAGTTTATTGACTCCCACTATTATTAGATAGTTGAGATTAGCTGTGTTCAAATTTTTACTTCCTACTAATAGAAATCCGTGGATAAGAAATTAACCTATCCACGGATTTTTATTTGTAACGTTGTTTTTTACTTTCTCTTTTTCAACACATAGGTGTTTGGCGGTCTCACCCTCAGGTTCATTGCCAACCGAGTCTGTCATGACAATGCTGTTGGCATCCTTGACCTTATAAAATGTATGCTCACCACTTGAAGGATGCACAAGCATCAGGATGTTGCCATCAAGCACTTGGAAAGTACCTTTTAACCTTTCCTGCTCGTTCTGCTTTTCTTTGAATGTCTGTATCAACAAGTAGGTACCATCAGCATTTAACGTGAGTGTTGTTTCAACATTAGGTGGTAACACACCGTTATAAGTTCCAGCTATGGAATCCAAGCTGGCTCTATTTCCCAAAACTGCCGTATATTCTTCAAGCTTATCAGCACACCTGCCTCCAGCGTAATGAGGCTGGCGAACGAGTGTCGTCCCGAATGGTAGGAACAGGTAAGTCCATTCTCTTTTCCACAAGCACATCGAAAGCCTTTTGGATGGAAAGCAACAACTGCTCGATGTCCTTGTTGGTCTCCACTGCTTCCTTGCTCTTGTTCTCCTTTGGCTGCTTTAGAGCTTTATGTTAATAAAACTACAATCACAGCAATAAAACTATTAATTTTACGTTCTTTTCAAAGAAAGGGGTTGTGCAATAGTGGCTTAAAGGCTAAAAGCACTACCTTTGAATGCTGTTAAATATGGTAATGTTCAAAGTCACAATTTGTGATCTCAAAAATAAAGATAGAAATATGGCAGATAATATAGAACATCAAGATAAAGGAGAACTGGTCGCAAATTGTGACCAGTTCAATAGTTTGAAGCACTCAACAGTTCGTTCAAATGTTCATTATGTAGGCCCATAAAAGATCCGAATGGTGGATATGGCTATCCAATGATTAAAGATTATTCTGATTTTTTGAAGGGTCAACAAAAATTGAAAAATAAATGAGATTTATATTTTGTATTTTTTTGTCAGTTATAGGATTGGTTAGTTTTGGTGAAACATCTAAAAAACTTGAAAATGGTATCTATAATAATGAAACCAGTTCAAAATTGATAGAAATTAAAAATGACACACTAAAGTTCTATTCCTCCTCTTCTATAGAGGGGGAACAGAGCTTTCCTTTGGCTATTTGTCAAATAACTAAAGTCAGCGATACTTTTTTTGAGATAAATTCAATAGAAGGACCGATGCAAAGTGCTTTTAAAAACATTTTAATTATCGAAGAAGTTTCTGGTAATAAAACTCTTGCTGAAATACTTTTCAAAGTTCCGAATACAACTATGCCTATAAAGTTTAATGTTTATTGTGGAACTATTTCGTATTCTGGGATTACTGAAAAAGGGACATGTACTATAGTATTGAATCGTAATAGAATTAATTCTCCAAAAAGTTTCAGATTTACATTCCAACCAATGTATTATACCGAAAGTAATCCCGCAGGCCAATACTTTGGTGTCTTATACTACGAGTATCCGTATAAAGTGGATTTGAATACTGAGAAAAGTATTATTATAAATCTACCTGATGTAACAGATAAACTTTTCAATCAATATTATTTATTAGGAGAGTATATACAAGTTACACCAAATGGTATAAAATGGAGAGGTGAATACTACAAAAAACAACAATAATCTTAGTGTGTTTACTATTCAATAGTCTTTGTAAAAGTCCATCTTTGGTTCGAGTGTAAATAAGCTGTGTTCTACTACAATGGGTAAACATGGTTTATATACATTTCATTTTTTTATTAGGGCATAGTTTTCCCGATTTTCTTTTTTAGGTTCGTTACCAAACGAATCTATAAAAATAATACTGTTGTCCTCCATCACCTTATAGAATATATTGTCCCCACTCGAAGGATGCACAAGCATCAGGATGTTGTAGTCAAGCACTTGGGAAGTTCCTCTTAACCTTTCCTGTTTGTTCTACTTTTCATTGTATGACTGTATCAACAAATAGGTACCATCAGCATTTAATGTGAGTGTCGTTTCAACATTAGGTGGTAACATACCGCAATATGTCCCAGCCACGGAATCCAAGCTGGCTCTATTTCCCAAAACTGCCGTATATTCTTCAAGCTTATCAGCACACCTGCCTCCAGCGTAATGAGGCTGGCGAACGAGTGTCGTCCCGAATGGTAGGAACAGGTAAGTCCATTCTCTTTTCCACAAGCACATCGAAAGCCTTTTGGATGGAAAGCAACAACTGCTCGATGTCCTTGTTGGTCTCCACTGCTTCCTTGCTCTTGTTCTCCTTTGGCTGCTTTAGAGCTTTATGTTAATAAAAGTACAATCACAGCAATAAAACTATTAATTTTACGTTCTTTTCAAAGAAAGGGGTTGTGCAATAGTGGCTTAAAGGCTAATAGCACTACCTTTGAATGCAATAATAAGTAACAACACCTTTAAGGTCACAATTTGTGACCTTAAAAATAAAGATAGAAATATGGCAGATATAACGGAAAAGACAGGAAACGGCGAACTGGTCACAAATCGTGACCAGTTGGTTGGTGTTGACAATATAGAGCCTCTAATAAAAATCATTAGAGGACAACAAGTTATGCTTGACCGTGACCTTGCCACACTTTATGGCGTTGAAACAAAGCGTCTTAATGAGCAAGTAAAACGTAATATTAAACGATTTCCTGAAGATTTCATGTTTCAATTGACCAAGGACGAATGTTTAAGGTCGCAAATTGCGACCTTAAACGAAGGACGCGGACAACATTTGAAATACATGCCTTACGTATTTACTGAAAACGGAGTCGCTATGCTTAGTAGTGTTTTACGTTCTGACACTGCGATTGATGTGAATATTCGAATAATGCGAGCTTTCACTTCAATGCGTCACTTTCTACAGAACAATGCCGAAGTGTTTCAGCGTCTCTCGACTATGGAATACCATCAATTGGAAATGCAACAACACTTGCAAGAATCCGACAAGCGTATAGAAGAAGTGTTTCGCAGATTGGACGAGGGCAACGCAAAGCCGAAGCAGGGTGTGTTCTACAATGGGCAAGTTTATGATGCTTATACTTTCGTGTCCGACTTGATTAAGAGTGCAAAGAAACGTATTGTCCTTATCGACAACTATGTTGACGAGACTGTACTGACATTGCTCGATAAAAGAGACAATAACGTGTCTGCAATCATCTACACTCAGCAGATAAGCCGTCAGTTCCAACTCGACATAGACCGTCATAATGCTCAATATGCACCGATTGATGTTGAAACATTCCGTTTGTCACATGACCGCTTCCTTTGTATAGACGATGATGTGTATCATATAGGAGCATCCATTAAGGACTTGGGCAAGAAGTGGTTTGGTTTCTCCAAGATGGAGATACTTACACCAGACGAATTAGTAGAACGAATCAATAGAGGATAATACTTACGAAAATTTCAAGAAAAAGAACTTAATACATAAATATAAAGTAAGCAATGAAAAGGATTTGGATTTTTCTGATGGCGATGCTCTGCATCGTTTCTTTTACAGGTTGTGATATGACTGAGGAACCTAGCGGACCAGTTACAGTTATTGACTATGACAATCTGTTCGATGGGACTTATACTATTAACAACGATGGATGCTGTGTGCTTAAAGGATTAAAGCCCGTAAGTGCTGCTGACATTGAAAATAAGGTAAAGGGCTATGGATGGAAAGTCATAGGCATGTATAAAGTGCAGGATAACGGCAGACTTTCACAAACAGACTACCGCAAGACAGTTTATGGCGGTGGATATATGGATTATTGGTTTGAGTCAGACAGTCATCTGATAGGTTTCCACCATGGTGATACCAATGGTAAGTCATATAACAAGACAGAATGGTTTTATGATGCTGTGTCAGGATTCATCATACGCGGTTCGGCAAGTCAAAGTATGCAAAGCCGCTATATGCAAGTGTTGTCTGTAGTTACGCTTCAAGGAAAGAAGGCAAACAAGTTCTATATGTACACCATACAGAAACTGGGCGATGCAACCGATGAGAATGGAAATCTGAAACCATTCTACGGCATGGTGATTTATCAGCGCATGACGGACAACGAACTTGAGGCAACCAAGAAAGCTTATGGTTACGATGCAAACGTAAACTATACGATAGACTCTGAACATAACAATAATAATATAGTCTCGCCGTTATATAATAAAAACAATAGTAATGAAAAAGATATCAATGGTCATTGTGGCGATTTCAGCCATGATTGGTTTAAGCGGATGCCATGAGGATCCTACTTATGTGGATTCTTACTTCCTGCGTCAAAGTGTAATTGAGGAGCTGAGTAATGAGCTTAAAGGACAATACAGCAGTATATTCATTCCTGTAATCTATAATGCATCGCAAGAACAGTTGGATTATAAAAGTTTATGGAAGGGTGAGGTCACAGAAAATGGTCAACCTATCATCCACTACACTTTTGGAGGGTACGAAAACCGGACTGTCACCTTACAGCAAGTCCCAATCAGCTGGATAAGTTTTGTTATAAAAGATACTAAATTGGCAGAAGCAGTCAAACTGTTGCCCGATTATGATATTTCGATACCTTATTCTTTTGCAAGCTCAGACGAAGAAACAGGAGAAGCGAGCAAAATGGGGAAAATCATATATAGCGATAGCAAAGTACCTGTGACACTGAACTATGGCGGAAAGCAGCATCTTGTGCTTTTCAACTTTAAATGTCCTTCGCAATTTGTTTTTGATGCAGAGAAGCGTCCTATCTCTCCAGGAAGGATCCAACTGGAACTCAAATCAATTATTGTTGACAATGTAATTGTTCAAGAAATTGATGGCTATTTAGGGGGAGAGTACTTTCTTAGTATTATGGGCAAAACAGATCCAATCTCGAAATGAATGAGACGAACGTTGTCTGTTACGTTATTTTCATGCAAAAGAACGCATAAAAAGGCAAACATAGCAAAATAGAGCATTTATTTTGAGTTTCAAGTGGTTGTAGCAGTCGTTGGCTTTAGTTGGCAGTGACAAGTATGTTTCGAGTTACTCGAAACCTTTTGGGTTACTCCCAAAAGAACTTGCCTGTCGGTGATTTGTTCCTCCGTAGTCGGACAATTAAGATGGAAAGAACATATAAAAAAGCATAAAATGTTTCTGATTTTTCTCATAAACAAATTAGATTTCATATCTTTGCGCAAAATTAGAAATAACGACAGAACTATTGAGTATATTATATAAGCTGCGGATATTCACTTCGGATGAACTTTCTGAGGCTCTGAAAGGCAAGGTGAAATCGGTGGAGGCGTTGCTCGCTCGGTACAAGCAACAAGGGTGGATTGTGGCTATACGGCGCAATACCTATTGCATGAAGGATATTGCATCTGGCTTACCTGTTTGCGACAAGTAGCAGAAATCATCGAATTTCTGGATGAACCATAAAAACTCACCCTGGAAGGGAATGCATACAACACACTATGCATATCCCTTCCAGGGTGAGGTTATTATAGGAATTCCTTGATTTAAAATGCTACACGATTTCTTGTAAACTTATCAAGAAAAGCTCGAACCATGCCTTTATTATCGCTCTTATCTAAATCTTCTTCATAAGCAGATTGCAAAGAAAGCCAAAAAGAAGCAGGAATGCCCAAAAAACGTTCTAAAGAAGAAGCTATCTCAGGACTTAAACATAACGTTCCATTCAAAAGTTTATCTAATTCAAACTCTTCAAGCCCTATTTTATGAGCAAAGTCAGAAATTGGAAGACTGCGAGCTTCCAATTCCTCCTTCAAAATACAACCAGGACTAACCGGCTGGAAAGGACGCGGATTAATATTATTTCTTGTTTCCATAATGCGAATCGTCTAATTATGGCAAAAATACGCTAAATACCTGATACAACAAAAACTTTTTTCGATTTTAACATAAAAAATACCACTTTTTTCAACCTTTTTTTCCCGAATCCCTGCAAATCGCACAAATCGCATAGTTGGGGGTTCGGGAATGTTGTATCTTTGTATCGTCAATCAGAGAGGTTGATGCAGCAACGGTCTCGGCGGAGACACAGACTGCTTTTTACTAAAACTAAATTTTTAAAAGTATGATTCTCATCAAATTAGCGAAGAACAAGAACAAGACAATCAAGGAAGCGTATGGCAAGTATTATGCGCGACCAGTAGTAACAGAAACCATCGGTATCGATGAACTCGCCGAACACATGGCGAGCCACAACACCCCGTTCTCGAAGGGTGCCATCAAGGGCCTTCTCACCGATATGGTGAGCTGTGTGAAGGAGCTCGTGCTCCAGAACAAGGCAGTGAAGATAGACAACCTTGCCATCTTCTCCATCGGCATCATCAACAAGATGGGAGCCGCCAGCATCAAGGAGTGGAGCCTCGCCAAGTTTGTAGAAGGCTACCGCCTCAGAGCCCGTGCTACCGGCAAGCTCAGCAACACACAGCTCTCTCTCGATGCCAACGCCAAGAACGCCATGGATCTCCTCAACTCTAGCGAGAGCGCTGCAGGCGATACCACCACTGGCGATACCACACAGGGCAGCGGAACCACTGGGGGCGGCGGTACATCACAAGGCGGCAGTACCGACGGAACAGGCGACAACGGAGACGGCCTGGAGTAGAGATCCGTCTCTCAAATATGCGAAACGACAGAAGAAGGAAGGAGTGAACTGACCGGCGACAGGGATATTCCGAAGGCACAAAGCGGCTGTTTTTCATCCTGACGATTACGGATAAACAGCAAATCATAATGACCCAAGAACCTGCCTTTTACGGGTATCCGGGCTGGCAGTTACTCCCCCGCCCTTCTTCTTCCAGAAACGCTTACTGAAACTAAATTTCAACCACTAAAACAAACATGTGACTATCATTATCCACTTAGTATTAATCATTAAAAAACAAAGCAAAATGAAAAAAGTAAATTGGAAAACCATCATCAATTTCCTCATCACGGTATTAACAGCTGTAGCCAGCTCATTCTGTGTACAGAACTGCTAAAAGAAGGGAGGTTGACATGACACAGAAACATCGTAGCATTTCACTCATCGTGATTCACTGTTCTGCCACGAGAGTGACTCAGGATTTCACATTCGAGCAGTTGGAGGCCTGCCATCTTGCCCGCGGTTTCAAGAGTATCGGCTATCATTATTACATCACGAAGGATGGTGTGGTATATCCGGGTCGTCCGGAATCGGAAGTAGGAGCCCATGCCCGTCATTACAATGCCCACAGCATCGGCATCTGTTATGAGGGAGGTCTCGACAAGAACGGCAAGCCTGCCGATACGCGTACTCCAGCCCAGAATCAGTCTCTGTATTCGCTTCTGGAGAGCCTCTGCCTCTCCTATCCTGATGCAGAGATACTGGGCCACCGCGATTTGCCGAACGTTCACAAAGACTGTCCGTCGTTTGATGTCAAGCGATGGCTGAAGTTGGTAGATTTCCACATCTAGCCGAAGCCAGAGGATATAGATGTCTATACTTAGAAAATTACTAAAAAAGGGTGTGTCATGCAGTTATGACACACCCTTTTTCTGTTTATCTATTTCTTCTTCGGCAAACCTATCTTCTTGCCTACCTTGAAACGGTCGAAACCTTCGCCATAAACACCGATGACGGCACTCTGGCTGACAAAGGCGGTAGGATCTATCTCGTCGATAAGACGGAATATCTTCTGAGACTCACGCTGACGCGCCAACACAAAAAGCATGTGGACATCCTTGCCACTGTAACAGCCATGACCATCCATCACCGTACAACCTCGGTCGGCAGCGGTATTGATGGCTGCACTGAGCTCCAGATATTTGTCGCTGATGATGAAGAACTGAACCGAACGGCGCAACGCATTCACCACATGATCTACACAGAGCGACTGCACAAAGAGGCAGACATAACCGTAAATCACCATCTCCCAATCGCGCAATACCAGATAAGAACTGGTGATGATACACAGGTCGCAAATCATGATGGCATGACCCAGGGAAATGTTCCAGTATTTGTTGATCATCGCCGCTACGGTATCAGAACCACCCGTAGAACCATTGCAGGAAAGACCCAGACCGGCACTGCTGCCCATGAAGAACGCACCGATGACCGTTGCCATGAACGGCTGGTCGTGAAGCAGCGGCGTCATGCCTACCGTATGCGTCTCTATCAGACGGGTAGTTAAGGCAAAGATACCAACACCATAGATGGTCTTCAGACAGAACTTATAGCCCAGAATGCGTAATGCGATGAGAAGCAGGAACACATTGAGCGCCAGATAAGATACAGATGCCGGGATGCCAAATCCCCAGTAAAGGATAGAAGCGATACCTCCTACACCACCCATCGTGATATGATTGGGAAGCAGGAAGATGTTCAAACCGATACTACCTTCTATCATCGCCAGGGCAATGATAACGTAGTCGCGGATTTCATGAAGTTTTGTTTTTCTCGTCATATAAATATACGTATTTCTTAAAATGCGGTGCAAAGGTACTAAAAAATAAGTAAAAAAAGGGCAGCTACGTGAAATATTACTTAAAAAACAAATCTTTTTTATAAAACCGGCACCTTAATTCGAAAAGATTTCCTATTTTTGCAGAAACTATGCATTATTAATAATCAAAAATTTCTAGTCTATGGCTAATTACGAAAATGAAATCAACTCGTGGCCAGTCCTGAAAAACGGACTGCACTACAAATGGCTTGTCGACTACGCTGCATTCAGCGCCTTCGGTACTTTTGAGCTCACAGCAGAGGAATGGGAAAAACGCGACCTTATCGTCAACTTTAAAGGTAACTCTGAGCTCACTACGGAGATGGACCATCAGGAAGCCCTGAAGAAGGCTATCGGAATGGTATCAGACAAGCTGAAGAGTCTTTTGGGCGAAGAGGCAGCACAGTTTACCCTGGTCTGCATTCCTGCAGCTCTTGAGGCGCATACCAAGCGCCGTTTCAAGGAGTTCAGCGAGGAGATATGCAAGGCTACGGGCATGACCAACGCCTACCCTGCCTTCAGCTACACGCATGATGTAGATGAAGATGGCGATCCTGTAGATGAACTCCATATCGACGAGGCTTTCTTCCAGGGCAAAAAGATCATTCTCTTTGATGACATCATCGCATCCGGCAATTCGGTAGCCAAGTTTGCCGACCAGCTGGAAGGATATGGTGCCAAGGTTGAACTGGCGCTAGCACTGGGAAAAAAGATTTCTGACGGATATGACCAGAAATAAGATACTGAACTTTCGCATGTGGTTCAAGAACGGGCTGAAGGCCCAAAAGCTCCTAGCCCAGGGCATCGCCCTGGGTATGATGGCAATCAGCAAGACGCCCTGTAAGGGCAAAAGCTTTATGTTTTGTCTGGAGTTTTAAAGCTTTTGCCCTTACAGGGCGACAGGTTTGCGTCCGTAATTACCCAGGGCGATGCCCTGGGCTAGGAGCTTCTGCCCTTTCAGGGCGTGTGGAGCTTACATGCGAAACTTGAGTAAGATACTATAAATTGATAGTTTTTTATCAGAAAGCGATTTGCTTTCCCTTTTCTATGAACTCTGCATTCACGATGTCGATATCCTTCCACATCGCCATATCAGACTCCAATGCGGCCAGGCTTGAGATATCCTCGCCATAACTGAAGAGGCGCTCTATCATCACACCATAGGTAAGATGCTCTATCTTCTCTATCGGATGAAGAACCACCGATTCCTCAAAACTGCTTTTCTTACCATTCCGGATTTCTACCAGCAAACGGGCACGTAACAGTTCCTTAACCGACTGGTTGACAATCTGTTGAGGTATCTTCGTTAAATCATGAATTTCTTTCGGAGTATACGCCTGTTCGCCCTGATTGAACCGACGACATACCAGATGCATCACTACCCCACAGACCTTGATGCGCTGCACCAGTTTCAGATGATCGTACTGCAAATCACCATCATAATAATGGATGTTCTGGTTGGTATGGCAAAGCAAGGCGCCAAACACTACGATAGCCCACGAAATCTGAAGCCATAACAGGAAAAGCGGAATGGCTGCCAGCGAACCATAGATGACATTGTAGCTGGAAAGAAAAACCTGCAGATAGATATATCCATACTGAAGTGCCGTCATGCAGACACCCGCCAGGAACGATGGAACCAGGGTACTGCGCACCCGGATATAGGTATTCGGGATGACATAATAGCAGAACACGAAGAACAGGAACATCGGAACAAAAGCCGCCAGATGAAGGATGAACGAAGGAATGGTATCCCCGATATCCGCTATCCTGTCTACATTATCCACCATATTCACCGTCCATACATTGATGCTCGAAGCAAAGAGAATCAGCAGTCCCAGACCAAACAGAATGGTAGGATATTCGGTAACAATCTGCTTCCACGAACGCTCGCCCGTATGCCAGATATCATCGAAGGTAAGCTCTATCTTCTGCATCAGCGAAACGATGGTATAGAGAAACATCACGATACCCGTACCGATGATATAGTTGCTCTGCGTATTCTCGATATAATTGTGAACGAAGTTAACGATGGTCTGCGCCACAACGGGCTGTGCCTCGAAGGTGGTAGAGAGCCAGGATTCGAGCAGAGAGGCATAGCCGAAACCACGGGCTATGACAAACATCATTGCCATGAAAGGTATCAGAGCCATGAAGGAGGCAAAAGTCAAGGCAGCCACATCTCTGGCCCACATATCCTTGAGATAGAAGATGCGACCGGCAAGCATACCCATCTTGATCCAAGACTTGAGCCTGCCCCGGAAGTCTTTGATATTAGAAGAATTGAACTCTCTGATATCTTCGTAAAAACCTAATATTCTGTCTATTACCCCCATAAGCTTAAAGTGTTGGTTTCACGATAAAACATCAAATCCCTCCACAACACCACCGGGATGCCGTGAAGGGATTTGTCTTAGTATAAATTGCTACAGTTCTATGGATTAATAGAACTTGAAGTAGTTGCGAGCATTGTTGTAAGAGATATCCTCTACCATACGAGAGAGGCTCTCCATGTCGTTAGGAAGCAAGCCCTTCTCTACATCATTGCCGAGGAGGTTGCAGAGCAAACGACGGAAGTACTCGTGACGTGGGTAGCTGAGGAATGAACGTGAGTCGGTCAACATACCTACGAAACGGCTCAGGAGACCCAATACAGAGAGTGCGTTCATCTGGCGGGTCATACCATCGAGCTGATCGTTGAACCACCAGCCAGAACCAAACTGGATCTTACCTGGGCAAGAACCATCCTGGAAGTTACCGAGCATGGTAGCGATTACCTCGTTGGCACATGGGTTCAATGTATAGAGGATAGTACGTGTGAGCTTACCCTCCATGTTGAGCTCATTGAGGAAGCTGCTCATAGCCTTGGCTGTAGTGAACTCACCGATAGAATCGAAACCGGTATCAGCACCGAGCTTATTGTACATCAGTGTATTGTTGTCGCGGATAGCACCATAGTGGTACTGCTGTGTCCAGTCTGCAGCGTGATCCATCTCAGCGCAAACCTTGAGGAATGCATGCTTGTACTGACGGATTTCGAGAGCAGAAAGCTGCTGGCCACGCATAGCCTTGGCAAAGATAGTCTCAATCTGAGAATCTGTGTATGGCTCATCGTAGAACTCCTCAATACCGTGGTCGCTCAACTTACAGCCGTTCTCAGTAAAGAAGTCGTGACGCTTCTGCAAAGCATCAACCATATCCTGGAATGTAACGAGGTTAACACCTGCTACCTCACCGAGCTTGTTCATATAGTCAGCGAAATCTGGCTTCTCGATGTTCATAGCCTTGTCAGGACGCCAAGCAGGAATCATCTTGATTTCGAAACCGCTCTCACGTGTCTGCTTGTGGTAACGCAGGTCATCAATTGGGTCGTCTGTTGTACAAACGCACTCTACGTTATAATGACGCATCAAGCCACGAGCGCTGAATTCAGGCAACTGCAACTTCTCGTTACACTCATCGTAGATTTCACGGGCAGTCTTAGGGCTGAGCAGCTTATCGATGCCGAAAGCTGTCTTGAGCTCCAGGTGAGTCCAGTGATAGAGAGGGTTACGGAAAGTATAAGGCACTGTTTCAGCCCATTTCTCGAACTTCTCCCAGTCGCTAGTATCAGTACCTGTGCAGAAGCGCTCATCTACACCGTTGGTACGCATAGCACGCCACTTGTAGTGGTCGCCGCCGAGCCAAAGTTCTGTAATACTCTTAAACTTGTGATCATTGGCTACCATCTCAGGGATGAGGTGGCAGTGATAATCGATAATTGGCATTTTAGCCGCATGATTGTGGAAAAGATCCTGTGCAGTCTTCGTGTCGAGCAGGAAGTTTTCATCCATAAATTGCTTCATAATTCGTTATCGTAGTTTTTAAATGTTTATTTATACATTTCAAATTGTAGCGCAAAGATACAACAAATATCGGAAAAAAGAATCGTTTAAGCGAAATATTTTTGATAATTTCACTTAAACGATTACGTAGGCTGTATTATACAATGATTCTTGTCTTATGATAGCTTTCACGGAACTCGCTTGGCGAGCATCCTTTCTTTTTCTTGAAGATGCGGTTGAAGTTGCTGAGATTATTGAATCCGCAATCAAAACCTATCTCGCTGATACTCTTGGCGGTATCTACCAGCATGCGGGCAGCATAACCCAGCCGCAGGTCGATGATATACTCAGAGATATTTCTGCCGGTATGGAGCTTAAAGAAACGGCTGAACGCACTGCTGCTCATGCCTGCCAGCGAGGCAAGCTCCGGCAGACGGAGTTCATCCATATAGTTCTTCGAGATGAAATTCTTCACCTTCAGGATGCGCCGGCTATCGTCTTCTACCGTTACCTTGGCATAACTGCTGGAAGCCAGGGTGCGGGCATTTTCGCAGCGTGACAGTTCGTAGAGAATGGTCAGGAACTGCTGTACGGCATAGAAACCGTCTTTTACGGAACTTAAAGTATCGAGCATTCCGTATACCTTCATGATTGCCTGCAACGGGAATGAGAGTCCCTTCTTCGCTTCCTGCATCATACGGGTAATGCTGGCGTAGGGATTTCTTCCGAAGAGCGTTTCATCACTCATGGAGAAATCAAACTGGACGGTAATCTCACGGATGTCATCGCTGTGGCATTCGTTCTGCTCCCATACATGCTCCAGATCGGGCGATGTGATGAGACAGAGATCATAGTCGCCTATCACCTCCTGCGAATCTCCAACGATTCTTCTTACTCCCTTTGCATTCTCAACAAAGTTCAACTCGTACACCGAATGGTTATGGATAGGATAAGTAAACTCCTTCTTGTGTCGGTCTGCAATATAGAGCACATCCTTACCCATCAGCGGTGTTATCTCGTGTATGATTCTTCTATCATCTACCATGGTACTAAATGATTAATAACTAATCACTATTTTAGATATTCAAAGTCTTCAGAATGTCGCTCATCTTCTGCTTGGTTGCGATACGGGTAGGAACCAGAGGCAGACGGAGCTCGTTCTCGATGAAGCCCATATCATTGAGCAGCGCCTTTACACCGGCAGGGTTACCGTCAACGAAGAGCAGACTGTAGAGCTCGGTAAAAGAATGATGAATCTTACGGGCAGGCTCATATTCGCCACGGAACTCAAGACGGATCATACGGCTGAAAGCCTTAGGCAGGGCATTGCCGATAACAGAGATAACGCCGGCAGCACCACTGGCAATCATTGAGAAGGTAAGCGCATCATCGCCGCTGATAACATCAAAATTATCAGGCTTGTTCTTGATAATCTCATCTACCTGCTCCAGGCTGCCACTAGCCTCCTTCACGGCTACCACATTAGGGAAGTCGCGGGCGATACGGCAGGTTGTTTCAGGCTTCATGTTGACACCGGTTCTGCCAGGAACATTGTAGAGCACGATAGGCAGCGGACTAACCTGAGCGATGGCCTTGAAGTGCTGATAGAGACCTTCCTGAGAAGGTTTGTTGTAGTAAGGACAGATACTGAGGATGCCATCGATGCCACTCCAGTCGGTGTTCTTGATTTCTTCAACGACAGCAGCAGTATTATTACCGCCACAATATTTCAATATCTTGATGCGACCCTTGTTCACGTCTTTCACCAATTCTGTGATTTTATCTTTCTCTTCCTGTGTAAGACATGGAGCCTCACCAGTTGTGGCAAGGATGCAAAGGAAGTCTGCACCATTGTCAATTTGAAACTCTACCAATCGCTTGAGCGACTGATAATCAACCGAGCCATCGGTGTTGAAAGGAGTAATAAGGGCAACACCTAAACCCTTGAATATGTTCTGTGCCATAATCTATAATATCAAAAACGTTGGCAAAAGTACACAATTATTGTCAATTTGCAAAATAAAATTGAACTTTTCTTTCAAGATTGTACCATTTTTGAAAAAAATCTGTATTATTATACCATATTTCACGTTTTTTTAGTAACTTTGCACCCGAATTAAGCAAAGAACGTAGAACAAATCAAAGCTCAAAGTTCATAGCAAAAAACAAAAAAGTTCAAAGATTATCATGAGATATTTCATATTCTTCGGTTACGACGGCACCAACTACCACGGCTGGCAGATTCAGCCCAATGCCAATTCGGTGCAGCAGGAGTTGCAGCGCGCCCTCTCCATACTTCTGAGAAAGGAAATGGAGGTGGTGGGAGCAGGAAGGACCGATACCGGCGTACATGCACGACACATGGCAGCCCACTTCGATACCGACAGGATTCCGATGGAAGCCGACCAGCTGGTATACCGCCTGAACCGCATCCTGCCCCGCGACATCGCCGTATACGAAGTAAGGGAGGTAGCCCCAGAGATGCATGCCCGTTTCTCTGCCATCTCGCGCACATACCATTATTATATACATACGCGGAAAGATCCGTTTGAGCGCCATTATTCACTGCAGATGAACTATCCCCTGAATTTCGAGAAGATGAACGAGGCGGCTCAGCATTTTCTGCATCACGAAGACTATGCGGCATTCTGCAAGGCAGGTGGCGACAACAAGACCACCATCTGCCATGTAACAGCCGCCCGATGGATACAGACCTCTCCTACCACCTGGTATTTTGAGATTACCGCCAACCGTTTCCTGAGAAACATGGTGAGAGCCGTAGTGGGAACGCTCATCGATGTAGGCAGAGAAAAGATTACGATGGAACAGTTTCTCGATATCCTGCACAACGGAAGCCGCAGCGATGCAGGCGAAAGCATGCCGGGTAACGCATTGTTCCTGGAAGAGGTAGGGTATGATTTCAAAGATTAAATGATTAGAAACACAAGGGCGCGAGCCTCATTCAACATTCAACATTCAACATTTAACATTCATAAAAATGTGGTTAGTATTAGCATTTCTCTCAGCAGCGCTGCTGGGATTTTATGATGCCTTCAAGAAGAAGGCGCTTTCAGGTAACGCAGTGATTCCCGTGCTCTTTCTGAACACGCTCTTCTCATCGCTCATATTCCTGCCGTTCATCGTGATGAGCTATACAGGAAATTCGCTGGATGGAACGATGTTTCATGTAGCAGAAGGCGGATGGGAAGTTCACAAGTACATCGTGCTCAAGAGTTTCATCGTATTGAGCAGCTGGATCTTCGGTTATTTCGGCATGAAACACCTGCCGCTCACCATCGTGGGGCCTATCAATGCCACCCGACCGGTAATGACACTCGTGGGCGCCCTGCTGGTTTATGGCGAGGTACTGAATCTGTATCAGTGGATTGGTGTCATACTTGCCATCATCTCCTTCGCCATGCTTTCGCGCAGCGGCAAGAAAGAGGGTATCGACTTCAAGCACAACAAATGGATTTACTTCATCGTGCTGGCTGCCGTGCTCGGTGCAATAAGCGGTCTCTACGACAAGTATCTGATGGCTCCACCAGAGAATGGTGGTGTAGGATTAGACAGAATGATTGTGCAGAGCTGGTACAACATCTACCAGTGTTTCCTCATGGGAGCCATGCTGCTGATGATATGGTGGCCTACCAAGAAGAATTCTACCCCATTCCACTGGCACTGGAGTATCATCTTCATCAGTATCTTCCTTTCGGCAGCCGACTTCGTTTATTTCTACGCTCTGAGTCTGCCTGGCGCCATGATCAGTATCGTGAGCATGATTCGCCGTGGTTCGGTTATCGTCAGCTTCCTCTTCGGTGCAGCCATCTTCCATGAGAAGAATCTCAAGGCGAAGTTCGTTGACCTTCTCCTCGTTCTGCTCGGAATGCTCTTCCTTTATTTCGGAACGAAGTAAAAGTTCTATGCCAGCACGCCCTGAAAGGGCAGAAGCTCCTAGCCCAGGGCAGCGCCCTGGGTATAA